>Ga0207001_1005_pt1 | contig 86584 bp, 84 predicted proteins | sample Alteio_BWMinCont_91_FD_153481 | JGI IMG/M metagenome (GOLD analysis project Ga0207001, IMG submission 153481) | Enriched cells from forest soil in Barre Woods Harvard Forest LTER site, Petersham, Massachusetts, United States -... | ecosystem: Environmental > Terrestrial > Soil > Temperate forest >... | reverse complement strand
AAAGATACAGTTACAAACGGAGCTAGAAAATAGAATAACCTCACCCCCATTGAAGATAGAGGATATAAAAAGCGAGAATAATATTCGATTTCATCGTCTTCAAGTAAAAGGTGAGTTTTTAAATACCGATCAAATATTGCTAGACAACCAAATATTTCAAGGACAAGCGGGTTATCATATTATTACCCCCCTTTATCCTGAGAATTCCGAAGATATTGCCAAAATTTTGCTTATTGACAGAGGATGGGTACCAATCGAAGAAGATAGAAGCAATATTCCAAGCATTAAGCCTATCCAGGGAACTGTTACCATAACTGGGATCATTAATCAGCCGCCCCAGCCCTTAGTTCTAGAAGAAACTCCTCTTGCAAAGCACCCGATTTTTCCACTGTTACTTCAAACGATTGATTTTAAAAAACTTGAGACAGTATTAGATCACTCCATCTTTCCATTTCTTGTACAACTTCAAGCAGAAAGTCCTTATGCCTATACTACACCCCCCATCACTTTTGGTGTCCCCGCAAATCGACACTTGGGATATGCTGTGCAATGGTTTACTATGGCGATCATCTCTTTATTATATTATTTTGGAATTAACACTCGACGCCATAGTTAACTATGCAACAAATAGAAATGAAAACTAACAAAAAAAGTTCTTGGACCCCTTATGGTTTACTAATTGTCTTTACAGGACCTCTTGTCTTTGCCACTCTACTTTTCGCTTTTAATAATCATTTTAAATTCAATTCCGTTTGTACCGGAAAATTAATAACGCCTCCCATTGCCTCACAAGCCCTCCCTTTTCATAAACCATCTTTATTAGGTAAGTGGCAAATGGTATATGTTAAACCAACTGATTGTAAGCAAAGTTGTGAAGAACCACTCATTATGCTTAATACTATTCATACTGCACTGGGTAAAGAAAGAGAACGAGTGACAACACGTCATATTCAATCGCTTGATGTTACAGACATTAATAACCCCATTCATTTAGAAAAAGGTGGCTTATTTGTAATCGATCCTACAGGCTGGGTAATACTCCATTATCCTTCCCTATCTAATCCTAAAGGTATCCTGAGTGATGTTCGTCGATTACTGAGACTGTCACATGTCGGATAAAGCACTTTATTTACATGATAATAAGCAAAACATTTGTTTTAACTTAGCTTTTTTTGCGACGCTTTTGACATTTGTTGTCGTTATACTCGGCGCCTATACTCGGTTAACAGACGCAGGGCTAGGATGTCCAGATTGGCCAGGATGTTATGGTCAATTTACAGTTCCTACAAAAACAGATATGTTAACTTCAAATAATTCAATTATTGATGTCAAAAAGGCCTGGACAGAAATGATCCATCGCTATGTTGCAGGATTATTAGGAGTAATAATCTTTGCTTTAGCCGTTTTATCCACTTACAAGCGAAACCAAAATATTTCCCTAGCGCGCAATAATCAACCCATTATACTACCCCTTATCTTAGTAGTGTTAGTCGTGTTTCAAGCGTTACTGGGAATGTGGACTGTAACCCTTAAATTATTTCCTTTAGTAGTCATGGCACATCTTTTAGGCGGTATGACTACATTGGCCCTGTTATGGTGGCTTACTTTAGATTTCAAATCTACTCAGTCACATTTTACTTTAAATACTAATAAATTAGGTACTGGCAACATGAATGAGTTACGTATCTGGGCTTTAGGCGGTCTTGTTATTTTAATTATTCAAATTTCATTAGGCGGTTGGACAAGCGCAAACTACGCAGCATTGGTGTGTCTTGATTTTCCATTTTGCCAGGGTCAAATTATTCCACAACTTAACTTTTCAGAAGCATTTAATTTTACTGCAGCAGGTGTTACAGGGAGTATTGGTAAACCGCTAGATCTTACAGCGCGAGTAACCATCCAAATGGTTCATCGATTTGGTGCGATCATATCGGCATTAGTCATTGGCTGGCTTGCTTTTTTAAGTTTTACGCGAGTTAACAATAGTGCTATTAAAATTTTAAGTATAATAATCATTACGCTATTACTTCTCCAAATCATACTGGGCATCACTAATGTTTTGGCTTTACTCCCACTGCCAGTTGCTGTTTTGCACAACGCGGTTGCAGCATTATTATTGTTAGCATTAATCACACTCAATTATCATTTTAGATTTATAGGTAAGGATTTTGTTAAATTATAATCAAATTCAAGATTACTTTACCCTGTGTAAACCCAAAGTCATTTTGGTGATGCTGGTGACCACTTGGGTTGGCATGCATTTGGCAACACCCGGGGCTGTCCCTTTACACGTCATTATTTTTGGAACACTGGGTATTGCATTAGCAGGTGGGTGTGCTGCCGTTATTAATCATCTGGTTGATCGCCACGTTGATGCAAAAATGTCTCGCACTGAATACCGACCCATTGCCTGTGGTCGAATAACTCCCCGTGCTGCATTTTTATTTTCGATCAGCTTAGGCATCACAGGTTTGCTCATTCTCTGTTTATGGATAAATCCCTTAACTGCTCTACTGACACTGATGACAATTGTCGGTTATGCTGCTTTTTATACGTTATTTCTTAAACGAGCGACCCCACAAAATATTGTCATCGGAGGAGCAGCTGGAGCAACACCTCCACTGTTGGGTTGGACTGCCGTTTCAGATGAAATCAGTGCTTACGCTCTATTACCAGTCCTTAGCATAACTCTGCTCAATTTAATGCTTTTAAATACGAGTTGTTCGACCTACATATGATATGTTAGTTAAAAACCGTGAGTAGATTTACTTCTTCCTTGCTTTGATTTTAGGTGGGGCTTTTTTAATACAAACTTTGGTTCTCTATCAAACAAACTCTGAACAAGTCGCCTTAAAAACTTTTAGTTTCTCTATTGCGTATTTATTGCTACTATTTATAAGTCTATTAGTTGATCACTATATAAACTGAAAGTATAAGGGAGTTCGTATTTGTGAAATACTTATTATCTATTGTTGCTCTTGGGCTCGTTCTAGCTCTGGTTTTCGGATATCGCATGCTCCCATCCAACGATCCCGTTGTTGCTCCACTCAAAGCATCCAACACCCAGGCAACAGTACTGAAACCTCCTAAAACTTTAGTTAATTTTACATTACAAGATACTAACGGCAATACTTTTACTCAAGATTCTTTGCTTGGACATTGGACACTGATGTTCTTTGGGTATGCTGACTGCCCTGATATCTGCCCAACAACATTAGGCATTGTAAGTGGACTTTGGCGTTCCTACCCTACTCAAATGCCACATCCTAAAGCTCATTTTGTCTTTGTAACACTAAATCCTAGCCAAGATACACCGGCAGTTATTAAAAAATTCTTAGCCGGATTTAATTCTGATTTTATCGGAGTTACAGGATCAGAAACCGAAATAAATAATTTAAGTAAATCAGCAAATATTTTTAGTTGGACCGATCCAAAACTCAGTGCTGCTGGTAAAAAGGTGATTGATCACAGTGCCACTTTATTATTATTTAACCCAGAAGGCCAATTACACGCTTTATTTTCACCTCCCTATGACATTGAAACTCTCAAAAATGATCTGCAAATAATAATAGATCGATAAAAATTGATAATGATTGATAAAAATAAGTGATAACATCCATTTTTATGCACAAAGTTATCCACAGGAATCTAGTAAATCTACTCACGGTTTTTAACTAACATATCATATGTAGGTCGAACAACTCGTATTTAAAAGCATTAAATTGAGCAGAGTTATGCACAAAAATAAAATAAATTAAATAACCGTTGTTACCAACATATGTCAGTCGGGTAATAGGATAAAAATAAGCTTTAAATTCAAATTTTTCTGTAAAAACAATTAATTAGAAAAATAGCATTCAAGCACAATAATTTTATATCAATTAACTATAAAAATTTATGCCCAAATTATGCACAGAGTTATCCACAAGTTGTGTATTTAACAAATCAAAAAACAATGGGCAGACCTATAACATTAAATCAACTAGTGCATTTCAATCTAATGGTCATGCGGTAACTTATCCACAACATATGTTGATTAGCTCAATTGAGCCAATCGCCAAAAAACTAGGGTTAATGATTGTGGGTTTTGTATTATATTTTAAAGTATTACCTGCTAAATCAACAAGTTTCCCCCCTGCAGCTTCTAAAATACAATGTCCTGCTGCCGTGTCCCACTCCCCTGTTTCACCAAACCTGGGGTAGAGATCGGCCTCTCCTCTTGCAACTAAACAGATTTTCAATGCACTCCCACATTGAATAAGTTCATAGGGTCCTAATTTCTCTATGAATGATTTCCAAACTTTACTTTTCTGATGATGATAACGACTGACAGCCACCTTAATAGGTGTTCTTAAAGTTTGATTGACTTGAATAACAATGGGTTCTTTATCCCCTTTATCTCCCAAATCTCCTTCCTGGAAAAATGCCTGTCCTCCTTTTAAGCCCCAATAATACTGTTTGAGCATAGGGGCAACAACAACCCCTAATACAGGATTATGATCTTCTATCAAAGCAATATTGACAGTAAAATCGTTGGTTCCTCGAATAAATTCTTTAGTACCATCTAAGGGGTCCACTAACCAATATTTTGGCCATTGTGATCGTTCGTGATAAGGGACCATTGAACTTTCTTCAGAGAGAACAGGCAGTGAAGGATCTATCTTCAATAGTTCTCGTTCAATAATTTGATGAGCACGAAGATCGGCCTCAGTTACTGGTGAGTTATCAGACTTTATATTCGTCGTATAATTTTTTGTATGAAAAATATCGGCAATACTATCAGCCGCTGTCTTTGCAACTGCCAAAACTTGAGGCAAGTATTGTGTATAATTTTTGACCAAAAAAACATCCTTTTCATTAAATAATACCATAAGATTTACAATAAGATATAAAATAGCCAAAAAGATAACCAAACCCCCTGACAAAGGTTTAATAATCAGGTATGATGCTATGCTCGGCATTTAAATCAAAGAGTATTAAAACGCATATGGAACATGAATTTCATTTTTTTGAGTTTGAGGCAGAAGCCGATGAACCAGATAACACAGAATTTTCTGAAACGAATGATGAAAAAGTCTTAAAAGTTCGTCTTGATAAATGGTTATGGGCTGCTCGCTTCTTTAAAACCCGAGCACTTGCACGTGAAGCAGTGGAACGCGGTAACGTTTTTTATGATGGGCAACGCTCTAAACCTTCACGAGAAATTGAAATTGGGGCGACCCTCCAGATTCGCCATGGTCGATATGAAAAAATAGTTATCGTGCAAAAATTATCTACCCGCAGAAAAAGTATCGACGAGGCACTTGAACTTTTTAATGAAACAGCAGAAAGCCTGGAAGCACGAGAACAAGTCACTGCAAACATAAATTCAAATTCAGTACAAAATAATGGATACGACCGTCAACCCTTTCAGCACCCTGAACAACGTGAACGTCGAGTGGTCCGATTTTTACGACGTTCCTTTGGTCGAAATGACAACAACAATACTAATAGTAATAATAGTCATTCAAACGAAATTCGTCATGATAATAGAAATAATGGTAATAACAGAAACGAGAACAGACAAAATCAATCTCCCCCAAATAGAAATTCTACGCCAGAATTTGAATTTTATGATTAAATATTAAAATCCCCCCTAACCCCCCTTTTTCAAAGTGGGGAATGGAACGGGTATGCTAAATTGAAGGGTAATGAAAGATGAAAAAACTGTATGAAAAATATATGTTCTTCATCGGAATAGCCGGTCAAATGGTATTCTATTTACAAGCAGCAAAAATATTTTCAGATAAAAGTGCAATAGATGTATCTTTACCTGCCTTTTTATTTGGTTTGGTTTCAGTTACAAGCTGGCTTATTTATGGCATTTTACTTAAAAATCAGGTTCTCATTTTTTCAAATATAGTTGCCATCATTGGAGCCCTGGCGGTTGTTACAGCCATTCTGATTTACTCCAATTAATGCAATTGATTGTTTTGATTGCTTCAAGCAAAATTTTCATTGATAATATCCATATATCCACACTATCGTCCAAAAGGAGTTTTTTATGATTAAAAAAGTCGCATTTTCTATGTATCCTGTATCTGATATGAAACGAGCTCGAGAATTCTATGAAAAAAAATTACAACTCAAGCTCGGTAAAGTGTCTGTAGAAGGTGCCTGGGTTGAATATGATTTACCTCAAGGAGGGTGTTTTGCACTGACAACCTTGGCAGAAGGCGTAGAACCCAGTTCAAACGCGGGAGGAAGTGTTGCTTTCGAAGTAGAAAACCTTGATAAATTAATATCGAATTTAAAATCACAACAAGTAGAAATCAAATTAGATACTTTCACAACCCCGGTATGTAGCATGGCTGTTATTATTGACTCTGAAGGCAATTCAGTCATTTTACATCAGTTAAAATCCGCTTAAACAATTAAAAGCTAACTTAGGTTTATCAAGAATTGTAAAGATTTGATGCCCAGGGAATTTATTGATGAGCACACCTAATCCCTTGGAGGAGGATGATTCCCCTCCATTTGCAAATTTACAAGTTGTAGAGGAGGAGACAAAAAAGATAAGAGAAGAACTCGGGCTTGATAAGGAAATATTCATACCTTCTTTTTTCCATGATCATCTTCCATCCTCAAAGAAAAAAGACCTCTCAAGTGATAGCGTTCCCGTGGATAAAGATCACTCAAAAAGTGATACCGTTCCTGGAGATTATGAACTTGTACCCACTGAAACATCACCCGAACCAATGCCTGAGCCAAAATTACTTCAGCAACTATTAGAAATAACGCAAGCTTTCCCTACTACTATCTCAACTCAAATTATAAATGGCACGGCTTCTTTAGCTAAACAATTACCTTCTGCTCTAACTCAAACTTCAAATGCTGCTCATTCTATAGCTCATACAGTATTATTAAGGTTTAAAGCCCTAACAATAGTTGATCCTGGTATAGAACTCTATGGTTATGGTAATAAACAAAGAAAGCGTTAACCTAATTATCCTGTCCTTTCTTCCCTAAAATATCTACATCCATAAAATACTGAGTTTAATAACAGTTTTATTTGAAATAAGCTTACTGTACTATTACACTAATACAGTAGTACATTAGCACAACAGCGAGGCAACGATTATGTGGATTAAAAAGAAGTCTTATAGCGTTAGGATGCTCATTACAATAGCACTATTTTCTCTTTTCTGTTGCGGCTTGGTATTTACAAGCCCAAAATCAAATTCTAAAGAAGATGAAACTGTTAAGCGCGTTGCAATTTTACAAGTGATTGAACACCCTGCTTTAAACTCCACACGACAAGGCATTGAAGACGAATTAAAAAACGAGGGGGAAAATATAAAGATTGAGTACGAATGTGCGCAAGGGAATCCCACATTAGCTGCACAAATTGCTCAAAAATTTGTCGGGAATAAAGTGGATCTCATGGTGGGCATAGGCACAACAACTGCACAAGCCCTTGTTTCAGCCAACAAAAATCAAGCTATACCCATTGTATTCAGTTCAGTTACCGATCCTTTAAATGCAAAATTGGTCAGCGATCTCAAACGACCAAACGGTAAAGTTACTGGGGTATCCAATTTTGTTTCTTCTTTATTGCAATTTAAAATTTTTAAAGAAATTTTACCTAAGGCAAAAACAATAGGCATCATCTACAATCCAGGCGATGCAAATGCTGCTGTATTAGCTGAAGAAATGAAAAAAAATTCAACACCTTTTGGATTTCAACTTATCTTTGCAGCTGCTAACTCTACGGCCGAAGTCCCTTCTGCTACACTTGGTTTAATAAAAAAAGTAGATGCAATTTTTATTAATAACGATAATACTGCACTGGCGGCATTTGATTCGATTATAAAAATTGCAACTTTAAATAAAGTGCCTGTATTCTGTAGTGATACAGATACAATAAAACAAGGAGCACTTGCAGCATTAGGACCAAATCAATACCAAATAGGCAGACAAACCGGAAAATTGATCCGTCAAATATTGAATGGCACATCCCCTGGAGAAATTTCCGTTGAATTTCCGGAAAAAACAGAACTTTATTTGAATCAAAAAATTGCAAAAGAGATATCGGTTGAATTTCCTCAAGAATTAATTCAACAAGCGAATCATAAATAAACAAAGGTACATTTGTTACTTACCATACTCTCCACTTATGTTGCTGTACTTTTACGCAGCTGTTCACCTAAATCTTCTATCAAATAGGCTATAAAAGCCCATAAATTGTCTTTTTCCACAATTTGATTAACTTGATCCACAGGTAAAAAACGACGCATCTCTTGTTTAAATTCTGATGGGATTTTGTTGTTTTCTAGTAGTGACCGTTTTCGGTCATTAAATAAATTTAAAAAATATTCTAGTGTATAATTTCGATCTCGAAGTTTGTTAGGTATTAATTCAAATTTGGGTTTTAATCCTTGTTGATGAAGCCATACCATATCCCATAAGTCACGATATTTTATGCGATTTGGCCGGAGTGCAAAAGCAAGCAATTTGTCTGCATAAATTTCTTCACGACTTTGTGCTTGTACAATTAGCCCGCTAGTACCCATATCAATGCCATAAGGATTTAATAACATCATCGGACGTTTTTCATAGGAAGGCATAGCACAAATGTCTATATTAATGCGTTGAGCTGGCAACTGCTTATGCTGAGGTCTGGTTTCCACTTTAATTTTCCATGTGTCAACATTTTTATTATCTTTTATAGGTTCGCTTACCTTAACTAAAAGTCCATATTTATCGTTAAGACTTTCAATTAATATCTGTCCCATTGTGGATAGACTATCACGCGTAAAATTACTACCTCCTGTAAAATCCAAATCTTCGCTTAATCGAATTCCTCCATAACAGCATCGTAGGCATGTTCCTCCGATAAAAGTAAGGTTTACTAGTAAATTGTTTTGGCTTAATACTCTTAGTATGTCATGATGCAACAGTTCTTTTTCTACAACTATTCTTAAACTGGATAAATGTGGCTGGTTTTTCAGTGCTTCTGTAACGAGTTGATCAAATAAATTCATTTGCAATATCCCAATCGATTAAATCACAATTTCGATGCGTAGCTTTCATATCCCTTAATGCCAAAGGCACTGTTGCGCGCCATAATCTACAATGTGCATCATAAGATAGTTGTTTCATTATAAGAGCTGGTTTTTGACTAGTATGAACAAATTCTATTGTTCCAAATTCGCCACAAGAAACTACGCTACTGCGACCAGATGACATAATTGAAATCCAATTCATGGGAATTTGAGAAATAACACCTGCATCACTTAAAACAGTTTCAAGGCTAATATAATTAAATTTATTTGCTCTCAAGAGAGCTACCGCATGAAATAATACCAATCCATTTGGAGGAATAGCGCGTTTACAGATATACAAGCCACGACACACTCTACTTAAATATCCAACACCTACAGTTCGACTCAGTAGCGTTTTAAAAGCTAAATTAGACAAATCAGGACAAAGTGCTCTTAGATCTTGCAATGTAAACAAATAATGTTCACTATTGGCATTTTGATTGAGCCAATTAACCAGATACTTTATAGGTTGCATAAACTGATAACTCTACATTAAGTTACACTAACTGTAACCTATCGTGTAGTGTAATGCAAGATCAGTCTCCAATTATAGGTATTTTAGGTGCACCTACAAACATAAAACGCTCAAAGGGAAATATCTTATTTTGAATCATTTTTTGAATCATTCGATTTTTTAATGCGATCTAAAACCAATCGATAACCCTGATATTTTTCTTGGGTTAAAAATCGAGCCACTCGTCCAATGGTGGCAAGACTCACCCCCGTTTTTTGATGAATATCTCGATAAGATAATTGTTCTTCATCTAATAATTTGGCCACACGCCATCTATCACACAAGGCAATCATTTCTGCTGGGGTACACAGATCTTGAAAAAATGCCTGACATTCTGCCACTGTTTTTAGTTTTAAAATTGCTTGATATAAATCGGTTTCTTGCTGTTCAACTGTCCTATCCTTAAACGCACCCTCTTTTTTTATTGGCATGCTAACTGGTCCTCCATTCTTTATTTTTTAAAATTTTAATCAAACATTTGAAAACAATCGGCAAAGCTCATCTTCAAAATTTTTAATTATTTTCTTATCCTGCAATGCATCATCAATCATAATAGAAAAGATCAGATCTTCCCCTTTTTTAGTGGTTATATAGCCTGAAAGTGTTGATACTCCCATTAGAGATCCGGTTTTAGCATAAATTTTTCCAGAAGGCGTTTCTTCTCCTTGTGGTTTTTGATCTCCCCGATCTTTCAAGGTGCCATTCTCTCCCGTTGTCGCCAAAGTATTGCGAAAAGTATCCGCAAAAGTTTTATTTTTATACATGCCAAACAATAAATCAGCAAATTGATGCGGAGTGATTAAGTTATAACGAGATAATCCTGAGCCATCCATCAATCGCATATTTTTAGTATCGAACTTTAGTTTCTCGGACAATATTTCCTGAATGGCTCTAACACCTCCTTGAAAAGACCCTTCTTGTAATCGCATAAATCCTAAAGTTTTAGTAACGCTTTCGGTATATATATTATTAGAATCTTGTAAAATGGGTTTTAATAATTCAGTAAACGGCTGAGAGTTGTGCACTGCAACGGTTTTTAAATCTTGGTCATCTTTTATAGAAACCCCTTCTTTTATTTCTCCAACAAACCGAAGTTCTTCTTCTTTAAATGCTTCCATGATCACTTTTCTAGCATAATAATTAGGATCTTTGAAGGCAATTTTAAGAGTGCTTTTTTCGGCTTGAACTGGCCAACATCCTTTGAGCTCAATATCATTTTGTGCATTAGTATCTATGCTAATAATACAGTTTTTTCCAGCATCTTCTTCTGATACCGATATCAAATCTTGACGCAAAGTAATGCGTGAGGCTTCATTGGGATCTAAGGTTGCAACAATTTTTTCACCAATGGCTTTGGTTGGAGATAATTCGACTTGCACCGCATTTTGATTTAACATCACTGTCGTAATAGGTGCACTATAGTACCACCAGAGTGAATTCCAAATCCAACCAAGACCATAATTTAAACCTTTAAACCGTGTGTCATCGATTATAATATTTCCCTTTATTACCAATACGCCTGCATTTCTTAATTCTTTGATCAATGCTTTTAGATCTTGAGATGTCAGAGAAGGATCCCCACTAAACTGAAAATAAATATCTCCATTCACAATATTACCCAACATACTGTTATTCTTAATTTTAATGGCTGTTTCGTAGTGATAATCAGGACCTAAATAAAGCAGTCCCGCAGCAGCAGTTAAAAGTTTTGTGCAACTGGCTGGTGTAAAAGCTTCGTCTGCATGATATTTGTATAAGGTCTCCCCTGTTTTTGCATTTTGCAGGATAATACCCACTTTCGTATTGGGAATATGTTGTTGAATTAAAGATTCTATTTTCTTAGTATTAATAGTCTTCGTATGAATAGCTGAATTGGACAAATCGGAACTCATCACACCTTCTGTTAATACCAATAAAGAGACTAATAATAAAAAAATAAACTTTTTGGTATTCATTCGCTCTCCATTGGTTAAATATTATCTACTAGATACTATCGCTTTGCATATTAAACCATATTTCTTTATCATAAATAAATCACAAACATTATGTTTAATCTAGAAAACTCACATGCTGCTGTCTAATGTTTATGTCATTATCTGATACTGAACCCCTTCCGGGTACAATACAATCTTCTATTGCTTCGAATATCCTTCGTGTCGCAGTACCAACCCCTTTGCGTAAATTATTCGATTATTTACCCCCAGAAAATTATTCTCTAGAGCTCCTCCCAGGACAAAGAGTACAAATACCTTTTGGTGCTACGGAACAAATAGGAGTGATTGTTGAAGTAACCCAAGAAAGTGATCATCCCTTTGAAAAATTAAAACGTGTTAATGTCGTATTGGATATAATCCCACTATTTTCAAAAACGCTTTTAGAATTAATACACTGGGCCAGTAGTTATTATCAAAGTTCATTAGGAGAAGTATTTGATGCTGCAATTCCAGGATGGTTAAGAAAGGGTAAAAATCCAGAAGTTCTTTTAAAAACTTCGGAAACAGCTTTTTTACAAAAAAAGAAAGCACTGGTGCAAGAAGCGCAGGCACAAAGAGAGAAAGCTCTGGTTTTAAACCCTGAACAACACTATGCCGTACATTCAGTCACACAAACCATAGGGGGATTTCAAACCTTTTTGTTGGATGGCGTCACTGGCAGCGGTAAAACAGAAGTTTATTGTCAAATTATTGAACAAGCATTACAAAAGTCTCAACAAGTATTAATACTGGTTCCTGAAATTGGTTTAACACCTCAAATTGTCGCAAGACTCAAAGCAAGATTTAATTGCCCAATTGCTGTACTGCATTCGTTGCTAACAGAAAAACAACGATTTAAAGCCTGGCTACAAGCAAAAGAAGGGCTTGCTCCCATTGTTGTAGGAACTCGTTCAGCTGTTTTTACGCCCCTAAAAAATCCAGGGGTATTTATTGTAGATGAGGAGCATGATACCTCTTTTAAACAACAAGATGGATTTCGTTATTCTGCGAGAGATTTAATTATAAGACGAGGACAATTAGAGCAGTGTCCTGTGGTGCTAGGAACTGCGACACCTTCTTTAGAAACACTCTTAAATGTGCAACTTAAACGTTATCAACACTTAAAACTCCCAGTACGTGCAGGAAATGCCGAACTACCAACCATACAAATACTTGATATTCGTCATAAAAAATTGGATGAAGGGCTATCCGCACAATTGATCCATAATATCCAAGAACACTTAAAAGATGGAAATCAGGTATTGTTATTTTTGAATCGTCGAGGATTTTCTCCGGTTTTTATGTGTTTTGACTGCGGCTGGGTAAAACAGTGTCTCCGTTGTGATGCCAAAATGACACTTCATTATCGCCCCAAAAGATTACAATGCCATCACTGTGAAGCAACTTGTTTTATCCCAAAACATTGCCCCGCGTGTGATGCAAAAAATTTAAATCCCTTAGGGGTTGGAACCGAGCGTTTAGAGGCTGCATTACAAAAACATTTCGCAAATTATAAAATTGTGCGACTCGATCGCGATACAACCCGCAAAAAAGGTGCGTTGAAAGAAGCTTTAGAAACGGTACAACTGGGTAAAGCTGATATTTTACTCGGCACACAAATGATTGCAAAAGGCCATCACTTTCCCAATGTTACCTTAGTTGCCATATTAGATATCGATAGTGCTTTATTTAGCGTTGATTTTCGAAGCATGGAACGTATGGGTCAACTGATTACTCAAGTTGCGGGACGGGCGGGAAGAGCTGAAAAATCAGGTCATGTTATTTTACAAACCTGTCATCCGGAACATTATTTAATAAAAACTTTATTAAAAAAAGGATTTGACTCCTTTGCAGCAGAAATTCTAAATGAGAGAAAAAGCGCAAGCCTACCACCTTATAGTTATCATATTTTAATTCGGGCAGATGCTAAAAAAAGTGATCGGGCTTTAAATTTTTTAAATGAAGTTAAAAAAGAAGCAAATAAACTGAACAAGTCAAATATCCAAATTTTAGGCCCTACCCCTGCCCCTATGGAACGTAGAATCGGGTATTATCGAGCTCAACTATTATTTCAATCCCATCAAAGGGGCCGATTACAAAGATTTATGCAACAACTTGTCTCTGAGATAGGATCTCATTCTTTAAGCCGAACAGTTCGTTGGTCAATGGATGTTGATCCAATGGATATGTATTAGACAGATATTAGACAGATTGATACAATCCTTGATTCGTTAAAATTCGTGAAAACACAATTTTGGATCCATAATTAAGACATGAGACTCATTTATCGTAAAAGTCATCATCGAGGACGTCGTATTTCCCGATCTCCAAAGAACAACGCATCTTCCTTGGGATGGGTTTGGCTGCTTTTCGGCATATTTCTTGGAATAACGGGCTCTATTGGTACCTATACAACCCTAATAGGAAACAAATCACTAGAGAAAGTTAAAGCATTAGTTTCTTCTGATACCAACTCAACAGAAGTTTCGAAAGCTGAAATAATTAAACCTAAAATCATCACACCTCAAAATGTTGCCTCTAATAATTCAAGTAGTAAAGAATCAGCACAAAAATATGAGTTTTACAACTTGCTTCCAGGTATGGAAGTTCAGCTTTCAGATCCCGTCCCTGCAGCTAAAGCACCGACAACACCTCCACCTTCTTCTTCTCCTGTGCCTAGTACACCCAATACTGCTAAATCTTCAGTTACCTCAGAACAAGAAAATAAATCTGAAACAAATAAAGCTAAAGAAGCTGAAATAAGTAGACCTACTTCTATTGCGGAATCCACTGCTCAATCAAAAAATGAACCTATTGTTCAAGCAAAATTAGCAGCAGCACAATTTATTATTCAAGCAGGGCTCTTTGCCTTATCAGAAGATGCTTTACAATTGAACAAGCAATTGAATGCTAAAGGCTTTAAAACTCGACTACAAAAAGTTAAAACGAAAGATGGTGTGACAGCCTATCGAGTATTACTCGGACCTTTTGCGAATGAAACTTTGGCTATCGATCAAAAAAAGCGTCTTGAACAACATCGAATTCATGGTATTTTAATACTAAAACAACGTTAATAAAGGGGATAAACTTGAAACAATTTGATGGAACAACAATACTCTGTGTTCGCAGAAATAAACAAGTCGTCATTGGTGGTGATGGTCAAGTATCACATGGTAATACCATATTAAAAGGCAATGCACGTAAAGTACGAAGACTGTATCAAAATAAAGTCATTGCTGGATTTGCTGGAGGAACAGCAGATGCCTTTACTTTATTCGAGCGGTTTGAAAAAAAATTAGAAGCTTATCAGGGTCATTTAACCCGTGCTGCCGTTGAGCTGGCTAAGGATTGGCGAACCGATCGCGCTTTACGCCGATTAGAAGCCTTATTACTAGTAGCCGATAAACAAATTTCTTTAATGATTACAGGAAATGGGGATGTTATTGAACCTGAAGATTGCTTAATGGCGATTGGGTCCGGTGGTCCTTTTGCACAAGCGGCAGCCACAGCATTAGTCCAAAATACCAAATTAGATGCCAAAGTCATCGTCGAAAAATCCCTTAATATAGCTTCTAATATTTGTGTTTACTCAAACCAACATTTAACCATTGAAGAACTTGAGAGCGAAACTTAATGAGCAAAAATTTTCACTTTATTATGACACCACAAGAAATCGTCCTAGAATTGGATAAGCATATTGTCGGTCAAGCAGCAGCCAAACGATCGGTTGCCATCGCACTTAGAAATCGATACCGACGTATGCAAGTCGATCCTAATCTTCGACATGAAATTACCCCTAAGAATATTTTAATGATAGGACCCACCGGTGTTGGGAAAACCGAAATCGCAAGACGTTTAGCAAAATTAGCCAATGCACCTTTTATTAAAGTCGAAGCGACTAAGTTTACTGAAATTGGGTATGTGGGTCGAGATGTGGATTCAATCATTCGTGATTTAATGGATATTTCTGTTAAGCTCACACGTGAAGAGGCTTTATCAAAAGTACGTGACAAAGCAGAAGAAGCAGCCTCTGAACGAATTTTAGATGCCATGTTGCCGCATCCTAAACCTGAAGTTATCGATGCTACTGGGGTTATTCACGAAGGAACAGGCCCCGTCGATTCCACAAGCCGACAATTACTACGTAAAAAGTTCCAAAATGGCGAATTAAACGATAAAGAAATTGAAATTGAAGTTTCACACAGCGCCATTGGGGTTGAAATCATGGCGCCCCCCGGCATGGAAGAAATGACAAACCAATTACAAAGCATGTTCCAAAATCTATCCAGCGATAGGATCCGTCGTCGTAAACTCAAAGTAAAAGATGCTTTTAAATTAATCAAAGAAGAAGAAGCGGGCAAACTTATTAATGACGAAGATATTAAAAGCCAAGCATTGGAACGAGCAGAACAATCGGGAATTGTTTTTTTAGATGAAATAGACAAAATCACTCAGCGGGGAGAAAATCGAAGCGGTGGAGAAGTGTCTCGCGAAGGTGTACAACGAGATTTATTACCCCTGGTTGAAGGATGCACGGTTTCTACAAAATATGGCATGGTTAAAACCGATCATATTTTATTTATTGCTTCCGGTGCTTTTCATCTTTCCAAACCCTCTGATCTCATTCCAGAATTACAGGGACGTTTACCCATTCGGGTTGAACTGAGTGCTTTGAAAACCGAAGATTTTGTGCGTATTTTAACAGAGCCGGATGCTTGTCTTACGGTTCAATATCAAGCTTTACTTGAAACCGAAGGGGTTACCCTTAAATTTGAAGCAAATGGTATTGCCAGAGTTGCAGAAATGGCCTGGGAAATTAATGAACGAACAGAAAATATTGGAGCCAGACGATTGTACACAGTCATGGAACGGTTGCTAGATGATATCTCTTTCCGCGCAACTGAAAAGAAAGGTTCGACGGTCGTCATTGATAAAGCTTATGTTGATGAACAATTGAATGCTTTAATCAAAGATGAAGATTTAAGTCGTTTTATTTTATAGCCTGATAGACTTACACAACTTGTACTTTGTGTTTAAAAATATCGCTTAAAATATTGCACGAACTCTGATAGAGGCTGAATGACTGGTATAATTCTTTTTACCTTCAAAATCATATCCTAGGGATACTAAAACGCCAGGCATAATAACACCTGTAGCACTGATGCCCGCATTAATGCTTGTTTTAGGCGGCGCTGTCACTTGCGTAATAAAGGATGGGCCACCGCCCGTAAAACTAGAAGTAATTGCCAAATTCGGATTTTTAAGTTGATTTAAAAAGAGAACATGGAGTTCAGGTAGAAAATCTTCTGCTTGGCTTACGTCAGTCACTTGTAATCCCAAACCTGCTTGTACGGAAGTAACTCTACGCATGGGAATGTTTAAACTAACACCTAAAGCACCCGTTTCTGTATGTCGATTTTGTGTAAGCTGATTGTAAATAATAGTTCCCATGGGTGCGACTTCCACCATATTAACAATGGGTATTGTTAGACCAGCATTTAACCTCCCTGAATTCTGTACGCCAGTATATTTAGACTGGGCTTGTAGACCTAAAAATTGTATTGTGCGGGTTGTTTTATAGTTGTTGTAGGCAATACCATAAATTGCATCCATAAAGAATAAACAATAATCGAATGTTCCATACAAAGCGCCTTGAATACTCGTAATATTTGTTGTCGTCGGGGAAATGGTTCCCTTATCTTTCACTTTGGTTCCTGCATAACTCACTGCAGCACCCAATTTAAACATATCTCCAATGGGCACATCTCCTAATAAACCTCCTCCCCCAGTCAAAGCGGTATATCCTGGAACCCCATTTTCAGCGTTTTGATTAATATTATTCCCAAACGCGAAGGGTCCGTACGATCCTCGACCATTGGCTAAATCTCCTGCAGAATAGCCCGTTCTTAAGAGATCAGCACCCGCTCGCATCGCACTCAAACGAGCAGTTATTTTTTCTAAAGGTAAATGATTGACCACAGTTGTCGGAGTTGTAGTAGCACCATTATCATCAGGCACTAATTCCCTTAACTCCTCGGTTAAAACAGCCGTTGTGGAAGCAGTATCCAATGTTTCTAGTACCCCCAACATAAAAGAATTTGGGTTTGAGGTCCTGAGTGTATCCAATGCTCCTGTCACACCATTCACTACAGACGATGAAACAATACTTGTAAAATTTTGACGAACCGCTTTTAATCTATAAACCCCTACTGGGACACTGGGACTGGTATCTCTTGCAAAACTTAATACTAAGGACTGAGGAAACTGAATGGTCGGATTACTGGGATTTAATCCCCCATTCGCGGTGACAATATCAAATCGATCATCATTTGCAATGGTCACACCATTGTTTGCTAAATTAACTTCAAGAGCCCCATTGAAAGTTGCAGGACCAGCAACAAGAAGTCGTCCATAATCCCCGACACTTTTATCTTGTATTACAACAGCGAGTGTTCCTCCTGGATTCTGTGTAAACGATCCTCCAATATTTCGGGTTGTCGGAATATTCGTTATAGTGCCAGTATTATTGAGTATGCTACCCGTCATGTCTGAATTTAACAGTAAGGTTCCATTATTCGAAATGGTACCACTACTGGATTGATTTAAAATGGTTGTTGCTTCCTCCGCAATGGTCAGAACATTTGGTGTAATTGTATTATTCACAGTAAACACAGAGAAATTGTTCACGTTTATTTGATTAGCAGAAATTGTTCCTCCTGTCGTATAATCGTCATTGATATTAACATTTGGACTGCCTGTAATAGCTCCTGTAATACTCCCTCCACTCACATTAATCGTCTGCGCTAAAACATTACCATTGATAGCGCCTCCACTCAGATTTAAGGTAGTTGCTGGTGATAAGGGATTTGCTGTCGTAATATTTCCTGTCAGGATTCCTCCTGTCATGTTAATCGTGTTTGCATCAGTAATGGTATTGTTGATTGCACCTTCATTAAATGTGAGCACATTGGTATTACTGATGGGACCGCTTAAGGTACCGTTGTTCACTGTTATATTTCCAGCTCCCGTAATAGCACTGCTGACTGACCCTCCGTTGTTGATGATTGTCGAACCTAAATTACTAAAGCTTGCTGGTGTTAGGGCATTAATGATTGTGAATGTGCTCGCGTTGCTGACTGCAATATTACCTAAAATATTTCCACCTGTTGTAAAGGGACCCGTGATATTAATATTTGTCGTAGTTGTTGTCATATTACCTGTAATACTGCCACTGGCAATGTTAATGGTGCCTATATTTCCAAGGTTTCCGGTAACAGAACCCCCATTTAAATTGAAAATAGAGGCTGTCAGTGCATTATTCAAAGTGAGGATCCCAGTGCTACTTACGTTAACTATATTGGCGGCAATGGTTCCATTTGTTGCATAGGTACCCGTGATATTAATAGTGGGGGCCCCTGTTATATTGCCTGAAATGCCTCCGCCCGAAAGGTTAATGGTTGTTGCATTGGCTACAGAGCCGTTTACTGTACCTCCACTTAAGTTAAATGTAGTTGGATTATTAATAGCCCCTGTTACCGTTCCAGCGGACATAGTCAATGTAGTTGGATTATTAATGGCCCCTGTTACGGTTCCACCTGACATGATCAATGTGTTTGTATTGGTAATGGCATTATTGATTGCACCACTTTGAAGCGTTAAGGTATTGGTATTGTTAACGGAGCCATTTAAGGTTCCACCATTAACCGTTATGTTACCCCCTCCTGTACTGTCAATGGTGGAACTAACCGAGCCTCCGCTACTAGCAATCACTAAACCGGTATTGGTAAAGGTACTTGAAGTTACTGCTCTATTAATTGTAAAGACGCCGGGGGCATTAACTGCTAACGCATTAGCTGCAATGGTCCCACCAGTTGTAAAAGGTCCAGTTATAGTGATATTTGAAGTTCCGGTAATATTACCTGTAATACTACCTCCAGAAAGACCGATGGCTCCAGTACTGGCTACGTTACCATTCACTGCACCACCACTTAAAGTGAAATTTGTTGGGTTATTAATAGGCCCCGTCAATGTACCTCCTGAGATGGCCACGGTAGTTGCATTGTTAACCGTTGTGTTTGCAGTCCCTCCCGTTATCGTTAAATTTGTGGGACTCGCAAGCGTACCACTTAATGTTCCCCCACTATTCAGTGTGAGCGCTCCTCCATTAATAGTGGTTGCACTTAAGCCTCCACCACTGTTAACCACTGTCGTTCCTGAATTATTAAAAATGCTTAAGCCTGAAATCGTATTAGCGACTGTTAGAGTTTTACCTAATGCTAATGTTAAAGTAGTCAAATTGCTGATTGTATTTGAAGTTGAAAAATTCTCATTCAATGCCAGTTGAGAAGATGCAGTACTATTCCCTAAAATAGGTGCCGCAATCCCGCCTGTTACGCCTGCTGCAACTGTTAAAGGGCTATTGACAGCAATTGTCGAACCTGAAAAACTACCCCCCGGAGATAAGGTTGCACCATCCCCACCTATTGTAAAGTTGGTAAACCCGGTGACTGCCTGATTAACGGTTAATCCACCACTCACAACATTCAACAGTTTAACACCTGTCAGCGCGCCTGGTGTTGTAAAAGTATTCCCTGCGGTTACATCGATATTTAAAGTTGAACTTGCACCCCCTGTCATGGCACCTGCATAGTTACCCCCATTATTGATGGTAACAATACTATTATTCGCAAAAGAGGTGCTACCTGTAATAGCCTGATTGATTACAAAAGTTCCTCCATTAACATTGATGGTTTGATATCCTCCGATGGTCCCCCCTGTTGTATAATTTCCAGTAATGGTCAAGACATTAGTGCCTGTTCCAGCAAGATTTCCCGTTGTTCCACCCGAAAGAGTCAAAAGACCACTATTCGTTGTGATCGTTGCTGTGGTTGATCCCCCCGTCGCAACTTCAAGCGTTCCATTATTGGTAATCCCTGCTCCTGGAGCACCTGTAACACTCGTCTGTAATTTAGCAGTTGAGCCCACATCAACCGAGAATATGGTAAATCCGTTAATAGCGCCGGTCGATGCTGTAAAAGTACTATTGTTTTGTACAGAAATATTATCGACGTTATTAAAATTTCCCCCTGTTAAATTTCCTTGAATAGCGACTGAAGCAGTCCCTCCCCCTCCCGCAACCTTCGTGAGCCCCCCCAGTGTAACACCTGCACCAAGAATACTTACAAATGAGTTTGCAACAGAAGGAAGATTTATGCTAGCAAACGCTGTCCCTGCTGATGTAGTCGCTGTCGCTCCTGTGTTTAAATTAATGGTTGGCACAGAAGTTGTTAAATTGGAAAAATTTATAGCATACTGCCCAACTCCTCCCTTAACACCCCCCCCTGCAGTACCCGCTCCTGTTCCTGCATTAAAATTAAGAGAGATTGGATTTCCATCCCCCACAAAACCTACAGTATCAATAGCAGTTCCACGTGTTGAGCTAATACTTCCATAATCAGGGTTAGCAGCATCTGCACTACCATTAACATTGATAGTTGTATTGCCCCCCAGAATTCGAACAGCAATAGTACCAGGATTTCCACTTCCTAATATTGATCCTCCGAGAGTAGCTCCTGTTCCTCCATTAAGAGTTATTGAGGTGCCAGCGTTCATGGTAACAGCAACGCCCCCAGCAACATTATATTGTAATAACCCACCTGCGTTACCAGTCAGAGTATCGGCAGAAACAGTATTTAATGTTAAAGGAGTAGGCAAAGTATTAGGAGGCATCACATAATTGACTGCATGAACATGAAAAGAAGTTAATGCTGTACTAACAAAAATAAAGGAAAGTAGTTTTCGATTATTCATAATCATGCGTTAATCCAAAGCAACGATCTAATTTCAGATGGGATGCCCCCTATTTAAAAATAGATTAGAATTGGCAAATGCACAAAATTAAGCTATTTTTTGTTATTTTGCTAATTGGATTATCAGCTTGCACTCATTTGATTAAGCATGAAGATCCTAGGTTAAATGCAGATCGCATAAGAAAAGAATCTAAACTAACTCATGCGATCATTAAAACAAAGTCATTTAACATAACTTCTTATTCTAAAGATCTGCATCAAGAGACTTCTTTGCAAGGTCCTTTAAAATCACCCTTAACAATTTATATTGAAGGCGATGGACATGCTTGGATCAATCGTTATCAAATATCCAATGATCCTACGCCTCATAATCCTTTGGCTTTAAAACTTGCTGTTTTAGATCCGAACCCAAACGTGGTATACCTTGCAAGACCCTGCCAATATACTGATCCCATATTAGACACACAATGTCACCCTGACTATTGGACCACTGCGCGATTTTCTGAAACCGTGATCTCTGCCATGAACGAAGCTGTTGAACATCTAAAACAAAAAACGAAAGCCAAAAAAATTCACTTGGTGGGATTTTCAGGGGGAGCTGCCGTTGCAATTTTAATTGCCGGAAGAAGACAGGATATTGCAAGCATTAGAACTGTTGCTGGTGATTTAGATCACGCAGAATTGAGTCGTTATCACAAAACCACTCCCTTAACCCAATCTTTAAATCCAAAAGAAGTTATACAAAAAATTGCACATATTCCTCAACATCATTTTGTCGGAGATAAAGATCCTATAGTACCTCTATTCTTATCACAAAATTTTATCAATGAAATAGAAATATCCAAGCAAACTTCAAAAGCAAATACAAACACACAGTGTGCTAAAAGAACTGTTCTAAAAAATGTCACTCATCATCAAGGCTGGGAAGAACGGTGGGTAGAACTACTAGAAATACCGATTACCTGTAACAACTAACTAGTCATTTTTCTTGACATGCATTCCTTAACAAAGGCAGTAATTAAAGGATGCTCTTTTTCCTCAAGTGCATATCGTTCCGGTTGAAAAAGTGTCCCAATGAAAAAAGGGTGTGTAGGAAGTTCAAATGCTCGAATTTTTCCTTCAACATCAAATCCTGAAAATTTAAGACCAGCTGCTTCCAATTTGCCTCGCCATTCTGCATTGATTCCATAATTGCAATTAAAATTCTCTATTACAGATTGTCCTTTAAAAATTCTATCCAAATAACTTTCGGGTATAAATGAAATCTCTCCCTTTTTTCCAACCAAAGAGCAAGAAAGCGGTAAAACTACCAGATTAGAACCATTTGGATTGGTTTCGGCATGATCTGCGTCTTGTTCTTTGCAAATAGTGCGCGCAATTTCAATTAATGCATGTTGAAAACCACCGCAAGTACCAAGAAAATATCGCTGGGTTTCTCGAGCAAAGCGAATAGCTTTCAACACCCCTTCCATATTTTCGTAAGGACTTCCTGGGGTAATCCAAAGTGCTGAAAACTTGGAAAGGGAAGTTTCAGGATTGTGAATATCTGAGGTTTTTATCCATTCCCAATTAATGTCAATTCCTGATGTTAACCCTAAGGCCTTGCATGAACTTTCTAATACTTTTGGAATGCAGATGTGAGCAACAACGCTTTCGTTGTAGTCTCCTATTAATGCGATGGTTACTGTATTCATAAGAGATTACTTCTTTTTAACCATACTAGGATCCACGTTATAAAACGTTTGACCATGATCATCCAATTGATACATGGCAGTCACTTTATCATAAGCCGTCTTTAAAACTTCATTAGGTTCTGGCGAGTTTTGCAAAAAATTTAAAAGCAAATCTCGATCTTTAGCAGAAAGCTCTCTACATTTAGCCATTGCATCAAATACCTTTTTTATTTCAGAGTGTTCCAACATAAATTTGGATCAGCTATCATAATACACTACTGTAAAAATATAGGAAACGTATGCTAGAAAAACCCCTCTGCAGCAAGCTTTCAAACAAAATTGTTGATTTTGCTTCAATTTCCCTTATCACAATTATGTATATAACACTGTGTGCTGAAGCAGATATGTATGTACCCGCATTTCCACAAATGATTAATTATTTTGGTGTTGCTGAAAACCAAATCCAACTTATCTTAAGTATTAACTTTGCGGGGCTCTGTCTTGCAGGTCTTGTCACAGGACCCTTATCCGATAGTTTCGGCAGAAAAAAAGTATTACTGGGTGGATTACTGTTATTCGTTATCAGCAGTGCAGGGTGCGTTTACACCAGTGATTTTTACATTATGCTCTTTTGGCGATTGCTACAAGGTATTGCAGCATCCGTGCCAATGGTTGTCGGCGTTGCGACTTTTCTGGATAAATACGCTGCAGAAAAAGCAGGACAATTGATTGGCATGATCAACAGTGTCATTGCAGCTTCTATGGCTGGTGCACCGATTGTCGGCGCCTGGATAAGCCAAATCTTTAATTGGCGTGCAAATTTTATTGTTATTTTAGCATTAGCTACCGTATCTTTTCTTGGCACACTCCTGTTTATTGAAGAAACATTACCAAAGAATAAAAGAAGATCCTTTCATTTGGCTGCCATCGGTAAAGATTATATAAAATTATTAAAAAGTTTTAAATTTATGTGTTATGGCTTAATCGTCAATTTTCCTTTCACCGCTATTGTTGTGTATATCGCCAGTCTCTCGGTGATTTTAATTAATCATTTTGGTATGGATCTGAAAGAATTCAGTTATTATCAGGCTTCAACCATGACCACTTTTATTGTATTTTCATTATTATCCATAAAAATGATTGGAAAAAAAGGTCTTGATTACACTAAAAATCTAGGTGGAATACTCGCATTGATCGGCTCCATTGGTCTTTTTTGTATCAGTCAAATTGATCAAACCAATATCAATATCATCTGTCTCTCTATGGCTTTTATTGCAGCTGGTGGCGCTATGATGTCAGGCACATTTGGCATGAAAGCTTTATCGGTATTCCCCGAAATGAATGGGACTGCGATGGCAATAATGACAGCCATTAGACAATCTCTCGCTTCCGGGCTTGTGATCTTATCTGAGATATTCTTTGACGGCACGATAGTGCCTGTCGCCGTGATCATATTCAGTTATGCTGCAATTGCGGCTGTCTGCTATGCCATTCTGTGCTATACATCATCAACATATCGACATATCCAAACACCTCTGTAATCTATTAAAATTAAATAAAACAAAAGGCAGGGATGGGGGATAAGATAAGGTCAAGATTTGCACCAAAAACTTTACTCTGTGGCACACAACAACCCCTTCTTATAGCACTCATCTCGTTCTTTTTCCTTACCCAATTGATCATACACCTTACCTAATTCTTGATATCCTTCGGGCGAGGGATTTAACAACACACTTCTCTCTAGATAATCACGTGCTTTACCCCATAATTGATTACGAAGACATAATCTTCCTAATGTAAGCAATAAAGTTGCATTCTGTGACGCTTGCCTACAAAAAGATTCTGCAAAAGCTAATTGTTTTTTCGGGCTACTGTTGGCTACTCCATAAAGATATATTAATCGATCATTTAACCCTTTTTTTAGGGCTGTTCGTAATACATTCTCAGCTTCGTTGTCTGCCGATTGTTTAATGAGAATTTCCGCATAACAAAATAAAAGAGCTGGATCGGTTTGAATGGAACGGGGAGCAGACTGCCAAAAACGCATTACTTGTTCTATTCCCTGTTGCAATTTTTTTGGTAATAAAGCTTTATAAATTTTTATTTCTAAATTATCCATAACTTCTGGTTTTAATATTTTTTCTTTACGAATCAATGGTAATAAAGTTATTAATGATTGATAATCTTCTAAGGCCTCATACACTGTGCACAATAATTTTATCACCTGAATATTTTTAGGCGCTTTTTCCTGTAATTGACGTAGAGTCGCAACGCTTTGCGCAAGTTGGCCTTGTTCAAATTGTAACTGCGCTTGAGTTAAACGAACAGCAACCTCTGATCCCTCACTAGAATTAACAGCCAAACGCAAATATTCATCTCTTCGTTCTGTTGAACCTACACCCTCAGCGGCTTTTGCAGCAGAAAGATAATTTATCAACGGCGTATCACTCATACTGGCGCTTTTAATCAAATCTTTTTCCGCTTTTCGCCAATGACCTTCTGCTAGCTGAAGCAAGCCTTGCGTAGTTTTTAATCTTGCATTTGTTTGCTGACGTTGATGCCACCAATTTTTTATTCCACTAAAACCAGTTAAAATCAAATTCAGTAAAGAATAGCCCACAAGCGCTATGATCACCACCAAAAGTAATATAGTAACTGCTAACCATAATGGCATTTCTACAGTCCAATCCCCATAAGCAAAAAGAGCATACCCTGGATCTTGGCGAAGTAAAATCCCTACTCCGGTAGCCAGTATTAATACAAAAAGAAATGTCCATAACCTCATCATTTTATTGCCTTAATGTTTGTATTTGTTGCAAAGTACTTAAAACTGGGAAATTGGGTTTTAAAGTCATGATAGATAATTCCGATAACGTTTTTTGGAACTGTTGAACTTTGGGATCACTAATCTCAAAATAACTTTCTAACCACTTTTGGGTTTCCTGAATGGAACTTTCATAAATTTTAGATTGTTTATGCAAAGCGGCCCATCGGATTTGCTCTAATAAAAGTTTTAAATGCTCCTTTGCAAGAATGGACTCTTCTTTCGATAACAAAGGCTCAATGGGTTTATCATGCCGCTGAATTTTTATTAAATCTTTAAACTCATGCAAACTATCCTTAATTGCTTGCCACATTTTATTTGTTTCTGGTTTTGTTTCTAATGCAGTAGCTTGTTGGTTCTCAGCTTGTGTTAGAGATTGTGTTTGCGGATATCCAGCTTTCATCAATTTCGAGGGTAATGCATCAACTTGTTCTAATAAAATGCTTATTTTAAACCAAATTCCCTCTACATCCGGCAATTGGAATGCTTCTAACATCTTTTTATCACGAACAATGGATTCTCGTAATATAAAAAGATTAGAATCATGGCTTAACTCAATAATATTATCTGCTAAATTTAACAAGGCTATGGCTGATTGAATATTCTCAGCAACTTCTAACTGCATAACACTTGAGTGTACTAAAGAGGTAATTTCGGGGAGTGGATTATAATGTGGGTGGAGTTGAGTCTGAGCTTGAGCTTGTTGAGATTGAATCTGGGACTGCGACTCGGGCTGAGATTGAACATGTGAGGGATCTGTTGAACTCTGTTCTAATTGTATCTGTTGTCCCTGTTGTCCAGCTTGTATTTGCGTTCCTTTAAGTATTTGAACAGCTTGCTCAAGCTCTGTTATTTTAGGATTAAGACGATCTAAAGTTTCTAGATGATTTTCAAACTGATTCTTAGCAATTTGGAATTTTTCAAATTGAAATAAACTAACTGCCAATGCCAATACAGAAATTAAAAAACTAAAAATAGCCGTTTTTACCATATATTATCCTTTATTTCTTTGAGTGCTTGAATGATGGCAGCATCTTCTGCACTCCATGCCAACACGGGTTTGGTAAACCCAAACTCTTTAGCTTGTTCGAGCATTCTCGAACTCACAACGATAATAGGCACAGTTCTTAACCATTCAAAAGCTTCTTTACCAACTAAAGTAACAAAATTACTCATACCTTCAGAACTGGTAACAATAATAACATCTAAAGGATCTTTTCGCCAAAATTCTAATCGCTCTACCATATCAATCAACGGTAATTGCCGCTGATAAACTTCCACTAGTTCTACTGCAGCCCCACGTTCTCGTAACCCTATCGACAAATGGGCGCGCCCCCCATTCCCACGAAAAATAACAATCCGCTTATTTTGAATTGTTTGTAACTCCGGCAATGCTAATAAAGATTCGCTTTCATAAGGGGGTTCCGTCGGTGATATTGCAAAAGGAATTTGATAAGCAGCAAGGGCTTCGGCTGTTCCAGGTCCCTGAGCAATCCATATTAAAACAGGTAGATCTTTCCAAATTGACTGAATAGCACCCATCCCATAATGCACCGCAGAACGACTAATAAATATCACTATATTTGCAGTATTCAATGTTTTAATCGCATCATTTAATGCTTTTTGATGAAAAGTAGGGCGAATTTCAATTACAGGTAAAACTTCCGGTGTTCCATGCAATTCTTGGATCCCTCGACAGAGTCCTTCAGAATATTGTAATGGGCGTGTAATAAGAACTCTCAAGAATATATACCCAATTTTTTATATAAAACACTATCCCTTAAATTAACAAGAACAAGCATCAATAATAGCCTTTGCACCTTGCGCCAACAATTCTTTTGCCACACATTCTCCAAGATTTTTTGCATCCTCTGGCTCTCCTGTTGCACTTGATCTAAGAATAGTCCGTCCATCCGGAGAACCCACCATACCCTTAAGCTCTAAATTCCCATCCCCCTTAATTACTCCTAATCCGGCAACGGGAACCTGACAACTACCCCCCAACCATAAATTCATACTTCGTTCAGCAGCTAAGCAAAATCCTGTTGCTCTATGATGCAAAGGCTCAATAAGCGCTTGAACTTCTTTATTCCCTATATAATATTCTATACCCAAAGCACCCTGACCAACCCCAGGCAACATAACTTCAGGTTCGAGATATTCACAAATTTTAGCTCTTAACCCTAAGCGAACCAATCCCGCGACAGCAAGCAGAATTGCATCATATTTGCCATCCTCCAATTTCTGAACTCGGGTATCCACGTTTCCACGCAATGTCTCTACCTGTAAATTGCTACGAAGACAATAAATTTGAGCCTGCCGTCTTAAACTAGAAGTTCCTATGATTGCACTCTTAGGGAGATCCTGTATTGTCTTAAAATGCTTAGAAACCAAAGCATCCCGGGGATCCTCCCTTTCTAAAATAGCCCCTATCCTTAAACCTTCTGGTAAAATGGCAGGAAGATCTTTCATGGAATGAACCGCTATATCCGCCTCTCCTTTTAACAAGCATTCTTCCAATTCTTTAACAAAAAGTCCCTTCCCACCCATTTTTGCCAATGAAGTTTCTAAGATTTTATCCCCTTGAGTAGTGATTCCAATAATTGTAACGACCAAATTAGAATGAATGGATTCTAACTTAGTCTTTACAAATTCTGCTTGCCACATTGCCAAGGCACTTTTACGTGACACCAAACGAAGCTTTCTATAGCTCTTGGTCTTTGAGAATAAATTATCAACAATCATAGCAACTTACTTACAATCATCTATAATACAAGGTAACATTTTAAACGAAAAAAGACCAAGGAAACCATGAAAGACGAGACTTTCATACAACGATTAAAAAAAGAATTGCCCATTTGGACTCATAAAGGATGGGTTAAAAAGGAAAACCAACAACATATCTTGAATTATGTCACCCATAAAACAGTTCCGGAAACAAATACCTTAACTTTCACCTTTGCTTGGATGGGAGTCATTCTCCTTAGTGCAGGAATCATTACTTTTTTTGCAGCCAATTGGGGCGGCATCAATAAAATAACTAAATTAAGCATTCTCTTCGGTAGTCTTTGGCTCGCTTACGGTTTATCTTATTTTTTCTTCCATAAACGTAAATTTTTAGAATTTGATCTTAAAGCAGCTCATCTCTTTCTTTTTTTAGGTCTTATTCTATTCGGTGCTAACATTTGGCTGATTGCGCAAATTTATCATATCGACGCACATTATCCCAATGGCGTTTTAATTTGGTCTTTAGCGGCATTGGTAACTGCTTATCTAATGAGATCACCACCCGCTCTTATAACCAGCATTTTACTTGCAACACTTTGGACGGCAATGGAAACTTTTGACTTTTTACGTTCTGTCCATTGGTCATTCCTGGCGCTCTGGATATTGTTTTTATACCCTTGCATACAATGGCAGTGGAGAATTTCTCTCCATATTGCACTACTCAGTTTATTACTTTGGAGTTTCTTTATTATTGGATTATATGTTGTTGATCTCTTTGTCGTGCAAGTCTATTTTCTGGGTGCACTGAGTGTGTTTCTCTTAGGAAGAATTTTAATCAATTACCCACTGACACATTTAATTGCTTCTACCGTCCAACGCTACAGCGCATTTGCGGCAACTTTTGCGTTATTTATTCCTACTTTTCCTTTAAATATTACCAAAGAAAGAGGGCTATTTTTTGACATTGTCCCTTCTGCCGGATACCTGAACACACTAATGGCAATTTTATTGTGCGTGGGATTGATGATTTGGCTTAGAAAACAGCCCAAGCCTTCTTTTAATCGCATTGCATTTATTTTGGGTCTAGGATTGTTTTGCTTTTTATGTTTACTGATGTTTATCAACCTTATTTTAGGTTCACACATAGAAAATCATAAAGGTATGATAGCCTTAGGCTATAATCTTATATTCTTTACAGGGCTGGGTTGGATTATTTATATAGGGTATCACTCTCATGAACGTTTTTTAATTAATCTTGGTTTTGTATTTTTTGCATTGGCTATTCTGGCCCGTTACTTTGATACGTTCTGGACTTTATTCAACCGTTCATTCTTCTTCATTACTGGTGGATTATTATTTACTGTTGGCAGTTATTATTTTGAAAAGCACCGGAGAAAATTAACAGAAAGCATTGAAGAAGAGGATATAAAATGATAGGGAAGCGCCTGCTGTTTATTGTCGTACTACAAACGTTGATCTTGTTTGCAATGATAGGAATTAAGCAGTGGACTTTAAATACAGGAAAACCCATCCTCTTAGAAACTCAAGTTATCGACCCTCAATCTTTATTTAGTGGTGATTATCTCAATTTAAGATATGCAATTAATGCGATTCCTTCAAAAAAACTGGCTGATGATGAACCTGTTAATACGCATGATATTCTCTATGTAGTATTAAAAAAAGGTGATCCTTATTGGGAAGCCGTAGCACTCTATCACAAAAAACCTGAAATAGCAGACGATGAAGTGGTTATTAAGGGAGAAGTGACAAATCGCACGTTTGATAAAGATACGTTTTACCTAAAATACGGCATAGAAAACTATTTCATCCCCGAAGGGGAAGGGAAAAAATTGGAACTTCCCAACTCCAATGATAAGCTTTCTATTGGTGTCGTTGTCGACCGGTTTGGCAATGCCGGGATCCGCGCCGTTCTTGTGAATGGAAAAGAACGCTACGTTGAAACGTTGTTTGGGCGGGGACAGAGCCCCACCCCTACAGGAAACAACACATAAATTTTACGTTGCCCTCTGCCTAGAGCTTTGCTTAGCGTTAGAAAATGATCCACGTTGAAATTTTGGGTTGAACCCTGGTTTCTTGCCTTTTGGTTTATACGTCGTCTTTTTGTTTGTGTTATTAAAAGATCGTCCAGGTGTTTTACTTTGATGTTTAGACTCTAAACGTCTAGACTCTAACCCTGGAATCACTACTCTTTCTAAGCGTTGCCCAGTGTAATACTCAATCCGGGCTAATTGAGTGCGATCCTCTGGACCTACCAACGATATTGCAACACCAGACTCACCACATCGACCGGTCCGACCAATACGATGAACATAATCTTCTGCAATCCTCGGTAAATCAAAATTAATAACATGACTCAGTTTTTTGATATCAATACCCCGTGCTGCAACATCAGTCGCAATCAACACACGTAAACGTCCACGATGTAATTGTTCTAAGGTTTGTTTACGCTTGCTTTGTTTCATATCACCGTGGAAAGGTGCACAGGGGATCCCTTTAATATGTAAATCCTCTGCCAGTCTATCAGCACCTCTTTTAGTTGCTATAAATACAATAGCTTGCCATGCTCCTTCTAAGATATTATGTAACAGATGGTTTTTATGATTATAATCATCTGCAAAAATGATGGTCTGATGAATAGAACCATGTTGAGACTTACTCGATACCAGTTGAATGCGTTCTGGATTTTTTAAGAATCGTTTAGCAATTCCCTCAACCTTACCCTCTAATGTTGCAGAAAATAATAGAGTTTGTCGTGTTGCAGGTGTTTTTTCTGCGATTTTCACCATATCATCCACAAACCCCATATCGAGCATTCGATCAGCCTCATCCAAAATAAATACTTCTAAATCAGCTAATTGAACTCGACCTTGTTCCATATGATCCATCAATCGACCTGGGGTTGCGACCAATAAATCAAGAGGTCTACGCAACATTTGAATTTGAGAAAAATAAGGGACCCCCCCTGTGATGGTTCCCCATTTTAAATGGGTAAATTTTCCCATCGCACCAATAGCTTCTGTTATTTGAGTCGCCAATTCGCGAGTAGGGGATAAAATCAATACACGTGGGCCACGTCGTCTTTCCGGTGACGCTTTATCTAAATCTAATAATTTCTGTAACACCGGTAATACAAACGCTACTGTTTTTCCAGATCCTGTTTCTGCACAAGCCATTAAATCTCGATTAGCCAAAATAACTGGAAATGCAGCTTTTTGGATTTCTGTGGGTTCGGTGAACTTATTAATTTCTATTGCTTTAAGCAAATTTGAATGAAAATTAAAAATTTTAAAAGCAGGCAAAGTAATCTCCTCATTGCTAAATTAATAGCGCAAACACTCACCAAAATATTTATCTGGAGAGCTATATATATTTGAAACTAATCACTTTTAGAGTTTTTAGGTTCCTGAACAGCACAACCGCTATACCTTATGAATGTCCTAGGGTGCTATTCAGGCTAGGGGGTGAGCAGTGGATACTATAACACATATTCTGGTAAGAAAACTACATAATTTTCAAAAAAGTTAGCCGACCAAAAATTACCCCGAAAGCCAATTTTTTACTTATTCCTTCACAAAAGTAACGGCAATCCAACTAACAATATGCTCTGGTAGAACCAAAGTTTCTAAATGTTCTAAGGCCGACAAGGTTTTCCCAGGCAAATCAAAAAATTCAATGACAAGGGGTAAATCCAAAGATAAATCCAACAGAGCTGAGGAATGCAAATGTCCCGATTTCCCAAACCCTGAAATCCCACGAAAAACGGTTACCCCTTTTACTTTAACCTCATCGTGTAAATAACTCAAAATTGTTTTTAAAATATTTTTACCCTCATTTACATATATTCTGACCATCATAATTTCTTGAGATTTCATAACGCTCTCCCTAACATGAGTCCAAGCCAGGTTGCTATTAAGCACAGTACTACGCTACCAACAATATTTAACAATGCATAACTTAATTGTCCATTTTCCAATAAGTTCATAGTTTCTAAAGAAAATGACGAAAACGTAGTAAATCCCCCCAAAAATCCTATTAAAAGCAAGCCCCTTAATTCCATAGCATAACCACTAAAACGTTCCGTTATAATCATACTAATGATACCAATTAGAAATGCCCCAAGCACATTGACCACTAATGTCCCATAGGGGAAATAACTCCCAAGAATAGAATACGTTTGACTGGACAACAGATAGCGAGCAATGGATCCGATTGCTCCCCCTATTGCAATTAAAAGTAATAATTTCACTTAATCCTCATCGTTTCATTCAATATCTTATTTCATTGATAAATCAAAAGTGCGAGAAATAATTTTTTGCAAAAAATGTCCAATATCGTCAATTTCTTTTGGCATGACGGTATGGGGCATAGAATAAGAATGCCATTCAACAGAATACCCTAATCCTTCGAGCTGTTCTCGAGACATTTGTCCGAGCATGAGGGGCACCACGGGATCAAATATCCCATGCGCCATAAAAATTGGAATCGATTGATTTTCTAAGTTTCTTTCAAGCGCAAAATGCCTTGCTAAAGGTAAATAAGAAGATAAAGCGATAATACCACCTAAGGGTGTAGGGTAACGCAACCCCGTATAAAGAGACATTGCGCCCCCCTGAGAAAATCCCGCCAAAACAATTCGATTGGAAGGGATGCCAAGCTCAATTTCTCTTTCTATCAATAAACCAAGAAGTCTTGCAGAATCTCGAATACCCACTGCATCTTCTTCACAAGACAAATCGAGTTCCGCAATATCATACCAAGCACGCATACGCATACCATTATTCACTGTAATCGAGCGAATAGGTGCATAAGGGAAAACAAACCGAACTTTATATTTATCTAGTAAGTTGAACTGCTCAGCAATAGGCACAAAATCATTTGCATCCGCGCCCAAGCCATGCAACCAAATTATAGAATATTCCGGGTGATCACCTGCTGGATTTAAGTCGATAGTTGCTGGCAAATTACTCAAAAAAACCTCATTAAATTAAAAAAGTCAAAGAACCTAGGATATCTTGTTTCTAGTTTCTTGTCTCTTGTTTCTAGTTTGTTTCTTGTCGCTTGTTTCTAGTATAGTATTTAAATATCGCGGGTGTCGTACAATGGCAGTACTCCAGCTTCCCATGCTGGTAGCGTGGGTTCGATTCCCATCACCCGCTCCAAAATATATGTATGGAGGCATTAATGAACACAGTAACCAAAACACTGCTAAGAGCATTATTGGGGATTTCTCTTATAGTCGTTCTCACCATGCTTGGAATCACTACTTTCGTTAACCCTAACCAACTTAAAACAACTCTTGAACAAACTGTACTCGCTGAAACAGGCCATATTTTAACGATTAAAGATTCCGTTCGTTTAAACTTTACTCCTTTTTTAACCTTCACTGCAAAAGATATCACATTAAGTAAACCTTCCTCCGGTGATATTCAACAGGATTTATTAACCATTCAAGAAGCTAAAATTCAACCCGATTTCTGGCCGCTTTTAATAGGGAAATTTTTTGTTACATTGAATTTACAGGGATTAAATATCAATTTAGAACAAAAAGTTTCCGGTAAAACCAATTGGTCTGATATCCAAGAAAAAATTGAAAACTATTTTTTAACACAAAAAAACTTAAATAATAAAGTGATTGTCGGCCTTAAAATCAACAATGGCAAGATCCACTTAATCGATTTAAAAAATGGGGAAGAGACAACTCTTAGCAAAATAACCGTATCATTAAAAAACATACATCTTGCGCACCTAGGAAAAACCATTCCTCTTAAAATCTATTTTGAACCAGAAAAAAATAACTTAAATTTAAAAAGCATTGAGTTAGCTGCTAATTGGAAATTTGATGAGCAATTAAAAAAATTAGACATTCAAAATTTACAATTGACAGCCAAACCAGAAACAGGTGAATCCTTCATACTATCTGGAAATTTTAAAATCGAAGAATTAGGACTAACACCAAGCCTCCATGGAAAAATTAACATAGGGAAAAAAGGAACGCTCGAAACCAATCTAAAATGGGATGTTACCAAGGACATACAAACTTTAGCGATGCAAGGTAGTGTAGTCGGAAAAAATATTTCTCTTGGAAATTTCCTTTTAAATGAAATTCAACTTCCTATACAAGGAAAAGCAGGCGTTATCGATTGTAATCCCATTGATTTCCAAATACTCAGCAGTCGACAACAAGCTATGTTACAAATCGACTTAACCAAAAATAAGCCTAAAATTTCATTTTCAGCAGAAGGAGAAGAATTTGAGATGAATGATTTCCTGACTCTTTGGGATGCAAAAGGCATGATAGAAGGTCGTGCACAGCTAAAAACAAGTTTGATCACCCAAGGAACAACTTTAGAAGAATTCAAACGCAATTTATCCGGGCACACAGACTTATCTATTTCTGAGGGCAAATTACAAGGTATTGAATTAATTCCCTTATTACAACACGCACAATCTACCATTAAATCTGTTGTCAATACGCTTTCACAAGATCAAAAAATTAATACAGCGGCTATTCTTGCTGCTGAACTGGGTGAATGGAAAAAACAAGCAAGTCATAGCAATAAGCTCATGACGCCGTTTGATAAAATCCAAGCAAGTGGTACCATCACCAATGGAATTCTGTATAATCCCGATCTTATTTTAACGCACTCAAACTATTCCATTGATGGGCAAGGAAGTTTAAATCTCTTCAGCGGCAATATTGAATATCGAGCTTTAGCACTCCTTAAGAAAAGCTCAATTAAAGGATCTGAAGAATTAACAGGCTTTTTTGCCGAAACACCATTGCCAATCCAAGTTAAAGCAACATTTAAGCATCCTGCTGTGAGACCCAATTTAGATGAATACACTTCTAGTGCTCTTCAATTTGTCAAAAAAAATACCGCTGAGAAAACCGCAGGGAAGGCTTTTGAAAAGTTGTTTGAATCTCCATAATGTCATTTAGCCAAAAAGTATTAAAATGGTTTGATACCCAAGGTCGTCACGATTTACCGTGGCAACAAAATCCCACCCCATATCGGGTTTGGATCTCTGAAATCATGTTGCAACAAACACAAGTCAGTACCGTTATCCCTTATTTCCAACGGTTTATGGAACATTTCCCTGACATATCCACATTAGCACAAGCTAAATTAGATACAGTGCTTCATCTCTGGACAGGTCTTGGATATTATGCAAGAGCCAGAAATTTACATAAAACTGCTAAAATTATTGGCTCAGAATTTCACGGCAATTTCCCAACCAAATTTGAGGATGTACTTAACCTGCCTGGCATTGGACGTTCTACCGCCGGTGCAATTATGACACTTAGCCTACAAAAACGTTTCCCCATATTGGATGGTAATGTAAAACGCGTTTTATGCCGTCATTTTACTGTGGAAGGATGGTCAGGAAATGCTTTGGTTATGCAAAAATTGTGGTCTTTAAGTGATTCTGTAACCCCTACAAAACGTGTGCATCATTATACCCAAGCCATCATGGATTTAGGCGCTACCGTTTGTACGCGTTCTAAACCTAAATGCACCATTTGCCCTTTAGTGGATTCTTGTGCTGCAAAAAAACAAAATACAGTCACTCTTTATCCAAATGCACGACCAACGCGAGAAAAGCCCACGAAAAAAACGTATTTTGTCATTATGATAAACGCAAAAGAAAATCGCGTATTACTGGAAAAACGTCCCTCAAAAGGCATTTGGGGCGATCTCTGGAGTTTCCCAGAATGTACGGAGGAATCCAATATTGCTATTTGGATTAAAACACACCTCAATTTATCGACTAAAAATATAGAACCAAAAATACCCTTTCGTCACACATTTACACACTATCATTTAGATATTCATCCCGTTATCTGCAAAATAAATAATCAAAAGTTACAGATAAAAAATTCAACAAAACAATATTGGCATAAAATAGGTACGGAAATAACTCGAGGTGTTGCAGCACCTGTTAAACAATTATTAGAAACATTAGAAACTTCAGTGTATGAAAACTCATAGGAGAAAACATGTCTAACAAGCTATACTGCGTCAAATTAAAAAAAGAAGCTGAAGGACTTGAACACTCTCCCTATCCCGGAGAACTTGGTGAACGTATTCATGCCAACATCTCTAAAGAAGCTTGGCAGATGTGGTTACGACATCAAACTCTCTTAATTAATGAAAACCGATTAAAATTGTCTGATCTAAAAGCTCGACAATTCTTAGCAACGGAAATGGAAAAGTTTTTATTTGGCGAAGGGAGCGCTGCGCCTTCTGGATATACGCCCCCCAAAGATAATAACTAATTCAACAAACATAATAGTATGTCGCCCTTGACGAAAGAACAGCAGTTAGGGTTAAATAAGCCTTCCTTGGGGCCGGATAGCTCAGTTGGTAGAGCAGAGGACTGAAAATCCTTGTGTCCCTGGTTCAATTCCAGGTCTGGCCACCATTCAACAAATAACACCAACTATAGTTCTGCTAACTTTATCTGATTCCTCTTCGAAAACTATCATTTCTAGGTGTTGGATCTTCTTCGCCATGACCGTATGCTGCAGGAGGACGACCTCCACCAGCTGCAGCTGATCCTGCTGCTTTTGCTGCCGCAGCTGATACTAATAGAGTCGGAGCAGACGCTGCTGCTGAAGTAGCACTTGGTGCTGCCTCTGTCTCCAACTTTATTAAATCAAGAATAAATGGATCTCCTGAAGGTAACTTTTCTTTAAGGAATCTAATTAATGGGACTGGGTGACCATCATCACCAGTGTGCATGTTAATATCCTGTGTACTAACTTGCATATCTCTCAAAACAGCCTTACTTCGCATTGAACAGTTTTTAATCCAATCTTTAATGTTTTCCCAAAGATATATAGGGCTAGGTCTCAAATCTTCTGCTGATATATTGAGAGTTAACGCTTTAAATAGGGTATTAGATCGAGAATTAAATACCACTGTTTTGGCTGTATCTGAGCTTAAAGATATATTTACGCGTTCAGAATGGAGCTGCGTTTCTCGCTCTTCTGGCGATAACTTGTTTAATAGGGTAACTACTACATTAGTAGAATGATGAAACAAAACCAAATAATTTGAAAGAGATATACCATCAACCGGTATAAAAACATTACCAAAGTGTCCTATTGGAAAATCACTAGAATGTAATCTCATGTTGAGCAATGCTATTGCTTCTTTTTCATGCTTAACATCATTAACAACTCTTTGTACATCCCTCCATTTCCCCATAACTGTGGTGATTGGATTTTGAAGGGCTACAAGGACTTCAGCTGCAAATTTTCTTTCTACGACTGCGCCCATATTAAATCTCCTCTATAAAATTTATTTATGCAATATAATAACATTTTAATTATTAAGAAAGCTAGTAAAAACTCATTTAATTCCTATTATATGCTTATCTACATGCAATTCACGGGGACATACTCATTTTTTTTTCACACAAAAACAAAAAAGATTTTTCCTTAAGCCCCCTCCCCTGTTTCACGGGGGAGGGTCGGGGTGGGGGCAAAAGGAAAGAACTCAGGCAAAACAAGTGTAGAAAAATACTATGCTTTTTTCGGCCGAAAAAATCCTTGTATTCTACCCTTCCTATCCACAACTTGAAATTCGCTCACCCCAACACCTTCAGTACCTCCTTTTCCTAACCTCATATCTGCACCACTAGGCATACTACGATTCCAATTAGAACCTAAGGACTTCCCATCTGGTTTAACAGGACTTGCAACTACCCAAGCATGTCCACTCTTACCAAGCTCCAGCATATCTGGATCAGCATCGGCAAACTCACGATAAAACCCGGTATCTCCGGGCTTAATTTTATCAGGATCTGTTATATAAGAACGAGTTGCTTCCTCCCAACGTGTCACTAAAGCACATTGTTCTAAAATCTTAGGTTCTGGTGCTGATTCTTCCCAAGTTCTTACTGCGCGTTGTGCATCAGGATCTTTGAATTGTGCCGCCCATCCTCGCAGCCTTAAACGAGTTAAATAAGTTTGATCAACTGTAGTTACTGGTCCTGCATATTCATTCACGACACTTATCCCTTTAGTACAATCAAAAGGAACAAATGGCTTATCAGCTGGGCTCAAAGGATCAGAGAAATGTCCACCTCCCATAGCAAAACCACTATGTATAGTTTCCATTCCAACGCCACGACTACTCGTTACCACAAAGTCGCCATCCACAAATGCAGGTATGGGCACCCCACACTCTACTGCTTCTCTTATTAATTCTTCAGACATTCGATGTTGTTCCGCAAAAGGCCTCCTAAGATCCATTTCTGCTGGCATAGACCATGCATTTGCCATGGGACTAGAATCTAGATCCTCTTGATTTCGGCTCTTTTTAAAATGTTTCAGCATAATAGCAATAGCTGCTTTTAAATACGTTGCTCTTGAATTACCAAGTCCATCAGTTTCGTCACCCAACACAGTCGTTCTACCTGAGGTACAATCATACTTAGGAGGGATCCTACCTTCACTTAGAGCATCAAAATGTGTTCTATTTTCTAAAAGATTTATAGCGCCTTCCAGTACTTCTACCATCTTGTGAGTTTTAAATGGATAAGAAAAATTTTTAACCCATTCATAGGGATTACCTCCTGGTCTATTTTTATTAATTGGATCATTCAATTTTTTAACAAGAGCACCCATCACTTCATTTAATTGTTTGAATTGCACCAATGCGATCTTTGCTCTATTGAGAATTGCAAGGCGAGCTTTTTCTGGGTCTTCTTCACTTTCACGGGCTAATTTTGCAATTTCTGCTAATTTAGTTTGTACTGCTCTTGTGGTTGCTGCATTAAAATCATCATGAAATTTGAATGCTCTCTGTATTACAGCATGTAATCCGCCTGCTCGTGCTTGTGCTCGCACTTCTTCTACTTCTGCACGATTAAATGCAGACAACACAGATTCAGCCCCCGCTTTGACTTCTCCTGCTCCTGCTTCTTTTGAAACTTTAACTTCAGTTGCTGCAGCACTACCAGTTGCACTCATATGACTCTCCTCATGTTAAAAATGTTAAAAAAATATTATTAAAAAATCACTTGTAAAAACGACCAAAAACCAGACTTACAATAAAAATAAGGGTTGCAGAAACCACAATAGCAGGTCCCGTTGGCCAATCCCAATAATTCGATGCAAAAATCCCACACACCACAGATAACATCCCCAGAATGCTTGCAAACACTGCCATTTGCTCTGGCGTTTTCGAAAATTGTCGCGCCCCCGAAGCGGGTATTATCAGTAAAGCAGTGATTAATAACACACCAACAAGCTTCATCGCAATTGCAAACACAATCGCCATCACAATCATCAAGATCCACTTGATTCGTACAACTGGGACGCCCTCTACTGCTGCCAAATCTTCATTAATAGTCAAAGACAAGATTGAACGCCAAAGTTTGGCCAACACAAATAGTGCTAGAATATTGGCCGCATAAATCCAAATTAAATCAGTCTCATTAATGGATAAAATATCACCATACAAATATCCCAATAAATCAATGCGCACCCCTGGCAGCACAGTTGCTAGAATAAGTCCTAATGCCAAGGTGGAATGTGAAATCATTGCCAATAAGGCATCACTTGCTATTAATCGTTGTTGTGAGAGAAAAGCTAAAAAAGAAGCAACTACCACTGAAATGCCAATTAACCCAATATAAAGATCGATATTCAATAATAAAGCAAAACAAACCCCTAATAGTGTTGAGTGTGCCAGTGTATCTCCAAAATTAGACATCCGGCGCCAAATAATAATTGAACCTAACGGTCCTGCAACTAAAGCAACACCAACACCCCCTATCATTGCGCGCGTCACAAAATCTAAGTACATACATCGCCTCCAATATCATGACGATGATTATGCCGATGGGTATACACCGCCAATCCTGCAGGTTCGTGTAATCCAAATAATTTTACAAATTCTGGATGTTGCGCCACTGCTTCTGGTAATCCTGAACAACACACATGCTTATTCAAACAGATAACCGAATCAGTCCCTGCCATCACCAAATGTAAATCGTGTGACACCATTAATATGCCGCAATGGCGAGTGTCTCTAATATGTACAATTAATTGATATAATTCTTCTTGTCCCATCACATCCACACCTTGTGCAGGCTCATCCAACACTAACAGATCTGGATCACACAAGAGTGCTCGCGCCAATAACACCCGCTGCAGTTCCCCCCCTGAAATTGCTTGCATAGGGCTCTGCAACAAATGCTTGATGCCTAAATCTTTAGCAATGGTTTGAATTTTGGTATTGTTTGTACCTTTTGTGAGTGACAAAAATCGATAAACCGATAGAGGCATAAAAGATTCAACCAAAAGTTTCTGGGGCATGTAACCAATGCGGATCCCAGACTTCAGCTTAACTGTTCCTGTCACAGCCTGCACTAAACCCAACACCGTGCGAACTAAAGTGGATTTTCCCGCACCATTAGGACCAATAAGGGTTACAATTTCACTACTATTTACGGTAAGATTGATATCCGTCAAAATGCTTTGGCTACCAAAAGCAACATGCACATGATTGACTGAGACTAAGGGAAAAACATCATTACTCATTTAAATTAAGTTAACTTATCAACATATATGAATTTAAGACACATTAGACACGCTTTTTTTACACTGACTTTACTGATTGCTGCCGCATTATGGCCTAAGGGAATGATCCTAGCAAATGAAGTGCATGAAAGTCCAAAAGTTGTCGTTAGTATACCGCCATTCCATGCTTTAGTCGCGGGAGTCATGGAAGGGGTGGGCTCACCCACTTTATTAGTAAAAACGGGAGCATCCCCGCATGATTATTCGCTCCGTCCTTCCGATGTAAAACAACTATTCGCTGCAGATATTATATTTTGGGGAGGACCAGAACTTGAAACATTTTTAATTAAACCCCTTCAAAATATAAAATCAAGTACATCACCATCATCACTTATACGACAAGTTCCATTGGTTGAATCGCCTGGTTTATTACTATTACCCATACGGTCATCTCCCGCTTTTGAACCTCATAACCATACGCATGAAGCACATGAACACAAACAAAAACATGAGCATGAACATCTAGCTCACACTGATATGCACTTTTGGCTTGATCCCCATAATGCGAAATTATTAGTAGATGAAATAGTACGTCGGTTATCGATAGTTGATCCCACACATGCAAAAATTTATCAACAAAATGGGAATAAAGAGAAAATTGAGCTTGATAAGCTAGATCTCGATATTCAAAATAAATTAAAAAGAGTAAAAAAAATACCTTATATTGTATTTCATGATGCCTATCAATATTTTGAACATCGCTATGGCCTAAATGGGGTAGGCGCAATTACTTTAAATCCAGAAATCCCACCAAGTAGCAAACGTTTGAAAACTATTCAAGAAACAATCCAAAAAACCAATGCTCACTGTGTTTTTTCAGAGCCTCAATTTCGACCCAAGCTAGTAGAAAGTTTAGTTAAAGGGACTTCAGTAAAAATTGGGGAATTAGATCCTCTAGGGAAAGAAAATTCAGAAGGTGGCCAAGGTTACATAAAACTTTTAGAAGGTTTATCAAACGCGTTGAGTGACTGTCTCAGTAATCATCAATAACGGCAAATTCAGGGTTGAAGTGCGATTTCCTGTTAGGCAAATTCAGAATTGAATCGGTGCTCAACATCTTCCGTATATCAGCCCCTAATTGAGAACCCCGAACTGGGGTTTCTATGTTGTTTTATATTTAAAACTGCTAAAATATTTTGCATGCATCAATTATATTGTTTTGGTTAAATATGAAGGGATTGAATTAGGAGTATCGAATGACCATTTTATTATCATCCATCATGTCTGGAGATATTGAGAATATACAGAAAATACTAAAAGACGAAGAGATTGGCCCTGAAAGCGATTACCGCCAATGTTTTAAAGAAGCTTTAAAATGTAAACGACTAGATATTGCACAACTGCTGTTTGATCATACTCTAGATATCCTTATGATGATCTTTAATACGGAGATGGGTGTTATAGAACAATTTATTGAAATGGGCGGAAATTTAAATAATGCAGAGATTAAAGAGATATTAAGCACCTTTTTAAGTAAGGCTATTTTTGAATACAAAATACCTGTGATAAAATTTTTATGTCGACATGGCGCAGATGTTAATGCTATAAATAGCGCTAATATGCGTCTTTTGTCTTATGCAATCTTTCTAGAACATTACGAAGCTGCTAAAGAATTGTTAGAGTGGAAAGCCAATGTTTTATTTCTCACAAAAAAAGATATGGTTCGTTTACAACAGGATAAATCCTATGAGGCTCAAGAACTGTATCAGCAATTGATGAAACAGTATACTGAATCATTTAAAAATAAATTATTAGCAAATCAATTAACCTTGAAAGATATTATCAATATTCCAAAAACATTAATATTGGATGAAAAAGAACAGGCTTTATTGTGTCTTCAATTAAAGGTATTAATTGAGAAAAGTGGCTTAGGCGTAGCTATTATTGAGAAGTTGATTAATCCCCTTTCAATAAAATATGTCCTAAAATTAAAGAACCTGTGTTTGTTGAATATCATTACAGAAATGGCAGAAACCATTTTACATCCGGAAATGATAGATCAGGGAATGGCAACTCTCTGTGGTCCTGCTTCTTTTCTTAGTTTATTAGCGCATGAAAAACCGGAATTATATATTGACATGGGACTATCACTTGTAAGTCTCGGGAAAACCAAGAAACCATTCCCGCTAACCGTGTCTAAATATTCAAGAGAAGAGGCAGCTAGTTTGAATGAAGTCCTCATGGTAGAAATACGACGATATGATAATTGGACAGGGTATTCCCCAAAAAGTCGAAGAGCGGGGTTTCAAGGTCTAACTGCACCACGCTCGTTAGCTCAATGGTTAGAAGCTTCAGGTATAAGCTCTGTGGAAGATCATACTTCCGTCCCATTGAGAATAGGAGGAAGGCCTCTTTCAAGACCTATTAGGTTATTATTAAATATTGCATTTGGAGGGTTTCATAAAAAAGGACATCAAGAGTTATCAAAAAAAGAAAAATTACAGTATCTTATTCAAACTCTAGCTTCTGGAAAACGGGCTATTCTTCTTATTTCAGGGAGATTTTCAAAAAAAATCTGTCACTTGATGATAGCACCATCACAGATCAATTTCTGTTGCGGAGTGTCTATTGATCATTATGTATATGTAAAACAGATGGAATGTAGAAATAATAATATTCATTATGAATTTATGACATATGGTAGAATATTTCAGGGTTTTGTAAATCTTGACTACTTTTTAAAGCATTTTAGAGGGGCAATTATCACTGATGGCTCGAATTTAAAAACAAAAAGACTATTTTCTGACGAGTTGAGATCGCTTGAACCAAAAACAGACTCTAAACTCAAAAGAGAGTCCGATGTTCTAGTACGAGCTACAGCAGTAGAGGGCTGTTCCTCTTCAAATAGTTCTTCGGGTTCGAGTTTTCAAGTTGAAGCGCCAGCTTTAACTTTTCTACTCGAACGACTACGAATGATTCCAGCTTTTGAAGAGTTTCCGCCAAGAGTTAATACTTTGATCGCAGCTTATGTAGGAAACCGAGCAAAACCCTAATATTTAAGTCGCAAATAAGGTACTAGCCTCCCAAGGCATACTCTAAAGCCAAGCCTACAAATAATGCAAACCCTACATAATGATTATTTCGAAAGGCCTGTAAACAGTTTTCAACCACCCTGTCTTTTATTAAATACTGTTGATATAAAAACAATAGTGTTGCTGTAATAACCCCTAAGTAATAATACAATCCCAACTGCAACTGTAAACCTAATATAATCAATAAAGTAATCACTAAAAACTGAAAGCTAGCGATTAAAATTTTATCCTGCTCTCCAAATAAAATAGCGGTTGATTTCACCCCGATTTTTATATCATCTGCCCGATCAGCCATCGCATATTGCGTATCGTAAACAACTGCCCAACAAACTGATGCGAAAAATAATATAAAAGCCTCTAAATAAACATGATTGGTTTGTGCTGCAAAAGCCATGGGGATAGCCCAACCAAAGGCACACCCCAACACCACTTGAGGCCAATGGATGACTCTTTTCATTAAGGGATAGATCATGGCTAACAGCAATGCGAAACTTGATAACACAATGGTGAATGTATTAAGTTGCAGTACAAGTAAAAGCGCAACAAAAGTTAAAATTAAAAAAAGAACCCAAGCTTCTCGAACAGTCACAGCGCCCATCACCAAAGGACGAAAACGTGTACGAGTGACAGAACCATCAAAACGGTGATCAAGCAAGTCATTAATAACACAACCTGCTGAACGCATGACAATCACTCCAGCTATAAAAATAAAAACTAGAAATGGAGAAGGACTACCCTTTCCTGCGATCCAAAGCGCCATCACCGTTGGCCATAATAATAAGAAAATACCAATGGGTTTATTTAAACGGCTTAATACAATATAATTATGCAACTGTGTAAGTTGAAACATAAAAAATACCTTGTCATTTTTTATTGAAATGAGTATAAATTACCCAATTTCAAAATTTGTGTCAGTTCATCTAATGCTCTTCGGCTTTCTTCTAATAACAATGGATCTAAAAGATCATGATTAGTTAATCGATCACGATAATGTTTATTTACCCAATTTGTCAATTGATTATAAAGTTCTTCTGTCAGAAAAACAGACTTGGAACATGCTTTTAGCTCGTCCTCGGTTAACACCACGCGTAATCGAAGACAAGCTGGGCCTCCACCATTCTTCATGCTTTCGCGACACTCTACAAAATGAAGAGTTTGAATGGGATTGTCTTCAGCAACAAGTCGATTCAATACTGCATGTGCTTTTTTTAATTCAGCACATTCTGTGGGAGCAATAATGGCCATATGGCTATCTTTTAGGGTTACTAATTGGCTATTAAACAGATAGCTCTGTACAGCTTCTTTAATGCTTAATTCTGACTCTGTAATTTTTAATAAATGCAAAGATTGTAAGGACTTTAATGACCCTGAAAACTGTTCTTTTATTTTTTTTATCACAGTTTCTGTATCCCTAAAACCAAGTTCATGATATAAAAATACATTTTGATTAACAACCGAAATGACATCATTATGAAAAACACCTAAATCAATTACTTCCGGATTTTGTTGTGCAAAGATAACAGAATGCTCTGATAATTGATGAAGACGAGCAACTGCTTCTGAAGCCAACAATGTCTGTCGAGCGGGGAACCGTTTTGGAAGCAGCCCTTGTTCTTGATACCCACCTTGTTCTTGATACCCCTCTTTGCCATAAACAAATAACTGAAGACCCGGTTGTCCGTATTCGCTACAAAACCGATTATGGTTCGCCGCTCCCTCATCCCCAAAATAAGACCCTGCAGGAAGAGAGGGGTGTACTATAAAATGACGACTATCTGAAAATAGTGTTTGTAATATCCGCAAAGTAGTTTCTGCTTCTTGAGCTCTGTGAAAATTGCTTGTTAAATTCGCAACCGTAAAATGTACCCGTCCATCTTGACTATCACTACTTGGCGAAACAGTTGCTGCATTCGCAGTCCACATACTCGAAGCAGAATAACACAGAGAAAAAATTAAGGGTGAAACACGATAGGTTTCTTGTAAAATAGCTTGATCACTGCCTGTAAATCCTAATCGTCGAAGCATTCTAATATTAGGTCTTTCATGGGGCGGCAAGATAGCCTGAGGAATACCCAGCTTCATTAAAAGGTACATTTTTTGTAAGCCCTGTAATGCAGCAAGCTTCGGATTTGCAACTGATTGGGCATGCGTTTCGGAAGCAATATTACCGAAAGAAAGACCTGCATAATTATGAGTAGGTCCAACTAAGCCATCAAAATTGACTTCATAAGCTTTATGAACTTTGTTGACTTTTTGAGTTTTTATCATACTGAAATACCCGGTGTTAACTGATTGGGCATTACTAATTGTCGTTGTTCTAAACTGGCAACAGGATAAGCACAATAATCCGCTGCATAATACCCACTTGGGCGATGATTCCCACTCTTACCGATTCCCCCAAAGGGAGCAGAACTGCTGGCACCTGTTAAAGGTCGATTCCAATTAATAACACCCGCTTGAATATTCTGTAAAAATTTTTTATACAGGAGTTCATCCTCGCAAAATAATCCTGCTGATAAACCATAAGCTGTATGATTTGCTTCTTCTATAGCCATTTCAAAATTATCCACCCAAATTAATTGTAACAAAGGACCAAAAATTTCTTCATCGGGCCGATTTTGAACGTTTGTTACATCAAGCAATGCAGGAGACAAAAATGTGTTCGTTAAAGAATTGGTTAAAGCAAGAGGAACCAATATTTTGGCACCCATTTTAATTAAATTATCATACGATTCCATCACTCGCATTGCCGCTTCCGATGATATCAAAGGCCCCATAAATGGCTCAGGACTATCTGTATAAGGACCCACAACACATTTTTTTATCGCCAATATAAGTTCTTGAACAAATTTCTCTCCAAGAGGACCTTTGGTAACAATTAATCGTCTGGCACAAGTACAACGTTGTCCAGCAGTAATATAGGCAGATTGTAATGTATTATAAACAGCTGCTTTAATATTTTTCACCTCATGAACAATTAAAGGATTATTTCCCCCCATTTCTAAAGCAATTATTTTTTCTGGACGTTCAGCATGCAGTTTTAATAATACATTTCCTGTTTTAGCACTCCCCGTAAACATCAACCCATCCAAATCTTTATGTTCTGATAATAATGAACCAGTTACTGGTCCGCCCTGAACCAAATTAATAACACCCGGAGGAATTTTTACTTTATGCCAATACGATAAAATTTTTTCTGAGACCCAGGGTGTTAATTCGCTGGATTTAAAAATAACTGTATTACCTGCTAATAATGCTGGAATAATATGTCCATTGGGTAAATGACCTGGAAAATTAAAGGGACCAAAAACAGCGACTACCCCATGCGGTTTATGCACAGTAACAGACAGTCCATTTCCTGTTTCTCGTATTGTCTCTTTGCAACGGGCATGATAAGCCTCCACTGAAATTGGAATTTTGCTAATCATGGCACCCACTTCGGTATCTGCTTCCCATAAGGGCTTGCCAGTTTCTTTTGAAATTATTTCTTTTAATTCGTCTCTGTTTTGCTGAAGCTCATCATGAAATTGATTTAAATAGTGTAATCGCTCATCAAACGATAATCCAGACCAAATTGGAAAAGCACGACGTGCAGATAAAACAGCATTATTGATTTCTTTTTCTGTTGCGCTTGTTCCAGTCCAAAGAATTTCTGTTGTTGCAGGATTAAAGGAAGAAAATTTTGCGCCTGATCCTATCATAAGACTCTCCGGGTTTTTGGGGATGGTTTTTCGAATGGGCGAGAACTAACCCCGCTCCTACAAAATACAATATCGCACATCATCCCCAATAGATACATTTAAAATTTTAGCTGTCTCTTCATTTAAATTAATTTTATCTTTTTCAATTACTTCGAGATAACCTGAGGTCACCTTAAAATCTAAACGGGTATTTGAAATCATCCAAAGATTATCTTTATTTCTATCTTTCTTAACATTATTAAATTTATTAATCTGATGAACTTTTGCTTTTTGACTGGTTTGAACTGTCTTAAGCTCAGACTTTTCTGCTTCAATGAGAGGCCCCCCTTGAAAGATATCCACATAACCTCGATGTTTAAATCCTTCTTTTTCTAATAAGTGAAGTGCAGAAAGAGCCTCAAGATGTGTTTTTCCAATGACTTCTTGAGCAGCTTTAGAAAGCAAATCTACATAAATAGGATATTTAGGCATTAAATCCGTTATAAATTGTTCCCCTTGTACAGTTCTTAGATAATCTGCTTTTGCAAAATCCATTTCAAAAAAATGACGGCCTATTGCCTCCCAAAATGGCGAATTACCTTTATCATCCAAAAATCCCCGCATTTCTGCAATAACACGCTCTGTAAAAAAATCTGGAAATTCTGCAATGAATAAACACCGTGAACGCGATAAAAGACTTCCTTTACCTCGGCCACGAAATGATTTCTTTATGAAAAATGTACCAAATTCTGTGGTATTTTGATAATCATTGACTAATTCTAAAATTTTATGTTGCTTATGAATATGTAAACTATCAGATTTTTGCGTCAGGTTTGTTAACTTGTAGTTATAAAAAGGAGGACTTTCTCCAGCTGGAACATCGATAGCACAAGTCCCAACTACTTCTTTACTGTCTAAATCTTCCATCACAAAAAAGAAAACTCGGGAATCTAAATCATTTTTTGCTTGCTTGAAGCTCGCTACAGAATGCAGAACTCTTTTAGCTATTATATCTGGATTATTCGGGAGAGAAGTAAAACCAAAACCAACTTCCATGGCAATTTCTACGATAGATTTTAAATCATTTTCATGAACAGGGCGAATAAGAACAGTTCCATTGCTCATTGTTGATTCTCAAAATCCTTTTTCGCTGAGTCGGATTAAAATTGCTGTTGTTAATTTTGTGCGTTCCGCCAAACTATCAACCAATAGATATTCTTCCTCACTATGAATAGCTCCACCACAAACACCTAAAGTATCGACATTCGGAAGACCTGCTTCGGCAAGGTTATTACCATCACAACATCCTCCACTTGGCTTCCAAGTAATCGTTTGTCCTATTTCCTGTCCTAATTCTTTAACCAAATTGTATAATTCTTGTGTTTTACCCGTAATAATCTTAGGTTTCCGAGTAAATGTTCCATGCAGTTCCACTTTAAATCCATCTCGTTTCTCAACAGAGGCAATAATAGATTCTAATTGATCTTTTACCCAAAGCTCATCTCCATTTTTTTTAAGCCTAACGTCAATTCTGGCAATGGCGAGTGCTGGTACAATATTGATAGCGCCTCCTCCTTGAATTTGTCCCACATTTAAAGTTATCCCTTCTTGTTTTCCATTTAGCCCATCTACAGCGTTTACAATATAAGAAAGTAAGGTAATAGCGTTTCTTCCTTGCTCAAAAGAACGTCCAGCATGTGCAGCACGACCATGAACAACAATGGTAAAATTTCCAGTGCCCTTGCGTTCACCTGCTAAGGTTCCTATTTCATCCATTGCCGGTTCAAACAACAATCCAACCTGATGATTTTTAGCTCTCTCAGCTAAAAATGAGGCCGAACCCGAAGAACCAATTTCTTCGTCTGGATTAATTAACACTTCCCAACCCAGTGCTGATGCATTAGGACTCTTTTCAAATGCCTTTAGCGCATTCAACATAACACAAATTCCACCTTTCATGTCAGCGACACCAGGTCCATTAATAATATTTTGAGACTTTCGAAGTGCACGTTGAAAGGGATGTTCTAATTCAAAGACAGTATCCATATGCCCCACCAATAACACTTGTATCGGCGCTTTAGGGCGTTTCCAGAAACGTAGCATAGGGCCTAAATCAACCATTTTAGTGTGCCCCAAACTATCCACTTGTTTAAGAGGAGGAAGCGATAAAACGTTTCCTTCACATTCTAATCCTGAAAATGCTTGAGTTAACACAGCAGCCATTCGTTCAAGACCCGGAACATTTAACGATCCTGAATTGATATTCGACCATTGCATAATTTGTTCGACCATTTCTTCGGTATTGTTTTCTAAATTCTTTAAAAAAGTATTCAACTCTATAGAATTCATAGTGACTCCTATCATTTTACTCGAACCACACGGGTAATAATATCAATCGAACGTAAACGACGGAAAACCTTAGCCAAATGTGCACGATTTTTAATTTGAACTAAGAAAACAAGGGTATTATGTCGACTGTCTCGCTCATCTATATGAACGTTTTCAATATTAGCATCACATTCTGATAAAACATTCGCTAAAGTAGCTAAAACTCCCCTTCTATTTAAAACATCAATTCGTAATTCTACGGGGAATTCTCCTTCAACTGTATCCGCCCATTGCACAAAAATATATTTTTCTGGTGTTTGTTGCATTTCAGTTACATTTTTACATATTTCACGATGCACCACTATGCCACGTCCTGCACTCAAAAAACCGACGATAGGATCTCCAGGAATGGGACGACAACATTTTGCAAAACTCAATACCATTCCTTCTGTTCCACGAATAGCAAGTGGATAGCTCAACAAAAGCGAAGAAGAAGCTTCTTCAGCGGTAGATTCTGTTGCTAAACGTCTTGCTATCAAGGGTGCAATTTGATTTCCTAACCCCACTTCTTCACATAACCTATCAAAACTTTCTAATTTTAATTCGATTAATAATTTTGACACATGCCTTTCAGGAATATCTTTTAAGTTTTTTGATAAGGTTGCTAATGCTCGTTCAATTAGACGACGCCCTAAATTTCTTGCTTCAGACTGTTGTTGAGTTTTCAGCCAATGACGAATATTACTGCGAGCCTTCCCCGTAACAACAAAACTCAACCACCCAGGATTGGGATGAGCGCCTTCCGCTATAATAATTTCAACCGTTTGTCCGCTGGTCAACCGAGTACTGAGAGGAACTAAACGTCTGTCAATTTTTGCTGCAATACAGGCATTGCCCACATCCGTATGAACTGCGTAAGCGAAATCAACCGCCGTTGCCCCACCAGGTAAAGATAAAATATCTCCATTGGGTGTAAACACATAGACCTCATCGGGATAAAGATCAATTTTAACATGTTCAATAAACTCTAATGAATTTCCAGTATTTTTTTGGATTTCTAAAATTCCTTTTAACCATTCTCTTGCTCGTGTTTCTGCATCACTAATAGATCCATTAGATGATTTATACAACCAATGTGCAGCAATACCATTTTCTGCCATCCTATCCATTTCTTCCGTTCGTATTTGCACTTCAACTGGAATACCAAAAGGACCTAAGACTGTTGTGTGCAAAGATTGGTATCCATTAGCTTTGGGAATGGCAATGTAATCCTTAAAACGACCATGAACAGGTTTATACAAATTGTGTATCACCCCTAAGGCACGATAGCAAGTATCTACTTTGTCAACCAATACTCTTATTGCATAAACATCCATTATTTCTGAAAGAGATAAATCTTTTTTTTGCATTTTTTTATAAAGACTATATAAATGCTTTTCTCTTCCCATGATTACAAAAGGATAAACAGTTTCTTGTTCAAGACGCGTTTTTAAATTAGACTCCAATGCATGAATAATTTCTCTGCGATTTCCTCGTGCTTTGCGCACCGCTTCTTTCAATACCCGATATCTAACCGGATACAAATAAGAAAAACCAATATCTTCAAACTCGACCCGAAAATTGTTCATCCCTAATCGATTGGCTATAGGGGCATAAATTTCAAGCGTTTCTCTTGCAATACGACGACATTTCTCGGGCGATAGTGCCTCTAAAGTGCGCATATTATGTAAACGATCAGCCAATTTGATAATAATGACTCGTATATCTTTGGCCATCGCCAACATCATTTTACGCAAATTTCCAGCTTGCGCTTCCGCTCGACTTTCAAATTTAATCAGTGCAAGTTTACTAACGCCATCTACCAATTCAGCAATCTCATCCCCAAACTGTTCAGCAATCGCGTTTTTATCAAGATGCGTATCTTCTATCACATCATGGAGAATTGCTGCCATAATGCTTTGATGATCCATATGCATATTGGCGAGAATACGTGCAACTTCAATAGGATGTGAAATGTAAGGTTCTCCGGAAGATCGGTGTTGTCCTTGATGAGCATCTGCTGCAAAAAAATAGGCGCGTGAAATTTCAGCAACTTGTTCTTGCGTTAAATAATTTGAGAGTTGTTCTCTAAGGTCGGCAAACTGATACATCCTTACCCCTGCCCCGTAAAGAACGGACACTTTTGACCGCCCCCAAGAGCGAACACTATTGATCCGCTCTCCCTAGTTTTATGTGTTATTGTCTGTGGTTTCTTCTCCAAGAAACCCTTGCGCTGCTTCACGCAATGCAACAACCGTTGGCTTGTCATTCTCCCACGGAACAGCAGGTTCAGCAGCTCCCATCGCTAATTGTCTAGCGCGTTTAGAAGCAATTAATACTAAATGAAAACGATTGGGTATTTTCTTTAAACAATCTTCTACAGTAATGCGTGCCATTAAACAAACTCCAATTAAAATAGACTACAAACTTAATTCTACGAATATCTAACCCTATGATGCAACAATTTAACAACAAAAGTCATCTAGCTCATTAATTTTCTTATTATATCTCCCATTCGTTTTTCTTGATGACGTAACTGTAAACGATGACACTGAATAATTGACTTCAAATCTTCAACCGCTTCTGAAAATTGATCATTACAAATTAAATAATCATATTCAGTATAACGTGATATTTCATTTTTTGCCTCTTTCATTCGTCTTTCAATCACTTCTTTATTATCCTGATGCCGCTGCTCTAGCCGACTTCTGAGTGTTTCTTGATTAGGGGGAAATATATAAATACTAATTGCATCAATAAAGTGTATACGCACCTGCCGCGCACCTTGCCAATCAATTTCGAGTATAACATCTTCCCCTTTTTGCAGAGTTTCTTGAACCCATTTTGCAGAAGTGCCATATAAAAAACCGTATACCTCTGCAGTTTCTAAAAATATGTTCTCTTTAAGTAAATCCTTAAACTTTGACTCTGACACAAAATGATAATCAATACCACTTTTTTCTCCTGGGCGCATGGGGCGAGTGGTATGAGAAATTGAAATTTTGATTTTTGATAATGCATTCACGACAGCATTCACTAAGCTGGTTTTACCAGCCCCAGAAGGTGCTGAAATAATATATAAGGTTCCCTGATTCATAACATAATCTCTATTCTATGTTTTGGATTTGCTCTCGCATCTGTTCAATTAACACTTTTATTTCTACTGCGGCTTGAGTCGTTTGATTATCGAGAGATTTAGAGGACAGTGTATTTGCTTCTCGATTTAATTCTTGCATAATAAAATCCAAGCGACGCCCGACAATCCCACCCTCTTCTAACACCCTCTCTATTTCGGTTATATGTGCTTGTAAACGTCCCAATTCTTCAGATACATCCATCCTTTGTAACATATAAACCATTTCTTGTTCCAGACGACCCACATCAAATGTAAGTTGAATATCTTTCAGCTTCTCCTGCAATCGCCGTCGAGAAACCTCTGCTATCTCTGGTAACTTCCGCAAAAGAAATTTTATCCAGGATTGCATTTTAGCAAGATGTTGCTGGATTAATTTCTTTAATATTGTGCCCTCTCGCTCCCTTGCCAATATAAGATCTTTTAACGCAGCCTCAAACGCGGTATGGAGTGTTGCTTGAACACCCTCTAAATTAGCTTCTGGTACGCGTAAAACACCTGGCCAGTTTAAAATATCAAATGGAGAAAGCGGGGGAGTATTGGGTATTTTTGCTGCAATTTGTTGACCAACAGAAATAAGCGCTTCAGCCAATGCTACATTCAAATGAATATTTTTCTCTGATCCCAATTGACCGGGTTCATAGTGTAAAACACAGTCTATTTTTCCTCTGGATAACCATTTTCTGGTCGCTTCTCGACAAGAAACCTCAATGTTCTTTAAAGTCTCTGGTAGTTTAAAAGACACGTCTAAATATCGATGGTTAATTGAGCGGATCTCCCAACGAGCATATCCCCAATCTCCGTGATCTTCAGAGCTTGCATAAGCCGTCATACTCCGTATCATCTATTCTCCTAACGAGTGAGACCATACCGAATTTTAGAACCCAATACGACCACCAAATAACTAAATAATCCAAACATTATAATTGAAATCAAATAAAGAGCCATAGGAAAAGCTTGTCCCCCACACATTTCTCCTATCCAATTAACGCAAAGCGCTGCCAATATCAATTGTAATGCTCCCAACAAACCGGAAGCAGTTCCTGAAAAGTTCATGGGAACAGAGGACATGGCTGCAGCTGATCCAACCGGGAATAAAAAACCATTTCCAATAACAACAAAAGACATAGGGATAATAATCGCTAAAGGATTTTCAGGATAAAGCAAAGCCATTGTTAACAAACAAAGACCCCCAAACACAAAAAAGAACATACCAATACTTAATACTTTATCGATAGACAATTTAGTAACCAGTTTTTTTGCTGCCAAGTTCCCACACACATAAGCCATGGATAAGGTAATATAAAAATATCCTATTTCTTCTGCAACAAACCCTTGTTTATTAAAAACAAAGGGAGATTCAGTTGTATAGCAACGAAATACAGCATAACCAGCACAGACAATGAATGCATAACCTAAAAACTCCATATTGCGAAATATTTCAGTACAATTTTCAAGAAAAGTTTTTGGACTAGAGTTAAAACTGTCAAGCTCACGTGAAAAGTTTGCACCTGCAGCAGTTTCCTTTACATCTAAAAGTATATCCGGCAAGGGTTTTGATTTATCCACTAAAAAAATCATAACCAACATCACAGCTAAAATACCAAACAAAGCCATAAAACAAAACGTTGCTCGCCAATCAAAAAAATAAGTTAAATAACCCCCAACGAAGGGAGCAATAGCAGGTGATAGCCCTACGATAGGATAAGTGGTGGTATAAACTTTTACTGCTTCTAATCTATTAAAACGATCAGCAACAATCGCACGACTTAAAACTGATCCTACGCTGGCTCCCACCGCTTGTAAGGCTCTGCAAAAAATAAATTCTGATAAGGTAGTAGAAAAAGCACACAATAAAGAAGCCACAGAAAATAAACTAAATCCAATCACCAATATTTTTTTACGACCAAATTTATCCGCCAATGTTCCGTAAATCAATTGACAAATGCCGAGCGTCAACAAAAAAACACTAAAGCTCATTTGAATTTCTGTCTGAGTACAATCAAAATAAATGGCCATTTCGGGCAATGCAGGTAAGCAAATATCCGAGGCAACAAGACCTAAGGCACTCATCAGAATAATGAGAAAAAGAAAAATCCCTCGGCGTTCTACCGACATAATTAAACAGTCCTAAAAAACTAAAATTTGTGGGAGCGGAATCTTTAAGATTGTAGGTTGACTGTCACACAATGTCAACCACTATGCTCGAGGACCCTCACCCGGTGCTCGCACCACATTCTCCCGTAACAGGAGAAGGAATACTGAGAAACCTGGAGTCTTTTATGCGCATCATAACAATGAATGTCAATGGGATCCGTTCCGCGGCAAAAAAGGGATTCTTTAGTTGGCTAGCAAAACAAAAGGCTGATGTTATTTGTTTACAAGAAGTAAAAGCCCAGTTTCATCAACTTGAAATAGATCCTACTTTTTTTCCTGAAGGCTATCATGCTTATTTTTTTGATGCCGAAAAAAAAGGATATAGTGGAGTTGCCCTATACACTCGCATAGAGCCTGATAATATCCATCGCGGATTAGGGTGGAAAGAAGCCGATGAAGAAGGTCGATATATTCAAGCAGATTTTGGAAATCTAAGTGTAGCTTCCCTCTATTTACCTTCAGGAACCAGTGGAGAACATCGCCAAGCCATCAAGTATGATTTTTTGGCACGGCTCCGAAAACATCTCGAACATCAAAAACAAGATAAACGCCATTATATCTTATGTGGGGACTGGAATATTGCCCATAAACAGATTGATTTAAAAAATTGGAAAGCCAATCAAAAACACTCTGGATTTCTCCCAGAAGAACGCGCTTGGTTGGATGAGCTTTTTGGTTCTGGAGGTTTTGTGGATGCCTTCCGCGTGGTTAATCAAGAACCTGATCAATATACTTGGTGGACTGCTCGCCAACCAACAGCATGGGAAAACAACATCGGATGGAGAATCGACTACCAGGTTGTCACGCCTGAATTAAAAACAGCTATACAATCGGCCCATATTTACAAAGACGAAAAATTTTCTGATCATGCCCCATTGATAATGGATTATCGGATCATACCCAGTACCAAATGACTATTCGTCATGTTATTCTTCACTTTCTTTTCCTAGTAAATGGCCTTATGATAATAAGAAGAAAGGTGGTTTGTTGCCGTTGTAACAAAATTAGTTAATTGACTTAAAATTATATCGTGGAGAATCCAAAGTATGCACTTTTTGCAATTAAGCCGGACTTTCCTGATTACTATATTCTTAAGTGGGATCTGTAGTTTTCTGCTGCTTTTCCCTATCACGGGTTCTACAAAAGAAGTTGGAACCTCACAAGCTATTCCCGAAATCATAGACACGCCCTCTTCAGAAAATGTAGAAACAAAAATCCCCCTATCCGATCTCCAACGCTTTACTACGGTCATTGATAACATTAAAAATTATTATGTAAAACCAATTGAAGATCCTGTATTACTTGAAAATGCTATTCGAGGCATGTTAGCAGGCCTTGATCCACATTCTTCCTACTTAGACACAGAAGAATATGCGGAGTTAAAAGAAACAACCACAGGAAAATTTGGTGGATTAGGTGTTGAAGTAACTCCAGAAGACGGTCTTATTCGCGTTATAAGCCCGATTGACGATACCCCTGCTCAACGTGCAGGTGTTAAAGCTGGCGATCTCATTATTCGTTTAAACGATACGCCTGTTAAAGGATTATCTCTGCATGAAGCCATAGAAACCATGCGAGGAGAAAAAGGTACTAAAATTGTACTAACCATTATTCGTCAAGGCGAAACAAAACCTCTCCTTATCACAGTCGTCCGCGATACAATTAGCGCTCAAAGCGTTCGCAGCAAAACGCTGGATGAAAACTATGGCTACATCCGAATATCACAATTTCAAACTAATTCGGCTGAAGATATGATTCGCGCGATACAAACCTTGAAAAAAAATATGGAAGGAAAACTAAAAGGATTAATTCTCGATCTCCGTAATAACCCCGGCGGCATTTTAGAATCTTCTGTGAAAATATCTGATGCTTTCTTAGATCGCGATAAATTGAAGTATGATGCAATGATCGTTTACGCCAAAGGCCGAATGCCAAACTCTCAAATTAAAGAAAAAGCACATCCAGGGGATATCTTAAATGGCGCTCCCATGGTGGTATTAGTCGATGGTGGCTCGGCTTCGGCATCTGAAATTGTGGCCGGCGCGCTTCAAGATCATCAACGCGCAGTAATTCTAGGCACCCAAACTTTTGGTAAAGGATCAGTACAAACGGTTATTCCTCTAAAAGACAAACGAGGGCTTAAATTAACAACAGCACTGTACTATACCCCCGCAGGACGTTCAATTCAGGCTATCGGAATTAAACCTGACATTATTGTACAAAATTTAAAGATCCCCGCCACGGCAGATAATGATGAATTCAAAAACTTGTACCCACGTGAAGAGAATTTGCAAGGTCATATTGAAAATGGCAGCTCTAACAAGCCAACCAGTGCAAAAGCGGGAGATAAAGCTGAGCTTCCTTTAATCAATACAGATTATCAATTACATGAAGCCTTGAATGTTCTAAAAGGGTTAGTACTGATTAACCAAAATCGGGATTAACCCTCACCCGCCCTTCGGGCACCCTCTCCCAGATTGGGAGAGGGAAAAGTTGCTACGCAGCCTCGACTTCTTTAGTTTCCAAAGTTTCTTTTAATTTTAAGAGTGCATTTTTTTCTAACTGACGAATGCGTTCCGGAGAAACTTCATAGACTTCTGCCAATTCTTGAAGCGTCGCTTTTTTGTCTTCTATTAACCATCGCTTTTCTAAAATATCTCGACTTCGACTGTCTAATTGCAATAATGCAGATTTCAAATGTCCTTCTGTGTGTTCTCCCCAATTTGAAGATTCTAATTGATAAGCAGGATCTGCCTTCATATCTTCTAAATATTCCGAAGGAAATCGCGCAGCATGAGAATCATTATCACTGTCTTTTGGTAAATCAAAATGCATATCTCGCGCATTTAATCGCTCTTCCATACGCAATACTTCTTTTACACCAACTCCCAAATCACTCGCAATCGACTGCACTTCCTCTTTGGTAAACCAACCCAAGCGTTTTTTTACACTTCGTAAATTAAAAAATAGTTTACGTTGTGCTTTGGTGGTTGCTACTCTCACGATGCGCCAATTACGTAAAATGTATTCATGTATCTCCGCTTTAATCCAATGAACAGCAAAAGAGACTAAACGAACGCCCATCTCGGGTTTAAAACGTTTTACCGCTTTCATCAAGCCTACTGTTCCTTCTTGAATAAGATCGGCTAAGGGAAGACCATAACCTAAATATCCGCGAGCGACTCGAACTACATAACGGATATGGGGTAAAATTAACTTTTGAGCAGCTTGTAAATCCCCTTGTTCTTGAAACTGAATGGCTAATGCATATTCTTCTTCTTGGCTTAACAGGGGTATAGAATTTACTCGCTGCAAATAAGCTTCAATGCTCCCGATTGGAAGTTGAGGATTAAATACCTGTATATCAGTACAGCTTGTTGCGTTCATATTTCTTTACTTCACCTTAATTTAGTTTATACATTTAGTTTATGTACTTAAAGACCATTAGATACATTTTTTACTGGTTAATTGTATCATTTTTACATTTATTCTACAAATTCAAACCTGCGTGTATTTACTCCTTCTATATCTATTGTCTCCAAAAACATATTTAAGGGACGAACCCATAGAGCATTAGGACCAAATTCTTGGGTATCATACAATGCTTTGTAAACCGCCATAGGTTCTAAAGTCTCTGAGTGATGAGCAATACCTAAAACCTCATATAATTTGCCACTATAATGACGATATTTCCCCAGTTTTAAACTTTCTTTCTTCATATGTACTACTCCAAAAATGATATTTACAACTTTGATACCGATTTTACACCATTCCGCTCCGGATCAAACACTGGCATAATGACATAATGAAACGTAACTCTTAAACAAAAACACAGCAACTTATGAAAGCTACCACACTCTCTAGTTATCCTAATACTCGCTTGCGCCGTATGCGATCAGATCCTTTTAGTCGGCGACTGATTCAAGAAACCACACTTTCTGTAGATGATCTTATTTATCCGCTTTTTATTCATGAGGGAAATAATCACGCGGAAGCCATTCCTTCTATGCCAGGTATCTCGCGATTAACGCTCGACTTATTATTAGAAGAGGCCGCAACGATAGTCGATTTAAAAATACCCGCAATTACTCTTTTTCCAGCAATTGCTTTAGAAAAAAAATCTTTACACGCCGAAGAGGCATATAACCCGGAAGGCCTCATTCAACGAGCCATTCGCGCGCTTAAACAACATTTTCCAACACTCGGTATTATTGCAGATGTTGCATTAGATCCTTATACCGTACATGGGCATGATGGCGTCATTGATCCAAACGGAAAAATTCTAAATGACGAAACCATCGAAATCTTAGTAAAACAAGCTTTATCCTGCACAGAAGCAGGTGTTGATATCATCGCCCCTTCGGATATGATGGATGGGCGTATTCATCATATCCGGAAAGCTTTAGAAACTGCGGAATATCCACACACCAAAATCCTTGCCTATTCTGCCAAATATGCTTCTCAATATTATGGCCCTTTCAGGAACGCAGTAGGCTCTGAACTCCTGAAAACAGGCTCATCTGAACCCTCAAAAAATGATAAAAATAAATCTTACCCGTCTTCCAAAAAAAGTTACCAGATGGATCCCCGCAATAGTAATGAAGCCCTGCGAGAAGTGGCTTTAGATATTCAAGAAGGAGCAGATATTGTTATGATTAAACCAGGCTTACCTTATTTAGATATTGTTCGCCGCGTAAAAGATATGTTCGGGGTCCCAACCTTTGTTTATCAAGTGAGTGGGGAATACGCCATGCAAATGGCTGCAATACAAAATGGTTGGCTAATCGAACGTGAAACCATATTAGAATCTTTAATCTGCATCAAACGTGCAGGTGCGGATGCAATCTTAAGCTATTTCGCCAAAAAGGCCGCTGTTTGGCTTAAAGAAGGAGAATAACCTCTGCTTATTTTTAGAGAGTTCATCATTTATGCCCTTATTATCTATGGGTTATTAACCTGTGTCATTTATTTTGTTTCCGATTTCGCAATTTTTCCCGTACCACAATCTTCATACCAAGATACCAGAATGCCCCATCTTTTAAAATTAATCACCGACGATGGAAAAAAAATCTCTGCACTTTATTTACATAATCCCAAGGCTGAATTTACACTGCTCATCAGCCATGGGAACGGCGAAGATTTAGGCAGTATACTTCACTGGCTAATGACTTTTTATCAAAACGGCTTTTCCGTTTTTGCCTATGATTATCACGGCTATGGTACTAGCGAAGGTTCCCCCTCTGAAAATAATACCTATAGAGACATTGATGCAGCCTATCAATATTTAACTTTTATTTTGAAAGTACCGACTAATCGAATCATCCTATTTGGACGTTCTTTAGGAAGCGGTCCCACCATCGATTTAGCAAGTACCAGCCCTTGTGCAGGTGTGATTATTGAAAGTGGGCTACTTACCGCCTTTAGGGTAATCACTGGTATTCCTTTACTCCCTGTGGATAAATATCGTAATAATCAAAAAATTAAAAAAATTCATGTGCCAATCCTATTCATTCATGGAACTCAGGATGAAGTCATTCCTTTTTGGCATGGAACTCAATTATTTAAATTAGCAAATTCTCCTAAAAAATCTTTTTGGGTACAAGGGGCATTGCACAATAATGTAACCGAAAAGGCGGGTAAAGAATATTTTAAAGTAATCACAGAATTTGCAAAATCTTTATCAAGCGAATAATATAATAATATTATTTATGTTTGGAGATAGTATTTAATCATGAGTGAAAATATCCTAGCTGTCACAGACAGTTCCTTTGAAAACGATGTATTACAATCTACTGTGCCTGTATTGATTGATTTTTGGGCAGAATGGTGCGGTCCTTGTCGGATGATTGCTCCTATCTTAGAAGATATCGCAAAAGATTATCATGGAAAAGTTAAAATCATGAAAATGAACATCGATCAAAATTCAACAACCCCCAGTAAATATGCTATTCGCGGGATACCCACTTTATTAATTTTTAAAGCGGGCAAAGTCGCCGGAACTAAAACGGGATATATGGCTAAATCTCAATTAACTGGATTTATAGACAGTCATCTGGAATGATCAATTTTAAAATTTATTTATATAAAAAGGAACTCTATGTATTTTTTAAAAACAGTGCTAGACTTACTTTATGTAAAATAATTGCATCTACGTCTACCTATTAAATAGACAAATCAATGTTTTCAAAATCTTCTTTTAACTTCAACTTATAGTGTAATCATATCGTTATGAATCTAACTGAATTAAGACAGAAATCTCCTGCAGAACTCTTAGAAATTGCCTATTCATTTGGCATAGAAGATGTCGCTCGTGCTAGAAAGCAAGAGGTGATCTTTGCCATTCTAAAAGCACATGCTAAGCGTGGTGAAGATATTTATGGCCATGGTGTTTTGGAAATTCTCCAAGACGGTTTTGGATTTTTACGTTCCGCTGATAGCTCCTATTTAGCAGGGCCTGATGACATCTATGTCTCCCCCAGTCAAATTCGGCGATTCAGTTTAAGAACGGGGGACGAAATCCATGGCAAAATTCGACCACCCAAAGATGGTGAACGTTATTTTGCACTACTTAAAGTCAATGACATCAACATGGAGCCTCCCGAAGTCGCCAGAAACAAAATTGCTTTCGAAAATTGTACCCCTTTACATGCCAGTGACCGATTGCAAATGGAAGTGGGCAACGGCAGCACAGAAGATATTACTGCACGAGTCATTGACTTAGTATCTCCCATTGGTAAGGGACAAAGAGCGTTGATTGTCTCCCCTCCAAAAGCCGGGAAAACAGTCATGTTGCAGAATATTGCACATTCGATTGCAGTTAATCATCCTGAATGTCATCTGATTGTATTATTGATTGACGAACGTCCCGAAGAAGTCACTGAAATGGCACGTTCTGTGAAAGGCGAAGTCATCGCCAGCACCTTCGATGAACCTGCAAACAGACATGTTCAAGTAGCAGAAATGGTCATTGAACGTGCAAAACGATTGGTGGAACATAAACGAGATGTTGTCATTTTATTAGATTCTATTACTCGTTTAGCGCGAGCACATAATACTGTGATTCCTCCTTCTGGAAAAGTATTAACTGGGGGTGTCGATGCCAACGCACTGCATCGTCCCAAACGTTTCTTTGGTGCAGCACGTAATGTAGAAGAAGGCGGAAGTCTTACCATTATTGCAACAGCGCTTATCGATACCGGCTCCAAGATGGACGAAGTCATTTACGAAGAATTCAAGAGTACAGGAAACATGGAACTTCATCTTGATCGCCGCATTGCCGAAAAACGGGTTTATCCTGCTATCAATATTGCGCGTTCTGGTACACGTCGTGAAGAATTACTGGCTAAACCAGATGATCTCCAAAAAATGTGGATTTTACGAAAACTACTACATCCCATGGATGATCTCCCCGCAATGGAATTCTTAATGGAACGTTTACGTGAAGCAAAAACTAATGCAATATTTTTTGAGTCTATGAAACGCGCAGCTCAATAGGAAATTGGGGTCAACGCATAATTGACTTTATACTGCGATTTATAGAGCTAGTATTTTTGTATAGGTTTTTAGGAGCATGATACAGTGTTTGAGACATTTAATTGTGATTCCTGCATATTTTGACACCATATATTATAAACTTCCATCAAACTGTCTGTCTCCAGAGCATTTCGTATCATCTTCATCAAATTATTCATAAAATACGCATTGTGCTGAGATACTAAAGTAAATGCTAAGATTTCTTCTATTTTAAATAAATGATGTAAATATCCTCGTGTGTAATTCTGACACGTTGCACAGCCACAATCTGATTCTATGGGATTATTATCTAATCGATATTGACTGTTTCTTAAATTAATATGTTCACGCTTTAAATCATGTGAACGATTCCAGGGTTTCACCAATGCTCCCCCATGTCTTGCAATACGGGTTGGATGTACGCAATCAAAAGTATCAATGCCTTGTAAAACCCCTTCAAAAATATCCCGAATACCTCCAATCCCTAATAAATGTACCGGACGATCTTTCGACAACAACGACATGGTTAAAGCAACCACATCATACATTTCTTGTTTATTCGCACCCAGCGAACCCCCAATCGCATGCCCAAAAAAAGAATGATTATTGACAAAGTCACAACTTTCTTTGCGTAAATCTGGATAAGTGCCCCCTTGCACAATGCCATATAATTTTTGAGACCCATTATCCTCTTTTTTATACGCAGAAAGAGATCGCAAGGCCCAACGATGACTGCGTTCCATAGAAGCTTTGGTATACGATTTATCGACGTGATAAGGCGTACATTCATCTAAAACCACAATTAAATCTGCGCCCAAATAACGCTGGACCCGTATGGATTCTTCCGGGGTTAATAAATATTCTTGACCATTGATATAAGAACGAAAACTTGCACCCTCTTCGTTGATTTTTAATAGTGTTTTTTGCCCCATCCGACGTCTACCTTTAATTTCATCGGCAACCGATCCATGCCCAAGACTAAAAATTTGAAATCCTCCGGAATCAGTTAACATCGGTCCATGCCATCCGGTAAATTGTTGTAATCCTCCAAAATGGCGCACAGCTTCAGGGCCCGGTTGTAACATCAAATGGTAGGTATTAGACAAAATAATTTGAGTATCACAGGCTTTCAGTTGTTCTATTGTTAAACATTTCATCGCCGCTTTAGTGGCACAAAAGATAAAGGCTGGCGTTTTTATAACCCCATGAGGTGTTTCCAAAACCCCAAGTCTTGAAGAGGCCGGTCCTTGTTTTTTGATATGAAAACTAAAAACATTAGATTTCATGGTATTTTAATTCCAAAGGTTTTCGAACACAGCGATAACTAAAATACATGAGAGGTGTTGCAGCCATGTTTAAAAATAATCTTATAATTTGTGCACTGATAACAAACGTCATAAACAACTCAAACCAAGGAATGGGAGATACACTAAACCAACGCCATGCTAACACACTGAATATCACTGTATCTAAAAATCCTGAGACCATCATGGAAACATTTTGTCGTAACCACAAAAAACGCCCTGCTGTTACTTGACGTAACTTTGCGAAAATCATGACATCTAACCATTGGCTACACCAATAGGCAATTAAACTGGCAATGAATAAGCGAAGCGAGGGTGTAAAAAGTTGCATCATGGCTTCATGTGAATGCTCGGCATCTACTAATGCAAAATTGTTTGGGTCTAAAACAGGTACTAATGGATGAGCCAAGGTTAAGACCATCCAAACCACCATTAAAATTTGCACCCAAAAACCAAGGGTGACACATTTTGCAGCTGCTTTAGGCCCATAATGTTCTGATAATAAATCATTCACAAAAAAAGTTGTTGTAAATAACACAGTGCCTAAGGCAACAGGTTCACTAAAATGTTCGTAAGTAGTTAATCTTAACACCTGAATATTAGCAACGACTAAAGCTAAGGCATTATAAACATACAAACCCATCGCACCATAAAACCGTAGTAAGGTTAGAATAGCGACACTGCACAGCAAGAAAGTAACAACTGTTAACATTTCTGCAGTAACGTGTACTTGCATCCAAATGACTATATCACGAATAAAATTATCCATAACCCATTATGAAGAGGCGCTTACTCAAAAGCAAGTGATAGGTCACGTTTTTATTTCGTATGAAAAACATAGAAATTTATAGAAATTGGGTAATTCTAAGGAATCAATGGATATAGCCGCTGTCCTATTTATAAACAATGTAAAATTAAGGTGATAATTCATGGATCCGGTTACCATAGCCCTAACTGCAATAGGTGCTGCTACAGGTGTTGGCGCTGCTGTCAGCGCCCCCTTTTATCTTTACAACCAATATAGAAAATTTGAGGCCTTAAGAAAGAATAAAGATTTAAAAAATAAATACCTTCCTCTATTCCATGTCTGGGAAGCTTTTGAAGCCGCTAAAAATAAAAATATAAAACCTGGTTTATTTTCACCTATAACAAGCTGGATCAATGAAAAAATTGCCTTTTATACACTTGTTGTTCGACCAATACTCAAAATATATGCAAAATTTTTTAAAGAAACTGTCACTGGCGCTGCTGATCTTTTTGGGGCAAAAGGAAAAGCTGCAAAGGCGGCATTGCAAGCTGCCGAAGACGCTGCGGAAAATGCTTCTAAATGGGTTCTTGGAAAAACAGAAGGTTTTCTTAAAGTTTTTGCAATAAAGCCACCTAATAATGCAAAAGCTTTAATAAAGAAAATTGAAGCTTATCAAGAAAGGGGTTACTCCTTTAAAGAAGCTGCAAATGCATTGATTAAAGATTTAAAAAATCCCAAAACTGCAGGGGAATTAGTCAAGAATTTAAATAAACCTGATGCCCCAGATGCTTCAGATGCTGAAGATGCTTCAGATACTCCCGGCTCTGATGTTGAAATGTCAGAAACTGATAAATCCAAAAAAAGAAAAAAAAAGAAAGATCCTTCTAAAACTTTTACCCCTTTATTAGAAAAAGGTCTCGCCATGGCTGAATTTCTTGAGAGCCCAAGCATCGACACTGAAAAGCTTTTAGAGAACCCCAAGGAATTCATAACAACATTCGCAGATTTAATGAATACTAAAAAAGATACTTTTGGCTTTAAAGATATTAAAACCAGTGTTGATAAAAATGCTTTTAATATTATGGAAGGGGGTAGCATGAGGACAAAAATAGAAAAAATAGAAGGCGGAGGAACCCGCTTTACACCAGTACCGAATGAAAATGGCGAATTCCCTGCAAATGCATTTCAACTGACCGCTCAAGCTGCCGCCATGAACGCCAAAATTTCAGATAAGATAGATGTAACCATTACACCACCCAAACTTCCTAAAGCTGTAGCAGAATTATCCGCTTCTGAATTGGAAAAAACTGCAGCCAATATTAAAAAGTTATTTGAGGAAGTCGTTAAGGCAGAGTTAAGACCTCATTTAGATCCCACCGCAGAAAGCATTTTAACCAAATGCGGAATTACCCTCCCTACTCTACCAGAACAAGATAAAAAGGAAGATAGAAGACCAAAACCTTCCCCTAGTGTCGAGGATATTTAGGAGTTCCTTGACCCCTAGATTCGCTAATGATATTCTCTAGCAATGACAAATCAAACTACACATTTTGGGTATAAAACCATCCCAAGCTCTGAAAAAACAGACCGTGTTGCATCCGTTTTTCATTCTGTTGCAAAACGTTATGATCTGATGAACGATCTTATGTCTTTTGGGTTACATCGATTGTGGAAACAAATGGCTGTTGCAAAATGTGCCATTCGCCCTAAACAAACAATATTAGATTTGGCGGGCGGCACAGGAGACATGACTCGCTTAATGGCCAAGCAACTTGGAAAAAATGGACATATTGTTCTTTCTGATATCAACCACAGTATGATGTCAGTGGGTCGAGATCGTTTATTAAATGAAGGCATTGTTCTGTCTTTGCACTCCGTTCAAGCGAACGCAGAGTCTCTTCCCTTCTCTAATAACAGTTTCGATTGCGTCATGATTGCTTTTGGTTTACGTAATGTCACCTATAAAGACATGACACTCGCAGAAATAACAAGAATATTAAAACCTGGCGGACGTGTGGTGATTTTAGAATTTTCTCACCCCCAAACACCGACTTTAAATAAACTCTATGATGCCTATTCTTTTTCAGTGTTACCTTTTCTTGGAAAATTGATTACTCAAGATGAAGAGAGTTATCGTTACCTTGCTGAATCCATTCGTATGCATCCTGATCAAGAAACATTAAAAACCATGATGGAACAAGCAGGGTTGGAACGTTGTGAATACCAGAATATTCATCAAGGAATCGTTGCAATTCATTTGGGGTTCAAATTTTAATGTTTAATTTAATCGAAACAGTGATTAACAATGCTTTGAAAATGGATCCGCGTACACCTGTGAGACTGGCTACTCTCGATGACAAAATTTTAAAAGTAGAAGTTTCTGATCTCTCTCTTACCTTGTACGTTATATTCTCAAATAGTGGTATTAGTATATCCAAACTATCTTTAATTAATTCACATACTACCATAAAAGGGCCACTCAATGCATTCATAACATTGGCTATTCATAAAGATCCACGCCTTGCAGTACAAAAGGGATTAACGATTGAAGGTGATACCACTGTCGGAGAGACCATTCAAACACTTTTCTTTACTCTAGAGCTAGAGTGGGAAGAATTAATATCCCAATGGACTGGCGATACTGTTGCGCATTTAATAGGTAAGTTCTTTCGCAACACTCAAAAATTAAATAAAAAATTTATGGCAAGCTTAAACTACAACTCTTCTGAATATTTGAAAGAAGAATTAAAAATAGTACCAACACAGGAAGAAGTAGATGATTTTCTGATGGCAGTTGATAAATTAAGAACCGATATCGATCGTACAGAAGCCAGATTTAATCATCTAGAAAAAACAATTCTTCAGAAAAATCATGGTGTTCCAAATAGGAATTTTGACCTAACATGAAAAAAATCCCACAATTATTTCGTTTACTTTATATTAGCTATGTACTCTTAAAACATGGATTAGATGAAGTGGTACTGGCTACTCATTTATTTAGATCTTTACGTTTTTTAATTTATTTTTCTCCTTCAAGATGGAATGGTAAAAGTAAAAAACCCAGAGGGATCCGAATCCGAGAGGCTTTGGAAGAGCTTGGGCCAATTTTTATTAAATTTGGACAAATGCTCTCAACCCGAATGGATATTTTGCCAGATGATATTGCCGAAGAATTGGTAAAGCTACAAGATCAGGTTCCCCCTTTTTCGGGTGATAAAGCAAAAAAAATTGTAGAAGCTGCTTTAAACAAGCCCATTCACGAAGCATTTTTAAATTTCACCATAGAACCTTTAGCTTCAGCTTCGGTTGCACAAGTCCATGCAGCTACTCTTTTGGATGGTCAAGATGTCGTTGTAAAAGTATTAAGACCGAAAATTCATAAAATCATTCAACGGGATGTTGCCCTCATGCAAACAATGGCAAATCTGGCAGAACACTATTGGAAAGGCGCTAAACGTTTCAAACCTAAAGAAATTATATACGAATTTCGAAAAAGTATTCATGAAGAATTAGATTTAATGTGTGAAGCAGCCAATGCCTCCCAATTAAGGCGAAATTTTAAAAATTCTGATCTGCTTTATATCCCAAAGATTCATTGGCCACTCACTAAAAATAATATATTAGTCATGGAACGAATCTATGGGACCCCCATTTCTAACATACCTTTATTAAATCAACAAGGCGTTAATTTAAAATTACTCGCAGAAAATGGCGTAAAAATATTTTTTACCCAAGTTTTTAGAGATTGTTTTTTCCATGCCGATATGCACCCAGGAAATATTTTAGTTTCAACTGAAACACCACAAACTCCCAAATACATCGCGGTTGATTTTGGGATTGTTGGTACCTTAGGGCCTCGTGACCAACGATATTTGGCAGAGAATTTTTTGGCTTTTTTCAAACGCGATTACAGACGCGTCGCGGAATTGCATGTTGAATCCGGGTGGATCCCTAAAAATATCCGTGTGGATGAGTTCGAATCTGCAATCCGTACTGTCTGTGAACCTATTTTTGAACGTCCCCTTAAAGATATTTCTTTTGGTCATACCTTACTTCGACTGTTCCAAACAGCTTCTAAATTTGATATGAACATCCAACCCCAATTTACCTTACTTCAAAAAACTCTAATTAATGTTGAAGGACTCGGCAGACAATTGTATCCAGATCTCGATCTATGGCATACCGCAAAACCTGTTCTAGAATCTTGGATGAAAAACCAAGTGGGCGCAAAAGCACTACTACGGCAAATTCGGCTTAACGGCCCTTATTGGCTAGAAAAACTACCCCTGATGCCTGAGTTAATTTACAAGGCTTTACACAACGCTGCTAATGCTGCAACTACTGAATTGAACCCTGCTTCTCATGCGACTATTACTCATGCACCCATCAAACCACAGAAAGTTCAATCAACACTCTCCCAAAATGTGTTTTGGTATGGCATGCTAGTTGGAATTACTTTATCTTTATTAACTCTATTGGCAAGGAACTATATACGATGACTGACTGCATCTTTTGTAAAATTGTTGAGGGACAAATCCCTACAGAGTTTGTTTATGAAGATGATAAAATAGTTATTTTTAAAGATATACGTCCAAAAGCGGAAGTTCACTTATTAATTGTTGCCAGAGAACACATCCCGAGCCTTGCAGAAGCTACGCAAGACAATGCCTCTTTGTTAGCACATATGACCCTCGTTCTCCCCAAAATTGCCAAAGAGCAGGGATTAAACAGTGGATTTAGAACCGTCATTAATACCGGAAAAGGAGGCGGTCAAGAAATTGATCACATCCATTTTCATTTATTGGGTGGCGGCATGCTTCCCAAATTTTAAGGAGACATTATATGGGCTTTGGTGGCATCAGTATCGGCTCTTTATTGCTGATTTTCTTAATCGTTGTTGTACTATTTGGTACTAGAAAATTGCGTAACATGGGAGAAGACTTAGGGACTGCGGTTCGTAACTTTCGTAAAGGCTTACAAGGAACAGAACAAGATAAATTGTAGGCCGGGGAGGGGGTTAAGGAAGGACCGGCGCAAGTGCTAAGGTAAAGGTAAACTCATGAACTTTTGGGAATTAATTCTTATTCTACTGGTTGCTTTGGTTGTGATTAAACCAGAACGACTGCCAGAAGTAGCTTTTACACTTGGATTGTGGACTGCACGAATTAGACGTTTTACTCAATCATTTTTTGAAAAATATGATCACTAACCATTCATTGCTCCAATCGTGAATACTTATATTCCTCATCTTATTGAATTCAGAAAACGAGTTATTCGTAGTATTATCTTTTTCTTGATTCTTTTTTTTGGGTTATTCTGGAAAGACGAAAAACTCTATACTTTTATTGCAAAACCGCTATTAAAACAACTTCCAGCCGGTGGCCAATTAATCGCAACTGAAATAACCTCCCCGTTTACGGTTCCTATGAAACTCGCCTTGGTAACCGCTTTAATATTGGCTATTCCGTATATTTTATATCAACTGTGGGCTTTTGTAGCACCCGGATTATACAAACAAGAAAAGAAAACAATCTTGCCATTTTTAATTGCAAGTATTGTTTTGTTTTACTTAGGCATGATTTTTGCATTTTACATCATTTGTCCACTCGCTCTGGGATTCTTTACACACACTGCTCCTCAAGGTGTATTGGTAATGACTGATATTCGATATTATTTGGATTTTATACTGCTCATTCTTTTTTCTTCGGGTATCGCTTTTCAAGTTCCTGTTGTTACGCTTGCGCTTATTCAAGCGGGTATTGCAACTACTCAACAGTTGTCTTACATTCGACCCTATGTCATTGTAGGGGCTTTTGTACTGGGCATGCTGCTCACCCCTCCCGATGTTGTCTCACAAATTTTATTGGCACTCCCGATGTGGGGATTATTTGAAGCAGGTTTGCTGCTCTCTCGCTATCTAAATCCCCCTCGCCAAGTGGTTAGTAGCCATAATTAACGCGTTAACAATGCCTGGCTCAGAAGCAGAATGTCCCGCCTCTCGAATGATTTGCAACTCGGAAATTGGCCAAACTTTATGAAGCTCATAAGCTTGATTTAAAGGACAAACAACATCATATCGACCGTGAACAATAGTCCCCGGAATATCTTTTAAACGAGATGCATTTTTAATGATTTGATTAGGCTCTAAAAAAGTGTTATTCACAAAATAATGACATTCAATGCGAGCAAGACTCATTGCAATATGTGGATGAATGACATGATTCACAACATGCGGATTGGTTTGTAATGTAGAACATAAGCCTTCCCATTGCGCCCAAGCTTTTGCAGCTGCCATCCGTGCAAGCTCATCATCCCCTGTCAAACGACGATAATAAGCTTGTATAATTTCATTTCGTTCTTCTATAGGTAGATGAGCAACAAATTCTTCCCAATAATCGGGGAAAATGTGATGAGCCCCTTCTTGATAAAACCAAGTCAAGTCTTCTTCTCGACACAAAAATACACCCCTTAAAATCATATTAAAAACACGATTTGGGTGGGTTTCTGCATAAACAAGTGCCAGTGTTGCTCCCCAAGAACCTCCAAATAATACCCACTTTTCAATCCCTAAATGAAGACGAATGGCTTCCATGTCCTTCACTAAAGCTTGAGTCGTATTATTCTCTAACTCAGCATGAGGGGTTGAACGACCTGCACCTCGTTGATCAAAAAGTACAATGCGATACAATTCTGGATCAAAAAAACGTCGTTGATCTTCATCGCAACCAATCCCAGGCCCCCCATGTAAAACAACAATGGGGATCCCTCTTGGATTACCACATTCTTCAATGTATAAAGTATGAGGAGGATCTACTGCTAATTGATGAATGGCAAAGGGCTTAATAGCAGGATACAGTGTCAGCATGAGGCATGGTTCCCCGTTGTAAGTTTAAAAGCTAATAAAGTTTTTCATTTTTCTCAAACCTTATTTTAATTAAACCTTATCTTATCAGCCAAGAAAGCGCAACAATGGACAATATCTTACAAAAAAATGGGAGCATTTCCTATAGTTCTCAGTTGCAGAATGAGACAAACTTAAGTTGTCAATCTCCAACCGACCATATTCGGTGTTTTGCCCAGGTTCCTCACCTGGGCAATTTTTTATGTATTTCTGGTTTTTTGGGTGGACAGGAGATCCTCTATCCCCCTACACGACAGTAGATTCGTTATTGAAAAATTACCCGCCTGAACGAGAAGCTCTTTTACGATCCTGTTCTTTTAAGAATCTCTTCCGTAAACGAATACTTTTAGGTGTGATTTCAACCAATTCATCCTCTTCAATAAATTCTAAAGCATATTCTAAAGTCAGTTTAATTGGCGGCGTTAAAATAATATTCTCATCACTCCCTGCTGCTCGAATATTGGTTAACTGTTTTTCTTTAGTGACATTAACAACCAGATCATTATCTCGCGTATGAATACCAACAATCATTCCTTCATATACTTCTGTTTGTGGGCCAATAAACAATTTACCTCGGGGTTGAATATTCCATAATGAATAAGCCGTGGTTTTTCCAGTTGCATTAGAAATCAAAACCCCGAAATTACGTTTTGCAACAGCTCCCTTTTGTATAGGCCCGTAATGTTCAAAAACATGCGTCATAATCCCAGAACCCGAAGTGAGGGTTAAGAAATCGCCATGAAAACCAATCAATCCCCTCGCTGGAATGATATATTCCATGCGAACGCGTCCTTGTCCATCGGAAACCATATCATTTAAACGTCCTCGCCTATCCCCCAACTGTTGCATAATTGCACCTTGATGTGTTTCTTCTACATCTACAACAAGTTGTTCATACGGTTCCTGCTCTTCACCGTCTATCATACGGATAATTACTTCTGGCCTCGAAACCGCCAATTCAAATCCTTCACGACGCATCGTTTCAATTAATATTCCTAAATGTAATTCTCCTCGGCCAGATACTTTAAATTTATCGGCGTCACTCATATCTTCTACCCGTAAAGCAATGTTGTGGATCACTTCACGCATCAAGCGTTCTCGCAACTGGCGACTGGTGACAAACTTGCCTTCTTTTCCAACAAAAGGAGAATCATTAATTTGAAAGGTCATGCTAATGGTGGGTTCATCCACGCTTAAAGGAGGTAACATTTCAGGCATATCTTTAGAACAAATAGTATCTGAAATAGTTAAATCTGCTATTCCTGTGACAGCGATAATATCTCCTGCATAAGCCTCTTCAATTTCTTTGCGTTCAAGTCCCATATATCCAAAAACTTGCAATACACGACCTCCGCGAACTTGACCTTCGCGATTGACAACGGATACTTGCATATTACTTTTAATGGTTCCTCGCATAATGCGTCCAATACCAATGACGCCCAAATAATTTGAATAATCGAGTGAACTGATTTGCATTTGCAGCCCCCCTTCTAAAGAAGCGGGAGGGGGTGGAACACTGCGGATAATGGTTTCTAATAAAGGTGTTAAATCTTTACTTTCAACATTCAAATCTAAAGTAGCAAAGCCAAGCAGTGCTGAAGTATAAACAATCGGAAAATCTAATTGAGTGTCGGTTGCACCCAATTTATCGAACAGATCAAAAACTTGATCCACAACCCAATTTGGTCTCGCTCCGGGTCGATCTATTTTATTGATAACAACAATGGGATTTAATCCTTGTTGAAATGCTTTTTGAGTAACAAACCGAGTTTGAGGCATGGGTCCATCTACGGCATCTACCAATAATAATACTGAGTCCACCATGGATAAAATCCGCTCAACTTCCCCACCGAAATCAGCATGCCCAGGCGTATCTACAATGTTGATTCGATAATCTTGCCACCTTATAGCTGTGTTTTTAGATAGTATTGTAATACCCCGTTCACGCTCTAATTCATTAGAATCCATGATACGTTCGATATTGCCTCCACGGGTTCCTAAGGTCCCTGATTGCTGGAGTAACTTATCCACTAAAGTGGTTTTACCATGATCAACATGAGCAATAATGGCAATATTTCTTAATTTTTCAATCATATATCTAAACTCTTTGGGCTAAGGGAAAGTTAATATACTAAAATAAAACAGTTTAAAAATCAATTAATTGTTTCCCCACTTATACAGGACTTTAAGCATCCCTTCTGACTATAAGCTATACTTAAATATATGGCTATTACTACAAAAACATTGATTTTACACCCCACGCCAACCGCACAATGGCACGCTCTCGTTAGTGACGCCAAAAAGATTTCTTCAATCAAATTGACAGACAATTTAGAAAGCTATTTAGTGTTTCTTTTAATGCGCTTTGTTGGTGACACAGACGTTGCACACAGCGTTCTTGCTATCGATTTTCTAGAAAGTCTTGAAAAATTAGGTCAAGCTCGTCTTCAAAAATTAAGAGATGTCGGCGATAAATGTTTATTAGTTGCGGGATTATTTCCAGGTCAAGCCCGTAAACGGCGTGTCAGAATTAGCTATTTTGTTAAACTGGGTCAAAATGCCTATTCTTCATTATCCAAAACAAGAGGAAATGAATTAGCCATTTTATTTGCGGAATTATGTGATCATTTTGTGGGATTAATGGATATTTTACAGACCATGCGCGAACTGGAAGCAACACAAACCAGTTTAGATCCCCTACAAGCTGAAGAGCTTTGGAGTGATACCCACAGTCCTCACGCATTACAAACCTTACGACAAATGACTCAAGGATTTCTTATTTCAAGTGAACCCTTTTCCCCCTTCAAACATTAAATTAATTCACCACAACTTTATTACGACCTTGATTTTTAGATTCATACAAAGCAACATCTATTCGCATTAATAATTCCTCAATACTTTCAGGCCATTGATATTGTGATGCCCCAACAGAAACTGTTATTTTTAATAAGTGTCCACCATGGTGAATGGTCATTTTTTCTACAGAATCTCGAATACGTTCTGATAGGATCTCAACTTGAGCTTTATCTGTAAAAGGGGCTATTACAATAAATTCTTCCCCTCCAAACCGCCCAAAGATGTCAATCTTCCGCAAACTGAGTTCAACTTCTTTACAGAAAGCTTTTAAAACAATGTCTCCCATGCCATGACCAAAAGCATCATTAATTTGCTTAAAATTATCAAGGTCCAACATGCAAACAGCAAATGTATGAGTTCTTTCTCGATCAACCATTAATCGTTGATGATTTAATATATCCAAAACATACCTTCTATTTTTAACATGTGTTAATTCATCTGTAATAGAGTCCAGTTCTATTATCTTTAATGCTTTTTCTAATTCATAAGTTCTATTTTTCAAATTGAGCCTTATTTTACTAAAATCCCAAGACAAAGTAGAGACACAAAATAATGTAAAAGAAAAAACTAGAAAAGTAAGTATTTCGTGTGGAATATCAATTAGATTTGGATAGAACTTATACAAAGCAATAATAATTCCGGCATAAACAATAATAATGCTCACAATAAGATATAAAAATTGATACCAAAACAAGCGAAAAGCACCAAACATCATGATAAGAAGAGTTATCATTAAAAGAACAGATCTCCAATGATCTGTTAAATAGATTGTTGATAGTAAAGTTCCGAGTGCCCAAACTATCAAAGGAAAGGTTAACCCTGGATCTCTAAGTTGTCGATTTAATCCAATTCGAAAAACAAAATAAATGGATAAATTCACTACCCAAAAGAAACCAAACAACAATAAAAATTCAAACTGAGTGGTTCTAAAAAATCCCTGTGAGTAAAGATCATAACAAATAGCAGTGTGTACCCCAGAGCCAAGAAGAGCAATGTGGATCCTATGCAATATTAACTGTTGAGTTTTGTCATCAATCATCTCGCATACTCAAAGTTCCTAACGCTGAACTAAACTTAGAGCCTTTGCTGAGTTTAATCATCAGTCGCACTTCATTTTCTGAATCTGCATATTGAATGGCTGATTCATAACTTATTTTTCCCTCGGAATATAATTTAAAAAGCGATTGATCAAAGGTTTGCATACCTTGCTCAGTTGATTTTGACATAAATTCTTTTATGACATCAATTTCACCTGCCCGAATTTGCTCTGAAATAACAGGGGTATTAATTAAAATTTCAACTGCTGGAATGCGACCTTGGCCATCAATCGTTGGGATTAACTGTTGGGCTACAATGGCTCTTAAATTAAGTGATAGATCCATCCACAATTGTCTAAGATTGTCTGATGGAAAAAAATGAGCAACTCTATCTAAAGCTTGATTCGCATTGTTTGCATGCAAAGTTGCTAAACATAAATGTCCAGTTTCAGAAAAAGTTATGGCATAATTCATTGTATCACGCGAACGAATTTCTCCTATCATGATAACATCGGGTGCTTGTCGCAAGGTATTTCTTAAAGCAACCTCATAGGATTCTGTATCTACCCCAACCTCTCTTTGTGTCACAATACATTTGTCATGTCTATGAATGTATTCGATGGGATCTTCTATGCTTACGATATGACCTAAAGTATTATGATTTCTTGACCCAATCATCGCTGCCAATGTCGTGCTTTTTCCTGTCCCTGTAGCACCTACGAGTATTATTAGCCCTCTTTGTATTAAAGCAAACTCTTCTAAAATTTTGGGCATTTTTAGCTCATCTAACGTTGGAATCTTTGTTTCAATACGTCTAAAAACTGCTCCAACAGTTGATCGCTGTTGGTAAACACTGACTCGGAAACGCCCTAATTTCTCTATGCTAATCGCAAAATTGTATTCTTTAGTTCTTTTAAATTCTTCAATCTGTGTTTCTGTCATTACGCTAAAAATCAAATCTTGCGATTGTGCACTTGTAAGCCGCGCATCCCCTAATCGTGCTAATTGTCCATTTATTTTAATTGAAGGTTCCGCCCCTGCAGAGATAAAAAGATCTGATCCTTTTTTTTCTACCAAAGTGATTAAGTAATCTTCTATATTCTTCATTACTTTATTCCCCTAATTGAATGCATCTTTATTTTCAGCCTTTGATCTTGCATCTTTTCTACTAATGATATTTTTGTGCACCATTTCCTGTAGACATTGATCTAAAGTCTGCATACCTAATGCCCGTCCTGTCTGAATCACTGAATACATTTGTGCTATTTTAGCTTCTCGAATCAAATTTCGAATAGCAGGGGTACAGATCATAATTTCATGCACAGCTACTCGTCCCCCTCCAATTCTTTTTAATAAGGTTTGCGAGATAACGGCACGTAAAGCTTCGGACAACATACCTCTTACCATTTCTTTTTCATCTCCGGGAAAGACGTCAATAATTCTGTCCACCGTTTTAGCAGCTGAAGTTGTATGTAAGGTTGCAAAAACTAAATGTCCTGTTTCCGCTGCTGTCAATGCTAAACGAATCGTTTCCAAATCCCGCATTTCTCCAACTAAAATAACATCTGGATCCTCTCGTAATGCAGAGCGTAAAGCCTCCGAGAAACCTCGTGTATCCCGATGTACTTCACGCTGATTAACTAAACATTTTTTACTCTCATGAATAAACTCAATAGGATCTTCAATGGTCAGTATATGTTGACTTTTATTTACATTGATGTGATCCACCATGGCAGCTAATGTTGTTGTTTTACCAACGCCTGTAGGCCCCGTTACCAATACGATTCCTCTTGGATTCTCTATGATGTCCTTAAAAATAGCCGGTGTATTTAATTCTTCTAAAGAAGAAACTTTTGAAGGAATCGTGCGAAATGCCGCACCCGCCCCCCGATGTTGATTAAACGCATTCACTCGAAACCGCGCTAAATTTGGAATTTCAAATGAAAAATCAGTTTCAAAAAATTGTTCATAATTTTTTCGCTGCTTGTCAGACATAATATCATAGACTAGTTCATGAACCTGATTATGGTCTAAAGGAGGTAAATCAATACGCCGCAGATCTCCATCTACTCGAATTATTGGTGACATACCTGCTGATAAGTGTAAGTCAGATGCATTATTCTTTACTCCAAAAGCTAATAATTCCGTGATATCCACAATTTTTCCCCCTTCTCTGATAGAATAAAGGTTAAATACTGACCCATTTACCCTAATGTCTATTTCAAAAATTAAGCTCTTATGCTAAATAAGTATAGACAACAAACTAAGGAATATACATGAAACAACCTGTTATTGGATTTATCGGTGGTGGAAATATGGCAACCAGCCTTATTGGTGGACTTATTCAAAGTGGGTATGAACCCCAAAATATTTGGGTTTCGGACCACAATTTAGATAAAAGAAAACGACAAAAAGAACAATTTCAAGTACAAACCAGTGCTTCAAATATTGAAGTTCTGAAATGCGCAGAAATCTTAGTACTGGCGATTAAACCACAACATGCTTATACCGTTGTTCAAGAACTTAAAGATCCCTTTAAAACTTATCATCCTTTAATTGTATCTATCGTCACAGGTGTAAAAACGACGCATCTAGAACGTTGGTTTGGAACCCACACTGCAATTGTTAGGGTAATGCCAAATACACCTGTTTTACTGCGCACAGGGGCCAGTGGTTTATATGCTAACCTAGAAGTTACAGAAGAACAAAAAAGCTTAGCAGAATCCCTTTTACGTGCTGTTGGTATTACAGTGTGGGTGAATCATGAAAAGGATCTCGATGCTATCACAGCGCTTTCTGGTTCTGGACCTGCCTATTTTTTTCTGATAATGGAAGCTATACAATCCAGTGGGGAAGCCTTAGGCTTATCACCCGCTATTGCAAAACTCTTAACCCTCCAAACCGCATTAGGGGCAGCCCGCATGGGACTAGAAAGTGACTTAAATCTAGAAGAATTAAGACAACGGGTGACCTCAATTGGTGGAACAACAGAACAAGCCTTAAGAGTGTTAGAATCCGGAGGACTTCGAGATTTATTGAATAAAGCTATTCAAGCCGCCAAAGAACGTGCAATAGAAATTAGCGCGCAATTTGATAAAGAAACTTAAATTTAACGATTTGATAATGATGACTATTCCTTTATCTTTGTATATTCACATTCCTTGGTGTGTTAAAAAATGTCCTTATTGTGATTTTAATTCTTATGCGACAGATAAAGAAATAAAAGAAATCCCAGAAGAAGCTTATATTCAAATGTTGCTTCGTGATCTCGAGCAGGATTTACCCTTAGTTTGGGGTAGACGTATCAAAAGCATTTTTTTTGGAGGAGGGACCCCCAGTCTTTTTTCTCCCAATGGCATTGAAAAAATCTTATCCTATGTACACGCGCTATTGCCTTGTGATCCACAAGCTGAAATCACCTTAGAAGCAAATCCCGGAACCTTCGAACATCACGCATTTAAAGATTATCGCAATGCCGGGATAAATCGAATTTCATTGGGCGCACAAAGCTTTCAAAACGATAAACTTCAAGCACTCGGTCGTATTCATGATGCAGATAATATTAAAAGAGCTCTCGAACTCATCCATAACTCCCAATTTGATAACTTTAATATTGATCTCATGTATGGTTTACCACAACAAACAGTCAATGACGCTTTATATGATCTTAAAACTGCCCTTACATTTTCACCCACTCATCTTTCTTGGTATAATTTAACCATAGAGCCTAACACCATTTTTCATCAAAAACCGCCGCTGCTTCCCAATGAAGATCTTACTTCTGAAATACAAGAAGAAGGGCAAGCATATATTGCCGCAAATGAATTTACCCAATACGAAATTTCGGCTTATTCTAAATTTACTTCTAAATCTATAGATCCCCAGAAAAATTTTCAATGTATTCACAACAAAAATTATTGGGAGTTTGGTGATTATTTAGGCATAGGGGCTGGCGCGCATGCAAAAATCACCCATCAAGGCGAAAACACATTAACTCGCTACTGGAAAACCCGATATCCAAAAAGTTACCTAAATCCTGAAAATCCCTTAATCGCAGGAAGCAAAACACTGCCCCCTTCCGATAGAGTTTTTGAATTCATGTTAAACGCACTAAGATTGACAGACGGTTTTCCAACAACACTTTTTCAAGAAAGAACTTTACTGCCTATTGACTGTATTCAAGCCATTCTTAATGAAGCAAAAGATAAAGACTTACTTAATATTACGTCTAAAAAAATTACACCAACTAAACTTGGAAAAAGGTTTTTAAATAATTTAATAGAATTATTTATTCCTAAAAATATAAAATAATTAAAAAATCCAATTAACAGCTAATAACATGGTGATCCAATACAAAATGGTCATAAAAAATCCTACTTTCAAGAAATCAATTGTCCGATAACCTCCTGGACCTGCAATCAAGGCATTGACTTGATGCATCGGCAACAAAAAAGTATTCGAGGCTGCAATCGCGACAATTAAGGCATATACTCTGGGATCAGCATCCATATTAAGGGCTAATTCTAAGGCAACGGGCACCAACACAATAGTCGCACCAACAGCAGAAATAACAAATGAAAATCCCGTCGCAAGAACTGCTAATCCCGATTGAATGACCCAATTAGGTAAATCTTCTCTTAACATCGGTGCATGCTGCGTTAACCAATCTGTGGTATGCGTTGTTTGCATAACCAATCCCAGTGGAATTAATCCCGCCAATAAAAATACTGTTTTCCAACTTACTGCAGAATAAGCTTCATCAATCGTTAAAACACCTGTCGCAATCATTCCAACTGCACCGAGTAATAATCCAACAGATACAGAAAATTTACCGATCACGATGAGCACAATAGAAATGAAAAAGAACATAAGGGCATACCACATCTTTTTGGGGCGTATTTCTTCTCTGGGATAGGCAGTAGTTAATACTACAAAATCCGGATTTTTGTTAAAATCGGATAACGCTTCCCAACGCGAAAAAATTCCCAGGGTATCCCCCGAACGTAAAATTAAATCTTTAAGTTCTTCTCCTCTATAAACTGTTTGATCACGATACAAGGCAAGCACATGCAATTGATGATTTCTTCGCATATGCAATTCTCTCAGTTCTTGACCAATCAATCGAGAGCTGGGTGGAATAACCGCCTCTGCTAATCCTGCTCTGACTGGATGCAAAATTTCTGCAAATGCATTCAATCGGGGTAATAATTTTAAACCATTTTCTTTTGCAAATTGCCGAACAGTTTCATGAACGCCCATGATAGCAACAACGGAATGTGCTTCTATAATCATTTTTCGTAATGGAGGGAAGTGGATTTCTCGTTCCTGTAAAACCGCCAAAAATGAGAGCGATGGATCCATTTTTAACTCAAAATCTTTAACGGTTTTTTTCATCAGTGGACTGTCCTTTTGAACTATAAGCTCAAAGATATCTCCTCCTTTTCCATAAGTTTTCAAAAAATAGGATTTGGTAGTACCGCTATGCACTATGCGAATAGGTTCTTTGGGTAAGAGCTTCCGTCCAAAAAAAATAAAAAATAACATTCCTACCAATAATAAAATAATGCCTATCGGAAATACTGAAAAAAAATGAAAGGGAATTAAAGTATTCATTTTAAAATGAACATATTCATGCGCATTTTTCATCAAGCTATTGAGTAATATCAAAGGACTTGTTCCAACCATCGTGAGCGTCCCACCTAAAATTGAACAAAAAGCCGTGGGCATCAAAAGGCGAGATTTTGGGATCCCTGTTCGGGCTGTAATCCTACCCACAACAGGCAACAACAGTGATACAGCGCCTAGACTGCGCATAAACGCTGATAAAAGCCCTGAGGTGGCCATTAAAACAGTACTTACCTGATTCGGTCGTTCTCGACCCATTTTTAAGATCCAACGAGCAAGACGTAAAGCAATTCCACTTTTTTCTAAGCCTGCACCAATAATTGTAACCGCAATTAAAGAAATCACGGCTTCACTTGAAAAACCTGAAAATAATTGTTCTGGTGGTAATAAGCGCGTAATACCCAAAACAACCAATACGACAACAGCAACAACATCAACCCGAATAACATTAGAAAGAGATAACAGCATTGTAAATGCTAAAATGCAAAGCACTAATATCATCTCGAATGTCAGTCCAACGGTTTCTAGCACACGAACTCCTTCAACACCTCACGTACCCTACCCTAAAATTATAGTTTATATTCGCCTAAAAATAAGATCCCAAGACAAATGTCCCAAACGTTTCCCTCGTTCTTCATATTTGGTAAGAGGACGATAGTCGGGTTTTAAACTGTATTGATGTTTTCCCGCCAGATTTTCAAACCCAGAAGTCGATGATATGACTGACATCATATGTTCTGCATATTCTTTCCAATCCGTCGCTAAATGCAAAATCCCTCCAACCTCTAATTTTTGGTGAGCTAAAGAAAGAAAAGAAGGTTGAATCAATCTCCGTTTGTGGTGCCTTTTTTTAGGCCAAGGATCAGGAAAAAATATCTGTACTGAAGCTAGACTTGAATTAGACAAGTTATTGGCCAATACATCAACAGCATCGCTACAAATAAGTCGAAGATTAGAAATTCCTAATTCTTCAATGGCCATTAGCAATGATGCAACACCTGTTCTGTAGACTTCAATACCGATAAAATCTCTTTCGGGGTGGCTTAAAGCCATTTGTAATAAAGATTTTCCATCTCCAAAACCAATTTCTAATACTCTGGGTGCATGACGTTTAAAAATGGTATCTAGCTCTAATATATTTTTTTGTTCTACAGAAATGCCATAACGAGGCCAAAGAGAAATTAAAGTTTCCTCTCGAGCGGATGTGTTGCGTCCTTCTCGTCGGCAGTAACTACGAATACGCCTAACTAACTGAGTGTTGATTGCCTGAGTATGTATTGTATGCATGCTTTAATATATCAGGAAACCAACTTCATTTTCAACTCGAAATATCTTAACCCTCACCCGACCTTCGGTCACCCTCTCCCAGATTGGGAGAGGGAAAAACAAGCCCCATCATTATTGAGTAGTTACCAACAAAACACTATCAAAACACAATAGAGGGGTATCGTGCTTGGGATAGTTTTGCTATGGTACACCAATGAAAAACTGTATTGCTCTCATACTGATATTATTCTTAGGTGGTTGTGGTCAGAGTGGTCCTTTATACCTTCCACCTGAAAAAACATCACATTGACATTTGCGCCAACTGTTAATCGCTTATAATCTTATGACTATGCTGATTAATTTCACCAAAATGCACGGGTTGGGTAATGATTTTGTCCTCTTAGATCTGATTACCCAGAACATAAGGCTTCATACTGCACACATCAAACGAATTATGGATCGTCATTTTGGAATTGGGTGTGATCAGTTACTTCTCATAGAGCCCCCCAGCCGTCCTAAAGCACACTTTTATTATCGAATTTTTAATCCAGATGGTCATGAAGCAGAGCAATGTGGGAATGGAGCGCGCTGTGCTGCACGTTTCTTTTACGATTTAGGCTTAACAGATGAAACTCATTTATATGCGGATTGTCTTGCGGGTCCTATAGAGCTCCATCTCGAAAAGGATAATTCTGTAACGGTTAATATGGGATATCCTAAATTCAATCCCAAAGACATCCCTTTTCTAGCGTCCGAAGAAGCCTTAAGCTACTCGATTACTATCGATAAAACTGAGCTTCAAGTTAGCCTAGTTTCTTTAGGAAATCCACACCTGGTGATTATTGTTCAAGATCTTGAAACAGTTCCTGTCAATAAATGGGGGGCGCTATTAAACAAACACCCACACCTTCCCACAGGAGCCAATGTAGAATTCATGCAAGTAATCGATCGTCAAGAGATCCAACTGCGTGTTTATGAACGAGGGGTTGAAAGAGAAACTCTGGCTTGTGGTTCAGGAGCAAGTGCTGCAATGATTGCTGGTCACCGACTGAATTTATTAGACAATGCTGTGAATGTAAATTTTCAAATGGGTAAACTCCATGTACACTGGGAAGGCCCAGGAACGCCTGTTTATATGCGGGGTCCAGCTACTGGCGTTTTTGTGGGGAAATTTCGGCTCTAATCATTATGTTGAATGATACACTCATTGCAAATTTTCTTGAACATCTTGAACATGAACGGTGTTTATCTGCACACACCATTAAAAATTATAAACACGATCTAGAAAACGCTGCCCTCTTTTTTAAAAAATACGATATACAAGAATGGAGTGCAGTAAAAGATGAAACCATTCGTGCTTTAATCATTTCTAATCGAAAATTAAAAAAACTATCCCGCACCATTAATCGCCAACTCTCTACGCTTCGAACATTTTATAATTATTTAATCCGTGAAGAAATCGTCGCTGACAATCCAGCCACACGCATCAAAGTACTAAAAACTCCAAGGCAACTCCCAAAACCCTTGGATACCGATGAAACTGCTCGTTTACTCGCTTTTGAAACATCCAATAGCTTATCTATTCGTGACGCAGCCATCTTGGAATTATTGTATTCATCGGGCATTCGCATTTCTGAATTAGTTGCACTAGATTTAACTGATTTGGATCTTAAACAAGGTCAAATGTATGTCTTAGGGAAGGGGAAGAAAAATCGCATTGCTCTCATCGGTCGATTTGCTCTACAAGCGATTCAAAAATGGCTTTTAGTGCGTCTGCCTCTTGTGGAACCCCAAGAAAAAGCCCTGTTTGTCAACAATAAAGGAAAGCGCTTAAGTATCAGAGCGATACAGTATCGCGTTTATCAGATTGGCCTACAACAAGGATTAGATACTCGCGTTCACCCACATCGTTTGCGTCACAGCTTTGCAAGTCACTTATTGGAATCCAGTGGAGAATTACGAGCAGTTCAAGAGTTACTAGGACATGCCTCTCTCAATACCACAGAAATTTATACTCAATTAAACTTCCAACACCTAGCAACCGTTTACGATAAATGTCATCCTCGCGCACAAAAAAAGAAATAAAAGCTTTTACTAAAGACCCCTCTAAGATAGAATGAACGCGAAAAGATATATGTGGAATAACAATACTGGAGCAATGTTAAATGAGATATAATTCCAACTCGAAGTTAATTTTGCAAATTATATTAGCTTTAGCAATTTTAGGAGCAAGTTCTTCACAAGCCGTCATGCGTGCTGAAGCTGAAGGAGGAGGACTTAAAGTATATGATCCAAACAATGAAAAATATTGGTTTAAGCTAAATGGACAACTTAAATTAGACGAGACTATTTTTACAGGGCGCGCAAAAGATAAACAAAATAATTTTCCGAGTGGTGCTAACCTACGCACAACCGAACTTTCTCTCAGCGGTGGTGTTGGTCAACATGTATCTTACACGCTCACCCTAGGCTTTGATGGAAAAGATACAGAAATCTCTGATGCCTATGTAAAATATTCTGGATTCACAAAAAATAGTAATCTTTACATTGGCCAAGTTCCTGTTCCTTATAGCTTTGAAAATACTACCAGTAGCAAATGGATTTCTTTCCTAGAACGTAGTTTACCGACCGTAGCTTTCGCGCCCAGTTATGGCTTAGGCATGATGGGGAATGCTTGGGGAGAACTGTTTGCTATCACGGTTGCAGTGACTGAACCCAAACAAGGGACTCATCATCCTTCTATCAAAAGTCGTCGTGACCCTTGGGGAGCAGCTACCCGCATTGTCTTTTCACCCATTCATACTGAAGATGACGGATGCCATGAAGCTTATCATTTTAGTATTTCTGCGCGTTACCAAGATGCCAGGGATACTATCAATGGTATCCGGTTTAGAACACGTCCGGAAGCTCGCGCACGAGAAACCACTCAAATCCTAGATACAAACTTTATTCAAGGAAAATCTTATACCGTTTATGGTGGAGAAATCGCGGGCATTTGGGGCCCACTTACCTTACAAGGCGAATATGGAGAAGCGCATGTTCAACGAAATAAGTTCCTAGGAAATCCTCGCTTTCACGGTTGGTATGTGCAAGCCAGTTATATTTTAACAGGGGAATCTAGGGTCTATCATTTTCACTCAGGCACTTTGGGTCGTATTAAACCTAAATCTGATTGTGGTGCATGGGAAGTTGCTATCCGACAAAGCTATTTGAATTTAAATAGTAAAAATATCCGAGGAGGCAAAGGACATGATACCGGGCTTTCATTAGGATGGTATGCAAATAATAATGTGAGAATTTTTGGAAACTATATTTGGTCTCATCTTAAACCATCCGATGGCACCAAACGTAAACTCAACATTTTAGCTATGCGGTTCCAAGTTGTTTTCTAAAATTTTTTTTATAGCAACTTTAGCCTGTTTTGGATTACTGGGCGGGGGTTATTTTATTGAATATGTTTATCATATTGAACCTTGCCCTTTATGTATCCTACAGCGTCTTGTTTTTGGAATCATAGCTATTTTATTTTTAGTAGGTGCTTTGCATAATCCAAAAGGAATTGCGACTTATATTTATAGTATATTAATCATGCTCATGAGCATTACTGGCTCTCTACTTGCCGCTCGACAAATTTGGCTGCAACACCTGCCCCCTGATCAAGTCCCTTCTTGCACTGCTGGTCTAAACCGATTGCTCGAAGTTTATCCTGTATTAGAGGCATTGAAGCTCATATTTAATTCTTCAGGG
>Ga0207001_1004_pt1 | contig 102591 bp, 83 predicted proteins | sample Alteio_BWMinCont_91_FD_153481 | JGI IMG/M metagenome (GOLD analysis project Ga0207001, IMG submission 153481) | Enriched cells from forest soil in Barre Woods Harvard Forest LTER site, Petersham, Massachusetts, United States -... | ecosystem: Environmental > Terrestrial > Soil > Temperate forest >... | reverse complement strand
TTAGTTAGTTTATTAATTTTATAAGGATTTAAAAATTGAATAAAACCCAAAGAGTCCCTTGCGTTATGGGTAATTGGAAAATGAATGGCTCCAATTCCATGGTTAAAAACTTAATAAAGGAATTATTTAATGAGGGAGAAGACATTCAACGGGCCTCGCAGAAAAACTTAATAGACTGTGTTGTATGTCCTCCTTTTGTGTATTTGCAGCAAGTAGCCGAGTTGTTAAATCAAAAAAAAGACAGTTTTTTACAACTGGGGGCACAAAATGTTTATTGTGAGTCAGAGGGTGCTTATACGGGAGAGACGTCTGCCAGCATGCTGCAAGATGTAGGCTGCCGATATGTGATTATTGGGCATTCTGAGCGCCGTCAGATATTTGGTGAGGAAAATGACCTTATTGCTAGAAAGTTTATAAAAGCGTATGATACACGGCTAATCCCAGTACTTTGTGTGGGTGAAACCCGAGAAGAGCGAGAAAGCGGTAGCACATTCGACATCGTTCGGCAGCAGCTACAGGCGGTCATGGATTTAGCTCCAATCCAGTATTTTGAAAGAGCGATTATTGCTTATGAGCCAGTTTGGGCTATTGGAACCGGTTTAACCGCCACTCCAGAGCAAGCAGAGGAAGTTCATGGGTATATACGAGGATTAGTGACAGAATATCATGACATTGCCTCTCAGGTTAGAATACTTTATGGTGGCAGTGTGAAAGCAAATAATGCAGCCGATTTATTTAGTAAACCGAATATAGATGGTGGTTTAATCGGTGGCGCATCGTTAAACAGTAAAGAATTTTTAAGTATTTGTCGTGCAGCGTTGGTAGGTGTGTAATGGAACAAATTATATTAGTTATTCATGTATTAGCCGCCGTTGGGGTGATTGGGCTTGTCTTAATCCAACAAGGAAAAGGGGCTGAAGTAGGCGCTTCTTTTGGTAGCGGTGCTTCGCAAACGATTTTTGGCAGTCAAGGGACGGGATCATTTTTAACCCGAGCGACAGCTATTTTGATTACCGTATTTTTTATCTCTTGTTTAGCATTGGGGTATTTGGCATCTCATAAAATGCACCCTAAAAATATTGATGAGCTGATAGAGAAAGTACAAAATAAAGCACCCGTGGTTGAAAGTGAAATTCCCAGTGTACCGGCTGATCTAAAGTTACCCGAATCAAGCACACCAGGGAAAAATAAATAGTAAACACTGCCGAAGTGGTGAAATTGGTAGACACGCCATCTTGAGGGGGTGGTGACGAGAGTCGTGAGGGTTCGAGTCCCTCCTTCGGCACCAAATTTAAATGACTAATGACGGGTCTATATAAAAAATATTTGGAAGATAGCTGGCAATGTTTTAGGTGGGCCGGCACAGAGACCGGCCCCTACATTGAATTGTATTTGATGGGCCGGCACGGGGACCGGCCCCTACATTGAATGTATTTGATGGGCCGGCACGGGGACCGGCCCCTACAAGGCATCACATGATACTCTTAACGCCTAATCGTCGTATGGCCCAATTTTTGGGAGAAGCCTTACCATTAGAGGAATGGTTAAATACTCAATGGGAGGTTTTGAATGGGCCGGCACGGGGACCGGCCCCTACATTGAATGTATTTGATGGGCCGGCACGGGGACCGGCCCCTACTCATAAAACCAATAATTCACCTAAAACACCCTATTGTTTAAATGATGCTGAGCAAACTATTATTTGGGAACGCATCATTTCGAACTCAAGTTCTGGTGAACATTTGCTCCGGGCATCTTCAACTGCAGAACTTGCTGCCTCTGCATGGAATTTATCAATAGAATGGCGTGTTAATAATAAAATTGAAGAAAATTTTATTATTGAAGATGCACACGCTTATTTGAATTGGTCAAAAACTTACAAACAACACTGTCTTGATGAACACTGGATAGAACCTGCTGGCAGGGTAGATAGTTTGATTGAAGCATTTAGACAAGGAATTCTTTCAGTACCTAAAGAAATGCAATTAATTGGCTTTGATGAGCTCACACCCCAACAAAAAGAGCTATTTGATACCCTTATTCAAGCAGGTACAAAAGTTCATAATACTTCATTAGTATCAACACTTGGAGAGGTAAAAACTTTAGGCGCAGATAATCCTCAAATAGAATTATTATTAGCTGCACATCAAGCAAAATTTTGGATTAATCATCAACCCACTGTTAAAGTTGGAATTGTTATTCCTGATTTAGAACGACGACGTCTTGAAGTGGTTCGTATTTTTCAGGAAACTTTGGCTGAAAATCAGTTTAATGTTGCAGCTCCTGTTTCTTTAAGCACTTATCCTTTAATAGAATCTGCCCTTTTAGCTTTAGAATTAGCAAGATATGAAATAACCCTCGAGAAATTTAGCCATTGGTTACGCTCACCTTTTTTTAAAGATGCATTACAAGATATGGACATGGCCATTCGAGCCGCCATTGATATTTATTTAAGAGAATGGGGAGAACAGAGTTTTTCTTGGTCGAGGCTGTTATCCTATTTAGAACAGTATAAACTACCAGATAAATATAACACTTCAGATAAGTGTTTTGAGAATTGTTCACAATTAATGGACACTTTAAAAGCATTTGTTGAAAAATTTAAATTAATAAAAACAAAATGTTCTGCAGAGGCTTGGTGTGTAATTATTCAAGATTTATTAGAGTGTTTAGGCTGGCCGGGAGAACGAAACTTAACCAGTCCTGAATATCAATTAAAAATACAATGGGAACAATTATTATTAGAATATACGCGATTAGACCGGGTATTAGGTGAACATGGCTATTCAGAAGCCATATTTCAATTAGCACGATTAGCAAAACAGACTTTATTTTTACCACAATCTGAAAAAGCACCTGTACAAATTTTAGGGGTGTTAGAAGCCGTGGGGATTCCGTTTGATTATCTTTGGGTTTTAGGCTTGCATCGAGAATGTTGGCCATTAGAACCGGCTCCCACCCCATTTATACCCATATCTATACAGAGAAGTTTAAATTTACCACGAAGTTCTGCAGAACGTGAGCTTCAGGTTGCAAAACGCTTGACAGAAAGATTGTGCCAAGGAGCGAAAACGGTTATTTTAAGTTACCCTAAAATGCTTGACGAGCAACCTTGTACTAAAAGTTCTCTTATCAGCGAATTTCCAGAAATAAATTCAAATTTAGAATGTTTATCGTATTTGTCTAAAATCAGTCGGGTTCAGAAAATTATTGTTCCCGATGAAAAAGGCCCAAGAATATTAGCAGGTGAAGATATTCGAGGGGGATCAAATATTCTTAAATTACAATCCTTATGTCCGTTTCGAGCCTTTTCTGAAGTTCGATTAATGGCAAAACCCATCCCTAAGCGCTCGGTAGGCTTAACGCCAGCAAACCGTGGAGAATTATTACATGAAATTTTAATGCATTTTTGGGAAAGATTGAAAGATCAAACAGATTTATTGGCTTTAAATCGCGAACAAATGACTGAACGCATAAAATGGGCAATTGATCTAGTTATTGAACGTTGGCGCAAACGTCGTCCCAGAACTTTAACACCACACTATGTTATTTTAGAACGACAGCGATTGTTTAAATTAATCAATGGTTTTATGGAGCTTGAAAAAACTCGTTCTTGGTTTGAAGTTATTGAAAAAGAAAAACAACAGTGTGTAACTGAAGAGAATAGTGGATTACAATTTAAAGTACGCATTGATAGAGTCGATAGACTCTCGAACGGAGAAGAAATTATTATAGATTATAAGACGGGTTACACTTCAATTTCTGATTGGTTTGGCGAACGTCCACGTGATCCACAGTTACTTTTATATTGTTTGATTCGCGATCTAGAGTCCTTTGGTGTTGTTTTTGCTAAATTAACGCCGGAGGGTGTCAAATTTCAAGGGTTAGTCAAAGAAAAAGGCTCTAATCAAGTACCCAGTCTTAATATACCGTTTAATATACCAGGGGTTAAAACTGTCGATGAAGCACAGAGATGGGGTAGTGAAAAAACCTGGGAGGCCCAGTGCGAGAAATGGCGGGAGACATTAAGACGTTTATTTCAAGAGTTTAGCGTCGGAGTAGCAACCGTTGATCCATTAGATGCTGAAAACACTTGTAGAACGTGCTCGTTAAAACCTCTTTGTCGAATACAGTGTCGTGAACCAAAGCCTTGTGGACAGGAACCCTAAAATTTATGCATATCAATGTATCTGATCAAGCCATTCGTGATGAAGCCTTAAATCCCACACGATCTTTTATTGTACAAGCACCGGCAGGATCAGGAAAAACAGCGCTATTGATGCAGCGATTTCTTGTGTTATTGACGACCGTGGATATGCCCGAAGAATGCCTTGCCATTACCTTTACTCGAAAAGCAGCACATGAAATGCGTGATCGAATAATTTCTGCTTTAATGAAAGCAAAAAATCTAGCCCCTCCACAAGATCCTCATGCCTATAAAACTTGGAATTTAGCAAAACAAGTATTAAAACGAGATCAAGAACTGGGTTGGAATTTATTATTGAACCCCAGTCGTTTAAAAATTCAAACGATTGATGCATTATGTGCAAGTTTAACTCGAAAGATGCCGATTATCTCAGGTTTAGGCGTTTTACCAGAAGTGCAAGAGTACGCGTATCCTTTGTATGAAACAGCTGCTGGTCAGTTATTAGAGGCCATTGAAACCGATGATCCTTGGTCAGAAGCGCTTCGCTTTTTGATTTTGCATTTAGATAATAACTTGGAATTAACCAAACGCTTACTGGCTGGTTTATTACCTAAGCGGGATCAGTGGTTATCACATATAGGACGAACTTATTCTGTAGAAGATTGTAGAGCTGTATTGGAACAAGGTTTACAATGCGCCATTCAGGAGGCATTGATTTATGTCAAGGCAGCTATCCCAAAAAACATGGATGAACTTTTAGAATTGGCTGAGTTTTCAGCAAACCATTTATGTGAAACACGCCTAGAAAATGAATCACTTAACGAATCTCCTGTTTTTTCTCCTATTATTCATTGTAAAAATTTATTGGGAAAATGGCCAGAAATAACAATAAAAGATTTACCAATGTGGCTGGGGCTAGCAGAACTATTACTAACACAAGAAGGATCTCTTCGAAAAACAGTGACTGCTAAACAAGGATTTCCTGCACCCAGTAGTACTACCAACAAGTCCGATAAAATGATTTATCAAACCATGAAAAATCGCATGTTGGAATTGTTGAGCATATTGGAAGAAACCCCTGGATTTAGAGAAGCATTGTTGCGAGTCAAAGAATGTCCGCCCCCTGTTTATAGTGATGAGCAATGGCAGATAGTTGAAGCATTAATAAAACTATTGCCAGTATTGAGTGCCCAATTAACCGTTGTATTTCAAGAACAAGGGCAAGTAGATTTTACAGAAATAGCCATGGCCGCATGTCGGGCATTGGGAGAATTAGATGCACCTTCAGATTTGGCCTTAGGCTTAGATTATAGAATTCAGCATATTTTGGTGGATGAGTTTCAAGATACTTCAATTTCTCAATTTCGTTTATTAGAATTATTAACTGCGGGTTGGGGAACTTCGCAGGATGATTTTTTGGCAAGGGAGAGGTGTTTGAGCACGACGAAGTCGTGCGAGTTTAGCGACCGAAGCCAAGAAATTATCCTGCGAAGTTCTTATGAGGGTTATAATAAAATCAAAACCTTATTTTTAGTGGGTGATCCTCAGCAATCTATTTATCGATTTCGTCAGGCAGAAGTAGGTTTATTTATTGCCGTGAAGCAACGAGGAATTAATGGTCTACCGATTCACCCTTTAACGTTAACGGTTAATTTTCGATCTGATCCCAAACTTATTCATTGGTTAAATGATATTTTTTCTAAGAGCTTTCCTGAACAGGATGATATTGTTTCAGGTGCGGTTCGTTTTAGTCCCTGTCAGGCCGTCAAATTATCAGATATTCAAAGTGAAGTATCCATTCACTTAGTTTCTGAACAGGATGATAGAAGAGGTGAAAGCGAGGCAAGGCATGTGGTTCATTTAATTGAAAAAGCAAGAGAAAACGATCCCAATGCCTCTGCTTCTATTGCCATATTGGTTCGCAGTCGTACCCATTTGATGGATATTTTGCCTCAATTACGAAAAAGTGGAATTGCCTATGAGGGCATTGATCTGGAATTATTGAGTGGACGCCCTATTATTCAAGATCTTCTCGCATTAACACGCGCTTTATTACATTTGGGAGATAGAATCGCTTGGCTCGCCGTGTTACGCTTTCCTTGGATTGCTCTTTCATTATCAGATTTAAATGTTCTTGCCAAAGAAGCGGATACACTACCGCTTTGGTGCTCACTCTCTCGTTATTTGGAATTAATTACCTTAAGTTTAGAAACAAAAGAAAAATTAGATCACATCGTTCCCATACTAAAAAAATCTTTATACAATAAAGGTCGCATTTCTTTAAGAGCCTGGGTAACAGAAACCTGGATTGCTTTGCAGGGACATCAATATTTATATGATGATCACAGTTTACAAGATGCAGAAGCCTTTTTTGAAATCTTAGATGAATTAGAACAAAAAGGGGGATTTGAAGAACCTGGTGTATTAGAAGAAAAATTGCAAATACTCTATTCTAAATCAAGAATTTTAAATCCTAATGCTGTACAAATTATGACCATTCATAAAGCGAAAGGTTTAGAATTTGATATTGTTATTTTGCCGGGGTTAGGACGAAAACCCAGAGGAGAAGAAAGCCAATTATTATTATGGGAAGAAAGAACAACGGTTGATACACGAGATTATCTGATTTTTGCGCCTATAAAGTCGGTAGGGGCAGATGAAGATCCTGTTTATACTTATTTAAAAAAGGAAAAACAAAGAAGTGCGGAGTTTGAAGCTTTACGTTTACTATATGTCGCTGCCACTCGTGCTCGTAGAAGATTATATTGGATAACCCATAAACCTGAACCTAATAGTTTGTTATCTATGGTATCTGGCTTATTTCCTGAAGTAGCTGAAGCAACTGAAACAACTGTCGAAACTGACGCAGACAATTCTCTTGCTGTATGTTGATAATACACGTAGAATACCAGGTCATGTTTGTACGTTAGATAAAAACGGAGGTTGAACCATGGTAAATAAAGTCCCAGTGACTCATTCAGACGAATTTTTTGGATTTCGTAAATTATTTTGGCCTATCCACAATCATGAGCTAAAGAAATTTTTGCCCATGGTTCTCATGATGTTTGGATTTTTATACATCTACACCATCTTACGAGACACCAAAGATACTCTGATTGTAACTGCTGCTGGGGCTGAGGCAATACCTTTTCTCAAATTTTGGGGAACATTGCCTATGTCGGTATTATTCGTTTTAGTTTATGCAAAATTGAGTAATATATTAAAAACCGAAGCCTTATTTTATGCAGTTATTGCACCGTTTTTGATATTTTTTTCTGTATTTGGGTTTTTCATATACCCTAATTTGGAATTGGTCAGTCCAACTCAAACAGCGGATGCACTGCAAATTTTTGTGGAGGCTAATCTGCCAGACCGTATGCATGATACCTTCACTAAATTAATTTCAGTATTTCGTGTGTGGCCTTATGCATTGTTTTACATTTTGTCTGAATTGTGGGGTAGCATGGGAATTTCTCTGTTATTTTGGCAATTTGCAAATCAAATTACACGTCCGATGGAAGCTAAACGTTTTTATGCAGGATTTGGTCAATTGGGTAATCTAGCATTAGTTGCTTCTGGAGCATCGATTATTTACTTTTCAGATATTCGTAGTTCCGTTCCGGCTGGTGTTGATGCTTGGGGTGAATCATTAAGATGGTTGATGGGAGCTGTGACGGTATTTTGTGTTGTTATCATGCTTGCCTATCGATGGATGAATCAGAATGTTTTAACAGATCCCACACTTTATACGCCTATAAATAAGAAGAATGCTAAAGAAAAGCTTAAATTGTCATTAAAAGAAAGCTTTTTATTCTTAACTCGTTCACGTTATTTAGGTTGTATTGTTTTGATTGTGTTGGGTTATGGCATTTCTATTAATTTAATTGAAATTGTTTGGAAATCTCAGCTTAAAATTCAATTCCCCAATGAAAATGATTACAATACCTTTATGGGGTATTTTTCTTTATTTACCGGAATTGCAACATTAATCTTAGTAACCCTAGGAGGACATGTTATTCGTCGTTTGGGATGGTTTATAGCAGCAATTTCTGCACCTTTAATGATTTTAGTAACGGGCGCTATCTTTTTTGCCTTTGTTATGTATGAAGAAGGGCTTCAAGGTATTTTACCGTACTCTCCAGTTTGGATTGCGGTGATTGTGGGGGCAACGCAGAATATCTTGAGTAAAGCAACCAAGTATTCTTTATTCGATCCCACGAAAGAAATGGCCTATATTCCTTTAGATCAGGAATCGAAAGTGAAAGGTAAAGCAGCCATTGACGTTGTCGGTGGACGATTAGGTAAATCGGGAGGTGGCATTGTTCTACAAGTGGTATTAATGTTCGGTACCATTGCGAATAATTTACCCGTTTTGTTATTTATAGTCGGTGTGATTGTTGCAGCTTGGTTGTATGCAGTTGTTTCCTTAAATAAACGCTATACCGAAAAATTACGAGAAATTGGTGAACCTGACGAAACATCTGCTGGTACTGCTGGTATGGGTGTAGGCGGAAAAGCAGGTCAACCAGCGTAAACAAATTAAATCCCCCAACCCCCCTTTTTCAAAGTGGGGAACTAGGGGGATCCATGTGGGAACTAAGGATAGTGTAGGGGTCGGTCTCCGTGCCGACCCTAACAGGTAACAACATAAATCTAGGAAAAGTAAATGAATGAATCGGCAGGAAGCCGTTTAAGAAAGTTATTGAAAGAAAAAGATCCTCTACAAGTTGTAGGGGTAATCAATGCTTGTTGTGCCTTATTAGCACAACAAGCAGGATTTAAAGCCCTCTATTTATCGGGTGCAGGAGTCGCCAATGCTGCTTGGGGCTTGCCAGATCTAGGAATTACTTCCTTGGCGGATGTCACTGAAGAAGTACGTCGTATTACAGGATGTGTCAATTTACCTTTATTAGTTGATGGCGATACTGGCTGGGGTAGTGGTTTAAATATTCAACATACTATTCATGAATTCATTCGCGCTGGGGCTGCTGGTGTTCATCTGGAAGATCAGTTTTGGCCAAAACGCTGTGGTCATCGATCGGGTAAACGATTGATTTCATCTCAAGAAATGGTTGATCGATTAAAAGCAGCGGTGGATGCAAGGAGTGATCCTAATTTTATTATCATTGCCCGAACTGACGCCTTAGGAATTGAAGATTTAGGAGCTGTGATTCAACGTGCTGTTGAATATGAAAAGGCAGGTGCAGATATGATTTTTGTCGAAGCTGTGACCGATCTTGAGCATTATCGTCAATTTGCAAAAGCTGTTCAAGTGCCTGTTTTAGCCAATATCACTGAATTTGGTCAAACCCCTTTGTTTTCGGTGTCCGATCTTAAATCGGTTGGTGTTAAGCTGATTTTATATCCTTTAAGTGCCTTTAGAGCCATGAATAAAGCGGCTTTAAATGTCTATCAGACCATTCGTACCAAAGGTTCCCAATCCACAGTGATTGATACAATGCAAACCCGAGAGGAACTGTACCAATTGTTGGACTATTATAAATATGAACAACAATTAGACTCCTAGGAGCCCTCATCCGGTGCTAACGCACCACCTTCTCCCGTAAAACGGGAGTAGGGATAGGGAAGAAACTTGAATAGTGGACTTTGAGTATGGATGAAAAATCAGGTGGCCTTGCAGGCATTACCGTGGGTGAAACTGCCATTTCTACGGTAGGAAAAAAAGGTAAGGGACTTACTTACAGAGGATATTCTATTGAGGATCTTGCAAACCATGCGCGTTTCGAAGAAGTAGCCTATTTATTAATCCATGGTACATTACCGACTAAAGTAGAATTGAATACTTATAAAAAAAGACTTATTCAAGGTCAGTCCTTACCTATTGCGATTTGTCGTGTTCTAGAACAATTACCGGTAAAAACTAATCCCATGGATGTTTTAAGAACTGCGGTTTCAACATTGGGTTGTTTGGAACCCGAATCTTTACGTCATACAGCGGAATTTATCGCCGATAAACTGATGTCTTTTTGTGTATCCAGTTTATTATATTGGTATGCTTTTCAAACTAATGATCAACATCTCACTGTAATCTCTGAACAAAACAGTATTGCAGGTCATTTTTTATATTTATTGCAAGGTCATGTTCCAGATGCTGAATTTCGAAAAGCCTTGGATGTTTCTTTAATTTTGTATGCTGAACATGAATTTAACGCTTCAACCTTTGCTGCCAGAGTCTGTACATCAACAGAGTCAGATTTTTATTCTGCGATTGTTGCGGCTATTGGTACTTTACGAGGACCTTTGCATGGCGGCGCAAACGAGGCAGCCATGAAAATGATTAATCAATATGATGATGTTCCTAGTGCAGAAGCAGGCACACGTTTACTTTTAGAACAAAAAGCAGTTGTTATGGGATTTGGGCATCGTGTTTATAAAGAGTCCGATCCTAGAACGTCTATAATCAAACCATGGGCAAAAAAATTGGCCGATCGTTTTGGGGATCCTAAGAAATTTTTAATCGCTGAAGCCATAGAACGTGTTATGTGGGATGAAAAGAAAATTTTTGCCAATTTAGATTTTTATAGCGCTTTAGTTTATTTTTATTTAGGTATTCCAACCTCATTTTTTACACCTTTATTTGTGATATCTCGACTATCCGGTTGGACAGCGCATATTCGGGAACAAAGAGCAAATAATCGATTAATCAGGCCTCTGGCAGATTATATTGGGCCAGACCCAAGACCTTATGTTGGAATTTCTGAACGTACTTAAATGTATAATACTCGACCTGCTCCTGATGATTTATTAGTTGAAATCGCAGATTATGTTCATCAATTTGATGATGCCCACATTAGTGCTTTAGCTTTTAAAACAGCTCATCAAGCCTTATTGGATAGTCTTGGATGTGCACTGTTAGCCTTAAAAATTCCTGCTTGTTTTAATTTATTGGGTCCTATTGTTCCAGGGACAAGCGTGCCTTTAGGTTCTCGAGTGCCAGGAACTTTATTTGAGCTTGATCCCATTAAAGCTGCTTTTGATATTGGCACTTGCATTCGTTGGTTAGATTATAATGATACCTGGTTAGCCGCAGAGTGGGGTCATCCTTCCGATAATTTAGGCGGCATTTTAGCCGTTGCAGATTATAAAAGCCGTATTGAACAAAAAGAGATCCTACAAATGCAAGATGTTTTAACTTGCATGATTAAAGCCTATGAAATTCAAGGGATATTGGCATTAGAAAATGCCTTTAATCAAGTCGGATTAGATCATGTTATTTTAGTAAAAGTAGCAACCACCGCGGTAGTTTCAAGATTGTTTGGCTTGTCAAAATCACAAACCATCGATGCACTATCACATGCGTGGATAGATGGACACAGTTTAAGAACCTATAGGCATGCGCCTAATACCGGTCCTCGTAAATCTTGGGCAGCAGGAGATGCAACAAGTCGAGGTGTTCAATTGGCTTGGTTTGTAAAACAGGGGCAAGCTGGGATCCCAAGTGCCCTCACTGCTAAAAAATGGGGATTTAGTGATGTGAGTTTTCAAGGCAAAGCGATAAAATTGGTGCGACCTTTAGGGTGTTATGTTATGGAAAACATATTATTTAAAGTCGCATTTCCTGCAGAATTTCATGCACAGACTGCGGTAGAATGTGCGATAAAACTACATCCTGAAGTTAAGGACAGATTAGATAGCATTGAAAAAATTGAAGTGTTCACACAAGAACCTGCCATGAGAATTATCAATAAAGAGGGGCCACTCTACAATGAAGCAGATCGCGATCATTGTCTGCAATATATGATAGCCATTGCTTTATTGTATGGAGAATTAAAAGCAGAACATTATTCAGATAAAAGTGCGAAAGATAAGCAGATTGATCAATTACGTCAAAAAATGCAAGTGCGAGAAGACCCACAGTTTAGCCGAGATTATTTAGATCCCGAAAAACGAGCCATACCAAATGCATTACAAATATTTTTTCGAGAAGGTGATCACACAGAAAAGGTTGTTGTTGAATATCCTTTAGGGCATAAACAACGAAGACTAGAAGCAGAACCTTTATTAAAAGAAAAATATAAATTGGCGGTTAAGGAGGTGTCTGACACCTCAGATATGTGGGATCATCCTGAAGCATTGCTCAGTATGCCAGTACACAAGTTTATGGATTTGTGGCGTGGAGGTGTCAGGCACCGTGTTTGACCTTTCCATGGATTGCAAATTAGTCTTGACTATTTTGCAATCTCCCTATTATCTAGCAGTAAATTTAGCTTTTCTTGACTCGGCTCCTTCAGTTTCTCCTCTTTCTTTTAAATCTGATATTCTAGCAGCTTCTATGCGTTCAAGAGTAATACCGGCAACCACTAATGCGCTTTTGCAAAGGGCTTGGGCGAATCGGGGTAATTCTTTCCCTGTGTGGGCTCTGCCATGGGATTTAAAACTTCCACCCGTTGTTTTTACTAGTTCGCTCAAATTCTCTTCAGGGGGTAACACACCTTCAAGAAAGGAAAGTGTCTTTCCTTGACTTTCAGCAAGATAAGTATTGGGTAAACAAATTCTGTAGTGAGAAGAGGTGTAAACTATTTCCCCATGTAGGCCTAGAACTAAATTTGTAAACTCAGCAAGGCTAATCGCATTTGAAATATGTTTTGAAGGAGTGGCAAATAATTTTTCGAGTACCAACCTCTGGCTCGGATTTAACTCTCGATGAAGGAAAGTAAGCAGATTTCTTTCTTTTAATTTTCTTTGAAAAAAATCTTCACTGACTTTTTTATCCTCACTGTCAGCGTTAGCACGTAATGCTCGCATTAATTCTAGCTTGCGCGCATTTTTTTCTGCTCGAGCCTTTTCAACTTCTTCTTGATATTTTTTAAGTGCTTCTTCCTGCTTCTTTTTATATTCTAGTGTCTCACGTCGATTTTTTTCTTGTCTTTCTGCTTCTCTTTCTTCAATCTCTTTTTTTCGTTGAAGGTCTTCTGCCGTTTGAGGTTGAGGAGATGGCATTGAAGTGGTGGTGGGAGGGGGAGCTACAGTAGGAGTAGTAGAAACAGCCACTGCTTGTTCAGCTAAAGTTACTTGTTTAATTGCTTTGGAAAGTTCTATTTCTTGATCAAGTTCCTTATTTAGAATGTCCAATTCTTGGTTGAGATTGGTTATATTAGCAAATATTTTTCTGGTAGTAATAAAGTTTTCAACCGAATTAGATTCTACTCCATCATAAATGATTTTTTTTGTTAAGAGCGCAAGTTTCTTTGCTTCAGCACGAAGGAACGCTAATTTGTTATCTAACCGTGTACGTTGATCTGAATCGAGGTTGTCATAGTTGTCGGCATATTTTATATCAAATAAATTCATTGCGTTTGTAAATTTATCGTGATATTTTGGAAGGACTTTGAAATTATAGTTTACTCCAACCATTCTGTTAAAATCAGAATGATACGATGAAAGATGAGGTTTCAAAAGTTTTGAAATATTTTTTAGATGTATATCTTCAGCCAACACATCTTTGGATTGGATAAAGTTTTTAACAGAGGTTGGCATTCTTTCACGTTCATTTCTTACATGCACCACACTATCATAAGCGTCGTCAATGAATAATTCATTCTCTGGTTCAATACCTTTTTGCAACAATTGCTTTATTGCACGATATATCTCAATATTATCTTTTACCTTTGCGAGTAGTTGCGCCAATAAGTCGAGATGAACCATTATAGATATTTTGGAGGTATTATCTGGAAACCATTCTTCAAAAAAATCCATGACTTCTTTTTTATCAGCATTTTGATAAAATTGGGAGAAATCTTCTGCAAAACGGATTCTAGCATCACAAATTGCTATGGCGTCATGAACTGCTTTTGCTGTTGCTTCAACTTTTTCTGTTTCTTTACGCAACTTTGCAAATTCTTCTTCTAATACTTTTGCTTCTGCTGGGTTTTCTTTACCCCATTTCCCGAAGAGTGGTAGAATTGGTCGAGCAGGAGGCTGTTTTATACCTTCATTTATACCTTCATTGTCTGAGGGATCAAATGAACCAATAGTTGCTGCCATGTAATACCCCGCATTTTTACTTATAAACAAGTTAGTTATGATAAACCATGAAAATAAAAATAACAAGTGATATAAGTGGTGATGTCGACGCATCAAATTTTTTGGTGTCTGAAGCCACAAAGAGACGTGACCCCAGCGAGCGCTATCCCAAGCAACTTTTTAACATCCAGATTGTTTTTTCATGTGCTTTAATTCGGTCAATCACAATATCCATGGTGCCTTCATCATGTTGTGCTTTTGTGGTTTCTAAAATTTTATAAGCCAAATTAGCGATTTGATGATGATCAAACATCAGTTGTGTCAACATTTCATTGGCATCTAAATGTTGGCTTGCTTCTTTTATTTGGGTTAACTTGGAAAATTCAGCAAAACTGCCTGGGGAATGATGGCCTAGGGCGCGAATGCGTTCAGCAATAATGTCTATTGCTTCATATAATTCTTCATATTGTGACTCAAACATTAGATGTAGAGAATAGAAAAGAGGACCTGTCACATTCCAATGAAAATTTTGCGTTTTCAAAAAAAGCGTGTAGGTATCCGCAAGTAGTTTACCGAGATCTTCAACCACCTGTTTGTTGTGTTCGATACTTTTTTGCATTTTTCTACCCCTTTTTACCATTTCATCCCATAATTAAATTTAGACCATAATTCTAGATTTTTATAGTTCAGTGGGGTATGCGAAACGGGTAGTTACTTATGGTAAACGATACAGTTGTTTGGTTTAAAGATTTAACTATACAAGATGTTGGCCGAGTAGGGGGCAAAAATGCTTCTCTTGGTGAAATGATGCGTCATCTTACTGTTGTTGGGGTTCAAGTTCCAGAAGGGTTTGCAACTACTGTCAGTGCTTATCGAAATTTTTTATCTCAAAATAATCTGGATAATCAAATTAAAACATTGTTAGATAATCTGGATGTTGAAGATATTCAGCAATTATCTGAAACTGGCAGTACCATTCGTGAATGGATTTTAGGATCTTCTTTGCCACCGGATTTGATATCTTCTATTCAATCTGCGTATTCAGAATTGAAAAACCGTGGTGGATCACAACTCTCTGTTGCGGTTCGCTCATCAGCAACTGCTGAAGATTTGCCTGATGCTTCATTTGCAGGGCAACAAGAAACTTTTTTAAATGTGAATGACATGGATAATTTGATTTTGGCCGTTAAGCGTGTATTTGCTTCTTTATTTACCGATCGTGCCATTGCTTATCGGTTTCATCAAGGGTATTCCTATCATCAAGTGGCTTTATCTGTGGGTATTCAGCAAATGGTTAGGAGCGATAGCGCTGCCAGCGGTGTTATGTTTACCCTGGATACAGAATCTGGTTTTGATAAAACAGTGTTGATTACTTCAAGTTATGGATTGGGTGAATTATTAGTACAAGGTGCCATCGATCCAGATGAGTTTTATGTCTATAAACCCGCATTGCTTGCCAATAAATCTGCTATTATTCGCCGGCAATTGGGTACAAAACTGCAAAAGATGATTTATGCAGAGAATGTGATGGATGTGATCGATGTTAAGAATGTGAGTGGTAAGCAAATGGTTAAATCAGTGCCTGTGCCGATAGAAGATCAAAAAAGATTTTCATTAACAGATGAAGAAGTAGAAGCCTTAGCACGACAAGCCTTAATTATTGAACAACATTACGGTTGCCCAATGGACATCGAATGGGCAAAAGATGGACAAACGAATCAAATTTATATTCTTCAAGCACGTCCAGAAACAGTGATAACTTCAAAAAGAGAGAAGCAAGGTGAGCGATCCTTACAGAGGATGGAACGTTATACTTTAAAAAATCGTGGATCAATTTTGGCAACGGGTCGCAGCATAGGTCAAAAAATTGGACAAGGGACTGCAAAAGTGATTACCGATGTTACAGAAATGCATGAGATCAATCCTGGGGAAGTATTAGTGACAGATATGACCGATCCTGATTGGGAACCCATTATGAAACGTGCTTCTGCCATTATTACCAACCGGGGAGGGCGTACTTGCCATGCCGCCATTGTTGCTAGAGAATTGGGTATTCCTGCGGTTGTTGGGTGCGGTGATGCGACACAAGTGATTACAACCGGGACAGAAGTCACCGTTTCTTGTGCAGAAGGTGATATCGGTTATGTGTACCAAGGATTATTAGATTTTGATCTTGACCGTATTCATATAGGATCCATGCCAGAGTTGGAACTTAAAATTATGATGAATATTGGCAATCCAGAGCGAGCATTTGATTTTCAAAAATTACCTAGTTCGGGTGTTGGTTTAGCGCGAATTGAGTTTATTATTAATCAAACCATTGGGATACATCCTAAGGCTTGTTTAGAATATAGAACTTTACCCGAATCTCTACAAAAAGTTATTTTAGAACGAACGGCAGGCTATCGATCCCCCAGATCATTTTATGTTGATAAATTAACCGAAGGCATTGCAATGCTTGCTGCTGCATTTTCACCTAAACCCGTGATTGTGCGTTTATCAGATTTTAAATCTAATGAATATGCTAATTTATTGGGGGGCTCTGAATTTGAACCTCATGAAGAAAATCCCATGTTAGGATTTAGAGGCGCTTCTCGCTATATTTCCAGTAGTTTTAAGGATTGTTTTGCATTAGAATGTGAAGCTTTAGGTCGTGTACGTGAAGCGTATGGTTTAACTAATGTAGAAATAATGGTTCCATTTGTCAGAACCGTGAAAGAAGCTAAAACCGTTATTGAATTACTAGCTGATTTTGGATTGAAACGAGGGGAAAACGGTTTAAAAGTTATAATGATGTGTGAAATTCCTGCAAACGCTATTATGGCAGAAGCATTTTTAGAGTATTTCGATGGTTTTTCAATCGGATCCAATGATTTGACACAGTTAACCTTAGGCTTAGATAGAGATTCGGGATTGATGGCTCATCAGTTTGATGAACGAGAAGAATCAGTTAAAATACTGATGCAAAGAGCCATTCGAGCGTGCAAAGCAGCAGGAAAATATATAGGTATTTGTGGACAAGGACCGTCTGATCATCCTGATTTTGCACAGTGGTTATTGGAGCAAGAAATTGATAGCATTTCACTAAATCCAGATTCAGTGTTGTCAACCTGGATTTATTTGGCCAAACTGAAGGGAGATAGAAAGGAGAAATAAATGAAGCGATCTATATTAATGCGATTTTTATTGTGGGTAACGGTGTTTTTTGCTTTGTCAGGGATTACCGGTGTTGCTACGGGAGAAGAAACTGGGTTAAGTATCATTGTTCAAGTAAAAGGGGGCGCACCACAGCAGTATAATGTTGCGAATGGTGAAAGTTTTTTTATTCCGACTAGTCAAGCCGCCAATCAACCCCCTGTTCCCAAACAACCAGATGCATTAGATCAAAAAACTGGGCAATTATCAAAAGCAATTGCTGCGAAAGTGATTGAAATTCAAAATAAACAGAAAGATATTGATGGTGAAGTTTATATCACAACAAAACCGACACTGATTATAGAAAAACAAAATCTTGAACAACAATTAAGTGATTTACAAGTTGAGTTAGATAGACTCAATTCTGAAAAAACAATTAGAGAATTAAAAGAAAAGAAGCAAGAGGCAGATCAGGCAGCACAAAAACCTAATGTCGTGTCTGGGATCCAGGTCACCCCTACATTGCAAGAAGGTAAAGTACAATTTGCTATTAAATCGCAAAATATTCAGAGTACTGTTTCAGTACCTATGGGAACTTGGGTTCCAATTGCTGGGATTCAACCTGAGATTTGGATTAAAGTAGAAGCAAAGTAAGATTTGGGGTTAGATCTTGGATCTGACCCTTTCAAACGAGGAGATACAATGAGTGCGGACAGTAGTAAAATTCTTGAAAGTATACAATCTGTTCGGAAAGTAGTGCAATCTGAAGTTGAATTGAGATTGCCTCCCACCGCCCCTATTACTTTTTCAGCATCCTTGGCACCTTTGGCATCCCCGGCATCCCCCGCTGCACCCCCAGTAGCTTCATCTTACCCTCCTGTTGTTGAGGGGAGGAGAAATACCAAGCTTTTAACAGCAATTTCTGAGGAAGAATTGGAGCTTGCCATTAAATTGCTAGAACAGGGTGCTGATCCCTTTGAATTAGGGGAGGCTGGCTTAAATGCATTCCATATGCTTGCAATGGTAAATAGAGAGATTACTAAAGAAAATCCAAATCCAAGAAAACGTGCTTTAGTCATGAATCTTTTGAACATGATTGTAAACCAGGCAGTTGAAAGGAAAATTTTAGCTGAAGAAATTAATAGGGAGGCTACGGATGGTCGTACCCCACTGGCGATGACAATTGCTTATCCCGCAGCAGCAGAATGGACGAAAACATTATGGGATGCCTTTAAGGAAATAGGTGCTAAACACGGGGTAGATGTACAATACCGAAACGGTGAAAAACGATTGTGGGCACAATGTTTATACGGCAAAGTGCCGGATGATAAAATTAAGTTTTTTATGGAAAAATTTCCAGAACAGTTTACATTTGAGGCGTTATCACAAAAATCAACTATTTTTTTTAAAAATACAGAGAGAAGTATTGGAGGAAGCTTTGGTACTGAGGAAACGGGATCATCCGCGTTGTTTGCGGCTTGTCAGATGAAAAATTTTGAAGCAATAAGAATTATTTATAGTGTAGGAAGAGAGAAGTGGGACAAGATCATAGCTGAAGAAGAAATATTGTATCGTTTGATTACGAAGCCCCGTAGAATTAGAGATACATCATATCATGATGTAATAGTATATTTATTAAGGGAAGGCATTGTAAAACGTGATAAGAAATTTGATGATTTGTTGAATACTTATACAGATTCAGAAGATCCAACATACAGAAATTGCCGAAACGAAGCTCTGGCACTTAAGGAAGCTATAGCAGCAGCAGAGTTAAGCCTTACAACAGGAAGAGCTAGACTTCCTCTTTGATGCGATCGAGGGTCGACCTGGTGTCGACCCACTTGATTATTAACTCACTTTCCGTCTTTTTGCGTCGCCATTGATTTTTTCGTGAGTTGGTTTCGGGTTTGGTTTTTGTTTTTTTGCTGTATGTGATATTAATATAGCTGCCATGTTTTATCTCCTCTATGTTAAGTTTTATTAAACAAGAAAATCATACCATGCCGTAGTTATTTTTTCAACTAATTTAATTAAAATAACTTATAATTCGTGTATATACGATTGAAGGGGCTCACCTTCTATGTGACTACCTCTTGTTCTTGTTTCGTGAGCAAGGTTTTAGCGGTTTGTAAAATGCTTGATCTAAAAATAAGCAATTGCCAGCGTCGACCGCCTAATTGTTGCCAAAGTACAGCAGCGCGGATGCCCGCTAATAAAAGTGTACGGATTTTGTTTAAATTAAAAGTTTGATTTAAATAAACAGCTTCACCTGCGACATGGATCCTAAAATTGAAAGTACTGAGAGTATCCGCGTAAACCCCAGCAAGGTTGGCCATTACATTTTCATGCATAGTTGAAAAATGTAGGGATTGTGTTTTTGCTCGCTCGATACCTGCACGGATCACTTTAAACATGGTGGGGTGTTTTGCTAATTTTCGTTCCAAGTGAAGAAGTGATAACACATAACGTGCGATTTCAGTATCTTTGGGTTCTTTAGTATTCGTTAAAAGACGAATGAGTTCGTGAAGCCCTAATTGAACAGGTTGAATGCCACCAAAGACTTCTGGTACGGTTTCTGCATCCACTTCAAATAAAGATTCTACACTGGTTTTAAAATAACGTTCTTCTATGCGTCCTGTTTTTGCAAGCTGTTTAACGAGGCTTGCTACTTGGAAAATGCCTGCTAACGCCAGAGTTCGATTTTCAAGGGGATTTAATGTCATAGTATAGTTCCTCCGCCTAAACAGATATTATCAGAATAAAAAACGATTGCTTGACCAGGCGTAATTGCCCGTTGGGGAGTTGTAAATTTAACAAAACATTGATTAGAATTTTCAGTGTTTTCCAAAATCACTTCACAGGGTTGTTCTTTTTGTCTGTACCGTATTTTTGCAGCACATGTAAAAGTGGTATGAGCGGTTTTTGGAATATTTCTTTGGCTGCAGTCGCTAAACTCGCGCTGCGCGCTCAAACACCTCTCCTTTGCCAAAAAAATATTCCAAAAACCGCTCGACGACGGGGGAGGGCTTCCCCCAATCCAATGCAAATCTTTAGCAGTCAAAGAATCTTTAAATAATAAAGGATTATCTTTATCTTGCACAACAATTAGTCTATTGCGGTCCAAATCTTTGTCTACAACATACCAAGGATTGTTGGCACTGTCGCGTTGACCCCCAATCCCTAATCCTTGTCTTTGCCCTAAGGTATAATACATAAGACCTTCATGTTTCCCTATAATTTTTCCTGTGGGTGTTTCAATGTTTCCAGGTTTGGCGGGCAAGTAACGGTTTAAAAAAGTTTTGAATTTTCTTTCTCCGACAAAACAAAGCCCCGTACTGTCTTTTTTATTATGATTAATAAATCCAGCTTCTTTAGCAATGCCCCGTACTGTTTTTTTATCTAAGCTTCCGAGCGGAAATAAAACTCTGGATAAAACAGATTGTGTCAGTGTATATAAAAAATAACTTTGATCTTTTTCAGAATCTTTGGCTTTGGAAAGATGATAATTTGGATTTTTAAATTCTTTAGCAACATAATGACCTGTTGCAATATAATCTGCACCCAATGATAAAGCATAATTTAAAAATGCTTTAAATTTAATTTCTCGGTTACAAAGGATGTCAGGATTAGGCGTTCGCCCGAGTTTAAATTCTGTTAAAAAATGTTCAAAAACCGTATCCCAATATTCTTTTGCAAAATTCACGGTATGAAGTTTTATTCCCAATGACTCACACACGGCTTTTGCATCTGCAAGATCATTTGACGCGGCACAATAGGTATCGGTGTCGTCTTCTTCCCAATTTTTCATGAAAAGCGCTTCTACAGCATACCCCTGGTTTTTTAAAAGAAGTAAAGAGACTGAAGAATCTACCCCTCCTGAAAGCCCAACAATAACGCGTTTTGGACATTCTTTCATGGTAAAGAAGGGGTAAGTAAGGGGCGAATAACACCAACCCCAATTCCCTCTAGGATTTGACTTGTTTGATTGTCTGGTGAAAAACGTTTAGGAATGAGTTCACCTTCCACTTTTAAAACAACCACTTGACCTTTTTCTGCGTGATTACTGCGATGGACTGCTAAGTAATCGCCTTCCAAGATACCCATGTCTTTAAGATTTTGATTTTTAATTCTCACAAAAAAATCAATGCTGGGTTGAAACAAGGTGCGTTCTACCCGACAATGAGGTTCAGCATCACTATCACTTTCAATAGATTGAAGCTCATCCGCTGCAGAAAGAACAGGAATGCCAACTTGTTGGATTAATCGAATACCGCGAGAAGTTCCAGCAATTAACTCAATAACACCTTTTTTGGCTAAAGCTCTTAAATGATCTTCAGCTGCATTGGGTGAACGAAATCCCATGGTCTTTGCTATCTCTGCGCGAGTTGGCGGAGAACCTGTTTTTTCCATATGGATTTGAATAAGATTTAAAACTTCACTTTGGCGCTTAGTTAGTTTTGTCATAAAACTTCCTATATAGAGTCTTTAAAGATTATCTTACATGAGAGCTGTGCTGTTGTCCAGACTGGGAAAATAAATGGTTGTTTTTATTCTATATTAATCTATGTTGTTAAAGGGACCCGACCAGTTGATTGGGTGTATAGTCTCATCGGTTTGATCTAGGAATTCATCTTTATCAATTTCAAAAGGCCCAGACCAGTCCTTCGGGGGTGGAATTGCCGCAATATGCATTCCATACCAAGTTTCCATATCCAATTCTTCAATTTCTCCTGAAAAATATTGAATTTCAATATTTCCGGCTTCTTCATCCTCAGCCACAATTTCAAAAGTGTTCTCAGTATGGTCTAAATCAGCATACCAATTTCCAATAATTGGTGATTCATGTGCACGTATCATACAACACCCCATTGAACCTATAGTTGAAACTTTATCCTTATATTATCAAGTTTAACAGCTAAATAATATTTTTGCTAAGTATTTATAAGTATTTAAACTTCCAAGTAATAAGTTCAGTGTATTATCTCTTATACTGAATAAATGAAATATCTTAAGGGTGAGGGGGCCCCTGTTGTTCCTGCCCAATGAAATATTGTAGAAACGGGGCTAGTCCCCGCCCAAAAATTAAAGGAGAGCCGCAAATGGATTTCTTAAGATTGGTATTAGGAGCGGTATATTCGACGCTTATTTTTATTCGACAAAATTGTTTTGCTCGCCCTTTATTTTGGATCCTTAAAAAGTCTTTACCGCATATGAGCACCACTGAAAAAGAAGCGCTGGCGGCAGGGGATATTTGGTGGGAGGGAAATTTATTTCAAGGGCGCCCTGATTGGGGAAAATTACATTCTATTCCTAAACCAACTCTTTCCCAGGAAGAATTGGATTTTATTAATCATCAAGTTGAAACGCTGTGTGGTTTGATTGACGATTGGAAAATTGCACATATTGATAAGGACTTATCTCCTAAGGCTTGGGCCTATTTAAAACAGGAGCGGTTTTTTGGAATGATCATCCCTAAAAAATATGGAGGATTGGAATTTAGTGCATTGGCGAATTCAACCATTGTACAGAAAATTGCAACTAAAAGTTTAGCGGCAGCAATAACAACGATGGTACCCAATTCTTTAGGACCTGCGGAGTTATTATTAGCGTATGGGACAGAAGATCAAAAGAACCATTATCTTCCAAAATTAGCGATAGGAGAGGAAATTCCTTGTTTTGCTTTAACAGGTCCAGAAGCAGGGAGTGATGCCAGTGCAATTCCGGATGTTGGAATTGTTGCACGCGGAGAATTTCAGGGTAAGGAAATTCTTGGCATGCGTTTAACCTGGGATAAACGGTATATCACGCTTGCGCCGGTTGCCACTGTGTTGGGACTTGCTTTTAAACTGTACGATCCTGATGGTTTACTGGGAACAGAGAAATCATTGGGCATTACAGTTTGTTTACTTCCAACACATTTGCCTGGCATTGAGATTGGCAAACGTCATTTACCTTTAGATCAATATTTTATGAATGGGCCTACGCGAGGGAAGGATGTTTTTGTTCCGTTAGATTACATTATCGGGGGCCCGAAAATGGCGGGTTTGGGATGGCGGATGTTAGTGGAATGTTTATCTGCAGGTCGAGGAATATCATTACCTGCTGTTAGCGCTGCTGCGGCAAAAGTCGCTTATCGATCGGCAGGAGCATATACACGTATTCGCAAGCAATTCAAAACCTCAATTGGACATTTTGAGGGGGTTGAAGCAGTGATGGCACGCATTGCGGGGTATACCTATCTTTTAGAAGCGACGAGGTTATTTGTACTCTCCGGGATTGATCAACATGTTCGACCTTCTATTGCTACCGCCATTGCCAAATATCATATGACTGAGATGAGTCGTATTGTTGTTCTGGATGCCATGGATATTCATGGGGGCAAAGCCATTATGCTGGGTCCTAAAAATTATTTAGGTCGTGGTTATGAGAGTTTACCCATTAGCATTACAGTTGAAGGTGCAAATATTTTAACTCGAAATTTAATCATATTTGGTCAAGGAGCGATACGTTGTCATCCTTATATTCAATTAGAAATTAATGCGGCAACTGACAAAAACATGAAAGAAGGATTAAAAAAATTTGATCAAGTTATTGTTGCACATATGGGTTACACCCTCTCGAATACTCTGCGTTTAATCTTTCATTCTTTAACGGGGGGATTATTTTGTTTAGCGCCTAAAGAAAACCACAACTTTTCAGATAAGTATATTGATTTGAAAAAATATTATCGTCAAATAGGTCGAATGAGTCTTGCTTTATCGGTGATTGCAGATTATACATTAATGATTTTTGGGGGTAAATTAAAAAGACGAGAACGTTTGTCTGCGCGTTTAGGGGATGTTTTAAGTTATTTGTTTTTGGCTTCTGCTGTGTTAAAGTATTACAAAGATTTTGGAGAAAAGAAAACGGATAAGCATCATGCTGAATGGGCCTTAAAGATGTGTCTATACCGTGTCCAAGAAGCTTTTTTAGATTTTTTTCGAAATTTTGGCAGTTCCTTCATTAGCTATCTGTTACGTGAGTTGGTTTTTCCATTTGGACGAGCCTATGCCATGCCAAGGGATTCATTGGATCACAAAATAGCTGAGGGAATGATGTCACCGTCAAATTTAAGAGATCGCTTGACGCAGCATGTTTATCTTGGTACCAATGAAGAACAGCCTCTGGCAAATTTAGAAGATGCTTTAACACAAATGATAGCTGTAGAGCCCTTGTTAACGAAGCTAGATGAAGCTTTTAAGCAAAGTGAGATGCCAAAAGGTTTAGATTTAGGGATGAAACTTAGTCTTGCACAAAAAAAAGGAATTTTGACCGAACAGGAAATTCGTCTCATACAGCAATTTGAGTTAGTACGAAAAAAAGTTATTCAAGTGGATGAATTTTCAAATGGCGAATTATAAAACAAAAAACACTGTCTATATTGTTGATGGATTAAGAACGCCATTTATAAAGGTGCAAGGAGGCCCAAATCCTCTTTCTGCTTCTGATTTGGCGGTAACGGCTGCACGAGTGCTTTTAGCAAGACAATCTTTTAAACCAGAAGTTATCGAAGAAGTCATTGTCGGATGTGCATCTCCTGCACCCGATGAAATGAATATTGCTCGTCTGATTGCCTTAAGATTAGGATGTGGCGACAAGTGTTTGGGTTGGACAGTACAAAGGAATTGTGCATCAGGTTTGCAAGCGATAGATTGCGCTAGTCAGGATATTGCTTCGGGGCGTCATGATATTGTTTTAGCAGGGGGAACCGAATGCATGAGTCGAGCGCCCTTGATCTTTAACGATGCAATGGTGGAGTGGCTCGCCAATTTTAAAATGAGTAGAACTTTTTTTAAAAAAATAAAAGCATTAATGCAATTTCGGCCCCAATTTATAATCCCTGTCATTGGTCTTTTAAAAGGATTAACGGATCCTTATGTAAATTTATCCATGGGTCAAACGGCAGAGAACCTTGGCTATCAGTTTAACATCAGTCGAGAAGAAATGGATGCTTTAGCGCTTTCTAGTCATGAGCGAGCGTTATTTGCTCAAGAGCAGGGCTATTTTAATGAAATTACTCCCCTGTGTGACTGGCAGGGAGGTATTGTAGAATTTGATAATGGTGTCAGGCTTGATTCAAGTCTTGAAAAATTGGCCAAATTAAAACCTGCATTTGATAAACCTTTTGGCAATGTGACGGCCGGTAATAGCTCGCCAGTAACCGATGGCGCAGCTTTTTTAATTTTAGCCAGTGAAGCAGCAGTCAAGCGCTATAATTTAACTGTTTTAGGTAAAATAGTAGAGACTACCTGGGCTGCATTGGATCCTGCAGTGATGGGATTAGGGCCTGTTCATGCCATCACCAAGTTATTATCCGCACAGCAATTATCGATTCAAGATATTGATTACTGGGAAATAAATGAAGCATTTGCTGTTCAGGTATTAGCCTGTTTAAAAGCGATGAATGATCAAGACTATTGTCAAACTCGATTAGGATTGTCTCATGCTTTAGGAACAATTGATATTAAACGGCTTAATGTGGATGGTGGTGCTATTGCAGTGGGACATCCAGTGGGTGCCAGTGGTGCGCGTTTGGTTTTACATTTATTACAGGTTTTAAAGCGTCACAATGCTAAACGAGGGATTGCGAGTTTATGTATTGGTGGGGGACAGGGTGGTGCAATGTTGTTGGAGCGTATGTAGGGGCCGGTCCCCGTGCCGGCCCAGTTGAGGGGTCAAGTCTGGATTTTGGACACCCCTTCTTTTAGGTTATCCACATTATTTTTGTTTTTTACAAGAAGGGGTGTCCTGAAAAAAGACTTGACCCCCTCAACCCCCGCAAGGAGAATCTATGTATCGTCATTGGCAATATGAAAAAGATGCTGATAACATTTTTTGGTTAACTTTTAATAGACAGTCTTCCTCGGTGAATACCATCAATGCAGAGGTATTAGAAGAATTACATTCTTTTTTACAAATGTTAGAAGCACTCCCAAAACCACCACTTGGGTTGGTTATACAATCTGGCAAAGAAAATGGATTTATAGCTGGGGCTGATATTCATCAATTTGAGAATGTAAAGTCTGCAGAGGAAGCGACGAGTTTAATTGAGCAAGGTCAAAAAATTTTTGAGGAGTTAGAAAAAGTTTCTTTTCCAACGCTTGCTTTAATCCAAGGATTTTGTTTGGGAGGAGGCTTAGAACTTGCTTTGGCATGTCGTTATCGGATTGCGATCGACGATCCAAAAACGCGTTTTGGGACACCTGAAGTGTTGTTAGGTATTCATCCAGGTTGGGGGGGAACCGTACGACTGCCTCGATTAATTGGGATATTCTCGGCGATGGATTTAATGTTATCGGGGCGATCCATTTCTGCTAAAGAGGCAGGTAAAATGGGGTTAGTGGATGTTGTGGTGCCGAAGCGACAGTATATGGCTGCTGTGAAGTATTATTTAAATTCCCCACTTTGGAAAAGGGGGGTTAGGGGGGATTTTTTAAATCGGAAATCCCCCCCTAGCCCCCCCTTTATAAAAGTGGGGGAACATATCTTAAATCTTGAATTTGTCCGCCCTTTAATCGGAAAATTTCTGTATCGTAAATTAAGGGCAAAAGTGAATCCAGCGCATTATCCAGCACCCTTTGCTATTGTTGATAATTGGGTAGAACATGGTATTTCAAAACAATCCGCTTTTGAGTCAGAAATAAAATCTATCAGTCAATTAATGGTCTCAGACACAGCAAAAAATTTGCTTCGAGTCTTTCATTTACAAGAAACATTAAAAAATCTAAGTCGGGAAAGCCTATTTAAACCCAGACACATACATGTTGTCGGGGCAGGTGTTATGGGCGGTGATATTGCTGCTTGGTGCGCGCTTAAAGGGTTTAAAGTAACTTTACAAGACACTAATTTAAAGGCAATTGCTGCATCTTTAAAACGTGCCAAGGAACTATTCACAAAACAACTCAAAGAACCTTATAGAGTTAAAGCAGCGATGGATAGATTAATGCCAGATGTTGAAGGACTTGGTATTTCTAAGAGTGACATTATTATTGAAGCTATCATTGAAAACAAAGAAGCCAAGCAAGCTTTGTTTAAGAATATAGAAAAATTGGCAAAGCCAGAGGCAATTTTGGCAAGCAATACATCGACAATTCCTTTAGAAGAAATAGCAGAAACTTTACAGTCTGGAGAACGACTAGTGGGGATCCACTTTTTTAATCCGGTTGCCAAAATGTCTTTGGTAGAAGTAATTTCAGATAATAAAACAGATCCTCTGGTAACTCAGTGTGCAATTGCTTTTGTTCGTTGTATTGACAAGCTGCCTTTACCTGTCCGAAGTGCGCCTGGTTTTTTAATTAATCGACTATTAATGCCTTATTTAATGGAAGGTGTACGCTTGTTAAGCGAAGGACTTTCAAAAACAGTGATTGATCGTGCAGCCATTGAGTTTGGCATGCCTATGGGCCCTATCGAACTGGCGGATATGGTAGGATTAGATGTTTGTTTATTAGCAGGAGAATCTTTAAGTCACCACTTTGGAGGACAAGTACCTAATCAAATACGAGAGTTGGTTGCCAAGGGGCATTTAGGCAAAAAGACTGGCCGAGGATTTTATGAATATAAAAAGGGTAAACCTGTTAAAGAAAAACTGGATATTAATTATCAGATCCCAGAAGATATTACAGATAGATTAATGTTTCGAATGTTTAATGAGGCATTAGCCTGTTTACGAGAAGGGATTGTAGCAGATGCGAATTTGCTGGATGCAGGGATGATCTTTGGTGCAGGATTTCCTCCTTTTCGAGGAGGACCTTTGCATTATATTGCAGAAGAAGGAAAACCATATTTAATGCATCGTTTAAATGTATTAGCAGAGCGGTATGGCGATCAATTTTTGGCGGATAGAGGTTGGAGTGAATTAGATGTTGCATAATCGTTTGTTTATCCGTAAGGTAGCAGTTCTTGGTGCAGGTGTTATGGGTGCACAAATTGCAACACATTTTGTCAATGTTGGAATTACCCCTATTTTATTTGATCTACCCACAGAGGGGAATGATCAAAATGCTTTAGTCAAGCAATCGTTAAAATCTTTGAAAGAGTTACATCCTTCCCCCTTAGCACTCGATTCTTTATTTCAGCTTATAGAAGTTGCAAACTACGGTCACGATTTAGCTTTATTGAGAGAGTGTGATTTAGTAATAGAAGCTATCTCAGAACGATTAGATTGGAAACAAGATTTGTATCGTAAAATTACACCGTATTTAAATCCACAGTCGGTGCTTGTCAGTAATACTTCTGGTTTGAGTATTAATAAATTAGCTTTAAGTTTACCGACTTCTATCCGTTCACGTTTTTGTGGAGTTCATTTTTTTAACCCACCCCGTTATATGACTTTAGTAGAACTTATCCCTCATAAAGAAACAGATAAACTTTTATTAGAACAGTTGGAATCATTTTTAGTGATGGAGTTGGGCAAAGGGGTTATCTATGCAAAAGATACGCCCAATTTTATTGGGAATCGAGTAGGTGTTTTTTCTTTTTTGTGTAGTTTACATCATGCGATGGATCTGGATTTATCTTTTGATTTGGTAGATCAAATAACAGGCCCTATTATGGGTCGACCCAGGAGTGCAACGTTTAGAACATTAGACATTGTTGGTTTAGATACTTTTGCACAAGTAGTCAATACTATGGAAAAATGGTTGCCGAATGATCCTTGGCATTCTTTATTTCATATTCCTGCCTGGTTTTCTACTTTAATTAATAAGGGTGCATTAGGACAAAAAACCCGATCGGGTATTTATAAAAAAGATGCTGAAGGGATCCAAGTATTTGATATTCGAGAACGGTGTTATAGAACTGCACAACAAAAAGTGGATCCTGAAATATTAGAAATTTTAAAAATACCTACGGTTTATGAAAAGTTTTCAAAATTAAGAACGAGTACAATACCCGAAGCTAAATTTTTGTGGGCAAGTTATCGGGATTTATTTCACTATTGTGCTTATCATTTAACGGCCATTGCGGATTCTCCGCGGGATATAGATTTGGCCATTCGTTGGGGTTTCGGTTGGCAGCAAGGTCCCTTTGAATTATGGCAGAACATTGGTTGGAAGACGGTGATGGCTTGGATAGAAGAGGATATTCGTGCTAACAAAACCTTAAGTTCGGAGCCCTTACCGGAATGGAGTACAATTTTAAAAGAAGAGGGTCCTTATGGAAAAGGAACTTGTTATTCCCCTTCGAAACAAACTTATATTAGCAGATCTTCTTTGCCGGTGTATAAACGCCAAATTTTTCCTGATCCCTTATTGGGCGAAATTTTTGATGAAGGTAAAACAATTTTTGAAACAGATGCTGTTCGTCTTTGGACAACAGGAGATGAACTCGCAATCTTAAGTTTTAAAAGTAAGAAAAACACAATATCAGATGCTGTATTGGATGGGTTATTAGAAGCAATATGGGTTGCTGAATCCGATTATAAAGCATTGATTTTATGGCAAAGACACGGAACTGATTTCAGTTACGGAGCAAATTTAAAAGATGTTTTAACTGCGTTATCAGCAGGAAGAATAGAATTATTAGAAAAAGTAGTTGTAAAATTTCAAAAAACGGCACTTGCTTTACGTTATGCACGAGTTCCGACATTAATGGCGATACAAGGTTTAGTATTAGGGGGCGCCTGTGAGCTTATGATGCATTGTACAAAGACAATCGCAGCATTAGAATCTTATCCTGGTTTAGTGGAAATGGGTGTGGGTTTAATCCCAGCGGGTGCGGGAAGTAAGGAAATGGCTCTTCGGGCCTCTCGTGCCTCCCAAAATGTAAACGGCGGGGATCCATTTTCTCATTTGCAAAAATATTTTAGAACCATTGCAAGAGCAGAAGTGGCAAAGAGTGCATTAGCGGCGAAACAATTAGGATTTTTGCAAGAAGGGGACATTATTATTACAAATCCTTATGAGGTTTTATTTGTCGCAAAAAAACAAGCACTGGCCCTTGCGGAATCAAATTATCACCCGCCGCTTAAAGGTAATATTACTGTTGCTGGAAAACCAGGACTTGCAACCATTCAAGTAGAATTAGTCAATATGCGAGAAGGGGGATTTGTTTCTGATCACGATTATTTAATAGGTTCTTTGCTTGCACGTGTCATGTGTGGGGGAGAAGTCGAAGGAGGCATAGAAGTGTCGGAAGAGTGGTTATTAGAATTAGAGCAACAAGCCTTTTTAGAATTGTTGAATACTAAAAAAACGCAAGAGCGCATTGCTTATATGCTTCAACATAATAAGCCATTGAAGAATTGAGGTATTTATGACAAAAAAAATTCAAGAAGCCTATATTGTTGCAGCCTGTCGTACTGCGGTGGGTAAGGCTAAAGGTGCCTTTGCACATACTCGCCCGGATGATTTGTTAGCGCATGTATTAAAAAACCTAATGGACAGCGTGCCTGAAATAGATCCCAGTTTAATAGAAGATGTCATCATTGGCTGTGCAATGCCGGAAGGCGAACAAGGGATGAATGTTGCACGGATTGGTGCTCTTTTGGCAGGATTACCCGATTCAGTACCTGGTGTTACTGTTAATCGTTTTTGTGCCTCAGGTTTAGAGACTTTAGCACAAGCGGCTAATCGAATTAACTTAGGGGGAGCGGACGTTATAATAGCGGGAGGTGTTGAAAGTATGAGTCGCATTCCCATGGGCGGATTTAAATTTACAGGAAATCCAAAATTTTTTTCTAATCAGGGGGAAAATATTGGTATTGCTTATGGCATGGGGATCACCGCTGAAATTGTCGCTAAACGATACAATATAGCAAGGCTTGCACAAGATGAATTTGCACTGAAGAGCCATGAAAAAGCATTAATAGCAATTAATCAAGAAGCTTTTAAAGCTGAAATTGTGCCCTTTACAGTGATGACGCATTATCCAGATATTACAACGGGAAAACCAATAATTAACACAAGCAAAGTGAGTATTGATCAAGGTCCTCGTGCAGGGTCCAGTCTCCAAACCTTATCAAAATTAAAACCGGTGTTTAGCGCAGAAGGATCAGTCACAGCGGGTAACTCTTCGCAAATGAGCGACGGTGCCGCAGCTCTTTTGGTTGTCAGTGAGTCATTTTTACAGCAGCATAATTTAACACCTTTGGCTCGTTTTTGTGGGTATTCGGTGGTAGGGGTTGCACCTGAAATCATGGGTATGGGTCCAGCCGAGGCTATTCCTAAAGTATTGAAACAGACAGGGTTATCTCTGGATGCTATCGATTGGATTGAATTGAATGAGGCCTTTGCTGCACAATCTTTAGCAGTTATTAATGAAGTGAATTTGGATATCTCTAAAGTAAATCCTTTAGGAGGTGCTATTGCACTTGGACATCCTCTGGGTGCCACTGGTGCGATTCGTGCAACAACAGTGGTTCATGGATTAAAAAGAAAGCGTTTAAAGTATGGGATGGTGACTATGTGTGTGGGTACTGGAATGGGCGCTGCGGGTATCTTAGAATCGGTTTAAAATCCCCGCAAATCCCCAAATGCCCCCTAACCCCCCTTTTTCATTGTAGGGGTCGGTCTCCGTGCCGACCCAACTGAAGGAACATTCAAATTGTAGGGGTCGGTCCCTGTGCCGACCCAACTAAAAACCAAATATTTATGAGGTGTTATGGAAATGAAATTGTGTCCCTGTGATAGTCAAAAACGCTATCTTGATTGTTGTGGTGCTTACATTCAGGAAAAAATTCCAGCAGAAACACCAGAGGCTTTGATGCGTTCTCGGTACACTGCTTATGTGGAAGAAAATTATGACTATATAAAACAAACCATGCGAGAACCGGCTTTATCACAATTCAATAAAAAAGAAATTACAAAAGGGAAAATCCAATGGTTGGGGCTTAATGTTATTGCATCAAGTATTGATAATCATGATCCGACTATTGGTTTTGTCGAATTTAAAGCCAGATATCAATTAGTGGGCGAGGGAATTGAGAGATGCATTCATGAAAATAGTGAATTTCATCGAATTAAGGGTTGTTGGTATTATGTAGATGGTGCACACTACGGTTAGCTTTGTTCTTAGCTCTTATTGTAGCTGTTTAGTAAATTGTTTAGTGAATTGTCCAATTACTTACTGAAGATTTAGATTCCAACAAGGTAAGTCTTATTTTAATTAAAATATTCAATAAGTGTTCATTAAAAAATTTGATTAAATCAATCATTTCATTAAGTTCTGACAAATATTCTCGTGTTTCTTGACGTTTTAAATCTTGTTTTAAGAGGAGAGCAAGCGTTGTCTCCATTTTAGAATATTGATTGAGCACCGATTTTTGTGAAGCAATTTGTCGATTTATAAGGGACAAATAGTTTTGCGTGTTGTTTTGAGACATAACTTATTAAACCTCCGTGAACACGATCCCATTTACATGGGCACTATAATCCCGCTCACTTTAGAAAAGCAAGAAGAAACGTGTATATAGACCTATTTTTAAATATATAATATGGACTAAACATATGTCGCTCTGATATAATTTTTAGAACTTATTATTTTAAACTTAAATAGGAGATATCTTATGGCTTCAAGACCACCAGCAATAGCACCAACGGGATTAACAGGGCTGCCAGAGCGATGTGTAACACCACCGCCTGCATGTAGGACATTAGATGAGCAATTTGCAAAACTCGCTAAAGATTTTGATAAAGAGCAGAAAGAGAGGAGAGCTGTACTAAAAGAAAAGGAAAAGGAAGATGTAGCTCTTTCTTCAGCCCGTGTATTAAATTTTGGTTATAAAGGTTTTAATCCACGGGATGAACCAACAGCTGCGGCTGGAACATCTTGGCTTCACAGAAAACATGCTAAAATACTTTCACTTCCAAAAACTTCAAAACCTTAGATAAAGATCTAAGTGATAGGGATTGGTCTGAAGCCAATCCCGTCACTATATCCTGATACCCTGTATTTTTGTAAGGGATCAACGTTAATGTTGAGCCCAATACTTGTATTTACACCCATCTGAAAATAATTAGCTAATTTTTCTACATTCATTAAATAATTCCTTTATATGTTTTTAATTTTATGTTAGAATTCTTTCTATTATTTTTATTTATTTTTTATTATTATAAACTAAACGGAAAACGACAATGAAAAGAGCATACGACGCTATTCGGGCTTGTGATATTCCGGCAATCAGACAATTACTGCTAGAACCTGATATTTTAGCCAAATTGAATGATCCTGTAGATATAGATAAACAAACTTTATTACATCTTGCTGTTTTACACGATCGTACCGGTGTTATTGTAAAGTTACTTTTGCAAAATCAGGCTGATGTGAATGTTGTAAATGATGGCTTAGACACTCCTCTTATGCTAGCTGTTAGAAATGATAGAAAAATTGCTTATAGACACTTAATTAAAGCAGGCACCAATCTTAATATTATAAATATACACGGTTATACTGTGCTTGATATGGCTATTTACTATCGAATACCTGAATTGGTTGATTTAATTCGTGAGGCTACTAAACGTCAAACAATTTCAGTCCCATTCGCTAATTTTCAAGATGGCTTTAGTTTGATAAAAGCCACAGGACATATTACAGGGGTTAGATCAAAAATCCGTATACCGTCCCCATTAAGGGGAGAGATAACTATTAGCACGGAAAAAAATTACACGCATTTGTCTTTTAAAAGTTTAAATGATTTTTTCCAACAATATGTTTTTGATACAGAAATCAAAAGGACAGCTGAAGAACAAAAATGTTTAGTAGATATTTTAGAAGCTTATGGAGTTACTAATAATTTTGTAAATCTTGAAAACTCAGTCACTGAAGTTGTTCTTCTTAAGCGGTATCAAGAAAATAAAATTATAATATTACCGGTATGCATGAATGTTATTAATGTCGCAGGCAAAATAGAGAAACATGTCGTTGGAATAGGGTTATATGGGAAATTTTTTGTTTACTGTAATCGTGGAGGGGGCTCTAGACAAGAAGTTAGAATTTATGAAATGACCGAAGAAGAAAGGAAACATATTGATGAGGCCTGGATCCGTGGGTTTTTCCCTTTTGGACGCATACCAGAAGAACAAGAAATTCATAAATTAATAGTGGGACGTGTTGCCTCCTTTGGTGCCACCAAAACTGACGCCAAGCACTTTTATGAATGTGCTGCAAAACCACAGAAACATGCAACCTGTACTATGGCAAATTTAAAGATATTAAGATTTCCCTTATTACTCTTGCAGGAGTTAAAAAAATCTCAAGAGTTTGTTGGAGGTATCATTTCTCCAGCAATGATTACTATAGCTTTATTAAATGCCAAGCATTGTTATAAAGAGTCTACCTGTCATATGCGAGATAAGTTTATTGACATGTTGTTAGAAAAATTGCGTGTTGCACGAGAGAAAAGAGAAAAGGATCCCATCTATAAGCTTTGTTTAAGATTGATTTTTGAAATTTTAAAAGAACATCATGGACAAAATCCCTCAAGCATACGGCCTGAAAGAATTAAACGAATGGAAAAGGTAAAAACCGAATCGAAAAGAGCTTTAAAAATGTTAAAAGCTTTAACAAAAGCAGAACGTAACAGAGTGATGAATGCTCAGAAAAGTAAAATTAAATCTCATTTGCGTGTTTTGCTTGAGATGGATGAGAATTCTGAAAAGGGTTCTGAAAATGAAATTGAATTAAAAGTTGAATTAGAAGCCCGAGCACCTATGTTTCCTTCTCTTGCTTCAAAAGGTCCAGTAGACGAGACTCATGTTGAGCTTGAAAGAAAGATCGAAAAAGAAAATCTTAGGCCCGAAGAAAGCCCTCGTAAAACTGTAAAATTGCCTAACATTATGGCAATGGTAGAACAGGGTCGTTGTGTCCGTGTTCAGAGGGGTAGAGGGGTTCCTCGTGCTTCAAAACAAGTGCCGATCGACGGTTTTCAAGGTGGGCCTCTTTTAACGAGATATAGAGGAATTTTAACTGAAAATAATGGTAATAGGATGATTGATCGTCTCCCGGTTCGTCGAGAAACACTATCAGTTCAGAGTGTAAATGTGGCATTGAGCCGAACGGCGCCTTTAAAAACTGTTGGATGAGGAAATGAGTCAAATGGTGTCAAATCTTGACATTGGACATTGCAAAATACTCAATGTCCAATGTCAAGATTTGACACCATCGTTCTAGATAGTAAAACCATTGTTCACTTTCCAATGGATATCATCTGCTCTATTCATGAGATCTTGTGATGTGTGTGGGGAATGTGTGGCAGATGAATATTGTGGGGTCATTAAAGTGGGGGCAGGTTCAGAAACCATTTCTGGCTCAGATGCGTGTGCAAAAACTGCTTCCGCCAGAGTTAGGACATTTTTTTATCTTTTCTCTTGTATTTAATTCATTTCTTTTATATGATAGGTCAAGTTTAGATATCATTCGAACTTAATAGGTGACGATGGTGTCAGACACCCAATGGTCTTTTTGGAGATAATTAAATGAGTGCACACCCCCCTATTAAAAGCAGCGTCGTAAGTGCCGGTACCGGTGTTGGTTTTGGATCTTCCGTAGCTAGATTTCCTGATGCAAAACAAGCAGATCAAAATGGTAGGAAAAAATCGATTGTTCGCAGAGCCAATAAAATAAAAGCAGAAGAAACATGGGATGGAGCAGCGCTTTATATAAGAAAAAAACCTTGGCCTAAAAAAACAGCCAAACCAAAAAATGCTCTGGTTCTTGTGGAAAAGATTATACCTGGTAATGAGGGAGAGGAAGATGAAATCAAATATGATGCTTATTTCTATAACAAGAAGGGCCAATTGATCGATAGATTACAGACTACCATTACACTTGATAATGGAAAAGATTTTACATCAGATTACGCTCAAATCAAAGACTTGGTTGCTGGAGAAGAAGCGGAGTTTAAACGAAATGCTCAAGGATTGGTTCCTGTTACAGGGCATGGATACCTGATCTCTGATATCATTGAAGTAGTTCGAGCAAGAGCTAGAAATAGTAAAAAACAAACCTATGGTATAAAAGGTGCCATCGCATTTGGATTAACAAGCGCAGGTGTAGGTATTTTGCATGCGGCTGGTTTAATTACCTTGCCTGCTTGGGCAGTTCCAGTTTCAATTGGTGCTGGGGGCGCTACAGTAGGTTACACACTTTGTACATTATATTATGAATTTAGAAATCGCTTTATATATGAAGTAAAATCTGGCTGTTCCTCTGCAATCACAAAGTGTTGTTCGTGTATCGAAAATTGTTCTTGTAAAAAGGGTAACTCCAATACTTCTGCACCCCAATTAACGGTACCAAGCCCTGGTACATTTACTAGCATTGGAATAAACAGTGGTGGTGGTGATGAAGCAGATCGAGAATCGAGACCAGAAAGAAAATCGAAAGAAAAGAAAGAAGATGAAAGAGGGAAAGAGTACGCGGAGCACCGTGTGGAGTTGGCAGCTAATGGCAGTGTTAGTTCTGGAGCTGGTACAGTAAGTACGAGTGCCACTTTAGTTCCAGCAATGGCGAGGGCTCAAAGAGAAGCACCAAAATTGGGGGCTATAGCTATAGTAGTAGGAACACCTGGGACTGTTACTCCAACATCTGCGCCAGCTTCTCGAACTTCTGGGATTGGTGCTCGAACATCTGGAAATGTTTCTCGAACATCCACCCCCTCTCGCAGAGTTCCAGTTGCTCGCCCTAAAAGAAAATGATGTAGGGGCCGGTCTCTGTACCGGCCCAAAAAATGTCAAAAGGTGTCTGAGAAGTGTCTGACACCATTTAATCCCATTTAGAATGTAATCCAACAAAATAAAAAAGTTAAAAACTATGTGTTGACCTATTTGACAATGATTTTACAAAGGGGGATATTGTGAAATTGATAGCTTTCCTAGTTGAGGAACTCGGAAGCTCTGCAGATTTAATGGAGGAATTTTATATATGTCAAAGCAGGATTACTATAAAGGGATTATGGGCCTTCTGGTTACAGGTGCATTAACGAGTTTATCTACCCCCGTATTAGCAGCAGCTTTTAATCTTTATGTAGAAAAGGCGGGTGCCACAGTAGGACTTGCGGGGGCTGGTGCAGGATCAATTGCTGAAGATGCATCCACCAATTCTTATAATGCAGCCGGTTTAACTCGTTTAGGAGAAGAACAAGTTGTATTCTCTGCTGTCGGAATTCTGCCAGATTCAAAATTTACAGCGACAAAAGTTACAGACAATACAGGTGTTGCTAGATCCACGGGTCGAACAAAAGTGCGTGGTAATTCATTGGTGCCCGCTTTTCATTATGCCAGACGTATCTGTGACAATTTAGTTTTTGGTTTTAGTGCGGATAGTCCTTGGGGTTTAAAAACGCTTTATAAACAAAACTCAGTTGCACGATATATGGCAACACGTTCAGAATTACAAACAGTTAATCTTGGTCCAAGCCTTGCCTATGCTTTTGATAATGGTTTATCTGTTGGTGCAGGGGTGGATGCCTTATATGCCTATGCAAAACTTAATTCTCGTACTGGGGCAACTGTGCCAGGTCCTCGTACTCTAGCAGATGGTACAATTGAAAATACCGCAGATGCTTGGGGATTGGGTTGGCATGTAGGTTTATTATATGAAATAAGCGATTGCACGCGAGTGGGTGTACAATTCCGTTCAAAAGTAAAAGTTAAGTTGAAGGGAGAAACAATTGTAAGTAACCCTGGATTTCCTGCGGCTGGTCCTGAACAAATTTTTGACGTAAGAGCCAGAGTTACATTACCTGAAACACTTTTGTTGAGCGCCTATCACGATCTCACTGAACAGTGGGCTTTGATGGGTGATATTTCATGGGTTCGTTGGAAACGCTTTAAAGAGCTTACGCTGAAGTCTGATACCGCTCCAATTCACAGTGTTACTACGCAGGAAAGATATAAAGATACCTATCGGGTTGCTGCGGGAACCACTTATCAATTTACGCCAGAATGGAGAGGAAAAGTCGGTGTGGCTTACGATCGTTCTCCCACTCGCAATAAATTTAGAACAGCCCGTATTCCAGATTCTAATCGAACATGGTTAGGGTTAGGTGCACAATACCGATTCAGTGAGTGTGCTGCTCTTGAATTAGGGTACGCACATGTCTTCTTTAAGAAGGCTCGCTTAAATGAATCTGCTCCTGCAGTATTAGGGCCTGCACAATTAACGGGTAGATATAGAACAGGTGCAAATCTTTTGGGATTACAATTTACTTGGGATATTGCGTAATTTGATAGTATTCAACTAACGTTGGATTTAGTATAATCCTTCGATGAGTGAGAGGGTGATTGTGGTTATAAAATCGAATTTGAATTTATAACCATGATTGTAATGTGTGGGGTGATCCCCTTAACTTTAACCATGGATCTATAAACACTATGCCACGGAAAACTGATAAACGAGTTAGATTAATTGAAGCTGCTAAAGTGTTAATACACCGACAGGGCTTTAACTTAACAACATTAGCAGATATTGCCCAGGAAGCAGATGTACCTCTTGGTAATGTCTATTATTATTTTAAAACTAAAGAGGCTATTGGCGAAGCTGTTATTGAAAAACGCGCTGGTGAAATTGCCGAGTACTTGACAAAATTGGAAGAAAATTCCGACCCAAGAGCTCGCTTACTTTCATTGCTGCATATCAATACAGAAGAGTTAGAACTCATTGCACGCTATGGTTGTTCAGTCGGTGGTTTATGCCAAGAACTGGGCAAGCAGGGTGGCTCTTTAGCAGATCAAGCCGCGAAATTGTTGCATGATCTTTTAACCTGGAGTGAAACTCAGTTTAAGTCTTTAGGATTTGGTGAAAAATCCTATGATTTGGCTTTAAATTTGGTATCCAATATTCAAGGTATGTATTTATTAACACATACTTTTAAAGATCCCAAATTAGCCATTCGTCAAGCGAAGACAATTCAGGATTGGCTAGAGAAATTGATTGCCAGTTCTAAAACAGGTTCAACTTCGAGATCAGCTGAAGTCGCATAGGGCCGGCACAGAGACCGGCCCCTACAGTGGGCCGGCACAGAGGCCGGCCCCTACGCGGGCCGGCACAGAGGCCGGCCCCTTGTGGTATCATAATAAAAATGGGTAAAATTATTTTATGATGGAAATTAATTTAATAATTAATACAATTAAAGACTTAAAACTGAGATCGCAAGATTTACGGAGGACGCTTTGACTTTGATGTCAAAGCAGATCGCCTAATTGAAGTCACTCGAGAACTTGAAAATCCTACTATTTGGAATACACCCGCATTAGCCCAATCTTTGGGTCGTGAAAGACGTGAGCTTGAACAGATCGTTAATACCCTGCAGACGCTCAACTTAGGACTTTTGGATTCAGAAGAATTATTAAAACTTGCCTTTGAAGAAAAAGATGATGCAACACTACAAGAAGTTTCCAAAGAAGTTGAACATTTAAAAACTTCTGTTGAAAAATTAGAATTCGAACGCATGTTTCCAGGTAAAATGGATCCTTGCAATGCTTTTATGGATATTCAATCAGGCTCAGGGGGAACAGAAGCCCAAGATTGGGCAGATATGTTATTAAGAATGTATTTAAGATGGGGAGAGCGTAAAGGATTTACAGCAACTCTTATGGAAGTTTCGGATGGTGAAGTTGCCGGTATAAAAAGTGCTACCATTAAGTTTGAAGGAGATTTTGCTTATGGCTGGCTTAGAACAGAAACAGGTGTTCATCGTTTGGTTCGAAAATCTCCCTTTGATTCTGGGAATCGTCGTCATACTTCTTTTGCCTCGGTATTCGTTTATCCTGAAGTAGAAGATGATATTGAAATTGACATTAATCCAGCCGATCTTCGAATCGATACTTATAGAGCCAGTGGTGCGGGTGGTCAACACGTGAATCGAACCGATTCTGCCATCCGAATTACCCATTTGCCAACCAATACCGTTGTTCAGTGCCAAAGCGATCGTTCACAACATAAGAATCGTTCAAATGCAATGAAGCAATTAAGAGCAAAATTGTATGAGTTAGAGCATAATAAACGGCGTGCAGAACAACAAGCGTTAGAAGAAACAAAATCGGATATTGGTTGGGGCAGCCAGATCCGATCGTACGTTCTTGATCAATCCCGTATAAAAGATTTACGCACGGGTGTTGAAATGACAAATACTGGGGATGTATTAGATGGAAATTTAGATCCCTTTATCGAAGCGAGCTTAAAGGAAGGTTTATGACAGATACAAAAGATAAACGAGATGAACACGTTACAGAGCAAGTGACGGAACAAGTTTTAGATACCAATGAACAAATTGCACAACGTAAATCCAAATTATCAGAATTGCGAAAAGCAGGAAACGCTTTTCCGAATGATTTTCGCCGCCAAAATTTAGCAGCCGATTTGCATTTAAAATATGGAGATAAAGAAAATACGGAGTTAGAAGCAAATCCGATTTTGGTCACTTTAGCAGGACGCATGATGACGCGTCGGGTGATGGGAAAAGCCAGCTTTGTACATCTTCAGGATATGTCAGGCAGAATGCAGCTCTATATTCGGAAAGACGTTTTATCAGAAGTACCAAAAGGATCAGACGTATCAGAAATATCAGAAGTATCAGAAGATCGCTATGATCAATTTCAAACTTGGGATTTAGGCGATATTTTGGGGGTCAGGGGGACCCTATTTAAAACAAAAACCGGTGAATTATCCGTTAAAGTTCAAGATATTCGGCTGTTAACCAAATCCTTACGTCCTTTGCCGGATAAGTGGCATGGTTTACATGATCAAGAAATTCGCTATAGACAGCGTTATTTAGATTTGATTGTAAATGAGCATGCGCGTCGTACTTTTGTTATTCGATCAAAAGTGATCCAAGCCATTCGCGAATTTTTAACTCACCAAGGCTTTTTAGAAGTCGAAACACCAATGATGCAAGTTATTCCAGGAGGTGCCACTGCCAGACCTTTTATGACACATCATAATGCCTTAAATATGGATCTTTATTTACGGGTTGCACCAGAATTATATTTAAAGCGACTGGTGGTCGGTGGTTTTGAAAAAGTATTTGAAATTAACCGTAATTTTAGAAACGAAGGCTTATCAACGCGTCATAATCCTGAATTTACCATGTTAGAATTTTATCAAGCCTATGCAGATTTTAAGGATTTTATGGATCTGACAGAAATTTTATTAAGAGAAATTGTGCAGAAAGTATTAGGCAATTTAAGCGTTAATTATCAAGGTAACACTATCGATTTTGAAAAGCCTTTTCAACGTCTTACTATTAAAGAAGCCATTGTAAAGTATAATTCTGCTGTTAAGTTGAGTGATCTGCAAGACAGCACTATTTTAACAAAAATTTTGAGCGACTTGGGGATTAAAGTAGAAAAAAATTGGGGTTTAGGAAAACTGCAATTAGAATTGTTTGAACAAACAGTAGAACAAAAATTACAAAATCCAACTTTTATTTTGGAATATCCAACGGAAGTATCACCCCTTGCACGATGCAATGATCAAGATCCTACCATCACCGATCGCACTGAATTATATATTGCCGGCCGTGAGATTGCCAATCTTTTTTCAGAGTTGAATGATCCTGAAGATCAAGCCGAACGATTTCAAAAGCAAGCGACGAATAAAGCAGCAGGCGATGAAGAAGCCATGCATTATGATGCTGATTACATTACTGCTTTGGAACATGGTTTGCCACCCACAGCAGGGGAGGGTATAGGTATTGATCGTTTAGTGATGCTGTTAACGGATTCGCCATCTATACGAGATGTGTTATTATTTCCCCATATGAGACCGGTGTAATGTTTCATTTTTTTACTGATAAAAATCTTATGGGGGATCGTAATCATGCTTTAGCGATTGCTGAAACCTTTAAGGAGAAATATCCCTCTGGCCAGGTAATGATTAAAGAATGGACTGGTGATCAATTCTTGGAATTTAAAAAAGAAGTACTTAATCAAAATTTAAAAGTACCTAATTTGAATAAAGCTATTGTTTGTGGTATTGGAACTGCGGGTCTTAAGGTTTTAAAGAGAATTTCTGAAGAGTCTGAACTTGAACTTAAAAATAAATTATTTACCGTTTTTTCATCCCACCAATTTATTGAAGAAGCCATAGATCTTCAAGGAAAAATTAATATCATGGCATTTGATGAAAATGCGATTGATGAAGAAATTCTTGAGAAATTAAAAAGTGCTGATGAAAAAGCTCGTAAAGATCATCAAAATTATCATTATATTAAAACTCAAATAGTTACTATGAATGGTATTCCACATCGGGTGACATCAAGCTTTGTAAGAAGCGCCCTTGATAATTGGCGTAAAAACCTAACAGTTAAAGCCATACCCCCTGCAGATCGATATATAGCAGTTATTTTAGGTGGGGATGCGCCAGACAGTTTAAACAAACAACGTTACTTTCTTCCGGAAGAAGCAGCAGTTTTTGCAGAATTCATTGCAAAAGAAGCAAGGGAGATGGGTGCCACAGTATTAGTAACGAATGGACCGAGAACTGGTAAATTTAACCCTGTAACGGGAGAAGATCTCTTTGCAGCAGGTAAAGTTCATAAAGAAAGTAAAGAGGGTAAAGAGCTTGAATTGGATAAAGTCACAAAAGCTTTTGAAAATGTATTAAAAACAAAAGAAGTTTCTTATCTCTTGGTCAATTACATAAAAAAAGAACCTCAGCCACCGAGTGCTTATCAGCCTTTTATAGGGTTAGTGCTTGAAAATCCTACTGCAAAAATGTATGTAACCATAGATTCCAGTTCTAATATGAGCGAAATAAGAGATGTTCTACCAAAAACACAGCTTAATCTTGTACAAATAGGCAGTGCGAATGCGACTCATATTAAACAAATGGAATCAATTTTGCGAGAAGGTCGGGCACAAGGTTTTGTTGTAGATAAAGTAGAAAAGAGTGTAAAGCCTATATCAATTATAGCCACTGATCTTGCAAATGTTGCGAGAGAACCAGCAGCAGAAACAGTGGCAACTGCAATAGTGCATGGTGTCAAATCTTGACATTGGACACAACACTTTTCTCTTTTATAACGTTCCAAAGTATGTCCAATGTCAATTGACACCTAAACTAAACACCTCCAATTTGTGGCATATTCGTCAAGAACTTCTATTAGCATCTCAACCCCTGTTGCAGTTGGACTGGCGGTAACAACGGTCCCAATATCTTTTGTTTGATCGCTATTCTCCTCATTTTTTTCAAATAACAAGGTCCCAGGAACAGGCACTTGACGGGTATTTGGTAAAATTGCATGAATCATGTGACGTTTAATTTTGGCACGGTATTCCATTCTAGCAATAATTTCTTGCCCACAATAACACCCTTTGGTAAAACTCACTGCGTTCAGTTGAGGCAAGTTAATATAATGTGGTAGTAGTTGCTCAGTTGTTTCTGGCCATATTTCTGGGATTCCCGAACGAATATCTAATAATTTCCAATATTCTAAGTCTTGAATCTCTGCTTGTTGCGAAAGTATTTCCCAAAGTGTTGTCAAAGAAGATGAAGTGGATGGGGCTATTAGTTCGAATCTCGGTTCATTTCCAGGTAACGATAAAATAAGAATATCATTAGTATCATTAAAAATATGTTGTTGAAGATCTCTTTCTATTTGTTTTGCGTGATTAGCTTCATAAATAATATTTTTGTTCAAAATTTCAGATAATATTTTGTCGGCATCCCTTCCACTCACGCCAATTTTTTGCCATTGATGACTTTCATCTTGAATAGAAATTTTTGAAAACATGCCATGTTTTTAGTTTTTTAAGAGTGTTGTCAACTAATCCTACAGGAAGTTGTAAATAATAAGTATTGTTTTTTAAGAAGATTCTAAATAGTGCAATAACTCGTCCTTTTAGGTTACAATAAGCACCTAATTGATGACGAGTTTCAATGATATTTTGCATGTCACATGTTAATTGACCTTGTAAAAATTTTAAAGCATCTGGGCCTGAAACGCTGATTAGTGCATAATCTTTAAGTTCGGTAATCGTTAAAGCTAAACCTGAATCAAAATTGGACATAGGAAGTTCTCCATGGAAACCAAAATATTGCCCCCAAATAAAGTGCGTTGGCAGTGTCGAAGAGGCATGTTAGAGCTTGATATTCTATTAATTTCATTTTTTGATCAAGCTTATGATACTTTAACTTTAAGCCAACAGGAAGCATTTATTCATTTATTAGAAGCCCCTGATCCAGATTTGTATCAATGGTTAATGGGTCAGGATGTACCAGAAAATCCTATTTTAAAGGCAATAGTTGAATGTATTCGCTTAAGAATGTTGGGCACTCCCTAGAATTTGCATTGGGGTACTCACGGATCCTGTTTCTTTTAATTACCTTCAGCTATTTGGGGGGTATTGGGATTTTTTTGACACTGCCAATTCCTCTCATTTTAAAAATAGGGGGAGGTGCCTTATTAGGTTTTAGTTACTTTCAAACACTTAAAACGCATGTATTTCGTAAAGCTTCTCGTTCAGTCATTAGAATTTGGCAAGACTCTAAAGGTCGATTTGGGTGTCACTTTAGATATGGTCTGAGTGCTTTAGGGGAATTACAAGGGGATAGTTTTAAAAGTGCTTGGCTTATTATCCTTAGATTACGTCTTAAAGATCGCAAAATAAGCGTGATTATACCCAAAGATATCTTAACCCCTCATGAATTCAGAGCTTTACTGCTTCGCTTAAATCAAAATCCCCCCTAACCCTTCGGATTTTAACTAAAACCTTTTCTATCTAGGCCGATACCCAAATTGATAGCAAATTGATAATAGTTCCATAATTAACTAAAATATAATTATGACAGGTCACCAAAGGGACGGGTGAATGGGGGTCAAGTCCTTATGGGTGAATATAGAGTGGATTTACAATTAATTGAAGCGGTTAAACGCGGGGATGTACAAGCGTTTAATAGTTTAATGCTTCGATATCAATCTAAAGTTTTTAGAATTGTAGCCCGCTATGTGAAAGATCCCAGTGAAAGTATGGATGTTACACAAGAGGTGTTTATTAAAGCATTTCGTGCCATTCAGAAATTTAGAGGAGAAAGTGCATTTTATACTTGGTTATATCGAATCGCTATTAATACCGCTAAAAACTACGTTGTAACACAAGGTCGTCGATTACCAGACATTGATTTAGAAATTAATGACATGGAACAATTTATTGTTAGAAATAGCCTGAAAGAACAAGGAACCCCCGAGCGTTTAATGTTACGGGATGAAATTGAACACGTAGTTTATGATGTTATTGACCACCTGCCCAAAGAACTGCGAACAGCCATTATGTTGCGTGAAATAGACGGTTTATCTTATGAGGAAATCGCAGCTGTGATGGATTGTCCGGTTGGAACTGTTAGATCTCGCATATTTAGAGCACGAGCAGCGATTGATCGCGGCGTTCAGCCGTTAATACAACAATAAGTGCAATTGCATCAATACCTAAATTTTTTTTGTTAAAATTCTATGTTCTTAACATTCCTATTGATCGACATTTAGTTAGCTGGTATCATGTTTTCTAATAAATAAATTGGAGGACATAGAAATGGCTGCTGCAATGCCAATGCCCAAGAAACCCGCGGTTACTACATTCGACATCAATAAATCTCCTTTTTATAGGGCTGTTGAATTATTTCAAACAAGATCATTTTTAGGCAATGAACGTGAAACACGGGTAGAAATATTCAAATTATTTCTACAGTGTACGAAAGATCACAATCTTCCTGCTGCTTTTTATTTAGAGCACATTTTAGAAATTGATCCGTCTCTCGCCACAGAAGTTGTTGAAGATGAAACTTTTTTAAAAGGTTTAAGAGATTACATAGCTAAGATTCCGGCGATAGATAACGATCACCCACGATATTGGTTGTATGCGTCTTGTCGTATCATTGATCTCAAGAAAACCACAAAACCGAAAGAACAGCTGCGCTTAATTCAGGAATTGGATGGTCTAGCCTCTGCGGCTCCAAATGCCAGAGTTTTTTTATTAGATTTTCATACTAAAGCGGGCAAAACGTCTCGTAAATATATTGAACTCGTAAAAAGTTGGGGTAAAAATCCAGATCTTTATTATTTGTTTCATTCCAGAAGGTTTCCAGATATTGGGGAATCTCGGGCAAAAACTCGGGAAAAGGCAGCTGCAGAGGCAGCTTTGGTAGATGCAGATGCAGAGGTAGATATAGAAGCAGAGTGGCAGACAGTATGCAAATTGAGTGGTTTTATTGTTACTGATGGAAAAATAGAATCTATATTGTCAGATCTCTATTGTGCAAAAGAAGGAGGAACAAGCACACTTAAAAGAAATCCCGATCGGGGGTTTTTCTGGGGCTCTACTTCAGCCTTTATGGGTAACAAATCAAAACAGTTCATGTTAAGTACTTATTTTACCTTAAAGGTCCAATGGTTACCAATAGCAGCTGATAAAGGTGAACGGAGGGCACAAATTCAATATGCAAATGTATTATACAAGGTAAATAAAAATCCTAATGCTGCTGTTCATTTTTTAAAATTAGCCTTTCAAAAAGGCCGAACGGATTTTATACCACCCAATGAGTTAGCTCATGGTGCATTTTTGCTAGGAGAAATTCATGAGCAGGGTTGTGAAGCGGCACCTAAAGATGATCGAGAGGCCCTAGTGTGGTATGAGCGTGCTGTAGAAATTGCTAGAAATCCTTACGCATTAAATCATATTGCTAAATTTTTTAATAAGGGTTTAGGTGGGAAAGAAAAAAATAAACGAGAATGTCTTAATTATTGTGAACAGGCGCTTGCGGTTTGTATGGAAACGGGAGACAACATAGATCTTGCTCTTGGTATGATAAAGAATATCATAGGTATATATTTGGAAGGAGGAGATTCTAATGTCCCTAAAAATTATCCCAAAGCAATTGAATATCTTAGAAGAGAATTATTACTACTGAGAGATAAGACTGAGAGTAAAAAAGAATGTGCAAGATGTCAGTTTGAAATGGCTCGACTGTATTGGGATGGTGGCTATGGATTGGAACAAGATCGCAAAACAGCCATGGAATTATTTAAAGAGGCTTCAAACCATAATGTTGAAGCAATGTTTTATTATGGCAGAGCTTTACTAGAAGGGGAATTAGGCGTTGAAAAAAATGTATCTGCAGGGATTCAAATGTTGGTTGTGGCGGCCAATCAGGGTGATGTCCAAGCTATGTGGCATTTATGTTGTGCTTGGGATAAAGGGGAGAGGAAAGATTTTGAACTTCATGGTTTGACTTTTTCTAAAATAGCAGAATATCTCAATTTTTTAAAAACAAGCACAAAAGTTTCAGGGGAGTTTAGAAAAATTTTTGATGATGTTTTATGTTTGTACTATTGGAGATGCGGCGATTTAGATTCGGATTCAGGCGCTGATTTTAAAAAATTATTTGAACATGCACGTGTTGGGGCTGAACAAATGCAACCCGCAGCTACGATCGCACTGGCTTGGATTTATGAGAAAGATCGCTCGGTATTGAATTTATCAGCCGATCTTAGGAAAAGTATGGATCTGTATCGAGTAGCGATAGACTCAGATTCGCTTATAACTAAGGATGCAATGCTCAGCTTGGGAATCTTACTCTCTAAAGGCGGTCCTGGTATAACAAAAGATCCTTTGGCTGGAGAGGAATGGTGTAAAAAAGCTTATGCTGCGGGTAATTTTACAGCAGGGATCGTATTAGTCAAATGGTATGTAGAGGGGAAAGTTGTTAAAAAAAATCTACCACGCGCACTTGACCTCCTACGAGAAGTTGAAGGAAGTATAGAAAGATTATCTAAGAGTGAAAGAGCGAATCTTTTTGCACATTTAGGAGATTTTTACGAACTTTATGCCGATACTCCCAACCATGAATTGGCTTGTGAATATTATGAAAAAGCAGTTGCTGCGGGATCAAAAAAAGCTGTTTATTTTTACGTTAAGCTCCGCTTAAAAAACTTAATAGATTCTGAAGAGTTTCCTACATCAGAATTAGAAGCTCTTCTAAAACATTTGGAAGATGGTGTGAGTCAAGGGCATGTGAACTCCATCTTTCTACGAGGTATGATACGTCTGATTTTAAATCTTGACGAGGAGCTTCCAAAAATTAAAAAAGAATTCAGGGCTATTTTTCCTAAAAAACGACCTGTTATTATTAAAAAAGCTTTGGATTATTTTGATGAATTCGAAGAAATTACCGATGCCGATGTTATTTTATTGTTAACTGAAACTCATCCTATCCACAAGAGGCAGGAGCTAGATCTCAAATTAAAGGATGAAAGAAGGGGCGCTGCTAAAAGAGGAGAAGCCACAGCGGGTGAAAGAAAAAGGGCAGTGGAAAGGGATCAGCCGAAAGCACCATCTGGCGAAAAAATGAAACGACTTTTAAGAGATCTTAAATTTTTTACAGATCCCAGGCTTAAGAAACAAATTAAATTGGATGCCTTTAAGGCACTGATGGGTAGATTTAGTCTTTGTTCGGACTTTAATATGGTGTTCGAAATGAGACCAGCTATGGGAGGGGGGTCTGGTATAAGATTTAGTATGTCGAGTTTAGCAACAGACCCTGGACGAGGAGAAGCTCCAGCAGTATTATTTATGCACGGAATGCATGGTGACAAAAAGGATAAGCAGCTTTGTCCAGCACGTGTTGGAGAAGTGCAAGACATGGCAGCAGCTGTTGAGGGCATGGTTCGTACGAGAGTGGCCCCTACGAGTGCTGTCGCTTCTCCAGCTCGCCCTTAGTATACATACCTTGTACCCGCTCCCCCACCTTAGCTTAGGCTAGTTTTTTGGGAGGGAAGGTGGGGGAATTATAAGGGTTCTAGAAACCCCGGATATAGGTTAGAATAAACCCTTAGAGTTAAGCGTTTAAAAAAACTCTGGGGTAATTTTTGTCTAAGATGCAACATATCAGAAATTTTTCCATTATTGCGCATATTGATCACGGAAAATCGACACTTGCAGATAGATTTATTCAAATCTGTGGGGGATTAACCACGCGTGAAATGTCTGAGCAAGTCCTGGATTCCATGGATTTAGAGCGGGAACGGGGCATTACCATTAAGGCACAGTGTGTTACATTGAGTTTTAAAGCCGCAGATGGGAAAGAATACCAACTAAATTTTATTGATACGCCTGGACATGTCGACTTTGCCTATGAAGTCTCTCGATCACTGGCTGCTTGTGAAGGCGCTTTGTTGGTGGTTGATGCTGCTCAAGGGGTGGAGGCGCAAACCGTTGCAAATTGTTATACCGCCTTAGAACAAGGGCTTGAGGTATTGTCAGTTTTAAATAAAATTGATTTACCTCAATCGGAGCCTGAGCGTGTCATTCAAGAAATAGAAGAGATCATCGGAATTGCTGCAGGCAATGCGCTGCGCATTAGTGCTAAAAGCGGCTTAGGTGTTCACGATTTACTTGAACAATTGGTTGAGTGTATCCCAGCACCCACGGGTGATGCCAATGAACCCTTACAAGCATTAATTGTGGATTCTTGGTTTGATAGTTATTTAGGCGTGGTCTCCTTGGTGCGGATTAAAAATGGGATCTTACGCGCTGGGGATAAGATGTTGGTGATGTCAACAGGCCGTACTTATGAAGTAAATGAAGTGGGTATTTTTACCCCTAAACGCGTTAAAAAAGCGAGCTTAAGTACGGGCGAAGTGGGCTTTATGATTGCGGGCATTAAAGAAATTAATGGTGCTCCGGTGGGAGACACAATAACGCTTGCCAATCGTCCCGCTAAAGGGCCCTTACCGGGGTTTAAGACCGTTCAACCTAAAGTATATGCAGGATTATTCCCGATTGATTCCGAAGATTATGAAAATTTTCGAGAAGCCTTAGCCAAATTACGCTTAAACGATTCTGCACTTTTTTATGAACCCGAAGTTTCTGAAGCCTTAGGATTTGGATTTCGATGTGGGTTCTTGGGCCTTTTGCACATGGAGATTGTGCAAGAACGCTTAGAACGAGAGTACAATTTAAATTTAATCACAACAGCACCGACAGTGGTGTTTGAGTTGTTAACCCGTAAAGGGGACATTATTCAAGTTGATAATCCTGCAAAATTGCCAGATCCTTCTGCGGTTGCCGAAATGCGAGAACCCATTGTTGAGGCAAATATTTTGGTGCCACAAACTTATTTAGGCAATGTGATGACACTGTGTACAGAAAAGCGCGGTACGCAAACTAAAATGCTTTATTTAGGCAATCAAGTATCGCTTACTTATGAATTACCGATGAATGAAGTTGTGTTAGATTTTTTTGATCGTTTAAAATCAGTCAGTCGAGGATTTGCTTCTTTAGATTATCATTTTGTTCGTTTTCAAGCCGCAGAATTAGTTAAATTGGATATTTTAATTAATGGTGAAAAAGTAGATGCCTTGGCATTAATTGTGCATAAAGACAAAGCTTATCAAAGAGGCAGAGAATTAACCGAACGAATGCAAGCAATCATTCCAAGACAAATGTTTGATGTTGCGATACAGGCAGCGATTGGTGCGCATATCATTGCCAGGACAACTGTAAAAGCATTACGTAAAAATGTCACTGCCAAATGTTATGGTGGGGATATCACCCGAAAACGTAAATTATTGGAAAAACAAAAAGCTGGAAAACGGCGTATGAAACAGGTGGGCAGAGTGGAAATTCCACAAGAAGCCTTTTTAGCGGTCTTAAAAGTAGACAAGGATAAAAAATGAGATTTTCTGAAATTTTGTTATCAGCAACCGTATTAACTGGGCTTGTATGGCTAGTAGATACTATATTTTTTCGTGCGAATCGATTGATGCATGTAATGCCTTCAAATACTTCAAAGAGCAGTGCGGCAGAGCCTTGGTATGTTGAATATTCTAAGGCCTTTTTTCCGATATTATTGATTGTGTTAATTTTGCGCTCATTTTTGGCAGAGCCTTTTCGCATCCCTTCTGGTTCAATGCATCCGACATTATGGGAAGGTGATTTTATATTAGTTAATAAATTTGATTATGGTATTCGTTTACCGGTCATCGGTACAAAAATTTTCTCGATTGGAGAACCTAAACGAGGAGATGTTATCGTATTTAAGCAGGATGACGATTTAGATTCAAAAGACGTGATAAAACGAGTGATTGGTCTGCCTGGGGATCATATTAATTATAAAGATAACATTATTTACGTTAATGGAACACCGCTTAAACAAGAATTTTTAGAGGAAACCAATGATTTTACTTTGGAGAAAGCTTCTTGGCCGGTGCGGAAACTGTCTGAAAAAATAGATGATAAGATCCACGATATTTATATTCATGTGAAAGATCCTCTTCGTATTTATCAGTACAACGATACCACGGTTCCTAAAGGGAGTTATTTTGTGATGGGAGATAATCGAGATAACAGTAAAGACAGTCGTTATTGGGGATTTGTAAAAGATGAAGATATTTTGGGACGAGCGTTTGCCATATGGATGAGTTGGGATAGCCTTGAAAATGATTGGTCAAAGAAAATTCGTTGGCATCGATTAGCAACGATTATTCATTAGATGATTATGTTATGAACTGATTATGTGATTATGCAAGATAAGAATCTTCAACAATTTGCCAAAAATCTAGGGTATCATTTTAAAAATGATGCTCTATTTCAAGCTGCTATTACCCATCGATCGATAGGGGGGACTAATAACGAACGTCTTGAATTTTTAGGAGACTCTATTTTAAATTTCACTATTGGTTCTGAACTCTACAATCGTTTCACTAAAGCGCGTGAGGGAGAGTTGACCCGTATGCGTGCCATGTTAGTAAGAGAAGAAACGCTTGCTGAAATTGCGCGTGATTTACAAGTAGGGAAGTATTTACATTTAGGTCTTGGCGAATTAAAAAGTGGTGGACATCAAAGAGGTTCTATTTTAGCAGATGCATTAGAAGCCATTATTGGAGCCATTTATTTAGATTCTGATATTCATACTTGTAGAGAGCGTATTTTAGTGTGGTATGGTACACGTTTGGAAAACATCATTCCGAATGAATCTCAAAAAGATGCTAAAACACGTTTGCAAGAATTTTTACAGGCTCGGCATTTGCCTTTACCTGAATATCAAGTCGTTAGTGTAGAAGGTGATCCACACGATCCTATTTTTCATATTCAATGTATTATTTCAGGATTAGATAAACCTTTAGAAGGGGTAGCGAACAGTCGTCGTAAGGCAGAACAAATAGCAGCTGAAATGGCCTTAAAGGTTTTGCATGTCTGAACACCAAGCTTTGACTTATTGTGGTTTTGTTGCCATTATTGGTCGACCCAATGTGGGCAAATCAACTTTATTAAATCGTATTTTAGGGCAAAAATTAAGCATTACTTCTAGAAAACCGCAAACAACGCGTCATCAAATCTTAGGGGTTAAAACAATGGGGGCGTATCAAGCCGTTTATGTAGATACCCCTGGGTTACATTTTCAAGAAACTCGAGCACTGAATCGATATATGAATAAAGCAGCCAGAGGCGCTTTAAAAGATGTCAATGCAGTAATTTTTGTGGTTGATGGCATGAAATGGACAGAATTGGATACCTGGGTTTTAGAAATCATTTCTCATGTTCAGTGTCCAGTTATTTTAGCGGTTAATAAAACTGATACCATTTCAGAAAAAGAACTATTATTGCCTTATTTACAGAGTCTTTCAGAAAAGTATACCTTTTCTGACATTATTCCCATTTCAGCACGCAAAGGCACGAATGTAAAAATTTTAGAAAGAAAAATATCAGAACTTTTACCAGAAAGTCCTCATTATTTTCCAGAAGAACAAGTCACCGATAAAACCCTGCGATTTAGAGTGGCAGAAATTATTCGCGAAAAATTAACCCGAATGTTGGGTGAAGAAATTCCTTATGCCATTACCATTGAAATTGAATCTTTTAAAGATGAGGAAAAATTGTGCACCATTCATGCCATTATTTGGGTAGAAAGAGACGGCCAAAAACCAATCGTGATTGGTAAAAATGGTGCTCGTTTGAAAGAAATTGGTATTCGTTCTAGAGTCGATATGGAAAAGTTATTAGGAAAGAAAGTCCATTTAAGGCTTTGGGTTAAGGTAAAAGGGAGTTGGTCTGATGACGAGCGGGCTCTGGCAAGTTTGGGGTATATTGATTAATGTCTCATGGTGTCAAATCTTGACATTGGACAAACCGGTCATGATGCAAGTTTTACCAATGTCAAATTTGATATGAGATATAACCGGTTTGTCCAATGTCAAGATTTGACACCATGAGACACTACAAGGATTTAAGATATGCATCGCATTGAATTTCAATCTGCTTACATTTTGCATGCACGTCTTTATCAAGAAACAAGCTTGTTATTAGAACTTTTTACAGAAGATTATGGGCGTATTGCTGTCATTGCAAAAGGGGCAAGACGACCGAATTCACAAGCACGTGGATTGTTGCAATCATTTGTGCCTTTATTAGTTTCTTGCGTTGGACGAGGCGAATTATTAACCTTAAAAAATTTTGATTCAGCAGGTGTCGTCCATCATTTACCTGGACGACAATTAGTCAGTGCTTTTTATCTGAATGAACTGTTAATGCGACTGTTAGCACGATGGGATGCGCATACCGATTTATTTCAAAGTTATCGAGAAACTTTGATACAACTCGAAAAAGCAAGAGATGACAAAAATATTACTGAACAGCAAACTTTGCGATTATTTGAAAAAAATTTATTAAAAGCAATAGGCTATGAATTAAGATTAACAGAAGAAGCAGGAAAAGGTCATCCAGTTAAACCAGAGGCTGATTATTTATATGATCCCGAACAAGGGCCTATTTTAGTGGAACAGGGTGCTGAAAATTCTAGAAGAAGAGAGGAGGGTACTTTTATATTTAAAGGAAGCAGTCTTTTGGCTTTATCGGAAGAACAATTTCAAGATCCACAAGTGTTATTGGATGCTAAACGCTTAATGAGGCGAGCTTTAAGTGTACATTTAGGGTATAAACCATTAGAAAGCCGACGGTTATTAAGGGTATAATTCGTTTTAATGAAAATTATTGGTATAGGTACAGATATTGTTTCAATTACACGCATTGAGTCGATTTGGGATCGATTTGGCGTTACTTTTGCGCGACGTATATTAACGCCGACAGAATTGCTCGAACTCCCAAAAATTTCTAAGCCAGTACATTTTCTAGCTAAACGTTTTGCTGCAAAAGAGGCGTTTGCTAAAGCTCTGGGAACGGGTTTTCGGCAGGGAGGCATTTGGTTAACAGAAATAGGGGTTGTTAATGATTCTCTAGGAAAACCTGAATTTATATTTAGAGGCAATGCAGCTTCAGAGGTTGCGCTGCGAGGTATTACCGAGAGTCATTTAAGTCTTTCTGATGAAAAAGAGTTTGCAGTTGCTTTTGTCATTTTAATTGGGTGAAAAACTAGCAAAAAAAATGCCCCAATAGAGGTTACTGAGGCAAAAAAAGTTTTATAACTAAACCGATTATAGGGAAAAACCGATTTAGATTGAGCATAATGGCGTATTATCAAGTGGGGGTCAAGTCTTTTTTCAGGACAGTGTTTTCAGGATAGTTAGCTTGTTCTTATATCCTACAGCAACAAGCAAAAGCAAAATGTAGATAGTCGGGTAGGCTATCCTGAAACAAGACTTGACCCCCCCTAGGAGAATCTATGACTGTTGCCATGGTTTATGATATTGAAACGATCCCCGATATTAACAGTGGACGAAAGTTCTTAGGATTTATTGAACAATCCGATGAAGAGGTATTAGCTGCTCTTTTAGAACGAAGACGTCAACAAACCCAAGGATCGGATTTTTTGCCCCATTATTTACATAAGGTGGTTGCTATCTCAGTGGTTGTCGCGACTTCTGAATGGGTGAAAGTATGGTCTTTGGGGGATGAAAATTCAGATGAGCGTGAGTTAATTGTACGTTTCTTTTTAGGGATCCAACAATACGCTCCGACACTTATTTCTTGGAATGGCAGTGGCTTTGATTTGCCGGTTCTTCATTATCGTGCTTTATTGCATGGGATTTCTGCTCCTCGTTATTGGGAAACGGGTGAAAGTGATTCTGGATTTAAATGGAATAATTATTTAAGCCGGTATCACCAACGTCATACAGATATTATGGACGTTATTTCAGGATATCAAAATCGTGCCTTTGCACCTTTAAATGAGATTGCATTAATGCTAGGTTTTCCAGGTAAAATGGGTATGGAGGGGGGTAAGGTATTTGAACATTTTCAAGCGGGTGGTATTCACTCTATTCGGAATTATTGCGAAACCGATGTTTTGAATACCTATTTAATTTATCTTCGATTTCAATTCATTCGAGGGCAATTGGATGAAGGATCTTATGAATATGAACAAACGCGTTTAAAAAATCATCTGATGCAGTCTGAAAAACCACATTTATTAGAATTTTTAAGGATATGGCAGCATGGATGATGATACTGCTATTGCTCCACAAAATGGTATAACTTTACAAAAAGGGGCTAAGGGAACGATTCATGCGCTTTCTCATGAGGGGCGAGGGATTGCAGAAGTTAATGGGAAAACGGTATTTTTGGAAGGGGGATTACCTGGCGAAGAGGTGTCCTTTGTTTATCAAAAAAGACGCAAAAAATTTGATGAAGGACGAGTGGTTCATGTCATTAATCCTTCGCCTGATCGCGTAGAGCCAAAATGTCAGCACTTTGATCTCTGTGGTGGGTGTACACTCCAACACATGGAATCGAGCGCGCAAATATTGCATAAGCAAGCAGTATTATTAGAGCAATTACGTCATTTTGGAGGTGTGGAACCTGAAACAGTATTGGATCCTCTCATTGGCCCTGTTTGGGGATATCGCCGTAAAGCCCGCTTAGGTGTGCGTTATGTTGTCAAAAAAGAAAAAGTGTTGGTTGGTTTTAGAGAGAAACAAAGCCATTTTATTCTTGATCTAAAAAAGTGCGAAATATTACATCCGCGCATTGGGGATCGGTTACCAGAAATCACAACACTCATTTCTAATCTGGAAGCTTATCGTGTTATTCCTCAAATTGAAGTTGCCGCAGGGGATAAAGATGTTGCTTTGATATTTCGTCATTTAGAACCCTTGTGTGAGGGTGATAAAAAAAGTTTAGTAGAATTTGCAAAACACACCGGTTTTCATCTCTATTTACAAAGTGGTGGACCAGAAACAATTTGCCCGCTGTGGCCTAATACCCTAAATTATTTGACCTATAAATTGAAAAATTTTGATCTACGATTCCTGTTTCATCCCGCTGATTTTACGCAAGTTCACGCTGACATCAATCAGAGTATGGTTGAAAGAGCTCTTTCACTGCTTCAACCTAAAGATACGGATCGGGTTCTCGATTTGTTCTGTGGGATAGGAAATTTTACTTTGCCATTGGCAAAGTTTGCTCACCAGGTGGTGGGTGTTGAAGGGAGCTCTGAACTTGTTCGTCGAGCAGAAGAAAATGCCTTACATAATCGGATAAACAATGTTAAATTTTATGCCTCTGATTTACAATCGGATATTTTACAGTCGAGTACCCATCAGTCACACTGGGCAAAAGAGTGCTATGATTCAGTATTGTTAGATCCTCCTCGTACGGGAGCATTTCCTATAATGGGACTAATCCCTAAATTGGGGGTCACTCGGGTGGTTTATGTTTCTTGTAATCCAGCAACTTTAGCACGTGATGTAGGTGAACTGGTACAAAAACATAAGTTTCGACTGGTTTCAGTGGGAGTTATGGATATGTTTCCTCATACAACACATGTAGAATCTATTGCTTTATTGGTGAAACCATAAGATGAAACTTCGTCAACCACGTCCTTTGTTAGCCGATGGTACAGTGGATATTGATCGTTGGATAAAACGAGTTGCAGACAATCGATCTCAAGAACAAATTCAATTAATTCGTAAAGCTTGTGAATTCGCGAAAGAGTATTTGGATCGCGGGCTAGAAATGGCTGAAATTCTGCATGATTTAGGTTTAGATGCTGCTACGGTAGCAGCAGCGATTGCGTATAACCATGCATATAATAACAATAGTCCTACTCGTGAAAAACCTATTTTGAACGACATTGAGCGATCTCTTGGTCAAGAAGTAGTCTCTTTGGTTGCTGGCCTGCAAAAATTGCACTCTTTGCCTACTCAGAAAATTACACAATCTGAAAATTTACGACGCATGTTGTTGGCTGTGGTTGAAGATGTCAGAGTCGTTTTAATTCGTTTGGCAGAGCATACCTGTGAGATGCATGCTCTAGTGAATGGTCATGAGAAATTCCGTCGCCAACTTGCGCAAGAAAGCTTAGACATTTATGCGCCATTAGCAAATCGTTTAGGGATAGGGCAACTTAAATGGGAATTAGAAGATTTAGCGTTTCGTTTTTTAGAACCTATTACTTATAAACATATTGCAAAATTATTGGATGAGCGGCGAACTGACAGAGAAGATTATATTAATCGTGTTATTCTGCAGGTAGAAAAAGCCTTACAGCCTCAAGGAATAGAACCTGAAATTTCAGGACGTGCAAAGCACATTTATAGTATTTGGAAAAAAATGCAACGTAAAGGAGTTGGATATAATGAGATTTACGATGTTCGTGGCATTCGTATCTTAGTGTCTAATATTCATGAATGTTATGCGACTTTAGGTGCGATACATTCTATTTGGCAGCCCATTCCCAAAGAATTTGATGATTATATCGCAAATCCTAAAGATAATGGGTATCGTTCACTACATACTGCAGTGGTGGGACCTGAAGGTCGGGCCTTGGAAGTGCAAGTGAGGACACATGAAATGCATGCGCAAGCTGAATTAGGGGTCGCCTCGCATTGGCGTTATAAAGAAGGCGGCAGTCCTGATCTAGGTTATGAGGCAAAATTAGCCAATTTGCGACAAATTTTGAAATGGCAGGAAGCGTTTGCTACCGAAAAAGGCGATAAAGAAAGTGATGCAATGCTACATGCGGAAGTATTTCGCGATCGAGTTTATGTTTTAACACCGAAAGGAAAAGTGATTGATCTTCCAGAAGGAGCGACGGCGTTAGATTTTGCTTATCATGTACATACGGAAATTGGCAACCGATGTCGTGGTGTAAAAATTAATGGCAAAATTGTGCCTTTGACCAAACCGCTTAAAAGTGGAGATCAAATTGAAGTTTTAACTGCTAAAGCTGGAGGACCCAGTCGAGATTGGTTAAACCCACAATTGGGATATTTAAAAACGGCACGAGCTCGAGCTAAAGCACATCAGTGGTTTAAACGACAAGATAAAGATCAAAATATTTCCGAAGGTCGAGATGCTCTTGATCGGGAATTGAAACGATTGGGCGTTAGAAATCTCAATTTTGAAGCCTTAGCCCATCAATTAAAATTTCCTAAGGTAGATGATATGTTAAGCGCTTTAGGGGGCGGGGATATTCGGGTTGCTCAGATTTTACATGCTGTTCAGGTATTGGCTCCTCCCATATTAAAGAAAATACCTCCCGTTAAAGCTGCTGCCAAAGAAAAAAAAGCATCAGAGGTGGATATACGGGTTGCGGGTGTTGGCAATTTGTTATGCCAAATGGCACGATGTTGCAAACCTGTACCAGGCGATGAAATCATTGGTTATATTACGGTTGGGCGGGGAGTATCCGTTCATAGAAAAGAATGTGCAAACGTTCTGGAAGCGGGTGAAAGGAATCAAAATCGTTTAATTGAAGTAGAGTGGGGTGGTAAAGGGAAGCTTCAGAATCAGTATACGGTGGAAGTTGCAATCCATGCTTTTGATAGGCAAGGTTTATTACGAGATATCAGTTTTGTTTTAGCGAATGAACACGTCAATGTTGTTGCCGTAAATACCATAACCAGTAAAAAGGAAAATACGGCAGATTTTCGTTTAAAGATAGAAGTTTCTGGAATTGAGATATTGGGTAAAATATTTTCAAAGATCCAACAATTGCCTAATATTATTGAAATAAAGCGGGTTGATTAGAATGACACGGTGTCAGACACCAATGGCACTAAGATAAGAAATAGTATGTTTAATATCAATTAGTTGAACAGTGGCTCTCCTTGCGGTATGTTTGATTTCCACCAAGAAATTAAACATAGCAAGGAGGCACTGATGGGTACTATTAATAGCACAAATTTGAATCTTAATCATCCAAAATCAATTTTATCTAGTTTACAATCTTCTAAGGGCCTTCCTTTTAGTGAGATACTTTCCAAACAAGTAATCAATGAGGTTATTGTGGTTCTGGAGTATCGAGTTCGCACTTATGCTCCGGATATTACATTATGGGCTCTTTTATCGCAGACCATCGATGCAGATCAGTCATTACAAGCTGCCGTTGATCGTGTAATCGCGTTCAATACTTCAAAAAATCTTCCTGTTCCATCTAGCAATACATCTGCTTATAGTCAAGCAAGAACACGATTACCTGAAGATATACTTTCTAATCTGACACGAACAAGCGCAGAGCAACTTGAACAAGCTGCCCCCTCAGAATGGAAATGGAGAAATAGAACTGTTCAATTAGTAGATGGCTCAAGCGTTTCAATGGAAGATACCCCCGAAAATCAAAATATATACCCTCAAATAAGGGGACAAAAACCGGGACTGGGATTTCCAATAGCAAATATTGTGGCAATCATTTCCTTAGCAACAGGAATGATTAAGAACGTATCAATTGGACCGTATTCAGGCAAAGAAACAGGAGAGCATGCTTTACTAAGACAAATTTTTCAAACTTTGAAGGCTGGTGACATTGTAGTTGCTGACAGATATTATTGTTCATTTTTCCTTGTGGTAACGCTAATACAAATGGGTATTGATGTTGTTTTTCCACAACACGGTACCCGTCGAACTGATTTTCGAAAAGGGAAATCATTAGGAAAAAGAGATCATATTGTTCAATGGAAGAAATCAAAAAAACCGGAATGGATGGATCAAGAAACATACGATGGTTTTCCTGAAGAAATAGAAATGCGAGAAGTTTTGATTGAAAATTCTCAAAAAGGATTTAGAACGACAAAACGAATTATGGTAACAACATTCTTAAATAGTAGGTCTGTTACAAAAGAAGATTTATCAGAATTGTACGGATACCGTTGGTTAGTTGAACTTGACTTGAGAACCATCAAGGATACCATGAATATGGGAGTACTCAGAGGGAAAACGCCAGAGATGGTGCGAAAAGAAATTTGGGCTCGTCTTTTAGCTTACAACCTAATTAGAAAAATAATGGCACAAGCTGCAGTAGTTTATGAGAAAAAACCTAGAGAATTAAGTTTTAAGAATGCATTACAATCAGTAAGATCATTTAGAGACAAAGGATTGCTTAATGAAAAAAATAAAGAACACTATTTCCAACTTTTAAAGGCAGTTGCAAGTAAACGGATTGGCAACAGACCTGGCCGACAAGAACCGAGGCGTGTTAAACGTAGGCCAAAACCAACCCCACTTTTGACGAAACCGCGTCACTTTTATCACAAAAAGGCAGCTTAATGATAGTGATTAAATTAAACGACTATTTCTTATCTTAGTGCCATTGGTGTCAGACACCATGGCCTACCATCAAAGCTCCGAAATTTTCTCAGCTTCAGCAGCGGATGGCTCAGCGGGTCGGTCTTTGTAGAACGCCTTTACAGCAGCAACCACTTCATCAGAAGTATTAACGAGTTGAAACAAATTAAAATTGGTTGCATCAATTTTGTCTTCAGGGATAAGGGTATTTTTAAACCAGCGAATGAGATCGCGCCAAAAAGGTTCCCTGACCAGAATGACTGGGATCCTACGAGTTTTACCGGTTTGAATCAGTGCAAGAACTTCTGCAAATTCATCTAAAGTACCAAAGCCGCCGGGTAAAATAACATAGGCAGCAGCATATTTAACAAACATGACTTTTCGAGTAAAAAAGTGTCTAAACCGTAAAGAAATATCTTGATAATCATTAACGCCCTCATGTTGAGGGAGCACAATATTTAAGCCGACACTGGAAGAACTGCCGCGATAGGCCCCTTTGTTGGCTCCCTCCATAATGCCGGGCCCGCCCCCAGTCACAATAGAAAATCCTGCATTAGAAAGTTTTTCTCCAATTTCAATTGCCATCAGATAATCGGGACTGTTTGGATGAGCTCGGGCTGATCCAAAAATACTGACAGATGGTTTGATATGAACTAAGCGTTCAAATCCTTCCACAAATTCGGCCATGATTTGAAAGATTTTCCACGATTCTCGAGTCAACAGAGAATCATTAACTGTGGGGGCTATGGGACGGTGATCGGATATTGATTTGTCCATGCATTCTCCTCCTTATTTTAATATAGCATTAATGTAGCATGATTTAAAAATAAGAATTGTCATAAGAAAAGTCATAAGGATTATTGTTAGGTGGTTTGCTTTTTTTTGTTGAAAATTTGAAAAAGTGCATAAGTTGTGTTAGAGGTTTTAAGAGAAGGATTTGTTTTATAAAGGTATAATGGAAATGGATTTATGACATTAGCAGCTACGCTTAAAAAGTTTTTACATAAACATAGGGTTCAATATCGGGTACTTCATCATGATCGCACCACTTCATTAGAAGAAGCGGCGAGAGCCACAGGCATAGATAGAAATCAAATGATAAAAGCATCCGTTTTATGGGATGGAAATGGGTATGTTATGGCAGTTTTACCCCTATCGGCAAAAATAGATGCTTTTAAACTTAAAAGACAATTACATCGCCCACTTCAATTAGTTTCTCGACATGAAATCGATAGATTGTTTCCTGATTGTGAGCCGGGTTCCCATCCCCCGATTGGAGAAATTTATCATTTAGATTGGGTACTGGATAAAAGTCTTTACCAATTAAATTCTGTTTATTTTGAATCGGGGTGTCATACCTCTCTTGTACAAATATCCACGGATGATTTCTTATTCTTAAGCAGTGGTGCTTTCTATTGTCCCTTTGCAGATGCTAGTGCTATTCATTCTGTAGCTGTTAGTCTTTCAAATTGATATACTAAGGCTTGTGGCGAAAGATAAGTGGGAGTAATTAGCATGCAGCTTATTTTATTGGGTGCACCAGGGGCTGGTAAAGGTACTCAAGCTGAATTTATATGTAAGCAATTTGGGATCCCTAAAATCTCAACGGGAGACATGTTGAGAGTTGAAATTGCTGCACGTACACCTATAGGTCAAAAAGTACAAGGCATTATGGCAGAGGGGAAATTAGTCCCAGAGGAAATTGTAAATTCTTTATTGATGGCGCGTCTTAAACTTCCTGATTGTAAGAAAGGTTTCCTTTTAGATGGATATCCAAGAACAATTTCCCAAGCAGAATTACTTGAAACGAATGGAATTTTAATTGATGCTATTATTGAAATCTATATTTCGGATGAAGACATTATTAAGCGATTGTCAGGTCGAAGAATACATCCCCAATCAGGTCGAACATACCATATAATATACCAACCACCTAAAAATCCAGAGATAGATGATATAACACAGGAGCCCTTAATTCAGCGTGAGGATGATAAAGAAGAAACAGTTCGTATGCGTTTACAGGTTTATCATCAACAAACTGAACCCCTGATTGCTTGGTATCAAAAGCGGTCCCCTAATAAATACATTCAAGTGGAGGGTGAGGGGGCGGTGAATTCTATTTGTGATCAAATCATGCAAAAATTGGGTTCAGTGATGGAGAAACGAGATGGCGATCGTCATATTAACCAAGGATAATTTTGATAATACTATTAATACCCATGATATGGTATTGGTGGATTTTGGGGCCGAATGGTGTGGGCCTTGTCGGGCATTTGAGAAAATTTATGAAGCGGCTTCAGAAAAGCATGCTGATATTGTATTTGCTAGAGTTGACATTGAAGAAGAAACAGAATTGGCAGAAGATTTTCAGGTTCGCTCGATTCCAAGACTCATGGTATTTCGAAGAAATATCGCAGTCTTCGCTGAATCGGGGGCTTTAACACAGACCGCACTTGAAAAAATTATTCAAGAGGCCAAAGCGCTTGACCTAACAGAAGTTCGTAAAGTTGTTGAAGATCAAGATTCTAAAAAATGATGATTCCTGAAAAAAATCGGGAAAGCGGATCCCTACATCCCCCCTCTACAACGACCACGGCTATTTTAATTGTCAATTTGGGAACCCCAGAGTCTCCTACCATTGGGGGTGTTCGTCAGTACCTTAAAACTTTTTTGTGGGATAAACGGGTTGTTGAAATTCCAAGGGTTATTTGGGGGTTTATTTTATATGGTTTTATTTTACCTTTTAGGCCCCTTAAATTGACTAAACTGTATCAACAAATATGGACAGAAAATGGATCTCCTCTTAGAACTTATACAGTGTCATTAGCGAAACGATTAAGTGATCACTTATCAATAAAATTAGGGGTAACTATTCCTGTTTTACCAGCCATGACCTACGGTACTCCAAGCTATTTAAAAGCCATTGAAACGATTATTCATTTACAGATACAACACTTAGTTGTGTTGCCTTTGTTTCCTCAATATTCATCTACGACGACTGCGGCAGCCTATGATGCACTTGCACGTGCATTATCAAAGAGTCGACAAATTCCTTCTGTTTATTTTATTCGTGAATATGGTTTAGAGGCTTATTATATACAAGCATTAGTCCTTCATATTTCTTCTTATTGGAAAGAAAATGGGCGCTCAGAATATTTATTATTTTCTTTTCATGGCATTCCAAAACGCAATGAAGATTTAGGTGATACTTACCCAGAGCAATGTCGAAAAACAGCATTGCAAGTTGCTAACTTATTGAAAATGCCGGAAAATAATTGGAGCGTTAGTTTTCAATCCCGCTTTGGATGGAATACATGGGTTCAGCCTTATACCGATGAAATATTAATTTCATTGGCTCATAAAGGGTTTCATTCGGTTGATATTGTGAGCCCTGGATTTGCAGTCGATTGTTTAGAAACCCTGGAAGAATTAGGGAAATTGAATTTTAACCGGTTTATAAAAGCGGGTGGAAAACAATTTAGAGTTATCCCAGCATTGAATGATACCCCTCTACATGTGGATGCTTTAAGTAATATTTTAAAAAAATATTTACAATGTAGTATGTACTAGAACAAGATTTGTGCTATGTTTGTATTGTCCGTTAATTTGTAAGCCATAGGAGATCAAGCATGGCAAAAGCGAAACGTAGAGTAAAGAAGGCGAAGTCTGCTTCGCCAAAAGCGTCGGTTGCTAAGAAGGCAGTTGCTAAAAAAGCAGGTGCCAGAAAGTCTACCGCTAAAAAGGGTGCCAAAAAGGTAGTTGCTAAAAAATCTGTTGCTAAGAAGAAGCGAGTAACAGCTAAAAAAGCGACTGCTAAAAAGGCGGTTGCCAAAAAGGCAGTAGCTCGTAAGCGTAAGCCTAAAGCTAAAGCCGGTGCTGCTAAGGCAGTTGCCAAGAAGACAACCAAAAAACGAAAAACTGCCCGTAAAGCTAAGGCTGGTGGGGCTAAAAAACGAGTGACTAAAGCCGCTTCTCACAAGCGTAAATCACGTCGTTCTAGCCGTAAAACCGCTATGGCAAAGGCAGCTTAAGTTTAAGCAAGCCCAAACCAACCACTAAAAGCGCCGTAGAAGTCTTAAAGTAAGGTTACGGCGCTTTAAGTGGTGTATAAACCCAGCCTAATCGCTGGGTTTTGCTTTTTGTGGGGTGGATTTTGAAATTATTAGCGATTGATACAGCCACTGATGGGTGTGGAGTTGCTTTATTGGTAGGTGATGCCCTATTTCATCGTTTTCAAGTGGCACCTAAGCAACACACACAGTTAATCTTGACCATGATTGATGAATTACTACAAGAAGCCGGGATTACTTTACAGGATTTAGATGTTTTTGCCTTTGGCAGAGGTCCTGGGAGTTTTACTGGAATTAGAATTGCCACCAGTGTCATTCAAGGTTTAAGCTTTGGATGTGATAAACCTGTTGTTCCTGTTTCAACATTGCGGGCACTTGCACAGGGCGTTTATCGAGAACAGGGACAAACTCATGTATTTGCGAGTTTAGATGCCCGTATGCAAGAGATTTATTGGGGGCTATTTGTGGTGGATAGTGAGGGGATCATGCAGTCGATCACAGAAGAACGTGTGGGGCCCAAAGCAGACGTTCAATTACCAGAAGGAAATTGGATTGCAACAAGTCGTTATCCTGAAGCAAGAGATATTGCCACAATAGCGCGCGCAGAATTTGTTCTAGGTCATTTTGTGTTTGCTAAAGATGCTTTGCCCATTTATATAAGGGATACGGTTGTTAGAAAATAAATACATGGAACACTATAGTCCTTCAGATAAATATTTTGTGAGGGAGAGGTGTTTCTGCATAGCGAGTTTTGCGACCGAAACAAAGTATTTATCTGAAGGGCTATATATATGTTAAAAATATTCTTTCCATCTGATGAAGATTTTTTTAAACTATTTCAAAGTGCTGCGGAAGAATTAGTTAAAGCCTCCCAACAATTTAAATTGATGTTATCAGATCTCAATAATAAAGAGCTCTATTCAAAGCAGATCTCTCATCATGAACATTGTGCAGATAAAATAGAAGAACTTACACTTGCTAAATTACATAAAACGTTTATTACTCCGTTTGATCGGTACGATATTCATAGGTTGGTTAGTAAACTCGATGATTCCGTGGATTATATAAAAAGAACGACACAAAAAATTGTAACTTATGAAGTAAAAAGTACCCCGTTAGAGATTGTGACCTTGGGGGATTTGTGTCACCGATCTTCAGAAATTATTCTAAAGGCTGTAAGTTCTCTTAATTCTCTTAAAAATTCAACAGAGATTTTATCTTTATGTGATGCGATTAAACCTTTAGAGGGTGCTTCTCAGCACATTGTTTTGGCAGGGGTTGCCAAACTTTATAAAGAAGAGTCTGATTTTAAAAAATTGATTATCACTAAAGAACTTTATGAAGACACTAAGAACATTATCGGAGGCTGTCGCATTGTGGCAGTTATTATAAAAGATATTGTTCTGGAGTATTCATGACCTTTATCATCTTAATTATACTGCTGGCATTCATTTTTGACTTTTTAAATGGCTTTCATGATTCCGCTAATTCGATTGCCACCATTGTTTCTACACGTGTTTTAAAACCGCACTGGGCGGTATTATGGGCAGCATTTTTTAATTTTGTTGCATTTTTAGTTTTTGAGTTACACGTTGCTAATACCATTGGAACTGGATTGGTCGATCCTAATGTGATTGAACCAATGGTGGTTTTTGCTGCATTGATTGCCGCCATTTTTTGGAATATCCTGACTTGGTATTTTGGTCTACCTTCTAGTTCTTCTCATGCTTTAATTGGCGGTATCGTTGGGGCTGCTGTTGCAAAATCAAATATTGATACTATCAATTTTGCTGGTTTAAGCAAAATACTGCTTTCAATAATAGGTTCTCCTGTTTTGGGGTTATTGTTAGGATTTATTTTAATGGTAGTGGTTGTTAGGATTTTTTATGATTCCACTCGTCACCAAGTTGATGTGTTGTTTCAAAAACTTCAATTACTCTCTTCCGCTTGGGTGAGTTTAGGGCATGGGGGGAATGATGCACAAAAAACCATGGGTATTATTGCGGTTTTATTATATTCTGTTGAACCATCGGGGCATGAGTTTAATATTCCTTTTTGGGTGATTATTTCTTGTAATTTTATGATGGCGATGGGAACTTTGTTTGGAGGTTGGCGCATCATTAAAACCATGGGGATGAAAATTACCAAATTAAAACCAGTTCATGGTTTTTGTGCTGAAACTTCGGCAGGTATTGCACTATTTGTAGCAACTTATTTTGGGATTCCGGTTTCAACCACACATACTATTACGGGCTCTATCGTGGGGGTTGGCTCCATACAAACTTTATCAGCAGTTCGTTGGGGAATTGCAAGAAGAATTGTCTGGGCATGGGTCTTAACAATTCCTGCAACTTTTTTGATTTCTGCAGGGATTTGGAAGGGGTCGCGTTGGGGGTCAAGTCTTTTTTCAGGATAGGTTTTAAAGAACCTATCCTGAAAAAAGACTTGACCCCCAAAATCCGGCCCTTTTTTAATTCGCCACCAAGCAATTGCCGTTGCTGCACGATAATAGGCTCTTAATTGTTCACTGTACTCTGGGGAACCTACAGTTTCTTTCCCTGAGAGACTTAAAACTTGGCAATTGGGTAATATAATGCGCTCATTGCCAAAACCTATCAATGGACTCATAAATGCGGTTTCAGTTGAATCATGATCTGCTAATAGATTTCGACCCATAGAATGATAAGAAAACCCTTTAGGCGCAGCCAATTCTAGGAGGGTAGGGGCAATATCTAGATGTCCACCAGCTACATTATTTGTTGATATTTTCTTGTTTGATAGAATGTCAGGTCCGTACAATACCAAAGGAACGGCACTGGCATCATAGCTAGGCATATTCAATAACACATGACGACGACTGGGATGATCTCCTGTAATTGCAAAAAGACTTTTAGGTATATCTTTGGATATTTTTCGCACAAATTGCCCTAATACTTTATCCGCATACCAAAAATGCCCCAGTGTTTTAGCCGTAGCTCTTCCATTGGGATAATTTTTTAAAATTTGTTTCATTTTTTCTTCATCAAAGCCCATTTTTTTAAGGTCAATACTAAAGGGGGGATGATTACTGGTTGACATAATTAAATTAAAAGTGGGAGTATTGTTATTATTATCTTTTGCAATGGTTGTGCTGATAAAGTCAAACAAACTGGCATCATCAATACCCCATTCATTGGTTGATAGCCAATTGGCAATATGAGGGGCGCCATAAACCACATCAAAATCCTGGTTTTTAGCAAAGTCCTCAATACGCTCCCAAGTTAAAAATCCACCGTAAAATAACTGAGTTTTGTAGCCTAATTTTTTAAAATTGGATGCTAATGCCGTTGGAAAAGGGTGCTTAGAACTTGGTTGATAATTGCTTGCTATTTTTGCATCTGGTAAACCTGTTATAATTGGCGCTAATGAGGGCATGGTTAATTCGCCCGCTGAAACAAACGCTTTGAAATAAATACCTTCAGCTGCCAGAGCCTTCAATTCCTTGGCAATTTCTAAATGGTTATACTGAGGTAATAAAGGCCAGGCATCATAACTTTCCATCACAATTAAAAAAATATGACGAGGACGTACGCCTTCAGAAACGACAGAACCTTGAGATACTCTTTTCATATAATCATCTAGATTTTTTTGAGGAGGTTTTTTGAAATAAATTTCTGCAGCTGTTTGAATGCTTTGATTTCCTAACCACTCTTTAATGCCGTCTGCGCTATTGATGGTATTATGTTTTTTAATGGCATATCGTAATGACGCAAAGGGTGGCAGGATGGTTTTATTTAAAAAAGTATCCGTTGTTACCCCTGCGTCTCTGTATTGCATTGGTCTAGGCCCTAAGCCACCTCGAAATCCAGCAACTAAAAGTATTATTAATGCTAAGCTGCAAAATTTAGGATAAGTTAAAGTTAATGTATTTGGTAAAAAAGGTTTTGCAAACCAATTGCCAAAAAATTTAAGCAACGCAAAAGATAATAAACTGATTAAGATGATATATTCAATGAAATGATATTCGAAAATTAATGTCTTAAAAATAGCTTGAGTATCATCAAATAGTAATCCAAACAAAATCTCGTTGAATGTATCGTTATATTCTTTGTAGTAGACGTAGTTTATGACACAAATGCTAACAGTTGCAATTGTTAATATCCCAAACCAAAGACTGCGCCATTTGGGGATATAAATTAAAAATCGTTGTGGTAAACAGAGTGTGGGTAAAGAACAGGTGATCAATGTGACAAAAACAAAACTGCTTGCCCAAATTGAGTCAAAACGCAAACCTTGTAGAACACTCTGAATAATTTCAAAGTAACTGGTGGAACTGGCGATTTGTGTTGAAAATAATGCGATGAATAATAAACGATAGCATTGAAATAAAGAAAGGATATACACCCATAGTTTTAAATCCAATGAAATTTGCGGCCAAAAAGATTTAGATTCATTATCAAATGTCATTAAAGCCCCAAAAACCATTTAAAAATAAGAATTTTATCATTGTTAGATTTTGTATTCAAATGTAGGGGTTAATAGGGATTACGGAAGCATTCTTTTCAATACACTATCTCGATCAATAAAATGATGTTTTAAAGCTGCGAGGGTATGCACCAAAACTAAGGCAATGATGATGTATGAAGTTATTTCATGAACCTCAAATAAAGCATTAGAGAGTGCTTTGTTCTTTTCTATGAACATGGGGAATTGATACAAACCAAAATAATTAGGGGGATATCCCGCTGCAACCGACATCATAAAACCCGTGATGGGCATCACGAACATAGTTAAATAAAGTAATAAATGAACACTGTGAGCTGCACCTTTTTCCCATTCCCTCATCAATGGAGGAAATTTGGGTTTAACATTGTATAGCCTCCATAACACAGCAAATATGGCAAGACATAATATCGTAATGCCTATGGGCTTATGCAGACCATCAATGTAAAATTCAGCAAGGGGAGATTTTTTAGGTAAGACATACTCTGTCCAATAGACCAAATAAAATTGCACAATAAAAAGCAAGGCAATGGTCCAATGAAGTAATTTGCTGATGCTTCCATACTTATTTGTGCTATTTTTTAATGACATAGTGCCCTCTCTTCCCTGGTTTTCCGTCTTTCTTTCTAACTTGACGACAAGCTAACTTAGTACAACACTTAAACTATGCAATCTATTTCAATGCGTACCGATCTCTATCAGCTTACCATGGCTCAGGGATATTGGAAATTAGGAAAGGATCAGCAGCGAGCTGTGTTTGACCTATATTTTCGAGAACATCCTTTTAATGGTGGGTATACTATTGTTTGTGGTTTAGAGAGTCTGGCTAAACTTGCCGAACATTTTTGTTTTACAAAAGCAGATATTGACTATTTATCAACCTTGTGTGGTAACGATCAAAAACCTTTATTTTATCCTGATTTTCTTCAAGTCTTATTAACTTTGCAATTAACAATCAACATCGACGCAATCCCAGAAGGGACGGCCGTATTTCCCAAAGAACCCCTACTTAGAGTAGAAGGACCACTATGGGAATGCCAGCTACTTGAAACGGTACTTCTGAACCTCATTAATTTTCCAACTCTTATTGCCACCAAAGCTTCTCGCATTTGTCATGCGGCAGGTGGGGATGAAATTGTTGAATTTGGTTTGCGCAGAGCCCAAGGTCCAGATGGAGGTTTAACAGCAAGCCGAGCTGCTTTTGTTGGTGGAGCATCTTCCACTTCAAATGTATTAGCAGGACAAACCTTTGGTATTCCTGTTAAAGGGACACATGCTCATAGTTGGGTGATGGCTTTTAAAGATGAGCAAGAAGCCTTTGATGCTTATGCTGAAGTTTTACCGAATAACTGTATATTTTTAGTTGATACTTACGATTCGCTAAAAGGCGTTAGGCATGCCATTCAAACTGGGTTAAAATTAAAGGCCAAAGGTCATCAGTTTGTTGGGATCCGCTTGGATTCTGGAGATTTAGCAAAATTAAGTATTGAAGCTAGGAAATTATTAGATGAGGCGGGATTTTCAGAGGCTATCATTGTTGCCAGTAATGAATTAGATGAGTATAGGATTGCGAAATTGAAATCTGAAGGGGCTGCCATCTCCGTTTGGGGGGTAGGTACTCGTCTTGCAACCGCTTATGATCAACCTGCTTTAGGAGGAGTCTATAAATTGGTTGCATTAAGGGGAGAAGATGGTCAATGGTACTATAAAGAAAAAAGAACTGATGATGTCAGAAAGAAAACCATGCCGGGTATTCATCAGGTGCGACGGATTTCACGACAAGGACAATTTGCACGAGATATTGTTTATGATATTTATACGCCCTTTCATTTACAAGTGATGGAAGAAGAAACTTATGAAGATTTACTGGTTCCTATCGTTCAGAACGGAAAATGGATATATAATCCACCCTCTTTAATAGATATACAAAAACGCACCATTTCTCAAATAAAACTTTTACCCAGAGAAATAACAACCTTAACACCTATAGGACATTATCCGGTGATATTGTCTCTTCCAGGAGCCTCTCTTTTGTGATAACAGTGGGAGCGCTTGCCTTAAATCAAACGCCTTTAGATTGGGATCATAATCTAAATAATATTTTAAAAGGTATTCAAAAAGCGAGAGAAGCTAAAGTCAGTGTTTTATGTTGTCCTGAGCTTTGTATTACAGGATATGGCTGTGAAGATGAGTTTTTATCTGTTGCTGTTTGCCAAATGGCACTTACAGTCCTTCAAGAAATTATTCCTTATACTTCTAATATTATGGTTGCGGTTGGTTTACCTTTATTACATCAGGGTGTTTTATACAATAGTGCTTGCCTTATTGCAGATCAAAAAATATTAGGGTTTGTGCCTAAGCAAAATTTAGCAAGAGAGGGTGTGCATTACGAACCTCGTTGGTTTAAACCTTGGCCCAATACAGTATGCGAAGAGATGCTATTAGATACGAAGCTCTATCCTATTGGAGATTTAATATTTGATGTAAGAGGTTTAAGAATTGGGTTTGAAATTTGTGAAGATGCTTGGGTTGAAAATCGTACAGGGTTGGGGCTTGTTGAACGAGGGGTTGATCTTATTTTAAACCCCAGTGCCAGTCATTTTGCATTTGGAAAATCAGAAGTTCGAAAACGGTTTGTTGAAGAGGGGGCTCGTGCTTTTCGAGTGGTTTATATTTATGCCAACCTCTTGGGTAACGAGGCAGGTCGACTTCTTTACGATGGCGATACACTGATTGCGGCAGGGGAGCATCTTTTAGCGGAGGGACCCCGATTTTCTTTTCAAGATCACGTGTTGACTACCGCTGTTGTTGATATTAAATCCCTAGGCGTCCAAAGAATAGGGGGTGCAGTCAATGATCCTATGATTTCAAAAACAATGAATAAAGAAGAAGAATTTGCAAGATCGGTTGCTTTGGGTCTTTATGATTATTTACGTAAAAGTAAAACGCAGGGATTTGTGATTAATCTAAGTGGGGGTGCAGACTCTTCTGCTTGTGTTTGTTTGGTTTATTTGATGGTTCAATTGGGTATTCAAGAGCTTGGGCTAGAAAATTTTATAAAAAAATTAAACTATATTCCAGAAATAGTAACAGTTAAAACAGCAGAAGATTGTTTACAGAAGATCTTATATTGTTTGTATCAGGCGACTTCTAATAATAGCCTAGTGACAGAAAAAGCAGCCACTGAACTTACCCGTGCCTTGAAAGTGCCCTTTTCGGTATTTTCTATCGATAAATTCGTGTTAGAATACACGCAGTTAATTCAACCCATAATAAATCGAGAAATTTCTTGGGAAAAAGAAGATATTGCTTTTCAAAACATTCAATCGCGAGTTCGAGTTCCTAGCGTTTGGTTGTTGACGAATCTTAGACAAGCTATTTTATTATGCACCAGTAATCGGTCGGAAGCTTCTGTAGGATATACTACGATGGATGGTGATACAGCAGGGGGCTTAGCTCCTTTGGCGGGCATTGATAAAGCTTTTATATTGAAATGGCTAAAATGGCTAGAGAAAGAAGGGTTAGAAGGGATCGGTCCTATTCCGGCACTTAAAGCCGTAACAGCACAAATGCCAATGGCGGAGTTACGACCTCTAATAGCAGATCAAACAGATGAAAAAGATCTCATGCCTTATGAATGGTTGGATAGTATTGAACGTTTGTTTATACGAGATAAACGTTCACCGGTTGAGATATTACAGTTCATGCAACAAAAATACCCGAGTGAATCTTTAAAAAGCCTGGCTGAAAGCATTGAGCTCTTTTTTACGCTTTGGGTTCAAAATCAATGGAAACGAGAGCGAATAGCACCGAGCTTTCATTTAGATGATGAAAATGTTGATCCTAAAACCGGATGTCGGTTTCCCATATTATCGGGTGGCTTTAAAAGAGAAATAAAAATTATGTGGGGTCAAGTCGCAACAATTGACTTTAGAAATTCGACTCAGTTTAAATAATAAATTTGGGGAATTTATGTCAATTGTTGTGACTTGATCCCACATAATTTTGTATGCATGTACACATTTCCAATGAATTTTGATTCTATTTTCTAACTTTTCATGGTATAATAATTTTTTATTTTTTATAACATAATTAGGTTTAATGATTAGAGGTGTTTTTATGGCGGCAACTATTGACAAAAAAGCTAATGTAAATAGAGAAGAAAGAAAAACAAAAATTGAAGAAGTCGAGCAAGAGAAAAAAGCAGTATCAGAATTATCATTAGATCAAATAGCACAATTAGAATTAAATCTATGTGCATTTAAGCACCGAGGTGAGATAGAAAAAGCTGGTCTTTCTGACTATGTAGCGCAAGAGGAATGTATAACAGGATTTGAAAGAGCAACGCCAGTTGTTCCAGTTTTTGATCACTGGGTTAAAACTTATGAAGCATGGAATAAAAGAGAGGGCGCAAAACCTACCGATCCGAAATATTTAGATCCCAGAGCAGCCGCTGCAGCACTACATTTAGATTCTGAGGCGGTGAGACGAGAAGAAGTTATTATGTCAATTAGGTCTATTATAGAAACTCGTATGGCTTGGAATGAAGCTACCCTTGACTATTTTCAAAACAAACCTTTACTAAAAAATACTGAATTTGAAAAATATTTAAAGGATGTTTATGGAATAACACAGAAAATGGGTCCTAGTTTTAGTCCTGCAATTCAATTTAATGATGAGGGATTGATTGAAATGGCTAGAAGTAATATTGCCGGGTATCAAGAAGTATTAACTAATTTTGATGGAATTCTTTATGAGGATACATTTTGTTTGGAAATGGCTTATGATTTACTTTTTAGTTTTTATCTTCAGATGAAAAAAGCTGCACCCAGGCTACTTATTGAGGAAATGGAAACCAGGAAAACTGCTTACGAAGCTGGCAATTATAAAGCATTTCTTGAAATTTTAAAACCTTTTATATCTCCTAATTATAAAAAATTCAAAGAAAGATTTTTTACGAAGGAAGGAGCGGTACCAATTGAAGAAACTGTAAAAGTTTTCAATGCTTACTTTAAAGAATTGTTGGATGAAAATACAGTTGTTGCATCGTTTGTTCAAGAAAATGCCAAATATTGTTTAGAAAGTTCATATTTGGAGAATTTAAGGAAAATTAGGGATGAATATTTGAAATATAGTGAAAAAGTTAAAACTGATCCTTCAAAAATAGCGAAAAATGATCCGGATCGTGCTTATAAGCTCTTTCGTTTAAGAAAGGAGATATTTTATGATTGTTATGATAATGCCATTCAAGTTAAAAATATTAAAGAAAAATTAAAGGAAACTGTTGCAGCAAAAGTGGCAGAAGAAAAAGCAAAAAGGAAAGCTGAAGAAGCTGCCAAAAAGACTACCCAAAAAGCTAAAGTTGTTGTTCATAAAAAATCTGTTCCAGAAATTCCACCAGCCGTAGATTTAGATTCTTCTTCAATTCCTCTTTTTGGTGAGAATAGACAAAAAGATCAAGAAAAATTGGAAAGAATAATGCAAGATTTTCAAGTGATTCAACGTAGAGAGCGAGATGCAGAAAAAGTGCGAGCTTATAACGAATTTGTAGATCGTCAAAGAGCAATAAATAGACAAATAGAAACAGAAAAGCGCAAATTATCGATAAAATTATCGATGAGAAGAAGTGAAAGAAAAGAGGAGAAAGAAAGCGCAGAAATGGATTCTATTGAGGTGGAACGCTTGCTTCATTTAAATCATGCTATAAAAGCACACCAAATTGTTTTTGATGCAATTTTTGATGGCGGTGATTTTACTTGTACCCAATTGGAAAGTTTTATTAAAGCGCTTTTTGCTAACTTTGTGGATAAGCCCAGCAATTTATTTGAATTCAATGGTTCTTCTCATTTTAAGGCATTTGTACCCAATACAAATGTATCTTGGGATAAAAATACAGCGGGTCTATATACAATATCACGATCACAAATGAGTAAAATAGATAGTTGGCGTTTTCATGGAGGAGATCGCATGGAAATTTTTACTAAAAAAGGACGCAAAAAGGTTTTGGATGGTTTTATACATGCAGGTATTACTCCGGAACGTTTAAGAAGAGCTATGGAGTTTAATACCATTAGAGTAGCATCCGCATCACCCAGATAAAGAGCTGCAGTTTTGCGTGCGCTTAAAGATAAAAAACCTAAGAGCCATTAGGGGTCACCCATTAGAAGGCCCCTGTAAAGTGGTAAAACACTAACATCCCAAAAATATTTCCTCTAGGAAATTCCTTTTTAAGCATACTCATACATGTTTAGCCTCTATAAGTAGCCTTGATGCGCCCTTATCTTCACTATTAAGGTGTCAACTCAATTCACTGAGTTGCACCAGTCACCCATCTGGATCTAGCTATTTACAAGGAGGCTTCGCACCTTTTTATTACACTTTCTCTTTAAGCAATTCATGACTGCGTCCTACTGCTTTTCTCTTTGTTCTAAACCACGCACGGGAACATAATTTGAGGGAAATTAGGGGTCACAAAAGTCCAGAATTCAGATTAAGATTGCTAAGATTGTATTCTGAAATTCGTATTTTATGGTTATTATATTCTTAAATTCGCATTTAATGCTTGATTGTATTCTATAATTCGTATATCCTATGATTAAATGATATTCCAGAGTTCGTCTTAAGGAGGAATGGTAGATTATCGAGAATTATGATGAATTCTGAATTGGTTAAAGCGGGTCTTTTTAAAATTATTGTTCCAACAGTCTGTCGAGAAAATTATTTGGGTGCATTAAGACGTGCAACAAGAGATCAATTTTTTCATACCTATTGCAAAGTGATGGATCAATCGCAAGCATACACAGAAAGTATTCATTGGGCAGACTATGGAGAGGCCAGAGAAAAAATTGAGCTTGATTGTGCCCATAAAACTCCGGATGAAGGACTCCCTATTTTTAACAGGGCATTACGTCATTTAATCTTATCGGATTTGGCAAATTAGCAGAATAAAGAGCCGAATTATGGTCTGTTCCCCTTTATTTTGTGTAAACTTAAGGGGGGATTACTACTTGAACTTTGGGAAGGACTGCTACTTGAACTTTGGGATACACCCATGGCATCACTGGTGGGTTGCGCTTTGGGACGAGATGCTGTGTTTGTGCTTGTGATTGTAGCTGCGGGGCTAGAAAAACAAAGTGTTGGTGAAGGTGCAGCCGTTGAATCTGGACGATCCTTTCTAGAGGAAAGCAAAAATTCCTCATAGACACTTTTATATTGGGAGGAGAAAACAGCCTTTTTATAGGGATAATAACGGATATTAGCATGCCACTGAAGCCGTTTTTGCTCTTTCCACCAACGCGTGTTTACTTCTGCATTTAATTTCTCTTTGCAAGCATCATCAATGGATAGGACTGAAGGATCATATTCCTGTATAAGAGTAATCACTCTGCCCGGTAAGGGCTGAAGGCTTGCAGCATGTCGAATGTTGTGGTAATCAGTTGTTCGTGCATTAAAAACATCTACCATAGTGCGACTAAACGGAGAGCAAAAATAAGGTGTTCGAGGATCCGGATTTTCTACAAAATCTACAGTGAGGAAAGGATGACGGTTCAATGTTTCAAAAAAACGGTTGAGAACAACATCACTCCAGCCATATTTCTGATCATACTGATTATATATGACTGTGTGGTAGTAATGAGGGTCTACTAAATGTACGTCCGACAGCTGAACGTTTTCTAAACGCGGATTATTGCTTAATGCATTTGCAAGTCTATCAACATAGAGATCATCTTTTCCCAAAAATGCAGCTTGAACAAGATTCACTGAAGAAAGGGTTGGGTGTGTTTGCAGAATCGTTAAAAAATGTGTCTGAACAGATGGCTGCCATGCATATTCGACTTTTTCCGGAAATTTTGGTTCGTGAGTGACCATTTCATAAGGTTCCGATCCGTGTTCGACCACTTGAGGGGGTTCCGGTTCGTAATTGACCACTTGAAAAGGGTCTGTTTGGTATTCGTATACTTCTGTATATTCATTGTAACTGAGATCTATTGCAGTAAGACTTGTACGCTCAATTAAATTTAATAATAGTGTTGGCCGTATTTTATCTGTCCAGGCGGCCAAAAAATTGTGAGCTATTTTCAGTGAACGAAGAGTTGGATGCCCTATTAATGGGTTGAGAAATGCTTTTAAACACCCTTTTGATATATGTCCCAGATTGTTATGGCTAATATCCAAAACTACTATTTGAGTGCTTTTAATTGCGTTTGCAAGCTGAACCAGGTTATGACGTTCAGTTGTTAGTAGACTTCTTTCGAGAACCAAAGTATGCAAGGAGCGTGCGATTGAAATCCCAGAAATGACTGCATTTGTTATATAATCGGGAAAAAGATCGAATCGTATACCATAGAGCACCCAGTTTGTAATATTTGTATTTTCCGCTATAGCATTTATTAACGTATTAAAACGTAGATGATAAAAGATTTTTGATTTTGGCAGGTAGTAATGTGATGGGATAGAAAGACGATCGAAATCTAAAGTATGTGCTTTGATAGTTTTTAGATTTGCAATTGCCGCTAAACACTGAGGATCTGTATCTGGGGCATTTATCATATCCACAGTCAATCGAAGTACACCATTTTTGAGACTATAAAACTCAGAGAATGGGTTTGATGCTGTATCGCTAGAAGTTGCCATTTTCGTTTTCCATAACTTTTAAGTGAAGCTTGATATTATACTCAAAAAAATTAGGGGTCAAATTCAGGGCCGTTCGATGAACATTTAGGCAACCAAACATTTAAAATCCCCTCAACAACATCCAATAGTTTCAACCAGAGGTTATATTACCAAAAAAGCTACTGGGCACCATTAGAAGGGGCCGGCACGGGGACCGGCCCCTACATTGGCTGCGTCCTAAAACCCTATCTATCTCAATTAATGAACCTCGTCCTGTTTGGATGAGCATCAGGGGAAACGACATTGTAGGGGCCGGTCCCCGTGCCGGCCCTGCTCCAGTATAGGAATAAGGATAGATAGATGAAAATGTGTAGGACAGGAATGGTGCAAAAAGAAAAAAGGATTAAAATAACCTAAATAACTAACTGTTCGCTGAGTCGCCCTGGGGTCAAATTAGGGTTTCTTAACTTGTTGGTAAGTAAAAAAACACCTATCTATTTGATTTTTATTATTATTACCATTGACTAAATTTAGTCAATGGATATTGACTAAATTTAGTCAATGGCTAATACTATCCTTATGGATACAAGATTTTTACCCCATAATACTCATCTCGATACCCCAGAGCTTTTTGCAGAAAGAGATCCTCAATTACGGCAATTAAAAAAACAAATCTATGTATATCGTTCTAGTCTTTTAGATGAGTTTCCTCTTGAAACGCCGGGTATTTATACCTTGGGTGGGGGTCGTCAAATAGGAAAATCAACGCTTTTAAAGCAGTGGATGCTTGAATTATTGAATAAAAATATTTCTCCTGCTTCTATTGCTTTTCTTTCGGGAGAATTGATAGACGATCATCATGCACTTCTTAATATTTTACAAGAGCAGCTTCAATCCATGCCACAAAATAAGATATGTTATTTATTGATCGATGAAGTTACTTATATTAAAGACTGGGATAAAGCGATTAAATATGCGGCTGATGCTGGACTATTAGAGCAAACGGTATTGATGCTCACAGGATCCGATCTTTCTCTAATTCAAGAAGCCCGTATGCGTTTTCCTGGTCGACGAGGTCAATCTTCAGTTATTAATTTTCATCTTTATCCCTTATCTTTTAAAGAATGTGTTTTATTAAAAAATCGTGTTAATAATATTCAAAAATTGATAAATGAAGAATATCTGCCTTCTAAATCAGAAATAGAAGCGTTGTTTGCAGAATTTCATGAATATTTACAACATGGGGGTTATTTAACGGCTATTAACGATTTAGCCAAATTTAATAACATTTCAAAAGCAACTTTAATTACCTATTCGGATTGGATCCGGGGTGATATGTTAAAACGAGGAAAACAAGAGCATTATCTACGCGAAATCTTAATAGCCATTATAAAACGATATAATAGTCAGGTGACCTGGAATGCTTTAGCACAAGATTTGTCTATTGATCATCCTAAAACGGTTGCAGATTATGCATCACAACTTGAATCGATGGATGCATTGTTTATTCAATCTGCATTGATGGAAGATAAATTAACAGCGGCTCCTAAAAAGGGTAAAAAATTAGTCTTTACCGATCCTTTTATTTTCCATGCGCTTCGAGCGTGGTTGTGGTCGGTGGAAGATCCTTATTCTTCACAAATTATGGCTGGTTTAAATGATCCAGAATTGTGTTCTAAAATAGTCGAGGCTTGTGTGGCTATTCATTATCGTCGTTATTATCCAACTTATTATATTAAAGCAGAAGGCGAAATTGATATTGCTTATATTAATAAAGGACGATTTTGGCCTATTGAAATCAAATGGACGAATCAATTGCGTGCAAAAGATCTTAAACAAATATTAAAATATTCAAATGCTCGAATTTTCTCTAAAACACAAGCGTTTGGCAATATTCAAGCTGTTCCAACAGAGCCTCTTCCATTGTCTTTATTGAGAATTTAAACCCTATATTTTTGTGACCATTCACGTAATTTCATGAAAACTCTATTGGATTATTAACTTTATATATGATATTATGTATCATTCTAACTTGGGTTTATTGTTTTTCGGAGTATAGGTTATGGCAGCAGTAGTATTAGAACAAGATGGGAAAGCAGAAGCAGAAGATAAAATGAGTTCTGAATTAAAAAGATTGGGAGATGAATATGCACGTAAACACCCACAAAGAGAGGTAAAAGCTAGAGAAGAGGAATGCAGCAACACAGGATTTGAAGTTCTATCTGTTGCGCCAGGTTTTTTGGATCACTGCGTTTCTACTTATCGGGAATGGCATAGAATAGATCCCTCTGATTCTAGATATTTGGTTCCCGAGGTAGCAGCTTTAACGATGAATTTAGATCTTGAGGAAGCAAGGAAAGAAATATTACAAGAAGAAACTATTGAGAAAATCACATCCATTTTGCAAAATCGTATAGCATTTAATGAATCAACGATCGATCTCATGGAGACACAGAAGCCTGAGGTTGTTGGCAAATATTTAGAGAGAGTATATGGACTACGTATAAGCGCAAGCTCTAGACATTATCATGATGCAGTTATAGAGATGACGGAAAAAATAACCAGAGAATGTAGTTCAAATATTACGGCTTATAATAAAATGCTATTAAAGGTAAAAAACTTAAAAGAAAGCATTTCTTTAGCTCCTTTTTCTTTAGAGGTGTTATATGATTATATGTTCGTGAATAGGCATGCTCTAAAAGAATGGAGTCTTGTATCTATATTTGGTAAGGGATCAAAAAGAAACATAAAAGCTGTAGAACAATTAGGGAAGAGTAAGGTTGCATATGAAGCAATCCATATTGAAAGAATTATTAAAATATTAAAGCCATTTTTATCTCCATTTTATCACTTGTTTAAAGAAAAATTTTTTAAGAATGAGCAGTGGTTGGATACCTTGAATACGGAAGTTCTTTGGTGTTATGCCTCTGAAGCAGCCGAGATGCCTAACAAAATTTCGTTATCTATTGCTAATATAGATGTATCTTCACTAACCGAGCATGATGATGTCGTACTTGTTAATGACTGTCGATACCTTTTAAAAGAACATAGAAATCTTGACCACAGGTTTAACGTTTTTCTTGAATCATTTAGAAAACCTCTTCCTGTTGGAATAACAGAATCTACTATGCTTTTAATGACTTTAAGCGCAAGGAAAGAGTTCTTTTATGCTTATAATGAACAAATTATCAAATTCAGAAATCTGGAATCAAAAATAAATGAATTGTTATTAAAATTAGAAAAACAAAAACTTGAAATAGCCGCAGAGAAAAGGATTTCAACAGTCGCTGTTGTAGCTTCTGCTTCAGTAGAAACATCACCCTCTCTTGTTCATTCAACAGATCTTGTTTTGGCAGAAAGGCGAATGCGTGAGCAGGAAATTTTAGATCGTAAGCAGCAAAGGGAAGAGGCAGAACAATTTAGGCATGCACAAGAACTTTTAAACCATAAGAGACGACAAGCAGAACAGAATCAACGTTATAGAGAAGCTGTAGAAGAGAGGCGAGCAGAAAAGGAAAGAGAGAAGCTAGCAAGTGAGAAAAAAGAAGGGAATGAAAAGAAAGAGGAAGCAGAACTGTCTGATTCTGAAGTCGTACAGTTAGTTCATTTAAGTCAAGTTGTCAGAAGACATCAAACAGTGTTTAGTGCAATTTTTGGGGAAGGAGATTTTGATTGTTCCAGTTTTGAGGTTTTTACTAAAGCATTGTTTACTGGCAGTGTGTTAGATAAACCTAGAAACTTATTCAAGTTTAATGGCTCATCTCATTTTAAAGCTTTGATTCCTAATACTAAAGTATTTTGGGACAAGGATAGGGGACAGTATAAATTATCACGGCAACAAATGACTAAAATAGATAGTTGGCGTTTTCATGGCACAGATGATAACGAAATTTTTACTAAAAAAGGGCGTGAAAGATGTAGGGATGGATTTATTAATGCGGGTATTACACCAGAGCGTTTAAAAAGGGCTGAATTTTTGCATGCTGTTAGGTCAGCAGCAGCATCTGCTGCTACAGCAGCTGCAACCGCGAGTGCTCCTGCAGCTGCTACAGCCTGTCGGCGTTAATAGTGATTTAGAGTTAGGATCAAGAGATGATGGAGGAAGCTCCATTGTTATAGCTGCTTCAAAAAGGAGACGATAGTTTTATCTTTTCTTTTATATTAATAATAAAGCTGCAGCAACTTTTCTTCCTTCGGTTGCTAAAAGTGTATAGGTTCTACAAGCGGCCGCAGTATCCATCACTTCAACCCCAATTTTATGTTTTGTTAAAATTGCATATAAATTCTTAGCCGGAAATTGTAATTGTTTCCCCGTACCCAAAAGTACTAACTCAGGTTGAATGGCTAATAAGACATTAAAGTCTTCTTGAGTTAGAAGCTCTAATGAAGTGGGGCCCCATGAAGTGATTAAGTGTTCAGGCATGATCACAATCGATTCAAAATATTTTTGACCATTAACCAAAACATATCCATCCCTATAGGCCTGAATTTGATAAGTGGCATCGCCTTTATCGAGTGAAAGTTGCATCTCACTATTTTAACAAAAATTTTATACAATGGGTCTTCTATTTTTTGTTATAGTATTGCCAATAAGTATTTTATTGGGTGTGATTTAACAATGACAATTCTTGATCTTCCAAAGCCTGTGATTAAATCGCGTCAACGAAACCCTGTTATTGAACAACAAGGCTTAGCAGCAGGCTTAGATCCGGTGATTGCAAGAATTATAGCAGGCAGGCCCATCCGTGCCGATTTGCCACCGCTTCAAGCGTTATCACCCAAATTGAAACAGCTGGATGTTCCGCATTCAATGATGGATATGAATAAAGCAGCAGAGCGGATTGCCCAAGCTATTATGCAAGGGGAATGTATTGGTATAGAAACTGATCATGATTGTGATGGGCAAACCAGTCATGCAGTATTGCATTACAACTTAATCAATCGATTTGGACACCCTGCAGAAAAAGTTCGATCTTACATTGGTCATCGTTTAATAGAAGGGTATGGCTTATCAGAATCCGTGGCTTCAAGAATTTTAGCGGATGTGCCTTTGTCCAGTTTAGTGATTACTGCAGACAATGGTTCATCGGATGAACCGAGACTTGCTCGTTTAAAAAATGCAGGGATAGACGTTATTATTACTGATCATCATGAAATTCCTATTGAGGGACATCCTGTCAGTGCTTATGCCTGTTTAAATCCAACACGAGAAGATTGTAGTTATGGTGATCCTTATATTGCAGGGTGTATGGTTGCCTGGTTATTAATGGCAGCAACCCGTCAACAATTAATTGATTTAGGATATCTTGCTAAAGAGACGCCAAGCTTGATTGATTCTTTAGATTTTGTTGCAGTTGGTACGATTGCGGATTGTGTCAGTATTGCTCGGAGCACCAATAATCGTGCGGTGGTTTCTTATGGTTTACAACTGATTGAAAAAGGCGTCCGTCCTTGTTGGCGGGCGATAAAAGCAGATTTAAATCGAAAGATAACGTCAGAGGATTTATCTTTTAAGATTGGTCCGCTATTAAATAGTGATGGACGATTGGCTTCTGCCTTGGGTTCAGTCAGTTTTTTATTAACGGAAACTGATGAAGAAGCCTTAGAGTGGATCGCCTCTTTACGAGGACAAAATGAAGAACGTAAGCTAATTCAAAAAACCATTGTACAACAGGGTTTGCATGTAGCCTCTAAACAAGTCATAGAGGGTCGTTTTGCACTGTGTATTTACTTACCCGAAGGGCATCCGGGTGTACATGGTATTGCTGCCAGTCGAATTAAAGAATTATTTGGTCGGCCTACGGCTTTTTTTGCACCTAAAGCAGGGAATCAAAATTTAATCACAGGCTCAGTCCGTGGCTTGGAAGGTTTTCATGTTCGAGATGCATTGCAAATGGTAGCAAATCAAAATCCAAATTTATTAATTGCTTTTGGAGGGCATGTTGGGGCAGGGGGTTTAACTCTGAAAGCACAAGATTTTGAAGCATTTAGCTTTTCTTTTGAAGCCGCTACTCGTCAACAATTATCCAGTGAATCTATAGGTCCTGTTATCTGGACCGATGGAGAATTATCCGCAGCCAATTTAAATTTAAAATTTTTAGATAAATTGTCTTTATTGGAGCCATTTGGTCGAGAGTTTGAATCCCCTTTATTTGAAACAGAGGCAACATTAAAACAACTACGCGTTGTTGGAGATGGTACACATGCTCGAGTATTGTTGGAAATTGATGGGCTTCGTGTATCGGGTATCTGGTTTGGTATGCGGCAAAGTGAGAAAGCACCTATGCCAGTAATTGCTGGTGAACGCGTAAAGGTGGTGTATTCTTTGAGGGAGAATCTTTATCAAGGGAATCGCAGTTTAGACGTGTTGGTTAATTCTCTTACTTCTGTTAGGTAGGGGTGGAGATTAGTGCTTAACTCAGATATTATGGTTAATGTTAGTTAAGTGCTCTTGTCATTTGGTTTTGAAGAAGTATAGCTTGACACAAAGGTAGAGAATTATGAGTAAATCACGCATTTTTAGAGTGACATTTTACAATCAAGCGGGTTCAGTTTACGAAATCTATGCTAAAAATGTTAACTATGGAGAATTGTTTGGTTTTATAGAAATCAGCGATTTAGTTTTTGGCCACACTTCTGAACTGGTGGTTGATCCCGCTGAAGAACGATTAAAAAATGAATTTAGTGGTGTTAAAGTCACTTATATTCCTATGCATGCGGTTTTACGGATTGATGAAGTTGAAAAAGAAGGGATAGCAAAAATACGTGAGGTTTCAAAAGGCACGAGTAATGTTACTCCATTTCCCATGCCGATTTACACTCCGACAGGCCCTACGGGAAAACCTTAAGAATAGAATTTAATATCATTCCCCTCATGTCAATTATTAATCTTAGTTCACCCAATTTGCCAGAACGTCCTCAAGATAAACGGTGTTGGGGTCAATTGCCAGGTGTTGGCATTTCTTATGCGCTTTCTGCTGTTGTAAAAAGCCATTCGGGATTAGTGGTTGTTTTAGTGCCAGATCCCCTTTCTGCTTCAAAATTAGAAAGAGAATTAAAATTTTTTCTGGACCGTGATAATCTAAATTTTAATGATAATAGTAGTGATAATAGTAATGGTAATAATAATGATGATAAAGAAGAGAGTGATCAAGAAAGTATCTCCATATTAACATTCCCAGATTGGGAAACTTTACCTTATGATAGTTTTTCACCGCATCAGGATATTGTTTCTGAACGATTAACCACACTGTATCAATTACCCAATTTGAAACGGGGCGTGTTAGTAGTACCGATAGCGACTTTAATGCATCGTCTTTGCCCAAAAGAATTTCTTTTACAAAACACCTTGCTTCTTAAAATTGGAGATCGCTTAGATCTAGAAAACATGCGAACTCAATTACAAAAGAGCGGATATCGGTGCACACCACAAGTCATGGAGCATGGAGAGTTTGCGATTCGAGGATCCTTATTAGATCTCTTTCCCACGGGGAGTAAAACGCCGTTTCGTATTGATTTATTTGGGGATACGGTAGATTCTATTCGTATTTTTAACCCGGATACGCAACGATCTTTAGAAAAAGTAGCAGAAATACGACTTTTACCTGCACGAGAATATCCTCTTACAGAAGAGAGTATTGCTTCTTTTCGTACCCATTGGCGTGAATTATTTGAAGGAGATCCCAGGCAAAGCTCGGTGTATCTGGATGTCAGTCAAGGCTTTGCTTCATTAGGGCTTGAATATTATTTGCCCTTGTTTTTTAAAGAAACAGAAACTCTGTTTGATTATATTCCAGACAATAGTTTAATTGTCAAAGTAGAAAAAGTAGATGCAGCGAGTGATGAATTTTGGCAAGAAGCCAAAGAACGTTATGAACAATATCGACATGATCGATTGCGACCCATTTTAGAGCCTAAAAAGTTATTTTTAGAACCACAGGATGTTTTTAAAGATTTAAAACGTTTTCCACAATTACAGTTAACTAGAGATTTAGTCGAAAAACGAGCAGGATTTGGTAATTGTCAAATGGAACCGTTACCAGAAATAGGCATTGAATCTCGACATGAAAAACCTTTAGCACGATTGGAAGAATTTTTAAATAATTTTACCGGGCGAGTGTTATTTTGTGTGGAAAGTGCAGGAAGACGAGAGGTTTTAAAAGAATTATTATTTAGTATTGGATGTAATCCAGTCGAAATGTCTAGTTGGTCAGAATATAAAAATTCAATAACAATAAATTCAACAATCAAACAAGCCTTAATCATAGCACCCTTAGAAGAGGGCATGCAGTTGCAATATTTTCCCTCAACAAAATCTTTACCTGAAACACTATGTATTATCACAGAGTCTGAATTGCTGGGTAAACGGGTCATGCAACGCAGACATCGAAAAGCACGAACTCCTGAAATGGATATGGCGGTTCGCAGTCTTGCGGAGTTATCGATAGGTGATCCGGTGGTACATATTGATCACGGTATTGGTCGATATCTAGGCTTAACACATTTAACCTTATCTGGGCAGCTCGGTGAATTTGTGACTTTGGAATATGCAGGTGGAGATAAATTGTATGTGCCGGTTGCTTCCCTTCATTTAATTAGTCGCTATAGTAGTATTGATTTGCAACATGCACCTTTGCATCGTTTAGGGAATGCAGAATGGCAAAAAGTTAAGCGCAAAGTATTAGAGCAAACGCGAGATGTGGCAGCAGAATTATTAGAAATTTATGCGCGTCGAGAAGCAAAAGCAGGATTTAGTTTTTCTAAACCCGATGAGCAGTATGATGCTTTTTGTACAGAATTCCCTTTTGAGGAAACGCCTGATCAGCAACAAGCAATCCATCAAGTGTTGCAGGATTTATTATCCCAAAAACCGATGGATAGGGTAGTTTGTGGCGATGTGGGATTTGGTAAAACTGAAGTCGCATTAAGAGCTGCTTTTATTGGGGTACAAGCAGGAAAACAAGTTGCAGTATTAGTTCCGACAACCTTATTAGCACAACAACATTTTCAAACTTTTAGCGATCGCTTTGCAGGGTTTCCGGTTCGAATTGAGGTAATGTCTCGTTTTAGAACCCGTAAAGAACAAGAAGCTGTCATTGAGGGCTTAAAAGAAGGAAAAGTCGATATTGTGATTGGAACTCATAAGCTCTTACAAAGTGGTATTCAATTTAAGTCTTTAGGGCTCTTGATTATTGATGAAGAGCATCGATTTGGTGTTAGACAAAAAGAAGCGTTTAAAGCATTTCGATCAGAAGTTGACATTTTAACCTTAACGGCAACGCCCATACCCAGAACTTTAAATATGGCCATGTCGGGGATTCGCGATCTCTCTATTATTGCGACACCGCCTGCCAAACGATTGTCTATTAAAACCTTTGTGCGTGAAAAACAAGATTCTTTAAGGCAAGAAGCGATTATGCGAGAATTACATCGAGGTGGCCAGGTGTATTATTTGCATAACGTCGTCGAAAGCATTGAAAGAACGGCTAAAGAATTAGAGCACTTAGTCCCAAGTGCAAGAATTGCTGTTGCTCATGGACAAATGCGTGAACGAGAGTTAGAGCAAGTGATGACTGATTTTTATCATCATCGTTACAATGTGTTAGTGTGTACGACAATTATTGAAACTGGCATTGATATCCCCACTGCAAATACCATTATCATCGATAGGGCAGATAAATTTGGGTTAGCGCAACTGCATCAATTGCGAGGACGTGTGGGGCGATCGCATCATCAGGCTTATGCCTTTTGTTTGGTGCCGCCGCAAGCTTTGATGACAGCAGACGCAGTGAAACGCTTAGATGCTTTAGCTTCTTTGGAAGAATTGGGTTCTGGATTTACTTTGGCCACTCATGATTTAGAAATCCGAGGTGCTGGGGAGCTTTTAGGGGAGGAGCAGAGTGGTAATATTCAGGCTGTGGGTTTTAGTTTATTTATGGAATTATTAGATCACGCAGTACAGGCGTTAAAAGCAGGCTTAGATCCCGCTTTAGAAGACCCCTTTAAAAAGAGTGTTGAAATTGATCTTCAATTACCCGCATTAATTCCAGAAGAATATATTCCTGATGTTCACACGCGATTGGTTTTATATAAACGAATTTCTAATGCCGCAAGTTCGGAAGCTTTGAACGATTTAATAAGCGAAATAGTCGATCGTTTTGGACTTTTACCGGAGCAAACAGGGTTTTTATTTAAAATTACAGAACTTAAACTGCAGGCGCAAAAACTGGGTATTTGTAAAATTGATGCCAATGCAAGGGGAGGGCGCCTTGAATTTGTCGCCAAACCGACAATTAATCCGACGAAGATCATACAATTAATTCAAACCAAATCGAATATTTATCAATTAGAGGGTCCGCAGAAACTAAAATTTAAGCAGGATTTAAGCGATAGACAGGTGAGGTTGAAGGAAGTAATGAAGTTAATTGATTTTTTGCGATAATGGGTCTCATGGTGTCAAATCTTGACATTAGACATTAAGGTAAGTGGGAAGTTGTGAAAAATCCTATATAATGTCCAATGTCAAGATTTGACACCATACATTTATATGGTATGATTTCATTGTTTTTAAACTTAATATGTTTACTTAATATTTAGAAGGGGTACAAACATGGCTACTCGACCAACAGATTTTGAAATTAGTGCATATGCTGGTAGTGCAAAAGCTGAAGTTCGTGAATACGTGGAGCGTTCTATTGCTTTGTTTAAGGCCGAGATTGCTAGAAGTCGTGCAGCTATGGTTTACTTTGAAGATGAGTTAAATCGAGGTGAAAGTGAGGATGATGCAGCCTTTCGAGAGTTAGGAACAGATTATGCAGATGCGTTTTTGCTGGTAGATAAATTTAAGGGTTGGAAAAAAACTGCGGAGGAAAGATATTCGTTAGATTATTGTTATTTTAGCAATATTAGTGAAACTAAATATTTAGCTTTGAAAGCTGCATTCACAGAACAATATGCTGAAAAACTGAAGGAATTGACTGGAAATATGCAGGAAAAAGCAAATGCAATGCGTGCAGCCAATTTACAGTTTATTCACCAAAAATTAAGCGTTTTATATCGTCAAAGTGGCTCAAATGATACAAGCACATTAAGCACAGGATCAGGTGCACCAGTTACCCTTGATTATGAAAGGAGCAGTGCTGTTGCGAGTGTTACCCCTGGTGAAGCTCCTAGCGTAGGACCTGCAGCTCGTGTAGAACCAACTCCTGCAAGACCCCCAAGCAGTTCTGCAGCACCCTAAACTTTATTTAGGTTAAGACGGATCTGTTTTTTCTGTCTCTTTTTCGGGAGTTTCTACTTTTTGATCTTTTAAACTGCTGGGATTTCCGGGATTTCCAGGATTACTGGGTTGATGGTTATGATTATTATTATGGTTTTTATGATTTTTGTGTCTTTGAAATCGATCTTTTAGTTTTTTAAAACTACCTGCAAATCTCTTTTTGTTTTTATTATTGTTTTGAGGTTGTATTAGTTCTTTGGTTTTGGTTTCGTCATCAGCAGAATGAGGAAAAACATCAGGTTCTAATTCAGTGAGAGGTTTTACGGGTAGCACCCCAATTTCGTCATGACTTAAAACGCCTGCCCGATTCCAAGGAAGTTTGCGATACATCGCATAATCTGCAAATTCAACAAAAGGATATTTAATAATTTCAAAATAGGGGGAATAATCAAAATCTCGTGGTGTAAACAGTTTTGGATTACGACTGATCAGTTCTATGCCGGTTGTGGCATGCGATTTTATTAATGGAAGTATGGGAAATTCAACCGAAGTAAATGCCTCGGCTATCATGGAAGAACACACAGTACGGGTGCTTTCTCCAGGTTGATATTGAAATAAAGTAGAACGAAATTTTCGAGGGAGAAAAGACCATGGCAAAAGAAAACGTGCCAGATCTAACACTTGTTTTACATTGTAGCCTGATCCCAATTTTCGAATAGCAAAACTAATTACTTCTTGAGCATCGCGTCTTGAAAGGCCTTTAGGCCTGCATAAACGAATGTGATCTTTTTCATAAATTGCTAATGAGCTTACTATTGTTCCTTTACCCATCATCCCTTCAATGACTAATTGGGTATCGGGTGGTCCGCTGAAATAGGTAGATAATAAATTTCTGAGTTTGGGATTTTCGATTTCATGTAATCGACCGATATAAAGTGCTGCATGTGACCAAGAACTTTGAGTGATACTTTTAATAATATCGCTGACGCGGCTTCTGCCTTCAATGAGTAATACGTCACCAGGCCTTAACTCGTAGCGGATACGTTCGAAATCACATAAGGGTATACCCTCGATCTCTCGTTCCTGGGTAAGCCATTTTGTGAATAAATTAGAAATCCATGTATTAACAATCATAGGGACCTGATGATTACTGTTTTCTCAAACAATCCTAAATAACCCTTATATTTAATTTAGTGTATCAGCTCAAAGAATGCCAAGGTGTCTGACACCGCATCGGACACCGCATCGATTGACCTTATTACTGATTAGATTTCTTCTAGGTTAAGCAGGGGTTCGACATCGCCCTTTTCTATTTGAATAAAGCGTGTTGTGATTTTTTTGGCTGAGGTGTGAACTTGTTGTACATCTCGGTGGGCAAGATCGATGTGTTTGGCAAGATTATTCATGCGGATTTCGAAACGACCGAAGTCTTCTGCGAGATCGCGCAGGTGTTGTTGAATAATGTGGATATGTTGTTTAGTAGCAGAATCTTTTAATACAGCTCTTGCTGTGGTCAAAATGGCCATCATGGTGGTTGGGGAGGTCATCCAAACATTTGAGCGATGTGCTAATTCCACGAGATCTGGGAAGTGGGCATGAATTTCAGCAAACACGGCTTCGGCAGGAATAAATAAAATAGCACCTTCTGCAGTTTCACCGGAAAGAATATATTTATTGGCAATATCCACAATGTGTTTTTTAATATCTCCCCGAAAAGTTTGTTGGGCTTTTTTTCGTTCAAATTCAGAGGTATCAAAATCAGTCATGATTTGATAATTTTCGAGCGGAAATTTGGAATCAATCGCAACATTGCCAGTGGGTTCTGGTAAAAATAACATGCAATCGACCCGTGTTCCATTTGATAAAGTATGCTGAAAAGTGTAGTGATCAGGAGGAAGGATATTTTGGATTAAACTTTTTAGTTGTACTTCTCCAAAGGCACCGCGAGATCGTTTATCCACCAAAATTTCTTGGAGATTGACAACACTAGAAGAAAGCTCAGACAATTTTTTTTGAGCATCATCGATGAGCGCTAATCGTTTTACAATATCCGTAAATGTTGCGGTGGTTTTTTCAAATCCTTCGCTTAAACGTCTTTCCACATGATAATTAATTTCTTTAAGTCTGACTGAAACTTCTTCCGTGTGTTTACTTAAAGTTTCGGTAATCAGGCGTTGCATTTCTGCAGTATCTTTAATGGTATGATGTAGATGTTCTCCTAATCGTCTTTCGAGTGTTGTGGTTAAGTGCCCAAAGCGGTCAATAATATCTTCTTTTAGGGTTTGCAATTGACGAGTACGGAGTTGGTTGTACCAAAAGAGAGCACCAGCTCCCATAATAGTGAACAGGCAGACAAAACTTAAGATAATAATGGTTTCAATAGAAATAGACATATTGGCATAGCTTAACATAGGGATATAGCTTTTGCTTTAATTCAATACTTTTGTTTAATTCAATTTTGTTTAATTCAATAAAGTATCTAGATCATTGCCTTGTTGTTCTATTATATGTCGTAGAGATTTTAAGGCTTCCGATTGAAGTTGTCTGACTCGTTCACGGGTTAAGCCTATTTCAACACCTGTTTGATCAAGGGTCATTGGATCTTGACCATTTAAGCCAAAGCGGTGTTCAACCACGGTGCGTTGTTTAGGGTTTAACAGAGATAACCATTGGTTCAAATTCATTTTAAGTTTGTATTGTGTAATGTGCACCATAGGATCGTCTAATTCATGTCCCAGGGTGTCTACCAGGGGTTTATTGATTTCTTCAGAGATGGGTGTATCAATCGAGACCACACGTTCATTGAGCGCCATAAATTTTTCTACTTCATGGGTGGTTTCACCCCAGGCTTTGGCAATTTCTTCGTAGCTAGGCTCATGATCGAGATTTTTCGCCAAAGTTCGTGTGGTTCTTAAACATCCATTTAATTTTTTAACCATATGGACTGGTAGGCGAATCGTACGAGTTTGGTTCATAATGGCGCGTTCTATGGTTTGCTGGATCCACCAGGCGCCATAAGTTGAAAATCTGAATCCTCGTTCGGGATCGAATTTTTCGACGGCATGCATTAAACCAATATTACCTTCTTCAATGATGTCTAAAATGGCCATGCCGCTTCGAATATAACGTCGCGCAATTTTAACCACGAGTCTAAGGTTACTTTCAATCATACGATTACGTGCACGTTCATCCCCTTGTTTGGCCAATCGGGCATAATAAACTTCTTCTTCTTTGCTTAAGAGGGGAGATGCACCGATTTCCCGCAAATACATATCCGTGGGATCAAGAGTTTTATAATTTTCTTCTTGATCAATATCTGCAGATTCTGGTGTGGGCTCTGTAACCATGGACATGACTCTATACCCATTAAAATTAAGATGTGCTACACAGGATTTCGGCTGGGGGTAGAGACAACTTTAGAATTTTGGTGAAATTATTAGGAATTATTAGTATAGACCCTATAAATTAAAGTTGTTGTTGATAAATATTGGGTGTAAATACAATTGAATGGACGGAAAGTTAAAAAATAATAAATACTTAGCCATCTAATTTAGTTATTTAGCTATTGATTTTAAGTTTAAAATATGTTCTAATAGTTAAATTAATCATTAATTCAAATAAATCAAATACTTAATAGTTGTTTGGAGGTAAATATGGCAGCAAGTCCGAGTACACATAGAATAGCAGAAGTAACAGGCTATCCAAAAAATGGATGTGCACTAAATGCTTTTGCGCTGGTTTTAGCTGAACAAGCAGGTACTGCCAATTTCCAAGCAGCACCTGGTGTTAATTCTTTACTAGAAACTATTAAGAGAATTCATGGCCTTCCTTCATTAACGCCTGGTGAATTGGCACAATTTTTACAAGGAATTGGACCCGTACACCAACAAGTTTTCTTAAATGAATCTTTACGTGCTTTGCTTGTTGAAGCCTGTCGTGGAAGAGTATCACCTGCGCGATTAAAAGAACTTGCTAATGATGTACCAGTAAGTGCACAAGAACTTTCTTATTTGGCTGCAACAGTGCGTATTCGAGTAGAATCTATTGAAGATCAATTTGGTTTAGATGCATTAGCAGGAGCAGGGGATACTAGAATACAATCAGGAGATGCGGGTTATGTGGCAACTCTTCGACTTCATGGGGATCAAGTTAAGAAGCATTGGAGTCGTATAGTATCAGCTGCGGAAATGTCTGATCAGGCTCTAGAAGCTCATAATAAAGCACATCGCGAACGACGATATTATGATGAAAAATTAATTAGAGATTTAATTACTCAAGCTTTAAAGAAAGAGAAAAGTGCACGTGCATTACAAGAAGCTTTTGCAAGGCATGATGCAAATGCATTGGCAAACAGTAATCCTTTTGCTTCTGTTGCACATTCCTTAGGTGCTCCAGCAGTTGCTTTTTTAGGTCAGATTGAAAAATTAGCTGAGAGTTTTGGACCCTTTGGACAAATCCTTCAAGCTATTGTTGGGATTTCATTAGTGTTTAAAAAGATGGGTGAACAGATGAATCCTGGTGCACCATTAACACCTGAGCAACAAGCAGCACAACCCTTAGCTCCCCTCTTTAATCAATTTAATGAACAATTGCGTAACGACAATGAAGGCACGGCAGCAGCTTTAGCTGCCAAATGGAAACAAGGTGCAAAACCAGAAGCTATTTTTGAAGAGTTATTACAAGTTTTGAGTTCAGAAGGACATTACTTAGAGGCAAATCAGTTGTTAGATCAACTGAGCCTAGCTGCCCTTACAAAAATGAGGCAGTTAGGGGTTGCAAATGATCAGGTTGAATTATGCGGACGGGCTTTGAGGGCACCTTTAGTAAAAACGGTTAACCTTGGTCCTGATGGGATTATGTCGGTGGATTTTCCAAATGCCACTCCAGGTTTAAGAGAACAGATTATTCTGGCTAAAAAGAAAGAGTTAGATGAAGTTTACCAAGCAATAAGCCGGTTTGAAGAAGCGAAAACGGCGACAGTTGCAGGCGGAGCTGTCCCTCCTTTTGATCCAGGTTTGGTCGCTAGGCTTCAGGCAGTGCAAGTGGCTTACAGAAATGATGCTACCACTCCAATCCCAGCTCAGGAAGTGGCTCAACTCCGTATTAAACATATTGGAGATGAGACAGCCTTAATCAGAGCACGAGCTGCAAGGGCAGCCGCTGCAGCGCCTCCTCCGCCTCCTTTACGTCGTGGTCGTTAATTTAAGACACTTTGATAGAAAGCCCGGGAAGGAAACTAACCGGGCTTTTCTTTTTGGTGTATTATATTAATTTACCCTTTTTATTGTTGAGTAATTATGTTTAGACCTTTTTTTGCCTTTATTGGATATCGTTATACCCGTGTAAAACGCAAAAACCACTTCATTTCATTTATCTCCCTTACTTCCATGTTGGGCATTGCCTTAGGGGTTACGGTTCTCATTACCGTGCTTTCTGTGATGAATGGGTTTGGGCGGGAGATCCGTGCTGAGTTATTAAGTGGTACGCCAAATATCACCTTACGGGGAATCAATGGATCTCTAGAAGATTGGAAGCCTTTAACAGAAAAGCTTACCCAATATCCCAGCATCGTTGGGGCTGCACCTTTTATTTTAGGGCAAGGGATGTTATCGGGAGGAGATAAAGTTCAAGGGGCATGGATTAAAGGGGTAGACCCTGAGCAAGTAAGTCATGTTTATCCTTTGGCTCAACATATGATTGATGGCAATTTACAAGATTTAAAACCAGGGCAATTTGGTGTGGTGATGGGGCGAGAGCTTGCCAATACACTTGAATTAAAAGTGGGGGATAAAATTAGCATTATTGCACCTGAAGCGACCATTACCCCGGCAGGGATTTCTCCTCGAATTAAACGTTTTACTTTAGTGGGTATTTTCGACATCAGTTACCAATATAATAGTGGTCAAGTCTTTATTAATTTAGAAGACGCGGACAAAATGTTTCGCATGCATGGTACCGTGAGTGGTATTCAAATGAAAGTAGCGAATGAGTTAGAAGCGGCTGCCATCGCAAAAAAATTAGATGCTGATTTAGAGGGGAAATATTGGGTTACTGATTGGACACAAGAATTTGGTGATTTTTTCCAGGTTTTGAAAATGGAAAAAACGGTGATGATGTTTATTTTATTACTCATTATTGCAGTGGCAGGGTTTAATTTGGTGTCGAGTCTCGTGATGATGGTTGCCGATAAACAAGGGGATATTGCTATTTTGCGAACATTGGGGGCAAGTCCTAAATCGATTATGGGTATATTTGTCGCACAGGGTAGTATCATTGGCATTGTAGGGACGCTGATCGGTGTGATTGCAGGACTTTTTATGGCATACAATGTGACTGATTGGGTGAATGTTATTCAAAAAACCTTTGATGTACAATTGGTTGCTAAAATCTATTTTGGAAAGAGTTATTTGCCCTCGGAGATCTTAGCAATGGATGTCATAGAAGTAGCAGCATTAACATTGGTGATGAGTTTGGTTGCAACTTTATATCCTGCTTGGCGGGCTGCTAATATTCAACCCGCAGAGGCTTTACGTTATGAATAATAAAAATCATATTGTTTTGGAATGTCGCTCTGTTTTTAAAGAATATATTGATGCAGATATTGGCGTTAAAGTATTAGCGGATGTTGCATTCCAAATAGAGCGAGGGGAACAAGTTGCCATTATGGGGCGTTCTGGTTCTGGAAAAACAACGCTTTTGCAACTTCTAGGAGGGCTTGATTTGCCCACCCGGGGTGAAATCCGTGTCAATGGACAAAATATTCAAAGTTTATCTGAACGCGATCGAGAGTACATGCGTAATCAGTCTTTGGGTTTTATCTATCAAATGCATCATTTGTTGCCGGAATTTTCAGCGCTTGAAAACGTTGCAATGCCGCTTTTAATTGCGAAAGAAATTCCAAAAGTTGCAAAGCAACGTGCAGAAGCATTATTAGAATTGGTAGGATTGAAAAGTCGTTTACGACATCGACCCGCGGAATTATCGGGTGGGGAGCGTCAGCGCGTTGCTATTGCAAGAGCTTTAGTAAACGATCCGGATTGTGTATTGGCAGATGAGCCGACTGGAAACTTAGATGATGAAAGTGCCGAGCATGTTTTTGAAATCTTACAGAATTTAAATCGAAAACTAAAAACCAGTATTATCATTGTCACTCATGATGCAGCATTAGCGGCTCGCTTAGATCGCACACTGGTTTTGCAGGGTGGGCGATTACATGCCGCTAAGTTTGAATAAAATTGCCCAAATCCCCCAACCCCCTTTTTCAAAGTGGGGGGATATACTCTTAATAGCTCATAAATAAGTATTGACAATAAATTTAGTATTCTATATCATAAACACATAATGTAACACGGCGTATTAATATAAATGATATAAAAAGAATGCACCGGCTTTTAACAAACTTTGGTTTTAGTATGATTATTCAACATAATACCCTGGAGTAAATATGAGCTGTACTATTGAATCAATACGTGAGGCGATAATAAAGGAAGACCTTGATAGTTTAAATACTTTACTCGGCTACCCTAATGCTAAAGATGTTAAAGCTGCTGAAGATGCTAAAGCTGCTGAAGATGCTAAAGCCGTTCTAAAAATCGATATTGAACAAAATAATCATTCTATTTTACGTGGCTTAATTTCAATCATTACAAATCCCCCACCCCCAGAAGACGAAGTCATTGATCAACCAGAAGACGAAGTCATTGATCAACCAGAAGACGAAGTCATTGATCAACCAGTAGTCAAATTCATTGATCAAACGGCAAGAATAGATTGCCTGTTCCGAGTATTAGTAGCCTATAAAGAAAACGAGCTACCTCTTCCTCTGGATCCTATTTTTCCAACGCCTACTAATTTCGAAGATCCCGATCAGCCCGAAAGATTTATGAATGCAGATCAGTTTTACGAAAAATATATAGTGAAACTTTACGGTCGATTGAAATCTTCAAATATAACACCATTACCCGTTGGTATTCGTGTTGCGGGCTATACCAATCTTTCAGATTTTAACCGAAGGTATAAAGAGGCATCTGAATGCATTGACAACCGTCTTCGTGAACCTACCATAACCAATCTTATAGATAGCTTTTTAGGCACTGATTTTACCCCTATAACAGCGACTAAGTCAACCACTTCTGCCCTTGGATCAAATTACACGCCACCATATCAACTACTAGAAGAGGCAATCAAAAATTGTGACCTGAAACAAGTACAATTAGTGCTTAACCAATTGAAGTTGATGGGTGCTTCTTTGCAAAGAGATATCCATGAAAAATTCGCTGATTTTTTTCTGAAATCAATATTGACAGGAAATCAAAACATTGTGCAGAGTTTCATTGAGTATCTTCAATATGGTAATGTGGCACGTGAGGTTCTTAGATGCATTCTTGTTCCTGTTAGAATGGGTAATCTTGATGTTTTAGATCGTTTACTTCAAAAACCTTGCGTTGTGGCTTTCCTTGAAAAGGATCGGAATCTTCAAGTATTACGAGACGCTGTTCAAGCAAGACATCCAGCAATAGTAGGGCGTCCAGCAATAGTAGGGCATCCAGCAATAGTAGGGCGTCTACTGAAAGTACCTTCTTACGTAAAATCCTTTCTAGACTCAACAAATTCAAGACGATATAATCCTAATGTTCTTAGTGGCCTTCTTACGAATGCTACTCTCCCTTGCTTAAATATTTTACTGTATCACCCTGATATTCTTTCAGCCTTAACGGTTAATAATCATGCTCTTTTAAGAGCAAGCGTTACAGGCAAAATAGCCGATCATGACCGTATATTCCTAATATTAGTCGCCTATAAAGAGAGCAATCAAATCATTCCTCCGGGTTTAACTTACCCTTTCCCTGCTCCCGATAATTCTGGAAGGTTTGTCGATGCAGATACGTTTTATCAAGAATACTTAACTCTCCTTATCCAACGTTTAAAAACTCTTCGAAAAGAAGGGCAGGCATTTCCAACGGAAATTAGAGTGGCGGGATTCGTAACATTAGATGTTTTTTATGAAAATTACTTAAGCAATCTTTTCAAAAGTTTACATACGCTTCGACAAAATGAAGCTGCGTTTCCAGAGGATGTTCAAGTGCCAGGATATCTAACCTTAGAAGATTTTTATGGCAACTATTTAGCAGCAGCACATGAATTGAACCAATGGCTTGCTGGGCTTCGTCCCCTAACGACAATCGTGGATACCTGCCTAGCCACTGTGTTTAGTTCAGCATTGCCTCCTCAAATACCAGTGCCACGCTTGCCTTTACCCTCTTTACCTGAGTCTTCATCACCTGCAGAAACTTCATCACTTCCAGAAGCTTTATCACCTTCAGAAACTTCATCACTTCCAGGAGCTTCATCATCTCCAGCTGGGTGGGAGCAATTTGCATGCACTCCATTAGGCGCTCCACCATCAGCGGCGGTATTGTCAGCATTTAATTCATATCGATCACAGTCCTCAACAGTGGCATTGTTAGCATCTTCATCTGCCTCATCCCAAGCTTCGACTTCGTCCGGTTCCTCCTACAGAGCAACCTCCAACCGAGCAACCTAGGGAACAGCGTGCAACAGGACCTGTACGTTCTCTTAACACAAGTTAATGAGTATTGATTACTACAAAAATATTAGGCATAATCTGCCTATCGAATTTTATGTATATGCAAATTATCAAATAATTTTTTATTAAGGAGTTTTCAATGGCAGCAAGTTTAAACGAAGTATTACCAATAACCCCAGAGAATGCAATACTAATAGCTCTGGCCAAAAAATATTTAGATGAACGTAACCCTGCTTTATACAATTTTATTAAGCCATTAGCTGAAAGAGATAGTACAAATAAAATAGATCTAGCAAAAGGAGAGGCGCAATGTCTTCTTGCACAAGCATATCAATGGGGTTTAGGATGCACTGTGAGCTCTCATGAAGCGATTAAATTGCTTTTTAGTGCTCATGAAAACAATTGTGAAAGAGCATTGGGTTTAATGGTAACTTTTCCGTTAGATACCCCATCTTCTACAGACTTACCTGTTCCCCATACTTCACCTACCTCACCGTTTTCTGTTGCTGCGGCTTCTGCACGTTCACCAGTTTCTGCAGCTGCTGCTTCACCATCTACTGCGGCAGCTCCTGCAGGTTCGCCAGTTTCTGCTGGTTCATCTCATGCTAGTACAGCATCATCTGTTGGTTCACCTTGGTCTATTGATACACCCATTGGTTCGCCAGTTTCAGCTAGCAGAGACGCAGATGTTGCAAAATTTAGTCTTGGATCGGCACATTTACGTGTAATGAACGCGAAAGAAGCAATCGAAATATTTACAGAACTCGCTAGTAGAAATGGCAGAGATGCACAAAGAAAACTGGGAGAAATTTATGATCTGGGTTTAGGAGGTGCTGCTCAGGATAAAAAATTAGCACTCGTATGGTATAGGAAAGCATATAATCAGGGACAAGGAAGTCAAGCGACGCCTGAATTGTTGTCAATTATTTTAGCTCTTCGAGATGAAGTGAATGCTATGGATGCTGCCCTAACAGAGCCACCCACACCGATACCGGCATCTCCTCCCGTAGCATCGTTGGCAGCATCAGTTCCGGTAGCAGGATCCTCACCGGCGTCGGGAGACTCTGCTGCTGCTGGGGTCACACTTTCAGACGAATTGGTATTACGGTTGACAACTCTGGTAGCAACTAGATCAACATCAGGATCATCAGATTCGACTCCTGCTGCTTCTGTTGTCCCTAGTCCTATTGGAACGCAATCACCGCCGCTGTTAATGACCTCGGGGGCGGGGTCAAAGAGAGGGTCAATGACCTTGCCTACATCCACAACCAACTCACCTCTTGCTATTCGGGGAGGTTTGCGTTTAGATCCGGAAGTAAGAAATCCATTATCGCATGGTATGACAGCGCCAGCGAAGAGATAGAGCGACAAAGGGGGTCAAGTCTTTTTTCAGGACACCCCCTTTTTTTTCTTCGTTATTAGTAACCATTCAGCATATTTCTAGTTGACCATCTAAAAATTCAGGTAATCGTTTTCTCAAACATCCCCCGGTAGCGGCATTGCTATACTCAGCGTCTTCAACCCCCTTCAAAGGGGGAAATTAGGTTCATCGTTTAGCAACCGCATTAGTTGACCTCATGTTACTAATAGCTCCTCCCTAAAAAAATTCAAAAGTACTTGATAGCCCAAAAACACGGAATATCTCCAACAGATGCACTCAAAGCACTATTCGATGGAAAATTACCTGAAAAACTTTTTGAGTTAGGGTGAGATGATCCGAAAAATAGTAAGACTTACCCCTACTTCTTAGGACTTACTTGTCAAAAATCTGATCTCTTTTTCTAATCTGGCAACATTCATATGATGAAACCTCTTATATTAATTAAAATTTATGAGCTTTATTTTAACTTATATTGGAATAATACGCAATAAATAGTAATATGCGTCTCGCAAAAAGATCTTAAGGGTTTTTAAAGGATTTTTACAAAAAATGATTGCTTCAGTTGTCTGCTTTTTATTGGGCATTTGTACCTTACATTTATTTCCGAGTTTACCATCCTGTTTATGGATAATCCTTGGTATTGCTGCTGTTGGTTTAGTTATTCTTTTGTTTCCAAAATTAAAACTTCATTATCTATTGGCGTATGGTTTAGGATTTTTGTGGGTGACCTTTCAAGCACAACTTCATTTGGATAAACAATTACCTGAAGATTTACAAGGTGTGCCTTTAACGGTTATAGGCACCATTGCCAATTTGCCTGAGTTTAAAGATAAAGGTGATACAGGTAACGAAGAGGAACCCGCTACTCGCTTTGAATTTGATATTGAAGATTTGGTTTCGCCCCCTGGGCAGTGGTCGAATCTCACAAGTTTTGAGAAAGAGCAAGAGTACGAACGAGGACGAGGGCAGGGGCATGGAGTTGGATATGGGCAAGGACAAGCACTGTGGAAACAGCAAGCACGAGTTCGATTGCATTGGAAAAAACTTGAAGAAAATTTAGTGGTTGGGGATAAATGGCAATTGCGGATTAAACTGAAGCGTCCTCGATCGTATTCAAACCCCGGGTAGTTTTGATATAGAGCGTTACTTTTTTCAAAACCGATGGGTTGCTGAAGGCCATGTTTTAGAAGATGACACACAAATTCATCTTTTAAGTTCATGGTGGAGTCATTCAATTGATCGGCTGCGAACAGTTATTCGTGATGCAATTTATGACTGTCTTAAGGGGCGCGCATTGGGAGGGTTGGTAGCTGCTTTGGTAGTAGGGGTAAAGGATCACATAAGCAACGAACAATGGCAAATCTTTAGAGATACGGGCACTGCCCATTTGATGGCAATTTCGGGTTTACATGTAGGGTTGGTCGCAAGTTTTGCATTCTTTGTGGTGCGTTTTTTATGGTCTCGTTTACCCAGCCAATGGTTACGTATCCCAGCCCCTTGGGTAGGGGCAGTGGGAGCATTGAGTACCTCTCTATTATATGCCTTGTTAGCAGGATTCTCGATTCCCACACAACGTTCGGTTGTGATGGTTGCTCTTTTTATGCTTGGATTTTTAACGAGACGAAGAATATCTATTTGGCGGAGTTATTTTTTAGCATTAGCTTTAGTTTTAATGTGGGATCCTCTCTCAACTTTAACTGTGGGCTTTTGGTTATCTTTTGGAGCAGTTGGGATCATTTTATATGGCATGAAGGGGCGGATCCAACCCCAAGGAATCTGGTGGAAATGGGGTAGAACGCAATGGGTAACTTTTATTGGCTTAATTCCAGTCACTTTGGCCTCTTTTCATCAGATGTCTATAGTGTCGCCGTTTGCAAATAGCATTGCTATTCCTTGGGTGAGTTTTTTGGTTGTGCCCTTATCTTTGATGGGTGCGGTTATTGCCTTAATCAATCATTCTTTAGGAAGTTTATTATTAAACGCCGCTGAGCGTTTGCTAGCAGTGCTTTGGCCCTTTTTAGAATTCCTTGGCCATTACTCTCAATCCACTTGGGTGAATGCAGAATTTACGCCACTTGCACTAGTCACAAGCAGTATTGGGATTTTATTATTGTTAGCCCCCGAAGGATTTCCTGGGCGATTTATGGGTGTTATTTGGATGTTCCCTCTTATCTTTTGTAAAGCGCCTGTTGTTGAAGAGGGAACTGCTCGCTTTACACTGTTGGATGTTGGCCAAGGTCTTGCGAGTGTTGTAGAAACGAAAAATCATGTGTTGGTCTTTGATACTGGGCCTAAGTTAAGTCCAGACTTTGATACTGGAGACAGAGTGGTTTTGCCATTTTTGGCGACTCGGGGGCGTAATCGTGTAGATACATTAGTGATAAGCCATGGAGATAATGATCATGTGGGTGGTGCATATTCTATTTTAAAAAAAGTGCCTGTGGGAGAAATTCTAACCAGTGAGCCCCTACTTTTTCAAAATTTAGAATTCAAGAATGACCCTGATTTAAAGGATGGGCATGATAAACGCAATTTAAAGCCTAAAATTTGTCGAGTAGGGCAAAAATGGCAGTGGGATGGTGTTAGT
>Ga0207001_1003_pt1 | contig 174014 bp, 160 predicted proteins | sample Alteio_BWMinCont_91_FD_153481 | JGI IMG/M metagenome (GOLD analysis project Ga0207001, IMG submission 153481) | Enriched cells from forest soil in Barre Woods Harvard Forest LTER site, Petersham, Massachusetts, United States -... | ecosystem: Environmental > Terrestrial > Soil > Temperate forest... | reverse complement strand
GCCATGGAGGATCACGTCTTGCGAGCGATCAGCCGTTAAATCACGAAATAAGGCTTCAGCTTTTGATAAAAGATGATTATCTATATGCCCTTTTAAGTGAGAGAGATCTTTCACTAGTTCAGAAAGATGTTTGAACGAAAAAACTTTCTCTTGTCCCGATTGTAAATTTAAAATTGTTTGACAGATCACTCGGGTTGCGGTTTCATCTTGGCCCGTTTGTACAAGAGTTTTTAGAGGCTTCCCAGGTTGGATATATTCCATTAGAAATGCAGTTTTTTCTTCGTCTACGCAATAAATTTTTGGAGTGCTTTTTTTAAAGCATTGCAACCAATGGGCTTCAGAAATAATAAGACTCTCTTTGGGAGCCGTCTTGAGAATCACTTTTTCGTGATTTGAGTTCAATTCGACTAAAGCTATAAAGTTATAAGTTAGATTTGGAATTGGGTGAATAAAGCGAAAACCCCATAATTTTGATAAGTTGTCTAAATGAGCAGGCAGTTGCTTGAGCCAGGTTTTACCAGCTTCTCCGTAAACAGCATGGATATTTGAAACAAATGTCGGTTGTAGTTGCATTGTTGATTGTGGTTTCATGGTGTTGAGGGGTCAAATCCGGATTCTGGATTGTAAAGCTAAAACTCGCTTAACTTGTGCGTCTGTACAAACCCGCGCTGCCTGTTCAGGTAATCCTTTTTGTGCTAAATATTGTTTTACCTTGTTTTGATTGTCTCTATCGGTAATTATCAAATCGAATCTTAATTCGCCTTCATGTAATATTTCATCTGGCTCACCACCTATATCCGGCGGAACTTGTCGAATAGGTTTCGTAGTTGAAAAAACAATGGGAGCGGTACTTAAATCTGCCATTTCTTTTCGTTCAGTCTCTGAAACCCGAAAAAGAGGTCCTTCATTAATAGCCGAAAGCAAGCGCCTTCTGGAACGCTGAAACAGGCCCACAAAACGATCCATAAAATCCATCACATCCTTTTGACGTTCTGCAACATAATCTGCATCTATTGCTTTTACAAAAGCAATACAAAAAGCTAATCCCTTTCCCAATTGCCGTTCACCAAATACTGTGCCATAAATGTCGCTTTCAGTAGCTAAACATCCTTTCAAGCCTGCTGCCATCGCAGCAAATTTAGAAAACTTTTCTATATCAAAGTGTTTTTTTATTGCCTTGATATCCTTATCAAACCCGTTTGTTTTTAGAAGCTCAACCATACCTGCACAATCTCTGCTGGGTTCTGGTTTAACATCTGGAGGAATTTCTAGGCGAAACGCTTCTGCAATTTGTTTTCTATCGCTAAGAATAAAGAAACATTCGTCTCGTCTGATAATCGATTGTAGTTTTGCAATTTTCCCTGTTTCAACATATTCTTTTTGATATTTTGTTTCGTTAAGTTGCCTCATTTGCAAAATATATCGTGCAAACCTTTCTGCAAGATTAAGATCCGCCATCTGGCTTTCTTCAAAAATTTTGAATTCATATTCAAAAACCTCATTCATCTTATCAAAAACAGATCTGTCTAATTCCTCAAGAGATAGAGTTTTATGATAATGTGCTTTAGCATATCTTCCCCAGGCAGTTGTAAAATCTTTTGTGCCTGACAACCAAGTTTGATTGACCCCATTTATTGCTACACCGGCACCTAACTCTCCAGCGAAAGGTGCAATTCTTTGATCGGATAATAATCCCGTGGGAATCAGTTTGTTTCCAGTATATTTTAAAAATGGAAGACTGCGCCCATTTGAACCTGTCATCCATTGAATAGTGCTGATGATCGCTTCTTTTTTCTGAATTTGCTTTTTTAAAAATCTTAAGATTATTTTACCAGCTGCTTTTGCTTTGGCCGAGAGTTCCTGATTTTCAGCAAAAATGTGTTCTTTTTCAGTTTTCTTTTCCACTACTCTTTTCTGATCTCTTGCTTGTTGTAAAGCAACAGTGTCACGAATTGATATTGGTGTTTCAGCCATATCTACTCTCCAAAATAATAGTGAACAACGAGTATATGTTGTTTTACTGCAAAAGGCAAATTCAAAAAACGGATTCAGGGCTGCCTATAGATAGTGGGGTCCTAGATCCAAAAAAAATATTTAAATGCATATAAGGCCTCTTTTTCAACAAAAGCCAAAATTCAGACTTGATCCTTCTTCTCTTTTTGGTATGATACGTAAAGGCAAAAAATTTAGTGAAAGTGGGTGCTTATGTTATTGAAAAATATCATTTTTATTTTGGAGCAGGTATGATTAAGAAACATTCGTCAAAGAAATACAAAGCAAGAAGCTCAAAACAAGGCACAACTGGGGGGGATGCCAACGTTATTAGTTTAATTGGAAGACTAGAAAAAAGAACTGAAAAACAAATGGCTGATTTTGTTAAAGAAATCGTTAAGCTTAAAAAAAGTCAGGTTAAGATTCAGAAAAAATTAGAAAAACCAAAGCCAAAATCAAAGGTCAATGCAACTACGCCTAAGCCTAAAGCTAAAAAAGGATCTAAATCTTCAAAGAAGAAAAAACCTCGATTGAAAATAGTGGAGTAAACTACTTTTTTTCACAATCATCAACTGTCAAGTCTTGCAGTGGATCCGCATTTGGTTGTTCAACCTCATAACGATATTTACTAAAATCTGGGCAATCGTTAATAGGTTTAAAATTAAAAAAACCTGATTTCCAGTGTTTAATGGTACTATTTCCTTTTCGTTGTTTTTGACTCACCCTACCCTCTCCTTTGCTTGATCCCAAACTGCCATAAGTTCCTTAAACGATTGACCTTGGAGATTTTCATGCCCTTTTTCAAGGGTTATACGTTTTACTTCGTTTAAACGTTTTTCAAACTTTTTAAGACTTATATTGAGGGTTTCTTCAGCAGGAAATTTACAAAATAAGCATAATGAAAAGGTGGCGTGAATTAAATCCCCAATTTCTTCTTGGAGATGATGAGACATTGTAGGTTCTTCAATGACTTCTTGAATTTCAAGACATTCATTTTTAATTTGATTGATGATTTGATCATAATGAGACCACTTGAAACCAAAATCATCACTTTCTTTTTCAAGAAGTGTGAGTTTTTCTAAAATATTCATAAATTTAAATTTCTCCTAATTTTGACAAATCCCATGTTAATTTTGACAAGTCTTACAGTAAACCGTAGATCGTTGATTAATGCGCTGAGATATTAATATATTTTTGCATTGCACACAATCCTCCCCTTCTCGACCATAAACTAACAGTTGTTGCACAAAATACCCTAATTTTCCTTCAGGGGTTAAAAAATCACGTAGAGTCGTACCTCCTTGCTGAATGGCTTTTTTTAATACGGATTGGAGTTCATCGACTAATCGTTCACATTCTACTTCAGTTAAACTATTACATTTTCGAGTGGGAGATAATCTTGCGGTAAATAAGGCTTCATTGGCATAGATATTTCCAATGCCTACCACAATTTCTTGATTCATAATCAGCTGTTTTATCATAATTAATTTTTTTTGCGTTTTTTGGTATAAGTACTTGGCGGTAAATTTTTTTGATAAAGGTTCAGGACCTAGTTTTGCTAGCAATGGATGCTGCTCAGGGTTTTCAGTGGTCCATAAAACCGCACCAAACCGTCTTGGATCGGTGTATCGTATAACAGTTTTATTTTTAAAAATAAAGTCTATATGATCGTGCTTTTTAGAGGGAACATTTGATTTTAAGATACTCAATCGACCTGACATTCCTAAATGAATAATGATGGTACCTTGGTTTGTTATTATAAAAATATATTTCGCTCTTCGTGATACTTTTAAAATCGTAATATTTTTCAGTTTTTTTAATGTGCTAGGCACAGGCCATCGCAAACGACTTTCACGGATAACAATTTTTTCGAGAATTTGACCCTCAATATGAGCTTGAATGCCTAAACGGGTAATCTCTACTTCTGGTAATTCTGGCATATAATTTCATGTTTCCATAAAGGCTTGATATACTTGGTATATAAATCTATATTTCTATATTTTAATTAATCTCTAGGGTTTAATGCATTCCTTATTAAAGACACTTATAAATTCATTCAATTGATCTGGCGTTAATGTGTGTTGAAATTTCTTTTGATAATCTCTAACAATTTGGTTAAAACAAGCTTGATATTGCCCTTGAGTTTGCTCTTCTTCTTTTGATATCGGTTTGCCAAAATCCACAGAAATTAAGCGTGATTGTTGAAAATCATGTTCATAAAACGCTGAACCTAAGCAACATGCTGCACAAGCTGCGAGATCATCATAGGCTTTTACTTTGTTTTTTATTTCAGGATTAGAGTCAGATTCAAAATTAGAAAGAGCTAGGTAATCATAGGGTGTTAAATTAACATAATAGTTCAATAGTGTTCCATTGAAGGTAACCTCTTCTACCCCACCATTACAGCGATCACCAGATGCTATAATGCTTTCAAGCTGAATTTTATCCCCTTGTCGTTTACAAAGCAAAATAAAAGAAAACATGCCACTACCGCCACTATTTTGCAAAAAATAAAGGATATGTAAATCCTTGTACTTACCAAGGTATTTATAGTATGCATAACCACCCCCCAAACCATCCTTAAGGGTATAATCAATACTAATAAAGCCTTTTTTGCTCATTAAATCGTTGTTTTTCTCAATTTTATAGTTTTCTTTGGGTTGTGAACATTCAGCAAGGTCAATGATGGGCGCTTCTTTAGGGGATTCGAGGGATTCGTTGTTAATAATTTGTCCAATACATAAAGGGTTAATGGGCCTTCCTAAGTATTTGAAATCTTTAGGTATATTTGCATAAGACCGTGTTGCAAAAAATAGGAAGAAAATCAACGCACTTAATCGTGGATAAATCATATTAGTTTTCCCCTGAGTAGCATTTCCCTGAGTATATTAGAACAAAAAGTAAAGTCTAACTTAAGGTAAAAGAAAAAGAAACTTTTGACCCTTTTATTTGAGATTTAGCTGATATAATAGTGGTATGGAAGCTTCAATTTATAAGGATATTATTAGCATACTTGAACTTGAGGAGTAAGTTTATGAGTATTGGACAAGTTGTTAAATGGGTAGCCATAATCCTAATTTTAGCGGGAGCTCTTAATTGGGGTTTAGTAGGTGCTTTTCATTTTAATGTTGTAACTGCTATTTTTGGTGAATTAAGTGTATGGTCACGCGTAGTCTATGTACTAATTGGAGTTGCGGGATTATACAAAATTTTATTAATTGCCATGAAAAAGTAGGTACTTCTTTTTAAAGTGAAAACAAGAATTGTGTATAGAGTGTCAAATGTCAAGATTTGACACCAGATGACACCAGGTTTTATTACGCTCCAATTACGAACAAGCCAATGACAGAGAAAAATCCAATAAACCAAGCAAGACTGCGTAATATATGTTTATCTATGATGTAGAAAATACCGTGCAAAATTCTAGCGATGATAAAAATAATGGCTAATTTATCAATAGTCGTTGGATTGGCATGCAAAAGCTCTGCAATGATAACGCCCGCTGCAAAGGGAGGAAATGTTTCAAAACTATTTATTTGTGCCCAATAGGCGCGTTTCCGCCATCCCGTAAGGCGTTCCACGTATTCTCTGGGGGTTTTGTTATCAAAGCCTGGACCTGATTTTGCTAGAGTTATTAACACATAAGGTAGCAATGCTGCAATTAAGACACACCAGTAAGCCAAAGTCATAGATTTCCCTCCCTGCTTTTCCTGTGATTCCTTGATCCCTATTTACAGGTTTTGAAGACTGAGTTTTATTAAAGTGAGTTGCCTTAACTTTTCCTCTAATCTTCCAATGTTTTCACGTGCTTGTCGTAAAGTCATTTCTAACTCATTTCTTTGTTGTTGTCTATCTTTTGCACTATTTCTTAGTTCTAATATTTGCTTTTCTTTATCATTTTTATAGTCTTGATAATATTTTTCAGCTTCTTCTAAGCGGCCGATAACAACTTCATATTGATTTTGAACCTTCTGTAATTCAGATTTTAGGTTTATATTTTCAGCCTTCAATTGACCTAAGTAGTTTTGCAATTCCTGAAGTTCTGAGAAAGCCCGATCACGTTCCTCTGATAGCTGTTTTTTGTGAAGATGCGCTTCTTCAAGTGAAAGGCGAGTTTCTTCTTTAATTTTGAAAATCTCAAGCTGAGATTCTTCTTTTAATTGCTGCCAAACACGATTTACCGCTTCATTAACCGGATCTGAGACTTGTAGGATAGAATTAGGGTTGTTTGGGCTAGACTGTGCTCTTCGGCCACGCCATTCGTTAATATATTTGGAAAGTGTTGAATTACTCCCCCTATCCCCTAATGCTCGACGTACTTTTTCTAGAGTTGGATTCTCACCCTTTGCTACAAGTGTTTCTGCCTGTAATTCAACCTCTTCATAGGTCACACCCATCCTAGCCATGTTGTTGTCTCCTTGTCTGGTGCTTTGTTGCTAATTTACTAATTTAGTATAGCAATTATATCATATTACGTAATATGTAATACGTTAAATTACAGACATATTTATAAATGCGATTACTTTGAATTACTTAAATTGATGTTAGTTTGATTTATTGATATGAAATTAATATGAACTGATTTCTGCCACAATGGCACAATGATCACTTAAACCATCAATTATTTTAATAGAATTTACCTGGTATTGAGGTGTCGTAAATAGTCCATCGACAACCAGGTTTAAATTGCGTGCTTTATGTAAATTTTGATCTATTGTTGTGCTTATCTCGCTTGGAATATTATCTTTGTATTTTGAAGCAATGGTATCAAAAATAACAGTACCTCGAGGCGTATTAAAATCTCCACAGAGGATAAACTGAGGGATTTCGGAAAGAAGTTTTAACAGGATATCTAAATCTAGGTGTTGTTCAGGGTTTGGTTGGCCATTTGGTGACCAGGTAAAATGCGTATTTATTAGACAATAGTGCTTGTTTTCTTTTACAAATTCTGTGACTTGAATAGCACGGGGCATTGTTTCTATTATTTTTTTTAGGTCTCCTTCTTGGATATTGGGAATATTTGCACCGTTACCTCTATAATAGGCATTATCATTTTTAAGCAGAGGTAAATTTGAAAGTGTTAATAATCCAAGTCGTGAGGCTTCGTTATTACGGATTAAAACGGTGAGTAGCGTAAATACACTTCTCATTCCCGTAAATACACTATTCATTCCTAGAGCGTTTTCAAAAAGAGTTATGTCTTTCTCAAGAACTTCTTGCAATAAAATGACATCTGGGTTTTGTTTTTTAAGAAAAGGAATGACTCGATCAAGATGTTTATCTTGTTCGATATTTAAGGAAACAATTTTTAATGAGTTTGACATATTTTTTTTGTTAAGAGAGTGTTAAGACTATGTGCTCATCAAAATGATTCGTATAATTGTAAAGCACATAAAGATAAAATACAATAGGTTAAAAAGCACCAAAATCCTGTTTGTAGATGTGCCTGCATATTTACCAGGACATCCATATTAATCTGAAAATTCATCAGGGTGGTTGTACTATTACTATGGGAGCCTAAAGCATCGGTTGAAAGAAATGTTAAAAAAACAGCCGTGATAAAAACGTCACACATAGACCATTTGCCAATTGATTTAATAAAATCAAAAATCTTCCTTCGTGTTTCAGCATTTTTAGTAAAAAATATACAGGTAAGTAATGAGCCTTTTCCCACAGGAATAATGACACTGAACAAGAAGATCATGGATGCCACAAAGAAATAATTTCGCTTCCATAAATCATGTGTAATTTTTAATATCGAACGCGTTGTATCTAAAATATTGAGTTTTATTCTTTTATGTTCACTTCCTGTTACATTGGGCACACCAAATAAATTATATTCAACATGAGGTACTTTAGCTGACACGGCACCTTTACTTTCGATTGTTATCATGGATAAATAAATGCCAGGGATTAAGAAGAAAAAAGATAAGAGTGAAATAAAAAAAGCCAATTTATTTCTAGTGCTTAATTTTGTGGTTTGTCGATCCATTTTTTTAGTTACATTTAATATGAGCAATACAAAACCAATTAATAAAGTGCCGCCATCATACTAAGATTTATGTTTTTCATAAATCTTAGTTATATTTTTCCAAGCAATAACAATATTAGAACGATTAAGAGTATTGTCCCTATAGTGCCACTTGGTGCATATCCCCAACTTCTACTATGAGGCCATGCGGGAATAGCACCCAGCAAAAGAAGTATCAGGACAATTAGTAAAACTGTACTTAACATGTTGTCTCCTTTTTAGCAAATTTTTAAGTTATTTAACTCTGGTTCTGGCGAGTACTACTAAAGCAAGACCTATAACGATGCTCACCCCACCTAGAATAGGAGGTAGTCGAACTGATTTTTCTTGCTCTTGAGTTACTTGAATGTTCCCAATTTCAGCTACTTTTTTCTGTGTAGTATAGGTAAATCCTTCGTAAGCAAGAGATACTATGCCTAAAAGAATCAAAAGAATTCCAACAATGGTTGTAATAGATTTCATCAATCTGCTCTCTAGAATGACAATTATTCTTTCAAAGTTTAGTTGAGTTTTAGGGGGATTGCCAAATTTTTATTATAAAGTTTTATTGTAAGGTCGTATGAAATCGTTTGTAGCTAATAAAAATAAAAAACAAGGCCATCCCAGCTAAAATCCCAACATGCTGTGCAATAAAATGGATTTCACCGCCTTTCAGCATAATGTTTCTAAGAAGGGCTAGGTAATGGGAGAGCGGATCGAGAAAAGACACCCATTTTAAGATTTCTGGCATATTTTCCAGGGGAAATAATAATCCAGATAGAAGAATGGCTGGAAAAAGGAAAAGAAAACTACCTAGTATAGATTGCTGTTGGTTTTTTGCAAACGTGGAAATTAAGGTTCCAATCGCCACCGTTGAACAGATAAAAGCAAATGCGGAAATAAAGAAAACCAGGAGAGAGCCTCGCATAGGAACGCCAAAAACTATCACTGCCACTGCTAAAATAAGAGGTGCATTACAAAGGCCAATGATAACAAAAGGAATGGTTTTACCCAAAATAACCTCTGATGCTGTAATAGGCGCAGCGATTAACATTTCAAAAGTGCCCATTTCCTTTTCACGAGTAATGGATGAGCTTGTCAGAATTACGGTAATAATGCACATTAATATGCACATGACTCCTGGGATCATAAAATAAGATGTTTCTAATGTGGGATTATAAAGTACTCGTGTAGAAATATTAATAGGCATTAAAGGAGGTTCTAATTTTAAATCCGTTTGAATCACTTGGTCAGTAATTTGTTTTATGTAGTTCTCTACCGCTTGAGCTTGGATCACATTACTCGCGTTCACTAATAACTGCAGATCAGCCGTTCCACGACCCAAGACATGGGTTAATCCTCCTGGGGGAGGAATCAAGGCAGCGTCTATTTTTCCAGCACGTAACAGTAGATAAGGATCTTCGTTTCTCCCTTCTTTAGCAGGAATAAACCATTTGCTTTCAATACTATGCTCATAAATGTGCTGTAATATAAAATCATTTTGATTGGACATTACCCAAAGTCGTATATTTTTCACATCCGTTGAGATGGCTATTCCAAACACAGTAAGTTGTATTAATGGCGCCACAAATAAAAGGATCCTCATCCTGGGATCGCGTAGTGCTTGTTTAAATTCTTTACGAAGAAACCCTTTTAAAAGAGATAAAGATATCATGGTTCAAGATCCCTTTTAAATTTCTTGTTTGCAAAAAAGATCATAATCCCACATAAAATTCCAAGTGCCAAAAAAGGAACTGTGAGATCAAAAAAAGTAGACCCTCTAAGAAAAGATTGTCTGGAAATAACCATAAACCATCGAGCAGGTAAAATCATTGTAAAATACTGAAAAAAAGCTGGCATGCTCTCAATTGGAAAAATAAAACCAGAAAGCAATTGAGCGGGCAGCAATCCAGACATGATGGCAATCTGCATGGCAATTTGTTGTGAACGTGTTAAAACTGAAATTAAAAGTCCTTGTGCAAGATAAGTTACCAGAAATAAAATACAACCTGTACCAAAAACTAAAAGACTTCCATTAAAGGGGATCCCAAACACAGTTCTTGAGATAATATAAACAAAAGCAACCGCACTTAAGCCTAACACAGCGTAAGGAGCCAATTTACCCACAATGATTTCAATGGGTTCGACAGGTGTAGATAATAACAGTTCCATGGAGCCATTTTCCCATTCGCGTGCAACCGTTAATGCTGTCAATAAAACGGAAAGAATTGCCATAACGACCACCATGAGGCCTGGTATTACAAACCAACGGCTGTTAAGCTCTGGATTAAAAAGAAACCGTGTTTTAAGATTAATATATTGCGGGGGATTATAATTTCCAAGATTTTTGGATGCAATATTTTCAATTGAAGCAATATAACTTAAAATTGGTACGACTGTTGAATTATCCGAACCATCCAATAACACCTGCGCTTTTGCATCTTGTTTCGAAAAGAGATCTTTTTGAAACCCCCCTGGGATTATGAGCGCCGCTCGATCTTCTGTGCTCATAATCGCCTTTTCGGCATCATCTGGAGAGGACTTCTGATCGATAATAAAATAGCCAGAACTTCCAAAAGTTTCGATTAACATTCTTGAAGTTTGTGTTTTATCAGCATCATATGCTGCGATGGGAATATTTTTTACATTAAATTCAATTGCAAATCCAAAAACAAAAACCATGAAAACTGGCAAACCTAGTGATAGAGCAACTGTAAAAGGATCTCGTAATACATGGTATACTTCTTTTTTCATAATGGCACCCACCCTACTCCAGAGAAAACTCATCAGTTTTTCCCCTCAACCGTTTTTATGAAAACGTCTTCCATGCTGGGTGTGATTACTTTTATTTCAAAATCCAAATTTAAATCTTGTTTCAGTTTTTCTGCTTCTATAGTGTTCTTGAATTCAGCGTGAAATCGTAAACCAAAAGGTTCAAAAAAATCAAATTCTGGATGATTTTTAAGACTTTCAATTTTCGAATAACTAATGCTTTCTTTAGGATTAAACTCATATAGTTGTTTTGGAAAAATGGACTTTTTTAAATTATCTGGGGTATCTAATGCAACAATCTCTCCCGTTTTCATAAGCGCAATTTTTTCACAGTGTTCGGCTTCATCCATATAATGCGTTGTTACAAAAACAGTTTTTTTAAGTTTTGCTAAATCTTGAATGAGTGCCCAAAAACGTGCCCTCATGGCAGGTGTTACGCCAGCGGTGGGCTCATCTAGAAAAACTATTTCTGGATCGTGTAAAATGGAGGCAGCCAGAGAGACTTGTTGTTTTATACCACCGGGTAGATCTCTCACAAAAGAATTGAGTGGACGTTGAAAAGAAATAAAATCTAAAATGAATGTTTGACGTTTTAAGTAGGTTTTTGCATCAAGATTCCTAAGACTTGCAATAAATGAAAGATTTTCTTCAATGGTTAGATCATTGTATAAAGTAAATTTTTGAGACATATAACCTACTTTTCTTTTGATTATCATTTCATCGGTTTCATTATCAAATTGTATCCCGCCCACTGTAACTTGACCCGATGTTGGTCGAATCAATCCACATAAAACTCGAATGGTTGTTGTTTTCCCAGCCCCATTCGCGCCGAGAAAACCAAAAATTTCTCCACGCTTCACTGAAAAATTAACATTTTTAACAGCATAAAAATCATTGAACTGCACTGATAAATTTTCGACTGTGACAGCTCTTTCGGAAGTCTCGGAAGTCATAATGCAGTATTTCCGTGTTTAAGGAAAAGTTCATCAAAAGAGTGTACTTGTTCTTTGGCAAGGAGCATTCGAGGCTCCCCTTCTGCGATGGTTTTACCAGATTCTAAAAGATGTACCACTGAACACCGTTCTGCTTCGTCCATATAGGCAGTTGCCATCAGAATAAGAATTTTGCGATCTAATAATCGATAAAGCAGATCCCAGAATTCCCGTCGACTGATGGGGTCAACTCCATTGGTAGGCTCATCTAATAAGATAATTTCAGGGGATCTTAAAAGAGCACACATCAATCCCAATTTTTTGTACATACCTCCCGATAGTTCGCTTGCTGCTCGGTCTACAAAAGGCAAAAGTTGAGTGATTTCCAATAATTCTTGTTTTTTCTTTTGATAGTCTGAATCATCCAGATGATACAGTTTTCTAAAAAAATCGAGATGCTCTTCAACCGACAGATCGGGATATAAACTTTGTTGTTGGGGCATATAGGCAATTTTAGAGCGAACTTCTTTGAAAGCAAGAGTTTTTCCATTTTTAAGAAATTCAACAGTTCCTTCATTGGGTTTTAATAATCCTATCATTGTACGCATCAGCGTTGTTTTTCCAGCACCTTCAGGTCCAATGACCCCATGCATTTTTCCTTCTTCAAAATAAAGGGAAACATCCGCTAAGGCAAGATTTACACCCAGCTGCTTTTTTAGATGATTCACTTTTATGGAGATGAGATCAGTCATTGTAATCAGTTCATTGTTTATTGTTTGGAAGTGTAATTTCAATGGTCATACCGGGTTTTAGAATTTCCTCTGCATTGGAATCCCTAAAACTTACTTTAACACCATAAATAAGACGCTCTCTTTCAGATTGGGTTTGAACATTTTTTGGAGTAAATTCTGCTTCATCATTGATTTTTATGATTGTGCCCACAAATTCACGGTTGTTGAGTTCAGGAAGAATACCTTTGAGTGTCATTCCTAAAGAAAGTTTGGCTATTAAAGGTGCCGGAACATAAATATAGGCCCAAATATCTTGAATATTAGCCAATGTTAAGATCTTTGTTCCAGGACTCATCCACTCCCCAGGTTCATGATATCGACTTAACACTTCCCCATCGATAGGAGAACTGATGGTGCACCAATCTACTTTGGTGTCTGCATCATCCATTTGAGTTTTAAGTGTATCGACAACATCTTCGCTGGTTGCACCGGTCTTAAGAAGCCTTATGTAACGCTCATAGTTATCATGAGCAAGGTGAGCAGCCAATTTATAATTTTCACACGCTAGAATAATGAGGACTTCGTCTTTTTTGACGCGATCACCCTCTTGTACTTTTACTTCAGTAATTGCGGCTTCAAGGCGTGCAGAGAGATCAACTTTAGTAACTTCTAAAGTCCCTGCATACAGAAATGGCTTGTTCAAGATAAATACATTGATAAGAATGACAGCGATGATTAGAAGTAAACCCAAGAGCAATAGCTTTTTAGAGGACTTTTTCATCGTTTCTCCTTAATTAATTAGTATAATCTATCAATTCAGGAGGCGCATATTAAATTAGTTAATTAACATATTTTTTATTTTATTACAGACCTATTAATTTATTATAAACCTATTAAAATAAATATATCGAAAGGATTATTAAGGATAATGTTATTTTTAAACTAAGGGGATGGTTATATGTATGTAAGACAAGTTTTTATTCATGGCACTTCTTTTGGATCTGCGCTTGCGATGGCCATTTCATTTAATGTGAACCATTCAGTTTTATGGGCAATCCTCCATGGTATTTTTAGTTGGTTTTATGTGATTTATTATATTTTAGTTAAAGTGAATATATGAGATATTCACTTTAACTATTACTTTGCTAAAAGTGATGAACATAACGAACTTGGTAAGTAGAACCCTGAGGTCTGTTTCTTGCATTTCGCTCGAAGTAAACATTTAAGAAAAGAGAATCATCTTTTGAAAAACTTCGCAATAATCCAGGTCCTATTGCCCAAACTCTTTCCCGTCGTCCTGCAACTTTGTGTTTGTTCATCAATGTGTCTGTTACTTGTTTAAAAACGTAACCATTGAGACCCAGCCTAAAGTCTGTGATGACCTCATATTCCATAGCAAGATTGGCAAACACAGCTTGGCCGGCTTTAGTAGAAGTGGCTGTTGGCCCAAAAGATACATTTGGATCCGTGTTTTTTGCATTCCATAAGTAATGGATACGAGTAGAGGCTGACCATTGTGGGCAAAACCAAACAGTAGCGGCCCAATAAGGGTTAAATGACCAAAAATGACTGCCAGGATTAATGGCATAATTGCGATTATATCGACCATTAGGCAGTATAAAATCTAATTCGATACGGTGTACAAAGCGGGGACCATCGCAGCCCATAATAGGATCAAATTGAAAAAATGGACCAATATTGATATCACCCAGACCATCTCGGGCTTTAAGTACACTATTACCCAATCCATCTTTGACATGAGCTTCCACCAACCAAGGTAAGATCGCACTCAAACCAAAGCTGCCAGTATCAAAACATTTTTCTGGGGATAAATAGATCAATTGAGCAAGATTAACTGTCGTGTGTAACTTTGTTTGAGGGAGAGGAAGTTTATTACCGTTATTATCATTAAAACGATTGCTGGTATAAAATTTAAGATAATCCTGGAAATAAAGACCTGGCCCTGCAGGAGGCGCTCCATCCAGAAAACTGGTTTGACCCAGATTGACCGGAGGCTCATCATAGGCAAGCACAGCCGTGCTGAAGATAGAAACAAAAGCAGTTACCAGATATGCAGACGAATTCCTTTTCATATTGATATTCATAAAAACATCCTTAGTTAATGAATATAATTATTCATGAAAAAATCAAATAAGTCAATCAACTTATTGAAAAGTAATTTAATTTTCTATATTATATATTGTTTAATAAAGAAAAATATCACCGTGAATATTAGGAGTTTTCTATGAATTACAGCAATATTCCTATTGTAAATTTAAATGATTTAGAAAAGGGCATGTTATTAGAAGAACATCGAGTAGCAGATTTTGTGGTTAGAATTATTGGTTCCTGGAAGTTTATTGTTATTCAAACCATTGTGCTTGTCTTTTGGACTATTCTAAACATCGTTGCTTTTTTTGAACATTGGGACCCCTACCCTTTTATATTGTTAAATCTTATTTTGTCACTACAAGCAGCTTATGCTGCACCCATTATTATGATGAGTCAAAATAGACAAGCAGCGCGTGATCGTATTGAAGCCCACAATGATTATCTTGTTAATCTAAAATCAGAGAAAGATATTAGTATCATTTTAGAGCGATTAGAAGCTCAAAATAAAATGATTATCAACATACAACATTTACTTTTAGCTAAAGAAACAGAGAAAGCTGAGTTAACAGAATAAAGCCTAAGGAAAGTGCTGAATGACTGCCATTGAAATTGAAGCTCACTTAAAACATCTTCAATCACGCATTCAACAAGCAAAAGATCGTTTTGGTCGTACCCAAGATAATATTACTTTAGTGGCTGTCAGTAAAACCCGCCCTAAATCAGCTGTCTTAGCTGCCTATGAATTAGGAATTCGCCATTTTGGTGAAAATTATCTTCAAGAGGCTCTTACAAAAATTCCTGATACTGTCAATCTTAATCTTCAATGGCATTTTATTGGATCTATTCAATCCAATAAAACAAATCTTATTGCAAAACATTTTTCATGGGTACACACAGTGGATCGCATTACTATTGCACAACACTTAAATGAAAGCAGATCAAACACCGAACTTCAGCCTTTAAATGTGTGTATTCAAGTCAATATTAGTGATGAGGTGCAGAAATCAGGAGTAAGTCTAGCTGAATTACCTGAATTAGCTAATGCGATCTCCAAGCTTCCCTTTTTAAGACTCCGAGGTTTGATGGGCATGTCCAAAGAAGACATGTCTTTTGAAGAACAACGAGCCTGTTTTAGGAAGTTACACGAGGCTTTACTTCATTTACAAAAAACATATCCTGAATTAGATACATTATCGATGGGCATGTCAGATGATTTTGAAGCAGCCATTGCAGAGGGTGCTACCCTGCTTCGTATTGGAACAGCACTATTTGGTCCAAAAGTGCTGAGGGTGTGATGTTGGTGATGGTGTCAAATCTGGACATTGGACATTGAAGAGATTTCTCAAGGATTTTTACTTGCTAATATCTAATGTCAATACACCTTTACCATTTTGTTAATGTCTAATGTCCAGATTTGACACCATTGCACCATTGGACGGGGAACCGGGCCGGCACAGAGACCGGCCCCTACAAAAGCCTCTCTAATTCTTCCCAACGCTTATAACACGCCTGCAATTTTTTATCTATTTTTTCAAGTTTTTCTAATGTGGCAGTAATATCAGATTTCTCGCGATTGTAAAAGCCTGGTTCTGCAATTTCATTTTGTAATTGATGTTGTAAAGATTCTAATTCTGCTATTTTTTGAGGCATTTCTTCTAATTCTCTTTTTGTTCTAGAATCAACATTTTTAGTTTGAACCGCATCTTTGGCTTGAGCCCCATGTTTAGTTTGAACCGCATGAACCATCGTTTCAGTTTTTTTAGTCACAGGAGGTTTTGTTTTTGGAATATCTTTATATCCCCCGATATATTCAATAATTTTGCCTTCTCCTGCAAAATAAAGGGTGCTCGTTGCCACTTCATCCACAAAACTTCTATCGTGGCTAACCAGTAAGAGTGTCCCTTTATAATCAACCAGGATATCTTCTAATAATTCTAAGGATTCGATATCTAAATCATTAGTGGGTTCATCTAACACAAGTAAATTATTGGGTAAACTAAAGAGTTTTGCGAGCAGTAAACGATTACATTCACCCCCGGATAACATTTTAACAGGCGTGCGAGCGCGTTCAGGGGTAAAAAGAAAATCCGATAAATAGCTGATAATATGTTTTTCTTTTCCATTAATAACAATGGTTTCTCTACCTCCGGCGACATTTTCAGTGGCGGATAGTTTAGGATCAATCCCTGCTCGCAGTTGATCAAAATAGCCAATTTGTAAATTGGTTCCTAATGCTACCTTCCCTTCTTGAGGTATTAACTGTCCTAATAGTACTTTTAATAATGTGCTTTTGCCAATACCATTGGGGCCAATCAGTGCGATTTTATCGCCTCTTAGAATATTAAGCGAAAAATCTTTAATAAGTACAAGATCACCGATACTGTAATAAACATTCTCTGCTTTAGTCACTAATTCACCCGAAAGTGCGGCTTCATTGGTGGTAAATTTTGGGTTTCCTTGCAATTCTCTTCGTAATTGCCGTTCTTTTCTGAGTTTTTCTAAGGCTCGCACACGACCTTCATTACGTGTGCGTCGAGCTTTAATGCCTTGTCTTATCCAAACTTCTTCTTTGGCTAAATTAATGTCAAATAATTTGGCTTGTTTCGCTTCAACTTCTAAACGATGTTCTTTATCAACCAAATATTTATCATAATTTCCATTCCAAGAAGTTAATTGTCCTCGGTCTAATTCAATGATCCGCTGGCTTAATTTGCGTAACAAGGTTCTATCATGAGTAACACATAATAAAGCACCCGAATATTGGGCTAAATAATCTTCCAGCCATTCTATAACCGACAGATCTAAATGATTGGTCGGTTCATCTAATAACAAGAGATCAGGTTCTGAAACCAGCGCACGCGCTAAGGCAGCTCGCCTTTGCCATCCGCCAGAGAGTGCCCCCATGAGTTTATCCATAGGAAGCTCTAAACGGGTTAAAATGCTTTCTATCATTTGCTGATAATGCCAGCCTTGTTTAAGATCGAGCTGTTTTTGTACTTCTTCTATATCTTTTAGCCATTTTTCATTGCCTGTTAAATCTGGAAACTGAGTGAGTTGATGATACTGCTGTAATAATACTCCTATTTCTTTCAAGCCTTCCGAAACAAAATCATAAACTGTAGTTGTATCGCAATTTGGTAAATTTTGAGATAATTCCGCAACTTTTAAGCCTGGGGATCGATAAATTTTGCCTTCATCAGAATTTAACTGGCCCATCATTACTTTTAATAAACAAGATTTACCCATGCCATTGCGGCCAATTAAAAATATTCGCTCTTTAGGCTCTATTTGTAAATTGACTTTATCAAGGAGAGGCGCCTCTCCAAAAGAAAGCGAGACATTTTCTAATCTTATCATGACGTTATTTTAGTATAATTACCTTATTTTAGTGTGGCTACCTTTTGAAAAACTGAAAGGAGTTCCATTGGCAATGGGAATACAATGGTAGAATTCTTTTCTTCAGCGATATTAGACAAAGTCTGTAAATAACGTAATTGCAATGCTTGCGGTTGCTGCGATAAAATTTCTGCAGCTTCTAATAATTTTTTTGAAGCTTGAAATTCTCCGTCCGCATGTATGACTTTTGCTCGACGTTCTCGTTCTGCTTCTGCTTGTTTGGCAATTGCTCGAATCATATTTTCATTGAGATCAATATGTTTAATTTCAACCATGCCGACTTTAATTCCCCAAGCCTCAGTTTGTTCATCTAAAATTTGTTGAATATGGGCATTAAGCTTAGTGCGCTCTGCGAGCATTTCATCCAATTCATGTTGCCCGAGAACCGATCGGAGAGTGGTTTGCGAAAGCTGACTTACCGCATTTAAATAATTTTCGACTTGGATGACCGCTCGTTCTGGGCTTATGACTCGGAAATAAACCACGGCATTGACTCTCACCGACACATTATCACGAGAAATAACGTCTTGAGGAGGAACATCCATCACAACAGTACGCAAATCCATTTTTACCATTTGTTGAATGATAGGTATAATGATAATAAGACCCGGGCCTTTGACTTTCCAAAATCGACCTAAAGTAAAGACCACTGCACGCTCATATTCTCGCAGCACACGAAAACACGCCATAATGAATATGAATAGAAAAGGAATTAAAGCAATATAAAATCCAGCCATGTTTATGCTCCTTATTAGGTTAATTGCTTGCAGAGTCTGTGGGTTCTACGGTCAGCAGCAGTCCTGATACCTGTATAATACGGATCTTTTGGCCCAATTGTAAGGGTTTATCCGAGCGTGCCTTCCAAATTTCTCCTTGAATACGCACTAAAAGTTGTCGATTGCTATATTCTAACACTTCTCCTTCAGCACCAATCAGTGCTTCGCGGCCAGTGACTACTTTTTTTCGAAGGGAGCGAATAGCAAGATTAATAATAATTAAGAAAAATCCTGCAGTTAGAAGGCTCATCGCAAAAATCACTTGCCAAGCAATATTAAACCCTGGCGCTTGCGTATCTAATAATAAAACCGAGCCGGCCACAAAAGCAATGATCCCCCCTATTCCCAGTACGCCAAAACTGCTTATAAACACTTCAACAATCATAAAGACGATCCCTAGGAACAATAACGCAAATCCCACATAATTAATAGGTAATAATTGAAAAGCATACAATGCCAGTAATAAACAAATTGCCCCTGCAACGCCGGGTAACACAAACCCTGGATTAGCAAATTCAAAAAATAAGCCATAAACGCCTATCATTAATAAAATATACGCAATATTGGGATCAGTAATGATAGATAAAAATTGAGATCGCCAATCCGGACTGATGGATTCTATTTCTAGATTAGTAGTTTGCAAGGTTTGTTCTACCCCTTGTACTTTGACTACTCGACCATTAATAGCTTTTAATAAATCTGGAATTGAATCTGCAACCACATCAATAACCTTTAATTTAAGGGCTTCATCTGCTGATAAACTGACTGCTTCTCGAACAGCTTCTTCTGCCCAAGCACTATTGCGACCGTGCATCTCTGCAAGGCTTCGAATATAGGCGGCAGCATCTTGAGTTGCTTTTTTATGCATGGTTGATTGCGATTCTTCATTATTTTGATTTTTATTTTGGTTTTGATTTTTATTTTGATTGGTTTTATCATTTTCTAATTTATTCCCTTCTTTATTTTCCTCTGATTTACTCCCTTCTGAAGTGGTTTTACCCTCTTCTGGCGTTGGGGATGAGGTTGGGGATGATATCTCGCCAATACTAACCGGAGAGGCAGCACCGACATTGGTGCCCGGTGCCATTGCCGCAATATGACTCGCGTATAGAATATAAGTCCCGGCACTGGCGGCTCTAGCGCCTTCAGGAGCAACGTAAGTGACAATGGGAATGGGAGAAGCCAGGATAGCCTTATTAATGCCTCGCATGGAGCTATCTAAGCCACCGGGTGTATCCAAACGCAGAATGATTAATTTGCTATTTTGTGAAATTGCATATTCTAAACCACGTTCAAAATAATCTTGAGTAGCAGGACCTATAGCACCTGTGATATCCAATAGAACAACCTGTTTAGTGGCACTGACTATTGGAGATACTAAAAGCAATAACAAAATAAGCAGTCTTTTCATCATATGCTTTTTATTATAGTCAAATATTAGAGGGGATTATAAGATGGGATTATACAAAATATAGAGATTTATGACATTTACGATATTTATGGCTTTCTGTAGCTGGGTCGCTACGAATAGCGACCCCTACAGATTTATACGGCTTTACCAATATTACTAGTTAAATCAAAATTACTAGTTAAATCAAAATTAAGGCCGTCTTTGTCTGAGATCGTTGGGATCTTCTGGTAATCCAGTCATTGGTTGAGCTGCTGGTGCTGCTGCAGCCCCTGCAGCTGCTCCTAGAGGATATCCAGTGGGCACAGCAGGACCTGCCAACATAAATGCTTGTGCTGGTGCTAGTGCTGGTGCTTGGTTTCTGTTCTTCAGATTAGGGAATGCCTCATATAAAGTTTCTAGATCAGTACCTTCATTTACTTTCAGAATTACAATTTCTAATTCCTCCAATAGGAAGTCAGGGATAGCTTCACTGATGGCTTTTTTAGCAGCTTCAACGTCAGCTATGGCGGCTTCTATGGCGGCTTTTTTAGCTATAAACTCGTTTACTAACCCCCTAGTTCCAAACTTTCCACCAATGATACTTCTAAACATTTCTCTAGTTTTTATAACTTCTTCAGACTCTAAGGTAGTAAGTGCATCACGAAGAAAAGGATATGCTGCTTCTAAGGCAGATTGTTCAGCAAATTCTTTTTGATCACAAGCTAAGTTGTAACCATCTCGTACTATGCGGATATCAATAGGAATACGATTTCTTTGCGCTTGTACCAAAAGGCCTGCTGCAGTACGTATGTTTCCAGTTGAAATCAAGGTGTATATATTCCGATTGACCCCAATAACTGTTTTTTCACGAAATTCTTTTTCTGCATAAGCTATTGCTGCTCTTTGCGCTTCATCAAGAGTTGCTGCTGTTACATGTGTTGATAGTGCTGCCATAAAATTTCCTCAAAATGTTGTGTGAATGTACATCAAAATTAATTTAATTCTTAAGCAGATAGCTTGTCATAAATGAGAACGTTTGTCAACACATATGACTAACACACATATGACTAACACTATATTATTTGTGTTTATGCTAACGTTTCAAAAGTTAGACATACTAACGTTTAGAACGTTAGAAGAGGTAATGTGTTGAAAAGTAAAAGAATTTCTTAACCAATAACTTTTTCTAAATCATAAGTAAAATTAATAACTTATAAGGGTCTATCAACTATTGGGTGCAGTTACTCCTAAAGGACCCACTTTCTTTATCAATAGATATATATTAAAATATCTTCTTTAAGATAATAGCGGGATACGCTTAATTTTCATAATACTAATAAAGTGTAATATTGTAAGGCAATATTTTTATGTATAAAAAGTTCCAAAAAACCTTGGTTTCTGTACTTTTCTTAATTATTGCATTGAATGCAAATGCCAAGATAATTGCAACGGATGATATCTCAACAATATCCTCTTATATTGATAAAAATACGCTCGTTTTATTAGATATTGATAATACCATCATCGAATTAGCCCAAACTTTAGGCACGCCAGAATGGTGTGCAGATTTCTATGCTAAAAAGCGTAAATTGGGAATGCCCGAAGACGAAGCCATCAAAATTACCTCTGAGATTTTTACGCGTGTTAATGAACGTTCTGATGCAAAACCAGTGGATTTAAGAACGTCAAAAATCATTCAAGAATTACAAAAACAAGGTATTATTGTTTTAGGTTTAACAGCAAGAGCTCATGTTTTATCAGAAGCAACCGCAAGACAATTAAAGTCTTCTAATGTTAATTTTAATGTAGGAAAATTTAAAAACAAAGAAACTAATACATTAAATGGACAAAGAACTCAGTTTAAAAATGGAATTATTTTTGCAGCAGGACATAATAAAGGTGATTGTTTAAAAGCTTTCTTGTCTGTAACACAATGGACGCCTAAAAAAATTGTATTTGTAGACGATCGATTAAAACATGTTAAAGAAGTAGAGAAAGCTATTTTTAAGGACAATATTGCTTATACAGGGATTCATTATACTTTATTAAATAAGAAAATGAAGGATATGAATCCAAAAGTGTATGAAATACAACTTGAACATTTAAACAAAACCAATAAAATTTTATCTGACAAAGACGCCATTGCTCTTTTAGAACCGGTGTCAAATCTTGACAATCTTGACATTGGACATTAAGTTTACGCAGTTACCACTGCTGTGTTTTTCTGCTAATTAATTTAATGCCGAGCGCAATCGATTGGAACAACTGAGGTATAGCGTAACAATAGATTTTGCAGATTGGGGAAAGATTTGGCCAAGGTCAAGGGGGAAGCTCCGGTAATATCCTGAATTAAAGGATTACCCCCCTGCTCCAACAGGTATTGCGTTGTTTGCATATGATTATGGCGTACAGCCTCATGTAAGGGTGTACTGGCTGCAATATCTTGAATATTAACGTTTGCTCTATTTTCAACCAAAAGTTTAATAAAAGGTAAATGACCCCGAATAGCTGCCCAATGAAGGGGGGTACATCCCCCAGGATCTTTTATATCAACATTAGCACCATACTTTATTAAAAGAGTTGCAATTTCTAAGGAGCCATTTTTTGTTGCAATATGTAACGCTGTAATCCGAGCTAAATCTTGCAGATCTTTTATTATTTTCTGTATCCAGGTAGATGGAATATATGAAACATCCTCCTCTTCTAATAATTCGAAGGGAATTTCATGATATTCATTTCGTATGTTAGGATTTGCACCCCGTTCTAATAATAATTTAACAATATTAGATAGACCTTTTTCTACAGCAAGATGCAATGCACAAACCCCAAGTGCATTTTGAGTATTAAGGGGTTTACCCACCTTAATAAGGTTTTCTGCCAGTTCAATATTTTGGGTTGATAAGGCTTCTAGAATTTCACACTGATCTGATATCATCGTCCTATAGTTCTCCAAATAAAAATATTGACATACTGCAGACACACTGCTTATTTTTATTTTAGCAGCTTTTAATATTATTGCTTGCTCAAGGAAATAAAGATAAAGATGCTCAAATTGTGATAGTTAAAAGTTAAAAAACTAAATAAACTAAACAAAACTAAGATTAAATTTATCGATTATAAAGGGACTGGCGATACCACTGAAAAAACCAAAAAAATGGCTTTCCCAAGAAATTTTATCTTCTTGTGGGAAAATTCCAAGAAAAATACTACCAAAGTAGTACAGAACAATAATCGCCAAAAGAAGAGACGTAAAACTGGGGTCAAAATAAGCAGTTGCCAGTATAAATCCAAAGTAACCAGAAACCAGGCCGCTGGCACCAATATGTAAAGAAGGACGCGCTGCAAGCCATACACCCAGGCCTCCTAGTGCGACAACAATGATGGTCACCTGAAAAAAGAGCTCTTCTCCTCTCGCCAGAATCACAAGCCCCAGTGGAAACAAAGGAATGGTATTAAAAAATAGATGATTAAAATTTTGATGCAAAATCGGTGAAAAAATGATCCCCAAAAGCCCAAAAGTATGTCTCGGATAAATCCCTAAAATATTAAGTTTAGATTTAAACATCCAATTGAGAATATTAATGATCCATAAACCGGCTATACCAATAAGCCAAGGGTAAATGACCAATTTACTTTTTGTGATAAAGGTAGAAAGCTCGTTAGTGAGTTCTGCTAACATCAGGTTCCTCATTTTGGTGCATTATGGTGTATACATAAATATGTATAACACAAATACATGTTATGGTGTCAGACACGGTGTCAGACACCCTGTACGCTCCAAAGGGAGTCAATAATGGAAACTAACTTTATCAATATCGGACTTGCCTTTTTAGAAGGCTTTGCATTGATCCTGTCTCCTTGCATCTTGCCCATCATGCCCATAGTGCTGTCTGGCTCGCTTGAAGGCGGCAAAAAACGTCCATTTGGCATTATTATAGGTTTTATTATTACTTTTGCGGTGTTCACGTTTTTTTCAAGAGAAATCATATTGGGTTTAGGGATCGACGCTAATCTTATTAGAAATCTTTCATTTGCCTTGTTACTCGTTTTTGGCTTTATTATGATTTCAGATTATTTAACAGAGCTCTTTAGCAGAATGACGCAGCGTTTATCAAATGTTGCTTATACGCTTGATTCTACAATGAGTTCTACCAGCACCTCTAGCATCTCCACTAGGCAAACACCTCGATCAGCTGTTAAAAAGATCCTCCATAATCCAGAGGGATTTATCAGCGGTTTAATCTTTGGGGGTCTTATTGGATTGATTTGGACGCCTTGTGCTGGGCCCATATTGGCGGCAGTCATTGTACAAGCAGTTTTACAAAAAACGACATTTTATAGTTTTTTATCCATTTTATTTTTTGGCATTGGGGTCGCAATACCCATGTTGATTATCATTCTATTTGGAAGAGAAGTGATGCAAAAATTTAAATTTTTAAAAACGAAAACAATCTTAATTCGCAAGCTTTTAGGACTTATTATCATTGGTACTGTTCTTTTTATGATTTATGGAAATAGTTTAGTATTTAGCTCTTTTTCTTTTGAAAGTCAAAAATCAACACGCGTTTCTTCTATCACTTCTGATTCTTCTGATTCTTCTACTGTTCCTTCATCTTCAAAACTTTCGTTAACAAATGGATTACGAAGTCCTTATATGGCACCCCCCATTTCAGGCATTGAAGCGTGGATTAATTCTAAACCACTGCAATTAGCTCAATTAAAAGGCAAAGTAGTATTAATTGATTTTTGGGCATATTCCTGTATTAATTGCATTCGTACCCTCCCCTATTTAAAAGATTGGTATAAAAAATATCAGGATAAAGGCTTAGTTATTATTGGTGTTCACAGTCCTGAGTTTGATTTTGAAAAGGATCTTGCGAATGTAAAAAAAGCGGTTCAAGATGATGATATTCGCTATCCTGTTGCTCTCGACAATAGTTTTGTAACGTGGCAAAACTATAATAACACTTATTGGCCAGCACATTATTTAATCGATAAAAATAATAACGTGGTCTATCAACATTTTGGTGAGGGTGATTATGATGTGACTGAAAATAACATTCGATATCTATTGGGGATGGATACCAAAATTGCAGAAGCTCCTGCTAATGAAAATTTTTCAATGGCCCAAACGCCCGAAACTTATCTGGGATATGAACGGGCTAATCAGTTTCACAGTCCTGAATCCGTTGTTAAGAATAAAGTAGGTAACTATAGCTATCCAAACAAAATTCCTGACAATGCTTGGGCATTAAAAGGAAGTTGGATAATAACACCGCAAAAAATTATTGCGACCGAAGCTGATTCTGCTATCAAGATCCATTTTTATGCAGGAAAAGTGTATGCGGTGCTTGGCAATCAGGGAAATAAACCCATTAAAGTAAAAATATTATTAAATGGTGAGTTAGTGCTAGATGAAAATGGAAAATCAGTTAAGGATAGTAAGGTTGTCGTTACCAATCATCAATTATATTCGTTGATTGAATTTAAGCGTCCTTCAAGTGGGATCCTTGAGTTAATAGCAAGTGATCCCAACCTTGAAGTGTATACCTTTACCTTTGGGGATTAATCCCAATAGTAGTGATGTACATGTCTACGATATCTGGGGACAGAGTAATAATAATCATCGTAATAGCTGTAATATTGCCGATAATAATGTCTGTGATGTCGAGGACGAATGGGTCTGTAATGATGACGATGTATTTCAGTGGTTCGATAATGGCGATGATGGCGGTAGTGTCGATGATGTCTATAATGGTGAGGTCTATGATAGTAATGATCACCCACATCGGTGTATCTTTCTACAACATATTCTTCAATAGGAATTAATTCGGGTCCACCCACTGAAACACTAAAAAAAACGTTACCTGCGTTGACAGTTCCAGAGATTGCGCCTAAAGATAAAAGTGTACATGCAAGTAATAGATATTTTCTCATGATATACTCCAATCTATTAATAAATGAACCCGTAATATACCACATTTCGATAAAATTGAGATAATTTTTTATTCACTCTTTATTCTTTGCCGAATCATTTAATGATCTCAGTTTGAATTGGGGTATCTAAATGGGTACTAGGTTTACACACAGCTCTAGCTTTGTCTATAAATTATATGTTAAGCTTCTGCCATTCATAAATAATTTGGGAGATTTTTAAATGGCAGCAATATTAACACCATCATCTGCACCTGATATAAATACTGAGAATATGACTGATGATGGGAGGGCTTTGATCACTCTTTTAGCAAAAGTCTATACGGCAGGGAATGAAGAACAAAGAAAACAAATGAGAGATTTTCTAGAGGATCCATCAACGTATAGAGAGGTGCATAAACTCATAATGCCTCCCGGTAAGCGGATTCACGATCCTTCTTTTCACAATCTTTCTGTTATAGAAAAATCTCTGTTATATAGACTTGTTCTTGAATTACATACAAAATGGGCTTCTAGATTACGACAAGGATGGGATTGGACGGAAACGAAAAAATTTTTAATGGATTGTTTAAATCAAGCCATTCATGATTTGCCAAGATGGGAATCTCATCCTGACTATACAAGGATAGTGATTGAAGCAGCACAAAAAAAGGCAAAAGATAAAGAGAATCTTGACAATAGTAGTCACAACCTTTTTGTGTTTTTAAAAAGAAAAGTGGGAAGTGGTAAAAAAGCTGCCCTGTTGTTGGGTGGGCTCTTTAAAGAAATAGCTACAATATCGCTTATTACACCAACCTCGGTTCTATATGGAACCATAGTGGATAAATTGTCTTTAGGGTTAGAGGGATTAGAGGAAGAAGATCTTCTAAAAATACAACCGGATTTACAAATAATTGCTGGTATTGAAGTAGAAAATAGATATTGGTATTTCGAAGAAGCAGCGAGATATTCAGAAGAGGTGTCTTATGTGATTGGTGCAGTCGAGGAATCTGAACATCGTGCAGCTGCAGAAGCCGCAAAAAGACGTGCAGCACCTTCAACTCCAGCGCGGCCTGCAACAGCCGGACCAGCAACTCCCCCACCTTCAGATCCAGCACGTTCAGCTGAGCATGAAAGATGTGTTAAACTTCGAAAGGAATTAGTTCAGCAATTTGAATATGTAAAAACCAAACTGAATCATATGCGTAACTTTCCAGTGAAATTGGCAGGCAAAATACCTAAAGATGCCGATCAGTCACTTTTTACTTCACTAGAACTTGGAAAACAATTATGTAATCAAACGATTGAAAAATTTCAACAACCTTACGAGAGTATAAGAAAAAAAATAGCTGAAGCTAATAACTTAACAAAATTAATGGATGTTAAAGTAGATATTGATGACTTGACGAGAAAAACAAATGAAGAATTCAAGCTGAGGTTTGATAATTTTTCAACTGTAAACGATATGATACAAAAGCGTAAACAAGCATTAGGCCTGTTTCCTAATATCATTCTGAAAAACCTTATTGGTGTAAGAGGACTTGTATCTTGCGCAAAGGCACACATTGGTGAGATATCAAGTAAATTAAAGGGTCTAGATAAAAGCAAGCTTCCAGATTCGCCGGTGGTTCCGAACTTAGAAAAGGAAATTTTTGAGATTTGTGAGCTACTTAAACGATTGGAGGAAGAGAATCAGACATTTTACTCTGATGGCATTGTTAGAGCGGATGAGAGTGGTAATCCTGTTGCTAGCGATAAGTTATCGACGGAAACGGATTCTAAAAAACTAGAAGCGTTTGAAATACGGACGGCTAATCTGTACGTAAATCTATACAATCTTTTAGGAGGAGTCAGAAACGTTGCTACTAAAGCGAATCAGCTAGAGGACGGTGCATCTAGAACATTTTTACCGCTTCTAATAGCTGCTATGGAGGCATTTAGGCCGTATGTAGCAACAACATCACATACGGTTCCAATCAGAACTAGTGGGGTGTCTGTGAGACCATAGCATTGACTTCTTCCCATCAATGCATCTCGTACCCTCGGTAGCACTCTTGCCAGTAAACGGCATTAGTGCTCCGGGGAAAAAAGAGGTAAGATAAGGTGTTCTAAGTGGGGATTTTATTCCATCTTTTCAATGATGGTGATGCCAACCACGATGCCAGCCACCATGATGTCCACCATGACCACCAAAACCAAAGTTTAAAACAATACCATTATCAGGTTCATAATACCTATATGGATGATAAACTCGCGCTGGAACATAATAATACTGTCCAGTAACTGGATCATAAACTAATTGATAGTGGTTACGATGGGGATGCCTAACAATAATAAATGCAGCTTGGACAACCTGTGCCCCCTGCCCTTCTTGTGGATTGGCAACTAATGCGGTTGCACCCACACTTGTCGAAGTGACTGCCAGACTTAATATGGTTAATGCAAGTAATAGAAATTTGTTCATATTCTTTTCCTCCTTACTGCTTGTATGTGCACTGAACTATAATAGTTTCTTACATAATTAAGTATAGTTCAAAAATCTTCTGCTGGAATTTCATTAAAAACATCAAATTCGTTTGGTTACAACAATTGCATCGGATACAGGACGAAGCGTATTTAGTCCTTGGGATTCATCTTTATCTCCAATGGTTGTATTCATTATGTGACCATTAAGAAATAGAGTTGATGAACCACCTCCGTCTAAATTAATGGCTTGATGACATCCTAAAGTCACCATCAAATTTGCTAAATCAGGTAGACTTAAACCAATATTTGATTCATTTGAGATTTCATCTCGAATAATACTAAACATTTCTAGTGTTTTCATTTCTTCTATTGCTTTTTGAGTATGCCCTTTTTCGCGTAAAATATTGCGCATTTGTTCAATAGTGATTTGTTCTAAAGCTTGAGAATAAGTATGTTCAACCACAACCATCACTAGAGTACCTTCTGATTTTACGCCTAAAGCGGTACGTGCGTGGGGTTTTTCAGCAAAACTTTTGGAACCTAATTTTTCAAGATCGGTAATCGCTTGACCATTTTCAACAAGCATGGGAATACCCATCAAGAAATTTTTCATCCCAGCCCATTTAGCATTATTTTGGTTTTGGGGATCCTTAAAAGTTGTATTAAAAGTAACCTTTTTTCCCACTTTTGCGAAATCCATCGAATGAGAGCTTGGAAAAGATAAAATCCAACCTGATCTAGGAATTGCATTGTCACCATGTTCGACAATCTGAGTAATTATTCCTTTTTTATCGATTAAAATTTCACGACGATCGTAAGGTGTCAGTGAAGTAGGACCAAAAGTGTGATTATATAAAATAATATCATCGTTTTTGGCAAATTGATTTATTTTATTAGGAGCAATTTTTTCTTTTCCAACAAGCAAGTTAAATTCTATCTCAATATTCCCCATATCTAGTTTATTTTCATTGAACACTAACAGTGCTCGTTTATTTTTTGCTAAAGAAAAGATGTCCCCATTAATAATGAGTGTTCCACTGGGCCGACCATCCTCGCTATTGCCTATCTCAAAAAATCCTGCATTAATTGCTGCTATTGCTCCTTTACGTAAAGCAATGGATTTTACAGTTTCACGGCCAAATACTTGGTTATGAGCCTTTACTAAATCAAGACGATAATATTTTGGATCAATACTTAAAATATGAATAATATGGTTATTTTTCTTTTGAGAGTTGTATGACAACCCTTCAGGAAGTTTAAAATCATTTTTTACTTGTGTATTTTGTTTGGTTTCTGGCAATACAGCTAGTGCCATAGGGCAGCAAAATACTAAAAAGTATGCTATAAATCCAGTCTGCAGTATAAGAAAAAACATATGAGAATTTCTTTTAATGGAAATATTTGACATTTCATAACCCTTAGACAAAAGAATATTATAAAATAATTGAAAAGTATTCACCATTATTTTTAACACATTAACAAAAGAACAAAGAACTCCACCAAATAGTCTTTCTGTTTGGGACTCACCCTGCGGTTGATCGACTCTGGGAAACTAATCAATGATGATGTCCGCCCTCATGATGATGTTCACCCTCATGATCATGATGGTGTTCACCGTGAAAACCACCAAAACCAAAGTTTAAAATAATACCATTATCGGGTTGTGGTACTTCATAAGATGGTGGGTTGCCATTATATGGAAAATAGCCTTGCCCTGGAACATAATAATAATATTGCCCAGTATCCGAATCATAAACTATTTGATATTGGTTGTTATAATAACGATCTTTAACAATAACAAATGTAGTTTGGATAACCTGTGCCCCTTGCTCTCCTTGTGGATTGGCAACTAATGAGCTTGCACCTACACTCATCGAAGTTACTGCCAGAGTTAATGTGCTTAATGCAAGTAATAGAAATTTGTTCATATTCTTTTCCTCCTTACTGCTTGTATGTACACTGAACTACAATCATTTTCTATATGGTTAAGTATAGTTCAAAATTTCAGCCGGAAGGACGGGATGGGGGCAAGAAGAAGAAGGAGAATTATGTGGGTTGGGAAGGCAGGACCTCGGGAAAAGGACTGGAGATACAATCCTCTGCTTTATTGTTATTAGAGCTCTTTGGAGCAACAGACGCAGTAGAGGTGGGTACTAACCCTGGGATCTCTTGTTTGCCTGCTTTTATTTCAATACTTGAATTTTTAAAAGCATCATTAATGGGTTCAAAACGTCCACCCAAATTTTTTGCTAAAAAAGATTCTGTCACAGCATAAAAGGACAAACGATTTTCAGGTTTTGCAAAACCATGTCCCTCGTCTGGATATAAAACATAGGTGACGGGGATCTTTTTACTTTCCATCACTTTAACAATTTGATCAGATTGAGCTTGTTTGACTCTGGGATCATTGGCACCCTGACCAATTAATAAGGGTTTTTTAATATTATCTACAAATGTTAAGGGTGAACGTGAAGCTAAAAATTGTCGTCCTACTTCGGTTTCAGGATCACCCCCAACCATTATTTTTAAAAGTGTATACATAGGTTTCCAATATTCTGGAATGGTTTGGAACATGGTTTCAAGATTACTCATACCCACAATATCTACCCCGCAAGCAAAAACATCTGGAGTTTTTGTCATGCCAACGAGGGTTGCGTATCCTCCGTAACTGCCCCCCATAATAGCGACTTTATCTGAGGTGGTGATCCCTTGTTGGATTGCCCAATTGACTGCATCAATGAGATCATCATGCATTTTTGCTGCCCACTCTCCATTGCCTGCATTTGCAAATTTTTTACCAAATCCTGTAGAGCCTCGATAGTTTACACTTAAAACTGCATATCCTCGATTGGTTAACCATTGATGTTCTGCATCATATCCCCAACTATCTCTAGCAGCAGGCCCACCATGGACAAGCAAAATTAAAGGTACAGGTGTTTCTATTTTCGCTTTGTCCATTCTAAGATTGTAGGGAAGCGATAAATAACTTACCAAGGATAAGTTATCTCGAGATTTTATGATCACCGGATCCATGTTTGTTAAAATAACGTTATCTAATTCAGGACGTGAGGGAAATAAAAAACGTGCTTTTTGCGAAGGTCTATCGTACAAATAATAATGAGGAGCACCGTTATCTCGATCATAAACCACAATCCAGGTATTGTCATCTAAACTACGGCTCGTGATATGGAGTTCTCCCTCCATGACAGTTTTTAAATATTTGAAGTCAGGGGCTATGGTTTTATCTAAAATAGTCCATTCTGTTTTTTCATAAGTGGCAGAAGTTGCTTGTACTGTTTTTTTTGTGGGATGGGTTAAAACATTATCGATATCCACTCGTTTATCTTGAGACATCAAATGTGTCTTTTTAGACTTTAAATTAAGGCTAAATAAAGCACCTGTGTTGCGTTTTCGGCTATCGATCATATAAAGAATATCCCCTGTTTTATCCATTGATAGGGGACTCGTTGTTAGCATATCTTGTTGAGGTATAGAAAAGAGTTCTTTTTTTACATATTCATTTTTTGCATCTTTATTAAGTGTATAAAGTTGTGCACCACCGTCTGGGGTTGTTTGCATCCCAACTTTTACATTCAAATCATGATCATAAACAAAGTCTGCAAAAGTATTGTTTTCCATCACTGGTGTTAGCTTACCGCTTAAAATATTTAGACGATAAATATCAAAAAGATCGGGTCTGCGTTGGTTAAGCTCAACTAAAATTTCTTCTGGGTGATTTTCACTTCGTGCGGCCAATCTCGCTTGTACTTTATTGAAAGAAGCCAAAGTTAATTTTTCGCCACTGACCACATCAACTCGGTATATCCGCCAGTCTTCATTACCTTCAAAATCATCCACATAAATGATATGACGATTGGTATAGGCCCAGATATAACCAGCAATTCCTCGTTTAGAGTTTGTTGTGATAGGATGCATGCTTTCTAGATTTTTGGGATCTCCCACCCAAATATTAAGGACACCTTGATGAGGCGCTAAATAAGACAACCATTGTCCATCAGGGCTAATTTGAACAGAAGTATGATTGGGATCGCTAAAAAAAGTTGAACGTGGAACTAAAGGTGTTGCCAGTTCTTCTACTGTTTCTAAGCTAAATACCAATGAAGATCCGGTTAAGCTAAAAATACTTACCAAGAAAAGTGAAAGTCTAAAAAACTTTAAATAGTTGGTCATATAAGTTCCCTGACTAAAGTTGTATGAAAGGTAATACTTCAATATCCTTCGAAGACATTAATATCAACAATATATAAGAGATTGATTCTTTCAGTCAAGGCTACCAAGTATAACGTACCGTATAGCGAACTTTTCCTTCATCGTCTGCTTTTATAGCGATTGGAAACTGGATGGTTTGTGCATCTATTTTTTCGTAAGGCGTAGAATTATCTGGAATTTGCCAATTTAAACCTCTTGGCAGTGTCTCTTTAATAATCACATTGACGGATTGTGTCTTGTGATTTTTCAAGGTTATTTCTATGGTTTCTTCCATGATATGACGATTGTTATCCACACTAAAATTAACTTGTTTTCGTTCACCAACGATGTCAAAGGCACTGCCCATTTTGATCAGTACATTTTCATCTTTGGGGGTATGATCAATGATATCCTCGCCAATAAATTCTATTGAGCCATCTGCAATATCAAGTTTATTAACTCTTATACGTCCAGAAGGCAATGGTATTCCTAATCCGTCTTTTTCACTGTTTTTAAACTTCAAATAAATATCAACTTTGGAATTTGATTGATTTCCCAATTCTTTCTCGGTATTTAAACTTCCATAATATCCTATAAGCGGTAAACTGTTATAAATATATTGCTTTTGTGCAGGTATTTTTGCTACTTTAGTAAAAAGCTCTATTTGTTTAGTAGAATTATTTGGAATGGTTGTTGTTCTGCCTAAAGTGTAGAGATGAAATTCAAAGAAGGGTTTTTCTTCAAAACCAGGAGTTGCCGCTTCGGTTTTCGCTAATCCCATCATTGGCATCGGAGCATTCTTTTTACTAGCTACTTTATTGACATCGCCGGCAATTAATTTTAACTGAGCATTATCAAAACTGGCACCAGATTTATTAACAATGCTCACCCAGGCTGTAAGATTTAATGATCCACTATTAGCATTATCCCCTTCTTCATAAATTGCATTGTAATCTGTCCACCAAGTAATTCCCGTGGTTTGGTAACTGGTTTCGGTTTTTTGACTACCTGCTTTATTTGTAACAATATCCCATACCAGAGTGGGTTTGGTGATAAGACCTCCTGGTAAATCTGGAAAACGAATGTTTGAATAGTTATTGGTGCTGATGATTTTCCCTTCTTTATCTTGTACCACTAATCCACCGCTTGTGCTTAACAATTTTCCAGTAATAACTTCAATTTTGTCCCCTAAGCTTTGCTCAAGTGTAATTTCTTGCTCTAAATATTTTTCTAACAATTTATCATTACTCACCAAATCAAAATGATAATCTTGTTCAACCACTTGAGTGTCTGGATCAGTTAAAGATTTAAACACGACTGTTGTAGGATCAAGGTAAGCTGCAACATTTGAAAAACTTATTTTATTATGCCCTGCTACCAACGCAACCTCTCTTTGATCACGAATAATGGCATATCCGGGAATAGGATAATTAATCCCCCAAGAATTCATTGCATTAGGGGTCGGACGGTATAAATCAGGAGAAATTGAACCCGGTGTTGCAGTACTGTAAATAGTTAAGCTGGTTTTAGTTGTTTCTTCAGCATAAACCATTTCAGCACAAAACATAAATCCTGTAAATACAGATAAAATAGAGCATACAATGGCTTGTTTTAATGGATTCATATATGTTTCCTAATTTTCAATCCTTGCGATTTTATAAATTTTACAGTTAAGAGAGCCCGAACCATTTGCCAGTATTCCCGTCTGCCCAACAACTATCACCTATGCATTTATAGGTATCACTGCATAAAGCCTTAAAATATTCTGAATTCTCAAGATCGGATTTATCATAATCATAGGGAACACAAACACTGCCATCATATTCACCTTGAACGCGTATTTGCCCAATTGCGTAAGTATCTGCAGATACCGAGTAAATTCCTCGATCAGCATTTTTCGTGTTGCAAAGAACATAACACCCAGGGTTATATAAAAATAAATTAAAAGTCGGTAAAACTTTTTCTTCTAGCCCTTCTCCTGGCTTAGTAAAAACAGATCCTTGTTTGTTGACATATATTTTAAAATTCTTTGGTAGCGGGTCTAAGCATTTGGCATCGGCCATATAACTGTAGGCAAAAAATATCATTATTATTAAAGGACCTAGGAGTGTCCAAATGCCAATTAAGAGGATCCTTAATTTTGATAAATTCAGTAAACGCATAGTTTACTTATAGGATAAAAAGTCAATTTCGACCATTAACTTACCTAAAAATTAGATTTTATAACGGGGCTGTTTCTTACCTAGTTTTCCCGATTAACACATTGACACTTTTTTTAGTATCCATAATAATGCGTGTTTTTTTTGAAATAGATGGAAGGGAAAAGTCTTGTTAGTACTCATTGATGAAAGTGGTTGTCCAGGTTTTAAGTTGGCCAAAGGTTCAACGCCTTATTTTGTAATAGGAATGGTTATTTTTAAGGATTTAGCGCAAGCAGAATTAACCAGCAAAACTATTTCTGAACTCAGACAATCGCTAAGCATTAACCCGGAATTTAAGTTCAGTAAAACCAGATTTGAAATTAAAGATAAATTCTTTAATTCAATATGCCAATACAATTTTGAGGTAAGGGCTCTAGTTATAGATAAATCCAAGTTATATAGTCCTAAGCTGAGAAGCAACACTGATGCTTTTTATAATTATTTTCTTAAATCTTTAATGCAATATGATAATGATATCTTACAAAATGCCTCCATCAAAATTGATGGTAGTGGTGACAAAGAATTTAAAAAGGCACTTACTACTTATTTGCGCCAATTTATCGGCCAGAATAAAATCAAAAAGTTCAAATTTATCAACTCAAGAAATGATAACCTCATTCAACTTGCAGATATGATTGTCGGAGCTATTGCAAGAAGTTATAGTGAAAAGCGTACCAATGGGAGCCGCTGGTTAAATGTGCTTAAAAGAAATGGTAAAATTAAGAATATTTGGGACTTTAAATAGAAAAACAGTCGTCTTTTGTACCCTACTCTAGAGATTTCTAGAGAGGTGCACCATCCGGTGCCGGTTCGGGTACAAAGACTAGGTAATAGAAGTATAATAAATTAATATTCTTTTCGTCAATATGTGTATTTTAATTAAATTATCTGGGTTTATATACAGTTAGGCTTTGATTTATATCCTGTTATATTTTCATATTTAAATTAAAAGTTTCTGACTCGTTATTCTTATCCCTAACAATTTCTGATGCAGCATTATAAATCAAAGGATAGTTTTTCTTACCATGACCAAATTGATCCGTTTTAAAAACAGGCATTTTCATTTCTTGTGCAAATCGGTCTAATGCAAGATCAACTTTATCGTCAACAGGATCAGCAAAATCTCCAAAGACAATGGCTTTTACATTTTTTAAAACACCTGCTTGTTTTAACTGATTTAAGGCTCTATCCACTTGATAGCCTTTTTCCCCAACATCTTCTAAAAAGAGAATTTTTCCAGCAGTTTGTATCTGCCAATTTGTTCCTAGGCTTGTTTGAACAATTGTTAAATTACCCCCAGTTAAGGGTCCTGTCAGTTTTACCTGTTTAAATTGAGCTGGGTTAAGCAGTTTAAGATTGGTAATACTGGCAAATCTATTCTTTTTGGAAAGTATATCAACAATTTTTTCAAAATTTTGAGGATCTTTTTTTGCATTTAAAAGATCTAATAATCCTGCTCCATTAATGGTTTTCCATTGCCAATTTTGTGATAAAAATAAATGGAGTGCTGTCATATCACTATACCCAATAAATACTTTTTCATATTTTGGCTTGGGTAATTTGTTCAAGTCATTGATTAATCGCGCTGAACCATATCCACCCCTTAAAGACCAAACTATCGTATTTTTTGAGTTATCGTTTAGAGCGCTTTTTAGTAATTTTAATCGCTCTTCGTCACTATTTGCATGAAAGGCAATGGCTTTTGTGACTAAATTTTCTGGAATTTCAACATTTAAAAATTGAAAAGAGTGCAGTTGTTGTATTTGTTCAGGTTCAGTGCCTGATCCCGGTGCTACCAATTTAATCTTGCGGATAGACATAGCTTGCTGAAAATGAGAATCATGTACAATAGGATTAAATTCTGGTTTTTTTTCACGCTGAAGTTTAGCACATCCGGTACTGAGTAATATCATAAGCAATAAAACCCCATATTTAACTTTCATTTCAATTCTCCTAATACATAAGCCCTAATATACAAGGCTTTAGCGATGTCGAATACCGGGTTCATATTACCAGGAGTTACTTACAATTGAAAATTAAAACGATTAAAAAATTAAGTTTGTCAATTGTCAAAAATATGCCTAAAATTAAAGAACGGAAGTGTCAATAAATGGTAATTGGTCAAAAATTGGATATATGAGCTTGTAATGTTAACTTGGGTTCTGATATTTTTTATAATTGCGATAGTTGCTGGCATTTTGGGTTTTTCAGGGCTTTCAGAAACTGCAGCAAATTTTACAAAAATCTTATTTTTTGTCTTTTTAATTTTTTTCTTTATATCACTCGCTCTCTCCTATGTGGATTAGATTCTACCCAACATAAAGATAATTAACTAAATAATTACTATTTATAAATAATATTAATTATTCATTTGATTTAAAATTGGATATTGGTAAAATGAGCAATGGATTTTTTATTAAACTAACTTTATGAAGGTGATTTTATGGCTGTTATTGGAGATGTTGTAGCAAATTTAACAAGAAACGTGTCTATTTCAACAGTGCAAGCTGGTGTGGCTGGTGCAATTAGTACAACAAGAGTAGGGGTAAAAATTGATGCAAATCCAGTCACATTCCAAGAACAATTAGATAGTATGGCTGCTCAAAGTCAAGCAATTGGGGACGCTGTTGGCATTGCAAGAGTTGCAAAAGCAATCCTTAAAGCGACAGGAAAATGTGTTGATCACTTTTTGGTTTCTATTCCTCTCCGTTGGATTAACAGCCTATTAAACCAGCCTAAATTTTTAGAACACCCTATCTCGACTATTAGAAAGACTGATCCAAGTTTAGAAGTCTTTGATGGTGATCCAATTAGCTCAGTTAGAACTTGTATTGAAGAACAAATGGATGAAAGTAGTAAAAGTGTAATGGCTATTAATGGATTTTGGGAAGAAATGGAAGAATCAAGAACAGCGCTTCAAGATTTTGAAACTGGGTTATATGCTCAGTATGAAGCTCAAAGAAACAAAGATCGATGTTTTGCAAGTTTAACTACACAAGAAGCATTGGATAAAGTAGATGAATTAGTTAGAAAAGACAATCCTACTCTTAATTGTGCAAGTGCTTCAAGTCCAAAACCTGAGCCATGTGCAAAAGAAATGTGTGATGAACATAATGCATTTGAACGTTATACTAAGCATACGGTTCAAGCAGAGAAAAGCATCAGAGCAGCGGCAAGTAATGGACTGTCTCGTTTGAGAGGAGAAACTCCACATCATCGTTCTCGTTCTGCTAAAGCCTAATTTATTATTCATTGTGGTAAAAGTTGGACCTATAAAAAATAGGTCCAACTAAATTTGTTATATACTATGTGGGCCGTATCAAACGAATCTTTCTCCTTTCCCATCCTGGTCCAGTAGCATAATCATCCACAGCACAGGCATCACCTTGACTATCCAGTTGTTGAATACATTCCTCAAGCTGATCTTTCAGCTTTGGATGATCCCATTTATCCATTTTAAATTTGCCACTTTTTATGTCTCTTCGGCTAATGACATAAGAACCCCGACGTTCCTGAACAGTTTCTCCCCGAGATAGTCTATTCCAGTAATCAAGATCCCTAGAAGTATAACTATAATGTACACTACGTGTTAAAGCAGGCTCATGTTCTTCCAAAGATTTTCTTCTTACTCCACCACTGTACCCATTTGGTGAAAATGTTTCTGTTTCTGTATGACTAAAACCTCTTCCATCCCCTTCATCTACCTCATATTTTAATGTTACATGATACTGTGGATACCGCCCCTCTTCTACACTTAAGGTGATCGGAGCACTTACAGTATCAGGACGAAGTTGATAACCTACCCCTTCTGTACCTCTAATCATTGGACAAGAAGCCAATTTTTTTACACCTCCAAGTGCCTTAACCATTGATGTGGGATAATGTGCTCTAATTTCTTGCATACGTGCTCTCAGTGCCTCACTTTGAACTCGTTGAGTGGTTTCCATTCTGCCATGAGCAAGCGAGATCCCATCAGAAATAGAATTATTGCTACTGCTCGCAGAAGAAAAGCTACCATCCTGTGAATCAACTTCTACAGAGTGGGAGGTGTTATGACTATGATGTGCCCTCGTTGGAGTCGTTGCAGTCGTTGAAATCGTTGGAATTGTTCGAATAGAGTGATTACCACTACTATGATGTGCAGCGGTTACAGTAGAATTAGTAACAGTACCGGGGGTAGGAGTCGGCCCAGTAGCTGAACTATCTGAACCACTTGAACCACCTTGGCTTTGACCTCCCGAATCACTTCGTCCCAATCTAGCTGCGTAGCCACCAGCAACAGCCAACACACCTAATCCAATTGCTATTCCTACTTTCCAATTTGGGACTATCCGTGCAGGAATAATTCCAAAATATTTTTTGTTAGCTTCAGCATCTTCTCTTTTTTGCCTACGATATGCTCTGAGTTGTGCTTTAATCGGTCTCTTTGCTGCTGACATTATATAAATCTCCAAATTTAATTGTAACGAATAAAATTTTACACATTAATCAAATTAAAAATTTAATTAATAATATGTTCTCTTTCGGCGAATAAATAGTGCATCAATTAAAATAAATCTTCAACCTTAAATAAAGATACTTTTTTTATAGCTAAATTTCAAAAGCTGTATATAAACATAGTGATACGAGGCATAAAATACACAAAAAGGTTTCAAGCTTGAAATTTATGGTAGATGCTGTAAAATTAGGATGAAGGAGGAATCAAAATGAGCCTTAATATTAAACGTCCAGAAGCTGAACAATTAGCTCATGCATTAGCTCAACAAACAGGTGAAACAATTACTGAAGCAGTAATCAAGGCATTAGAAGAGCGATTAGTGCGTATACAAGGAAAACGAGCACCCACAGAATTACGAAATGTTTTATTAAAAATAGGACATCGTTGTGCTTTACTTCCAGATAGAGATCTCCGTTCTCCGGATGCTATTATAGGGTATGATCAATCTGGATTACCGTCATAATGGTAATAGATACATCTGCAATATTAGCTCTTTTACTTGAGGAGCCAGAGGCTAAAATTTACGCTGAAGCAATCAGTAAAGATCCTAAGCGCTTACTTTCTGCAGCTACTGCTTTAGAATTAATGATTGTAATTGAAGCACGTAAGGGAGAGTCTGGGGGTCGCGAGCTAGATTTATTGCTACATCATGCAAAAATTGACATTGTTCCTTTTGATGCGGAACAAGCAGAAATAGCGCGTCATGCCTGGCAAAGATTTGGTAAAGGAAATCATCCTGCAGGGCTAAATTTGGGTGATTGCTTTTCATACGCTTTAGCAATGCAATCTGGGGAAGCACTATTATTTAAAGGAAATGATTTCAATCAAACCGATGTTCTATCTGTCGTTTTGACAAATTAAATTCTTATAAAAACAAAGATAAAAGTCCGTTTTTTTGTAATAAATCGACCAACGTTCGATAAGAATTAACATTAAATTTTTTACGGATTTTATCCCGAAAAACTTGAATTGTTTTGCTGGAGATACCACCCAGCTGTCTTGCGGTTTCTTTAATAGAATAGCCTTTCAACCAAAAATAGAGACATTCGACTTCTCGTCGAGTCAGTTGCACATCGGTTGATTTAATAATTGCAAAAATAACCTCGGAGAGTTCTTTTTCATAGTTCTCATGATCCAATAATACTGCTTCTGGTGGAAATAAAGGCCCACCTGAATGTTCTAAATTTGCATACAAGGTTTGCGGAATATCAGAGTGGCTATCATATCGAGCAATGAGATCCCCTTCCAGCTCACCAAATGCAATACCATGGAAGGTCATTCCTTTTCCACTGGGCTTGATATTTAAGATAGAACCCTTGTGTTCCGCATAGGCTGACCATTTAAAGGTTACCCTATTTCCTTGCTGAATAATTTCTTCCAAGGATAATTTAAATATTGGGAAGGCAATAAAAGTTTGTTCAATACTGTGTTTTAATGCTTCTGGACCCGTACCTGTCAAAAAAGTGGTACGGATCTCAGCGTGAGGTGTAATATATCGTTCGATTAAGTCCAGTTTTCTATCGTTCCATAACGGTAGAATAAAATGCTGGGCTAATTCGTCTGTTTTTTTGCTCAAATAGTTAACCTATTACCACCATGACCAGCCTCTCTTGCTCTCAGGTGCTGCTGCAGGAGAAGACAACGGTACTGTTGCAGATGCTGCTTTTCCTATATTATAGCCCCACAAACAGAAACCGCCATTTTCAACACTCTTTTTGACTTCTGGTGCAGGAGCGGTTAATACTGCTGGAGGAATTACCGGTTTTACTGCTGCAGGTGTAGCTTTTCCATAGGTATTATCGCTCCACAAGGAGGAAACACCATTTCCAACACTATTTTTGACTGCTGCGACACCTTTGCAAACAACTGCTGCCCCATCATAGGCTTTGGCAGCACCGGAGTGTATAACATTCAAGCTTGTAGACACATTACTTAATTCTTCCTTAACACGTGCTCGTCCCTCAGGGGTTGTATTATCATATCTTTCATAAATAACTTCCATGGGCTTTTCATGTAAACAAGTTGTATGAGCGACCGCAGTGCTATACACGCCCCCCACAGCTGAAGCTCCAACGACTGCAGCTGCAGTTGCTAGACCAGCTGGACCCGTTAAGGCACCACCAACAAGTAAGCCTGCGGCTGTAGGAAGATGTAGTCTATTGTATCCTGCAACACCAATATCTGCCTTTAAAACACGTACTTCTGCCTGGTCTTCAGAAACATCGCTTAAAACGTGGGCTTGCCCAGTTCCTTGCACTCCGTCACCAGCTGTACGTTGATCAAACATTTTAATTTTAAGATTAGTTTTCCCTAATTGTCGTTTTTCGGCCAAATACGTAGCTAAGATTTTTGATTTATCTGCAGTGTCTTGAGACACATTTGCAGAGTTACAGGTAAAAAGCTCAATTTCGCTAAGATTTGCAAATTGATCTCGATTACCGAAGGCTGACACTTCTCCGCCAAATCTTAACCCTAGGTTTGCTGCAATTTCTTCCATCATTGCAACTTCACAATTTTGTGCAGTGGCACCCCCTAAGCTATGACCACCAATTCCCAATTTTTCGATCTTATGATTCGGGTTAGCTTCATTAAATTCTTGGAAGCATTTGTTGATTTGTGAAGTAATGTATCTTTTATTAGTTTCAAAGGTGGTCGCACCAGCACCCCCACGTTCAGCATCTAGGAATACATCATTAGCATCGGCCGTTCCTCGAAAAACCAATATGGCCTTAACAGGAGCAGTTCCTTCCATAGAAGTGGGAAGAAACAAGTAGCCCTTGGCTCCACCTTTTGTGTCGATTACATGGCACCGATGTTCACGTTCAACTCCATCGTCACCTTGTATCTTTCTGAAGTCGCCTTCTTTTAAATCTTGGTAGGCTAAATCATGCGCAAGCTGTTCATTGCGAGCAAATTTCTTCAAAGCATCTCGTTCGATTTTTACTTGAGATTCTGTTTTGATTTCTACGAGATCGTCCTCATCGTTGTCAACCATTTCAAAATTATCAAATTCTGTGGTGGTTCCTGATTTTTGTTCAACAAGCTTTGTCCAATACTTATAAAGTCCTGAATATACGCTTTCAATGTTTGTTGCCATAATGTTAATCTCCAATCAATCACTTTTGATGTTTTCTAATATAAACAATCATTGTTAAGAAAAATATTAGGATGATGTCTTATATTTGTTGCATATTCACGTTTTTCTTATTAATGTTTAAATTACTCCAAACTAATTATTTATTTAAACAAGATCATATCATACAACCATGTAACATACAATGGCCATGCGCCGTTTTTCCCTTAAAAAACCGATTAAAGTGCGTGAATATGCAACAAATAATTTAAGCTAAATTGTCCGGATTACTTCTGTCTTGTCCCCATTGCATCGGGTTGTTAGCTTGGAAACTCCGGTTTGAATTTTTATAAGACATTTATATTAAGACATCATCCTAATATTTTTCTTAACAATGATTGTTTATATTACAAAACATCAAGATTTATTAATTAATTGGAGATTAACATTATGGCAACAACAAACAGTGCAGTTTTAACGAGATTAACAGCATTATTATCAAGTACTGATTCAAGTACTGATAAGGAACCTGTAGAATTAATGGCAACAACAAACAGTGCAGTTTTAACGAGATTAACAGCATTATTATCAAGTACTGATTCAAGTACTGATAAGGAACCTGTAGAATTAAGAGTGATTGAGGGTGATGGTGTCATCATTAACCGAGACACCGATCTGGCTGGTATTCCGTCTGATTTACCAGACAACGCACCAGTTGCTGTCACTCGCCGGTTTGACATGGCGCGTGCAGCAGCAACTATTGCAGATGCCGCCACAACGGCAGCTGATGCTACCAGACCTTATGTTGAAACAGCTAGGGATGGTGCTTTCGATGTCGCCTCTAGTGCCTACCAAAACGTAGCCCCCGCCTTAGCAAGTGGCGTAAAGACAGCAAAGAACATAGCTCTTTGCACCGTTACCGTTGCACGCGACCTCGCATCACTGCTCCCCGACGTTAGCGTTACTCCCATGTATAATGCGTATACGCTGAGTGATGAAGATTGGGTTATGCTCAGAACTTCAAGCTCTGCAGCAGCGAGCCCAAGTGTTTCCTCTGGTACTTCGGTGGAATCACCTAGAAGAGTTTCTCAAGACGCCTTATAGGCTCTCGGGAAAAACATAATAATAAAATACTGATAATACACAATTTCCCTTCCCTACTTTTGTAGGGAAGGTTTTTTTTATTATCTTTTTTGATCTGGTTTTTTGTGACGTCTACTGCCACTGCGGCTACCCCTACTACTGCTGCCACTATTGGGTGAGGGTGATGTAGCTTCTAATCCTTCCACGGTTATACCCACTTCCATAACAAGTTTTTGAACTTCAGCAATAAACGCTCCATGAGCAGTATGCGCACGGTCATGACCATGAGAACTATGAGTACTTGTAGCACCTACCCCCTGCACACTCAGTAACAGACCATCACCACTGGTAGTCCGTCGATAGTTTATGCCTAGAGCTTCCGCTAATGTTGACATATCTTTCATAGGTATACGATTGTGTTCTGGACGTTGCAAAATCTTAATAAATAGAGCTTTTAGTCTTGGATTAAGGTTTTCTCGATAAGCCTTCTCAATCCTTTTCTTCTCAATATCATGTTTTTCTTGGGCTAATCTTTCAGCTTCTTGTCTTGCTACTTCTGCTTCTTTTTCCTCTTCCAGTTTTTTTTCGAGATCTCTTGCAACTGCTCTTCTTTTTGCCTCTAGCTCATAAGCAAATCTTCGACCTCGTGCAGCTGCTTCACTTTGAGGGGTGCTTGGGGTATCAGTTTCGTTTTTATGATCTTCGCTATTTTCAGAGGCACTTAGTTTTGCCCTGACCTGCTTACAAGCCTGCAACATCAAGTCAAATTCACTTCTTTGTTCTCTGAAATACTTTTTCAAATCGGTGTAACGATTGTTCAAATGGCAGAATCTACGATAGGAATTTTCCTCGGCGGGGCAAAGAGAGAGTTTTACGAGGAAATCTTTTAGTTTGCTATCCATAGCTCTATTTTTAGGCCCTGCTATTACTTTAGCAAATTCGGGCGAAATCAATTCGAGTTCCCTCATTTGCTTTTTGAACAGTGCTCTTTCTTCTTTTATAAATTCAAGTATGGCCTGCTTATAATCAGAGTTAAGCTTGATAAAAGCCTCATTTTCCCATAACAATGATTTATCAACTGAAACTGTATCATGGATTGATAAAGGCAATTTACAATACCATTTATAGAAATCCCTTTTAGCAAGGAATGAATTCATTATACGCCTAATTGCCTGGTAACAATTTTTCTGTTTGTCTATTAAGTCTTGTACACTTTTTGTTACATCACCTGCTGGCAAGCCTGAAATTGCTTCCCCAACGCGGCTATAGAACTTGTGGTAACGCCAGATTTCCAGCTTGTAGTACAATATAAAGGAATCATTAATTTCAATTTCTCCACCACGTAGAATTTTCTGAAAGAACTTGGAGAGACTTTGAACATGAGTTAAAAAATATATAATTTTGAGCATTCTATCGTCGAAATCTGTTGAGTCATGTCCAGGAGCCCATATGGCTTGTTTATATTTTATATCACATTCTTTCATGAATTCAGCTAATATTTCAGATGACCACGTTAGCAACCCCTGCATTTCTTCTTGAGCTTTTTTAATTTTTTCCTTATAGGCTAAATCTTGTTCAAGAGCTTCTTTTTCTCTCTTTTCTTTCTGCTCCCTAGACAGTTTTTCATAGAGGCTTTTCATTTGAAGAAACGTCGAATTATCAACTGTAGGGTTATTATCTACTGCAGAAATGCCAGCAAGACTAGAAGAAGGGGTTGCCATACGATTTTCTCCAAAATTTATTAAAATCTAGCTTTATATTCTTAAAATTTTACTCAAAATTTAATTCTTATTAAGTTAACATACCTTCTGAGCAGATTGCAACTGTTTTAAACATAGTGCCAGTCTAATTAAAAAAGTGCTGCAATGATTTCGAGTTAATACTATAGTATGTAGATGCAATTAAAAATGACCTCTCGCAAATCTATCATCTTGTTTTTGTTAGTAATCCTAATAATTGGAGGAGGCTATTACTTTTACAAAAAGAAATTTGCCGGAGCCCAAGGAATGCCCCCCATGCCAGTAGAAGCCTCCCCTACTCGAGTAACCTCTATTAACCGTTCAATTGAAGCTGTTGGCATTTTACGCGCGAATGAATCAGTGACCATTCGTTCCGAAATCCCGGGACGCGTTTCTGAAATTTTGTTTTTAGAGGGTCAGCCGGTCGAAAAGGGAAAACTATTACTTACGTTAGAGGATTCATTGCAACAAGCCAATTTAAAAGAAGCTGCTGCTGATCTTAAACTAAGTAAAGCGGGATACGATCGTGCACTTACCCTACTCCAAAAAAATGTCGGGAGTGTAAGTGATAGAGACACTGCTTTTGCTAAATATCAAGTCAATGAAGCTTCAGTTAGTAAGGCCGAAACCACTTTGGCAAAAATGCGGATAACTGCTCCCTTCTCAGGCATTTTAGGCTTACGTAAAGTCAGTGTCGGTGATTTTGTAAATCCTGGACAAGATATTGTTAATTTAGTGGATGTGAGCTCCATGAAAGTAGACTTTCAAATTCCAGAGATTTATCTTAAAAGAATTAAAGATAATCAAGCTGTTGCAATTACAACGAATGCATATCCAGATAAAAATTTTACAGGAAGCATTTATGCAATAGATCCACAAATTGATCCCATTGGTCACAGCATATTAATTCGAGCAAGTCTGCCTAACAATGAAAACCTATTAAAACCTGGATTATTTGTTTCATTAAAATTAATTGTTGAACAGTTACCGGAGGTTATTTTAATTCCTGAGCAAGCTTTAATGCCCCAAGAAGATAAACAATTTGTTTATAAAATTCAGGATGGTAAAGCCGTTTTAACTGAAGTAACCATCGGTGAACGAGAAAAAAGTGAAGTAGAAATAACGAAAGGATTAACAGCCAATGATATTGTTATTACTGCAGGTCAATTAAAAGTACAACCTGATTCACCCGTTGCCCCTATTAATCTAAAAGCGGACAAGGCCCCTGCCCCATGATATTGTCGGATATTTGTATTAAACGTCCTGTTCTTGCAACAGTATTAAACTTGATTATTATTCTGTTAGGGTTAGTTGCTTTTCAGCGTCTCACTATTCGTGAATATCCGAATATTGATCCCCCGGTAGTCAATGTTGAAACCTATTATCCTGGGGCTGATGCAGAAATTATTGAATCTCAAGTAACCACACCCTTAGAAGATTCGTTGTCTGGCATAGAAGGTCTTGATTATATTACTTCAACCAGTAGTCCTGAATTAAGCAAAATCACTATCAAATTTTTATTAAATAGAGATCCCAATGCAGCTTTAAGTGATGTCAGAGACAAAATTCAACGTGTACGGGATCGCTTGCCTGATGATGTTAAAGAACCAATCACTACAAAAGTTCAAGCAAATGCAGAGCCAATTATTTGGTTAACCTTTTCTACTGATCGCTTTTCTCCTCTGGAAGTCACTGATATTGCCGATAGACTGGTTAAAGATCGAATTCAAACGATTTCGGGTGTTGCTGACATTATGATTTTTGGTGAAAGACGCTATGCCATGCGTATTTGGATGGATCCTGAACGGCTGGCAGGGTATCGATTAACACCCCAAGATATTGAAGATGCCCTACGGAAACAAAACATTGAAATACCCGGTGGTCGGATCCAAGGAACAGAACGTGAATTCTCAGTCTTATCAGTCACTGATTTAAATACACCTGAACAATTTGAACAATTAATTTTAAAAGACGTTAATGGCTACTTAGTTCGTTTAAAAGATGTCGCAAAAGTAGAAATTGGTCCTAAAGACGAACGTCGAATTGCACGATTTAATGGAGATAATGCCATTGCTCTAGGAATTGTAAAACAATCAACAGCTAATCCTTTAGAAGTTTCTAATGATTTAAGAAAGGTAATGCCAGAAATTATTGCGAGTTTACCTGAAGGCGTAAAAATTGAAATTGCATACGATTCTTCAAGATTTATTCATTATTCTATTAAATCTGTATTTACAACTATTATAGAAGCCATGGCTTTAGTCATTGCCGTGATTTTTTTATTCTTACGTTCTGTTCGCTCTACTTTGATTCCATTGGTTACTATCCCGGTATCTTTAATTGGTGTATTTGCCTTAATGAATTTGTTTGGATTTTCCATCAATACCATTACTTTATTGGCGATGGTGCTTGCCATTGGATTAGTTGTCGATGATGCTATTGTTGTTTTAGAAAACATTTATCGACATATTGAAGAAGGCATGCCCCCCCTTGAAGCGGCATTAACCGGCAGCCGTGAAATTGGATTTGCTGTAGTGGCAATGACTCTAACCCTAGCAGCAGTTTTCACACCCATTGCTTTTTCAACAGGCATGACTGGCAAACTATTTATAGAATTTGCTTTAACCTTAGCTGGTGCCGTCATTGTGTCTGGATTTACCGCACTCACCTTATCCCCCATGATGTGTTCTCGTATGCTAAAACATGAAACACAACATGGCCGATTTTATATGGCCGTTGAAAATAAAATAAATTTATTACACGATTATTATCAAATATATTTAAAAAAGACGCTGAGTATACGTCCTAGAGTTGTTGGAGTCGCTATTGCTGCATTTTTTGTGACTGGCGCATTACTTTATACCCTAAAATCAGAACTCGCCCCAACAGAAGACAAAGGCGTTATTATGGCTATTGCTGTTGCCCCTGAAGGAGCTACTGTAAATTACAGTACTCGTTATGTTAAACAATTAGAAGCATTGTACCGAGGAACACCTGGGATTAAAAATTATTTTAGCGCCATCGGTTTTCCCAGTGCTTCTCGCTCGATGTCGTTTGTTGAGCTACTCCCTTGGGGAGAAAGAGCTTCACAGCAATCGATTGTCGCAGAATTAGGTCCAAAAATGTTTTTTGGGGTAACTGGAGTAATGGCATTCCCCATGAATCCACCCTCTTTAGGACAAAGTTTCATCAGTCAACCAATTGAAGTCGTTCTACAAACCTCTCAATCTTATGAAGAATTGCTTGCGACTACTAATAAAATTTTAAATGAAGCTAGAAAAAACCCTGAATTACAAAACTTAGACAGTAATTTACAACTTAATACACCACAACTTAAAATCTCTGTCGACAGAGACAAAGTTGCAGCAGTGGGCACTCAAGTGGAAACTGTCAGTCGTACCATTGAATCGATGCTGAGTGGTCGACAAGTAACTCGCTTTAAACATAATGCAAAACAGTACGATGTGATTATCCAAGTCCCTGAAAAAGATCGTTTAACACCCCATAATCTTTACTCAATTTATGTTCGAGGGCAAAATGAAAATATGATCCCTCTTTCAAATTTAATTACAGTACAAGAAAAAGTTGCTCCTCGTGAATTAGCTCATTTTAATAAATTGCGCTCTGCAACCATCACCGCCAATTTAGGCTCAAGCTATAGTTTAGCGGAAGGGCTTAAATTTATGGAAGATACCATCCATAAAATTGCACCCCCCTCTTATCAAATTGAATATGGTGGTGTTTCTCGTGAATATAAAGAATCCAGTCAGAGTATATTTTTTATTTTTGGTTTAGCCTTATGCTTTATTTATTTGGTTTTAGCTGCACAATTTGAAAGTTTTATTGATCCTTTTATTATACTATTATCTGTTCCTTTAGCTTTAGCGGGTGCTTTACTGACTTTAACGATCTTTGGAGGCACCTTAAATATCTACAGCCAAATCGGATTAATTACTTTAGTAGGATTAATTTCAAAACACGGTATTTTAATTGTAGAATTTTCTAATCAATTACGGCACAAAGGATATGCAGTGATTGATGCAGTCACTGAAGCCGCTGTTTTACGTCTTCGCCCTATTTTAATGACAACAGGTGCCATGGTATTAGGATCATTACCCCTGGTCTTTGCAGGCGGTGCAGGGGCTGAATCCCGGCATCAAATGGGATTAGTGATTGTCGGCGGATTGGTTTTTGGAACTTTACTTACCCTATTTGTTGTCCCAACCATTTACAGTTATCTAGCAAAAAAGTAATACTATTTTAAAATCTCTTAATCCTTAATCGTCCTTAATCGTCCATATAAACATAATCATCTTCTGTATCCGTGTATTGTCCTTTGGATTGTTTAAGATTTGCTGTACCACATCCATTTAATATTACCGTTGCTAGAATAACTGTTATAACAGTGAGCATTTTAAGTATTTTCTGAGTTTTATTCATTTTTAATACCCTTTATACTCTTTTTTATTGCTTATTGAGCAGCTGCACGACCTACCAAACCACCCGCAACGGCACCAACACCAGCACCAACAGCTGAATGTGTAGCAGCTCCACCAATAACAGCACCACTGACGCCCCCAATAGCCATTCCCTTTTCGCTTCGAGTCATGTTTGCACATCCACTTAAAGCAACGGCTATCAAAGCGATAGTTACTAATTTTTTATTGATTTTCATAGGGTTAGACCTCCAACAGTTGATATGTCATTGATATAATCAATTTAATGGGCAATATAAACATAGACTATTTTTAAATACTTTTTAAAATCCCCCCTAGCCCCCCTTTTTCAAAGTGGGGAACTTGAGAGTGTCAAAGCCACGCCCTCTGGAAGGCTCACAGTGGGTTTATATCCAAAATTAAGTGCTTTATTTATATCCATCATGGAACCACTTTTAGCAAGATTTTTTATAACTTCAGAACATAATCCTAAATCTTTTTTTAACATCCATGAAACACAATTAGCAATAGAACCTATAGAAGACGCTATAGGATAAGGGATTTTAATAAATCGTTTACTTTCATTTGGAACATTATTGGTATTATAAATATTATTATACATATTAAGAGCTTCGATTAAATCTTTTAAAGTATAGGGCTTGGCATCAGCAAGATTAAAGATTTCTTTTCCCGTATTATTTAACCATAAGTCAATTAGCCCGGATGCCATATTTTTCACATAAACAAGGGGAATAAATGATTCCTCAGTACCCATCATAGGTATAATTTTTTTGCTACAGAGTTTAAACAACAAGCCTGAACCAGAAAGTGAATTTTGCCCTGGTCCATAAATAAGGGGAGATCTAATAATAGTAACAGGGATAGTGCTTGGGATTAGGTTAAATACTAATTGTTCTGAGACAAGTTTACTTTTGCCATAATAAGTTTTGGGGTAAGGAATTGTAGTTTCTGTGATTGGATTGTCTATGGTTCCTACAGCACCCACTGCTGATATGCTGCTCACAAAGACAAAACTAGAAGCGTCTTTTGTTATGACCGCATTAACTAAATTACGTGTTCCTTCTATGTTGGCAAGCTTATATTCTTGTTGGCTAGCGCGTATTGAACCAATAATTGCAGCACAATGAAAAATTGTTGAATATTTAGGGATCTTTAAAAGTGAGTCTTTATCCGTTAAAGATGCCTCAATAATCTTAACTTTTTCATTATTAAATAAATTTTCAGCTTTTTTTGCATCTCTTGAAATAATATGAATATCGTAATTATTTTTAATAAGCTCTGCTATTAAGTGTCTCCCTAGAAAACCAGTAGCACCTGTTACAACAATCGGACCTATTTTACTCTTCATGTTTTCTCTTTTTATTAAGCCAGTTCATAGTATCCAGCAAAGTATCTTCTAGAGAGTATTGAGGGATCCAGCCTAAATCATTGGCTGCTTTCTGATGACTAAAATAGCGATACTTAAATGCTTTTAGAACACCCTCTTTAGAATAAGGCGATTGCTTAGATAATATCCATTCTAGAAAGGAAAAAACAGGAGCAATTAAGTGATGTAGAAACTTTGGGATCTCTGTGAGCCATAACTTACGACCTGCTAAATCAGCAATTTTCTGTAATAAATCTCTGTGTTCAAGATTATGAGAAACCAATAGGTATTTACCACTAATATGTTTATGTTCAGCAAGCGCCACTAATCCAGCAGCAACATCTCGAACATCAATATAATTTGAACCTCCCTGCGGCACCAAGCTCCATTTTTTTCTAAGTGCAATGTCAAATGGCATGTTGCCTGCAGGACAACAATGACCTGGACCCAACAGCAATCCAGGTATTGCTACTGCAGTACATAGATGATTTTCGTTTTCATGAGCTTCCATAATTAATTGTTCACCACAAAACTTGCTTAATCCATAATAACAGAAATTATCTTTTTTCCAATTATTCATGCAGTTTTCTGTGGCTTTTTTAGTTTTATCTTTTTGATCAAGACACCCTAAAGTCGCAAAAGAAGAAACGTAAACGATTTTTTTCACAAAAGCAAGTTTAGCATGTTTAATGATATTTTTAACCCCTTTAACATTAGTACTATTTAAATAATCTTTATTTTTTCTACCATAGGCAATTGCTGCAGCCAAATGAAATATTGTATTACTCCCCATAAAAATTTTGCTAAGATTGTCATTTTCTGAAATATCTACCCCCAAATACAATTCCACCTGCTTATTAGAAAAATTTTCTGGATAAATCAATTTCAACTTAGAAGCTTTATCAATAATTTTTATTCGCAAAGAACTATTTGCTTCTCTTTCTTGGTTTAATAAAAGATGGACAAGATGTTGGCCTAAGAATCCTCCTCCACCAATAATTGTATAGGTATTCTGTTGTTCCATTTTATCCTTTTTTTCTGTTTCAAAGTAGGTAAGCCAACTATAGCTTATAGGCACCACATCCACATTTAAATTATAGCACAAATTTTAAAAATCACTTGTAGCGAAGGATTTTTAAGCATGTTAAACTAACTCTATTAGCAGGAATTAAGGAGAAAAAAATGCAAATTAATTTTCAAGGAAAGCCAGTTAAAACAGCAGGGATGTTGCCAAAAGTTGGCACAGAGGCTCCTAAATTTACCTTAGTAAAAACTGATTTAAGCCCTATTCAATTAAATGATCTTTCTGGCAAGCATTGTATATTAAATATTTTTATTAGTATTGATACTTCTGTTTGTGCTACATCAACACGCAAATTTAATGAAGCGGCATCCAAAATGTCTAATACCAGTATTTTGTGTGTTTCTATGGATTTACCCTTTGCATTAAAGCGATTTTGTGGGGCTGAAAATTTAAATAATGTCATTCCAGTCTCTGCTTTTCGTGATCCTGAATTTGGCAAAAATTATGGTGTAACCATTATGGAAGGTCCTTTAGCAGGATTATTGTCAAGAGCCATTGTAATTATCGATCCCAAGGGTAAAATTCTACACACCGAGCAGGTCCCAGAAATTGGTGATGAGCCTAATTATCAAGCTGCTTTAGACGTTTTGAAAAAATAAATCATAATGCAGTTACTGGTATTAGTATTTGTTTTGCTCTGTTCTTTTGGGTATTCTACAGCATCTAGTACATCTGGTATAAATAGCGATAATGAGTATGAATCAAACGAAAAAATAAGTTTTAGAAAAAGCAAACAGGCGGCGAGGCTTATTTATACAGATCATCGCATAACTTTTTATTGCGGTTGTCGATACGATAAACATGGAAAAATCGATTTAAATTCTTGTGGTTATGTTCCTAAAGAAAACCCGCGAAGAGCAGAACGTGTAGAATGGGAACACATTATGCCTGCCCATCATTTTGGTCAACATCGTGAATGTTGGCGTAAGCCTCTGTGTCAAAAGAAAAATGGGAAAACCTATAAAGGTCGAAAATGTTGCCGAAAAATTGATCCGGAATTTGTTAAAATGGAAGCTGATCTCCATAATTTAGTACCCGAAATTGGGGAATTAAATGGTTTGCGTTCAAATTATCGGTTCGGAATGTTGCCGTATATTTTACCCGGACAATTTGGCACTTGCGAGTTTAAAATTGATGAAGAGCATCGCAGGGTTGAACCTTGTCCTAAAGTACGAGGCATGATTGCTAGGATTTACCTTTATATGGCGAATACTTATAAAATCCATTTGAGCAGTAGCCAAGAAAAATTATTTGAAACCTGGAATAAACAATATCCCCCTACTCATTGGGAAATCGAAAGAGATGAACGAATTTCAAAAGTACAAGGGAATCACAATATGTATGTCCTAACCAACAATGGAGGGAAGCACTGAATTTAAATTTCACCAATGTTGTATATTCAATCAATTTTTTATGTTTATAATTATGATTGAACTATTAGTATGTCATTATGTCAAAACAAATGAGTCTATAATTTTGTAATTACAAAACAAATGTGTGTGGGTACACATTAAGGAGTAGTTTATGTCAAGATTAATAAGAGAAGTCGTAAAACCCATGAGTCAATTGTACAAAGAGCGCCAACATTTACAACATCCCATCCCCCGCCCCTTAGAAATTAGAACAACAGGAAAAGCATTAACAGTTTATGAATGGAATAAATTTTATAATAATCTTACAGACAAATTGCAAGAAAGTTGTGAGCACAAAAAAGATGGCACCATGCTATTTTTAGGAGAATATGGTTTAGATGCTGCTATAACGCTGCAAAATATAAGAAAATATAAAGATCGATTTCACTTCATTATGACTTGCAGTAACGAGAGTAACGCAATATATGCGCTTCAAGCTGCAAATGAAGTAGGATTAAATGTCTCTGAAGTGCATTACAAAAATAATCGACATGATAAAGTTATTAGCAATCATTTATAACTCAATAACTTTAGATATTGCTGTTTTCGCAATGGCTGGACCCAAACGAAAGCCCGATCCAGCTCCTGCTCCTGCCACAATAATATTGGGCATATCAGACATTTCAAATATCAGAGGTGTTAAATTCGAATCATAGGCATCGCAAAATACCCGCCCTCCCCTGCAATGTTCTATTAAAGTTGGACAATATTTTTCTAATATTGAAAATGCCAATATTTGATCTTCTTTAGTAATAACAAGCTTTTGCACATTAGGCTCACAATCCCACTCTTCTGCTGTAAAACTAAAAAGCCATTGTTTTGTATTAATATCGGGTAATAAGAAAGCTTGTTCGTCAAAAAAGAAAATAATAGGATCAGTTTCATTAGGGATTCGATTAATATGTAATGATACAATTTTTTTAGTACGAATATTTTTTTCTTTAATAATAGGTTTCATTGAATCTAATCCTGTTACCAATCCTGCTACTAACCAAGGTCCAGTGGCAATCAAAATCCTTTTAGAACTGATCAATTCTTGGGTTGAAGTTAAAAGACCATACAAATTGTCATCTTGTTTTTTTATTTTTTGAATTTTAATACCTTCATAAATATCACTATTTTGCTCAGTTCTCAAAACCTCACAAATAAGAGAGGTAACCCCTAAGGCGTTGGCATAACTGCCTTGCGTGCCTCCAATCAATGCTTGATCAGGGTTTAATACTATCCAAGGGTAAGTTTTTTTAAATCGAGCTAATTCACTTGTTTTTAAGGTTTGAGGGATAGGGTCAACAAAGCCATTTAAAACAAGCTGTAAATTCGATTGCTGGGTAATCCCTATAAAAGGTAATGATCGAATGGGCAAATTAGGAATTTTTGAAATCAGAGTTTCCCAAATTTTTAAACTTTGCTCTGTTAATTGTTTTTTAGCCGCTGTTCTCCCATAAGGAAATTGTACCCCTAAGGAATATTGGGTAGCCCCATGCCCAATCATTGAGGAATCAATTAACAAAACTTGCCAATTAGGCTTTAATTTCGTGATCTCATAGGCTGCGAGAGAGCCAATAATACCCGCACCTATAATTGTCAGATCGTAAGATTTAAAATTTGATTTAAAATTACTCAAGACTTTACTATTTTTGTTAAAGTGTTAGTTATTTTTATCCGCATTGGATGTGTATTATAGAGCGCTTTTCCAGAGACTATACCATTGTTTAGATAGATAACACGATTCCCATAATACCAAAGCTCAATGATATAATCTTCTACTGTAGCCTGACTAGAATATTCGCGATCATGTAAACTAATTCCAAACTGCTTGCCATGGGCTTTCTTTGTATTAATGATATCAGGCGCACCCACCCATTCAATTAAATCTTGTTGAGTCATTCCCATGCTAATACCATGAAACAAATTATTAGTCATCAAGGCTTTACTCAAAATGGGTTCTTTAAAAATATGACAATCGTATTTTCCGCCGGGTTTTTGAGCAACTAATTTTTCAATGGGATGATAATGCATTGGAATACCCGGGTGTGAGTCCCATTTAACATATTGATCAAACCGAATTTCGCGCCAATCATCATAAAAGTTACGGATTTCATTGGGTAAAAATGAATTTTTATAATGGGCAGCTTGAACTTCATTGGTGCAGGGATATTCATCATTATAAAGATATAAAGTAAATATATTAATTCCCCCCGCTGTTGTATGGTGTTTAACCTGGGATAATAATTTTTTCCAGGCTGATTTATCTAAATAATTAAGGGAATGATGTGCCATCACACAATCATATTTTTCTTCTAAAGTATAATTACTAATGTCTGCTATTTGAGTTTTGAGCGTGACACCGCATTTTTTGGCAATGGTTTCTAATTTTCTAATACCCGCTTCTGAACGGTCTATTGCGGTGACATCACAACCAATACTGGCTAGGTACAAAGAGTTTCGCCCTTCGCCACAACCCAAGTCTAATACCTTAGATTTAGGGGTTAAAAGAGGCGCCATTTCAGCAACCTCGAAGCTGGGACCACCCATAGAAGAAACCGTGAGGTCTTGATAGCCTTTTTCCCAAAAAGGGTTAAAAGGTTGGTCTCCATACTTTACATTTACACAATTTTTCATGCATCCCTGCCCTATGATTTTCTAAATTATTTCCTAAAGTTTCCATTTTAAGATTGACAGATCAATTTTCAATGTGGAATCATAGCATGAAATGTAATGGTGTCAAATCTTGACATTAGACATTATTAGATGTCTGTTTCTTTGAATGTCTAATGTCAAGATTTGACACCATCTCGTCATTTATCGGGATCATCTAAAATTTGTTCGTGTTCAAGCCACATCACATTAATAATGCCACAGCTGCAAGCAAATAATACACCCAATATCCACGTAAAATACCACATAATTGGTCTCCTTTATTGTTTATAACTCTAATAACTAATAAGATTCGCTTTTCAAGGTAGTCTCTGAAGACAATTTACCTCTCATCACTCTAAATACCCAGGTTGTATATGCAAGAACTATAGGTAAAAATATTACAACTGCCCAAAACATCCAACTGAGGGTTAAATGGCTTGAAGCAGCATCCCAAATTGTTAAACTATGATTCGGTTGAATTGACGATGGTAAAATAAAAGGAAAAAGTATCATTCCTGCTGTCACTATGACACTCGTAATAGCGAGAGAACTAAAAACCATAGCAATAGCTGCAAAATTATAGCTCGAAAAAACTAAGGCCAAAATAATACCTAAAATAACAGTAATGGGTGCTAACCATGCTGCCCATGCTAGAGGATATGCTTGAAATTTCTCTATCCAACCCCCTTCTAGCATACTGACTTGTTTAACAAGTGGTGAAAAACTGGTATTAATATCCGGAATAAAAGTAATTTGAAAACCCGGTAATTTATATAATGTCCAATATACCGTAAAACAAAAAATAATTAAAAAAAGCAAACCCACAATTTGCGCTGTTTGTTTTGCTCTATCCTGAATAGGGTGTTGAGTTTTAAGTTGTAAAAAAAACGAGGCATGGGTTAATAATAAGCTTAAACTTAACAAACCTGTTAATAATGCAAAAGGACTTAATAATGAGAGAAAACTACCCTTAAAATAAGAATGAAAAGTATCATCGTATTCAAAAGGTATCCCTAAAAATAAATTCCCAAAAGTAACCCCGAATAAAACAGAAGGAACAAAACCACTAAAACATAAGCTCCAATCCCAAAATTGACGCCATCCTGGACTTGAGATTTTACTTCGATAATCAAAACCAGGGGGTCTTAAAATTAAAGCCAATAAAATGATTAATAAGGCAAAATAAAAACTAGAGAAAATAGCAGCATACATAAAAGGCCATGCTGCAAAAATTGCTGCTGCAGCTGTGATAAACCATACTTGATTGCCTTCCCAAGTAGGGCCAATGCTATTAATAATTAATCGACGCTCTTTATCATTTTTTCCAATAAAAGGCAATAACGCACCCACCCCTAAATCAAATCCACCGGTGATAGCAAAGGCTATCATTAAGAAACCAATTAAAAACAACCAAATTAGTTTAAACGTTGCATAATCAAAAATCATTGAAGATCCTTTTTATCTTTATCCTTTTCAAAATAGTAACGCCCTGTTCCTAAACTGCTTGGACCCAGTTTTGCATATTTAAACATCAAATAAAGTTCAATCATAAACAAGGCGGTATATAATAAAACAAACCCAGAGAGACTACCTAAAACTTGATTCGAGGAAATGCTTGAAGTCCCTAAAAAAGTCGGTAAAATTTCACCAATTGCCCAGGGTTGTCGACCATATTCCGCAACAAACCATCCACACTCAATGGCTACCCAGGGAAGAGGAATACTATAAAGAGCTAATTTTAATAACCAACGTTGTTTTTCAACATTCCGTTTGGCATTATAATAAAAAGCCGCAATAAATATAAAAAGCATAATCAATCCTGCACCCACCATGATTCTAAAAGTCCAAAATAAAGGTGCTGATTTAGGCACACTGTTTAAAGCAGCTGCTTTAATCTGTTCCTCCGAGGCATCAACCACATCAGGAGTATAGCGTTTTAAAAGTAATCCATATCCTAAGTAGCTTTTATATCTTTCAAATTGACTGACTGTTTCAGTACTTTTATCCCCTCCCCTGAGTTGTTGTAATAGATAATAGGCGAATAGTCCCTGACGAATATGGGATTCATTTAATTTAATTAAATCTTTAAGTCCAAAAATAGGTTCATTAATAGAACGAGTTGCAATTAGTCCTAAAACATAAGGGATTTTAATGGCATAATCTGTTCGTTGTTCTTTATCATTGGGGATCCCAAACACAGTAAATGCAGCAGGCGGTGTTTGGGTCTCCCATTCGGATTCTATTGCTGCAAGTTTTACTTTCTGTACTGCACCTATGCTGTAACCACTTTCATCTCCTAAAACAATGACAGATAAAATTGCTGCTAATCCAAACCCGCTCGCAACCGCAAACGAGCGTTTAGCAAATGCGATATCTCGCCCTTTTAGAAGATAATAAGCACTGATTCCAAGCACAAAAACGGTTCCTGCAACATACCCAGAAGCGACTGTATGTACGAATTTAACCTGAGCAACCGGATTAAAAAATACTTCCGATAAATTTGTTAATTCCATGCGCATGGTTTCATAATTAAAATGTGTGCCAACAGGATTTTGCATCCAAGCGTTAGCAATTAAAATCCATAATGCAGAAAGATTCGAACCCAAAGCTATTAACCAGGTGACACCCAAATGTTGAACTTTACTTAACCTATCCCACCCAAAGAAGAAAACACCGACGAGTGTGGATTCCAAGAAGAAAGCCATAAGCCCTTCAATGGCCAAAGGAACACCAAAAATATCCCCCACATAATGTGAATAATAGGCCCAATTGGTACCAAATTGAAATTCAAGTGTGATCCCTGTCGCAATACCCATTGCAAAATTAATGGCAAACAACTTTCCCCAAAATCGGGTCATGTCTTTATAAATAATTTTTCCTGTCATGACATAGACCGACTCCATAATCGCCATGACAAAAGCTAATCCCAGGGTCAAGGGCACAAATAAAAAATGAAACATCGCTGTAAAGCCAAATTGCAGTCGAGAAAGATTAACTAAAGTTTCATCGATCATTTTTATTCCTTTTTACCAAATATTTTTTCTGCAAATCGAGTTTCATTGAGCGTGCGTGAGACGGGGTTACTGAAAAATGTCCACCAGATCCCGTAGAGTAATATGACCTTAATAATTAAAATTAAGGTTATCTCAAAAAGTAAACTGGATTTTAGGGGGTTGAACATAATTTATTATTTCTTAAGATAGGCAAATTGTATAGATTAATGTTAACTTAAAATCCCTTGAAATCCCCCCCTAACCCCCCTTTTTCAAAGTGGGGAACATGAATTTCTTTAAGATGTTGAATGTATCATCAAGCTCCCCACTTTAAAAAAGGGAGGCTGGGAGGGATTTTCTTTAGTTCCCCACTTTGAAAAAGGGGGGTTAGGGGGGATTTTGATTATTTAGGCGCATAACCATCATTTTAATTTCAGTTAAATGTTCCATGGCGAACCTAACACCTTCTCGACCTATACCACTATCCTTGGTGCCTCCATACGGCATATTGTCACTGCGCCAGGAGGGTACATCATTCACAATAACACCTCCAACCTCTAACTGATCCCAAGCTTGATGTGCTTTATATAAATCACGCGTAAAAATACCTGCTTGAAGGCCATAACGACTGCTATTCACCTCGGCAAGAACTTTATCAAAATCTTGATAAGGGGTTAAAATAGCAACAGGACCAAATATTTCTTCACAATTAACTTTTTGATCGATAGGGACATTTTCTAATAAAGTAGCTTCAATGATAGAGCCATGTCGTTTTCCACCACACAGAAGTTTTGCCCCTGCTTGGATGGCTTTTTCAATCCAATCTTCAATTCGTTTTGCAGCTATCTCATCGATCACTGGCCCTAAAAAGATATTTTCTTCCTTAGGATTTCCCCACTTTAAGGTTTTCGCTTTAGCAACCAGTTTTGTTTTTAGCGATTCATAAATCGCTTGATGAATATAAATCCGTTGAACACTGATACAACTTTGACCCGCATAATAAAATGCACCAAAAGTTAATCTTTCTACCACATAATCTAAATTGACATTTTCATCCACTATACAAGCAGCATTGCCACCGAGTTCCAATATGACTTGTTTTTTACCTGATTTTTCTTTTAATTGCCAACCCACTTTTCCTGACCCAGTAAAGCTTAATAATTTAATTCTGGTGTCAGACACTAAAACTTCGGCGTCTTCTACAGAACACGGTAATATTGAAAAAGCGCCGAGTGGTAAGTTGGTTTCAGCTAATACCTCACCAATAATTAAAGCACTTAAGGGCGTTTGAGGTGCTGGTTTTAAAATAAAGGGACAACCGACTGCTATGGCCGGTGCCAGTTTATGTGCAGGTAAATTCAGTGGAAAATTAAATGGCGTAATAAATAAACAAGGTCCAATGGGAACGCGTTTCCACATACCCATATATCCTGCACCCGTCGCTCTAATATCTAAGGGTAAAATTTCACCATAAATTCGAGTAGCTTCTTCGGCTGCAATCTGAAAAGTAGATAAAAACCTATCTACCTCCCCTTTGGAATCTTGTATCGTTTTTCCAGCTTCTATAGACATCACTTCTATCAGTTCTTCTTTGCGTTCTTTAAATCGTTTAACACAATGAAATAAGACTTCTTGGCGTTCATAGGCCGCCATTTGGCGGAAAGGAACAGTAGCTTCTACTGCATATTGAATAGCTTTTATAAGGGTATTTTTGTCTGCCTGTGATATTTCGGAAACAGTTTGATCGGTATATTTATCTAAAACAGGCAAAGTGTTTTTTTCAAAAATTGGCCGATTAGCAAGATAGTAAGGATATGATTTAGCAATCCCTAACACCAGACTTTATTTCCATAAAACTAATAATATGGTTGAAATCAGTACTGTAAAAAATAAATTCCCAATATCAATCAAAAAAGCTTTGAACGGTTTTTTAGCCCAAACAACCCCAGAAATATGGGTAGTCACAATAAAGCCTAACCAAACTAAAACACCAAATTCTACTGCACCATTTAAAGTGTTTATATTAATGAATTCAACACATCTTGCTAAGACAATGGTAATAATTAAGGTAACAAGAATTGCATCCAAATAATTCATGGGTGAGGCTTTCATTTGAGAAGGTTCAAAATTGTGTGACTTAGCCCAAGCATTTCCAAATAATTTAGGTGAATACCAAACTGCGCCAATGATTGAACTAATAATAGTTGCCGCAATAATGGGAAGGTAAGGAAGTTGGGGCAGTTGGGCCAGTTCTGAAATTTGTAACATAGAATCTATCCTTTTAAATCAAGTGAAAATGCATATAGAGAGCTATAATTAGCGTAGTTAATGAATTTAAAAACGTCAAGTCTATGCATAATAATCTAAATCCTTGTTAATTGATGTTAATATGAAAGTAATATGAAGATACCTCAACAAATTGAACCCAGCAATAAAATAGATTGGGTTCTCTATTTTCTAAAGCTAGGTGCTATCGGATTTGGAGGTCCAATAGCTCTTATTGGCTATATGCAAGAACACTTAGTAGAAAAAAAACGTTGGGTAACACTTCAAGATTATATACAGGGTATTGCATTTTCAGAGCTTTCTCCGGGTCCATTAGCTACAAAATTGGCAATGTATCTTGGATGGATACGGTTTGGCACTCTTGGGGCAACTATGATCGGCATTGCTTTTGTTCTACCTTCTTTTTTAATCATTATACCTATTTCAATTTTATACATTCATTTTGGAGATATCGAAAGCGTTAGAGGTGTTTTTTATGGTGTAGGTGCTGCAATTATTGCCATCATTTTAAAAAGTGCTTTTAAAATTGCAAAGATCACCATCGCAAAAGAAAAAATTCTTTGGCTTATTTTTGTGATTAATGGTGGTATGACCCTTTGGAATACTTCATTCACTATTTACTTATTTATAGCCAGCGGGCTTCTCATGTGTATGATTAATTCACCTTCGAAGTTAAATAATTTTCATACCCATGTTCTTATTCCTTGGCCTTATCTGTTTTTGTCTGGTATCAGTGGGATCCCAAAACTTGCTCTTTTTATCAAGATTGCCCTTTATTTTGCTTGGGCAGGAACATTTATTTTTGGAAGTGGATTGGCCATTATACCCTTCTTACACAGTGGTGTTGTTGAAGAGTACCATTGGCTTACAGAACGTCAATTTTTGGATGCGATAGCAATTGCTATTGCTACCCCAGGGCCAGCAACCATTACTGTTGCCTTTATCGGCTATCTTGTTGGAGGATTTGTAGGTGCTCTCTTAGCAGCAATGGGTATATTTCTCCCCTCTTATCTTTTTGTTGTGTTATTAGCACCTTTTTATCATCGGTATGCAAGTAAACCCGCTGTTAAAAATTTCATAAAGGGAGCGACTTCTGCAGCAGCAGGTGCTATTGCTGGAGCTGCATTGCTATTAAGTAAAGGAAGTATCGTTGATTTACCAACACTGGCTATTTTTTTAGTCACATTACTTATAATTACAACAACCCAAAAAATTCCAGATATATTTTTAATTATAATCGCGGGTCTTACAGGGTTTCTAATTAAATTCTAGAATAGCGTATCAGACAAACATTTTGGTTTTTTGGGTGGGGACAGGGTCCCGCCCCTACAATTTGGTCTAAACTGAATAAATAGGTATCAAATTCTTGCCAAAAGGAATTAATTGTGACAAATCCTAAAATTCTTGAATTAATTGGTAATACCCCTCTTGTAAAGCTTTGTAAAATTCCAAAAAATCCTAAAGCTGACATTTATGCCAAATTAGAATTCTTAAATCCTTCCGGTAGTGTTAAAGACAGAATGGCAAAATATATGATTGAATGTGCAGAACTTACGGGTGCATTAAAACCTGGAGGCACCATTGTTGAAAATTCTTCTGGGAATACCGGCGCTTCATTGGCGATGATAAGTGCCATCAAGGGATACAAATGTATTATCACCATGCCAGATAAAATGAGTGATGAGAAAATGAATTTGATGCAAGCTTTTGGTGCACGAGTGATAGTAACACCCACCGATGTTCCTGCGGATTCTCCTGAAAGTTATTATAGTGTTGCAAAAAAGATTGCAAAAGAAACACCCAATTCATATTATCCTGATCAATATAATAACCCTAAAAACATTGAAGCTCATTATAAAACAACCGGCCCTGAAATCTGGGAACAAACCAAGGGAAAAGTTGATATTGTAGTTGCGGGCATTGGTACGGGAGGAACTTTAAGTGGCGCTGCCCGATTTTTAAAGGAGCAAAATCCAAAAATTCAAATTATTGCGGTTGATCCAATCGGATCAATTTTTTATGATTATTTTAAAACAAAAACTTTAATTAAATCCAAAATTTATCAATTAGAGGGTATAGGAGAAGATTTCTTAGTAAAAGCCTTGGATTTTAATATTCTAGACGATATCGTACAAGTCACTGATCGAGATTCATTTTTAATGACACGACGATTAGTCAAAGAAGAAGGCTTATTTGTAGGAGGGTCCAGTGGTGCTGCTGTGTGGGCAGTGCTCAAAATAGCAGAAAATTTAAAAACCCATAAAAATATTGTTGTCATTCTCCCTGATTCTGGCAACCGTTATTTAAGTAAAATTTTTAATGATGATTGGATGAAGAAAAATGGGCATATTGAAAGTTAATACTTATCTAAAACACTACAGGGTTTAGTATGAAATTTGAAACACGAGCTATTCATGAGGGTGAAGAACCCAATTTTAAAGAAGGGGGTGCCGGAGATGCTGTTATTCCCATTCATCTCAGTTCTACTTTTGGACGAAAAGAGGTTGATGTTCCCACTCAAGGATATGAATACTCGCGTACCCAGAACCCAACTCGAAAAGCCTTAGAGCAAAAATTAGCCAGTCTAGAAAATGCGAATTATGGCTTAGCTTTTTCATCTGGGATGGCAGCAGAAACCACAGTATTATTATCCTTGTTAAAGACAGGAGATCATATTATTGCCTTTGATGATCTGTATGGTGGAACAAGACGATTGTTTGACAAAATATTTCATCAAAATTTTAACATACAAATAAGCTATGTGGATGCCAGAAATTTAAAAGAAATAGAAAATAGCATAACAAAAAATACAAAACTGATTTGGTTAGAATCCCCAACAAATCCCTTATTAAAAATATGTGATATCGCCGCCATATCAGAAATAGGCAAAAAGCATAGTATACATGTTATCGTTGACAATACTTTTATGAGCCCTTATTTTCAAAACCCCTTAAATTTAGGAGCTGATATTGTTTTGCACAGCACAACCAAATATCTCAACGGACATAGTGATTCTGTTGGGGGCTGTGTAATGTTGAATGATAAAGAAAATTATGAAAAAATAAAATTTGCTCAAAATGCTGCCGGCGCCATCCTTTCACCCTTTGATTCCTATTTGGTTTCACGAGGTATCAAAACACTTGCCCTTAGAATGAAAAAACATGAGGAAAACGCAAGCAAAATAAGCCATTATTTACAGAAACAAAAAAAGGTTTTGAAAATAAATTATCCTGGTTTAGAGTCTCACCCTGAATTTAAACTGGCAAAAAAACAAATGTCTGGTTTTGGGGGTATGATTTCTTTTGAATTAGATTCAGATATTATAGGCACAAAAAAATTTGTTGAGAATTTAAAATATTTTTTAATTGCAGAAAGTTTAGGAGGCGTTGAATCCTTAATAGAAATTCCATCCATGATGACTCATGCAGCTATTCCGAAATCAGATAGGGATAAAATTGGCCTCAAGGATAATCTAATCAGGATTTCCGTTGGGATTGAAAACATTGATGATTTACTTGAAGATTTAGAACAAGCATTTAATCCATAAAGCCAAGATTTAGTGTTACAAAAAGATTAGATATTTGGTATACTTATTAGTACACTTAAATGTATAATTTATTTATAACTGGAGGTTATATGGCCACAGCAAAAATTTCAATGAAATCAACGATTATTTTGAATAGAATTCAAAAATTTTCGGGTGGTACGAAAAGTGCAATTATTGAAAAAGCTCTTAATGAACTGGATAAAAATATAGCCTTTAGAAGCTTTAATGAGGCCTATGCAAAACTTAAAAAAAATCCAGATGCTTGGATGGATGAGCTGAAGGAACGCGAAGAATTAGAGGGTACGTTAGAGGATGAATTACCCAATGAAGAAATTTAAACGGGGAGAACTGTGGAGATTTAATCCCGATCCTACTATGGGGCGAGAACAAGCTAAGGTTCGACCTTGTTTGATTATCTCTTCAGATCAATTCAACTCAAGCCCCGCAGAGCTATTAATTATTTTACCTCTTACATCCACAAATCGTGGTATTCCTTCACATATTGCAACTAAAACTTCGAGATTAAAAAATATTAGCTATATTATGTGTGAACAAGTTCATAGTGTATCAAAAATTAGAATGATTGATCATTTAGGAATCGTTGAAAATCAAGTATTGAGACAAGTTGAATATTGGTTGTCTATATTTTTAGAAATTGGAAATAACAATGTTTAAATTTCTATACCCTCTTTTTACATTGGACGAGGAGAGTCTCTTTTAAAATATTTATCCTTAAAATTTTGATATTGTTCAACATCTGTAAACTGAATATTATAAAAACCATCAGGCGACATACTGGTGGCATGCTGATGTTCAATGGTTACTGCAAGTGGTACTGGAGATTTTTGTAGCTGTTCTTGGAAATTTTTTAAATTTTTTAATAATGTTTCTCGTCTTGTCGCAGGAGAAGAGGCTAAGAATATAATTCCTTGATTGTGAAGAAAGTTTATAAAATTTTCTTCGGTCAGTTGTAACGTTTGGGTATCATCATGGAATACGCCGTCAAATACTACCACTGAAGGTGCTGGAGGTGGAGGGGTAGAGCTGACAGCAGACGAGGAAGCAGAAGACGTAGAGGCAGCAGTAGAGCCATCCCCAAATGTGAGCCTACTGAATAGCATAATAGGATTTTTGGGGTCAGAGGTTCTTTGCGCCACCATAAGAGGTTGAAGACTATCCCCAAGGGAATCAATTATAGCGTGCAGAGTATGATGGAATTGTAAAGATTCACGTGTTTGTTGATAAAGTCTGTCATAACCATCAAAAAAAGTTTGGAGATTTTGATGGCATATTTGGATATCCTCTGGAAATGGAATGTTTTGTTTCTTATAAATTTGCAACAGACGATATACTAAATATTTTACGTCTTCAGGATGCCTATCAAATGCTTTTATAATTTCTCTCAAAAGACGGTGTTCTACACGAGAGCCTTCCCATTTTGTAAAAAGCTCGGTGCCTATTGTGTCAATTTTTTCAAGCAAGTGTATTTCAGGTATATTATTAAGTAATTGTGCCATTAGCAACAAATGATAGATATTAAATTTGCTTATAGGAGCGTGATGTAAAGTATGAGCATATTGTGTGAGATATTGTGCGAGACTCACATTTATATTTTTTCTGACCAAAACGTTTATTGCTGGGATCATATCAAGGGCTAATATTCCCATGCGTGGATCATATGTTTTTGTAACAAATACCCCGATAATGTGCTCTAGTTGCTCTTGATTTGTAGCTTCTCCTCGTCTTATCCGGTCTTCCTCTGTTTGCTTTTTTTCTTCTAGCTCTTGTATCTCTTTTGCTATCGATGCTTGTACTGTTGGATTTTGCAATAATCGCTCTATTATTATCTCTTGTTCGTGATCTGGCTCCGCGAAAGAAGTAAAGTATTCAGAGAAAAACCGCACAGAAAGTGTGTCCACTCTTTTTTTAATTGCTGAAACTTTTAGTAATAATATTTCTAACATTTCTAGTCTGAGCTTTACATCAACTGGTTTAGCCTGTGGAGTACTTTCCTGTCTCGATCTTCCTTGAATAACAGCCCTTAAAGCATGATCTATCTCTTCAGGAGTGCTTGTTTCCAATGGAGTATCAAGGATTAATTGTTCTACAATATCCTTGCGTCCACATCGAATAGCTTCAGCTAAAGGTGTAGAAGAAGAAAGGTTAAATAAGGTATGATGAGAACTGGTTGATGTTTGCGTCACGTTCATCACTCTCGGAGCGGTATCGGCTATTTCTTTTATTTTTAAAAGTTCTTGAATTATTCCCAAATTACCACCATGAATTGCTGCAATCAGAGTCCTATTTCTTGTCGAAGAAGGAAAATCATTATAATCTAATTGATTGGAAGCCATTTATTTAACTCCTATTTATATAATTTTTTACCCGTTTTTTAGGGCTTGTTATTCTATAACTTAGCCAGTGTATCAAAAGCCTCCCCTCTGGGTCAATTAACAAAATTTAACTTCTCGTTTTTAGTGGTTTCTATTCAATGCAAAATTCAGAAACAACAGAAATTATATTAGAGCTCGATAATGATTCTAAATTTGCTGTTACAACGATTAATTGCGCATGAATGGCATCTGCTTGTTTTTGCTTATTATGCAGTTCGCGATCACCTTCTGTTACACCTAAATAGGTAGGTTTTAATATTGTTACTAATTTTAAATATTCTTCATATCGATTCATAAAAGGTAATACAACAACCTCGTTCACCATGCGTAAATTTGCAAGGATTTCTGCCCGTTGTTCTACAGTATGAATGGGTGCCCTTTTTTTAGCATTTGAAATTTTTTCATCAGACTCTAAAGCAACAATTAAATGATCTGCATTTTGTTTGGCCCTTTTTAAAAATGTAAGATGACCATAATGAATCACATCAAAACAACCCCCAACTAAAATGCTTGTATTAGAACTAAGCTTATGTTCTTTATTGTTGAGCACGTTATCATACGTGTTTAAATCAAAATGCCAAATGTGCGCAGTCATCTGTTAATAGTCCCCTCGTTGACTATTTTTGGAATGTTCATGTTCCCCACTTTGAAAAGGGGGGGTTAGGGGGGATTTTAAGGATTTCTCCAAAAGCTCCTTTAATTTCTCGCCAATAACATTCAAATGTTCTTCAGTAGATAATCGATGATTACCACCCTTAATTAAAGTTAACTGTGCATCTTTGGACTCTAAACACTCCAATAATCTTACAGATTGCTGCCAAGAAACATCCTCATCATTAAAACCATGTACTAAGCGAACGGGACAGTGTATCGGAATAGGATTTCCTAATACATGATGCGCATGACCATCATCAATTAATTTTTTTGTGAATGCATAGGGTTTTTTACCATAGACTGAAGGTATATAACAAACGCCGTTGGCTTCTAATTCTTGACGATAAATGGGTGGTAATTTTTCCACTAAGTATTCTGTAAAATCGGGTGCTGATGCAATGCCGACCAACCCTGCAATTCGCTCAGATCTGGCTAAACTTGCGAGCATCATGATCCATCCACCCATACTAGAACCCACTAAAACTTGTGGCCCTACTGTTAGCTCATCCAACACTGCTAAGGTATCGTTTTTCCATCGTCCAATGGAACCCTCTTCAAATTCACCAAAAGAAGCGCCATGACCAAAATAATCGAAACGAATAAAAGCTCGCCCCCATTCACGACAAAGTTTTTCTATATAGCAGGCCTTAATACCCATCATATCTGACATAAAACCACTGAGAAAAATTACGCCAGGAAGAGCCCCAAGAGTTTGATAATAAGCAATATGGGATCCATCCAGTCGAGATAGTATTTTAGGCTTTTGAATCTGCATAGGGATTAACCTTAGTTGTGGGATATCTAAATATAAGTTAACATAATGAGTAAATATTTGTAACTATTTCTAGAAAAATAAAGAAAAAACACTTTTTAAGATATTCATATAATTGATACAAGGTCTTAATACATGACATCAAGTTAGCTTAAAATCAAAAATATTCTATACTTCAATATATAAGTTAGTTTATTTTCAAACATATTAAATTTGAGGACGTAACATGAACCGTAATATCCAGAATATCCAAGCAGAACTACAAAAAGACCACCTTAATGGCCCCCTCAATAGCGAAAACTCTACAAAACTGATAGGGCACCACAGGCACGAAGAAGATGATGATGACTCTATTGAACATATTGCGATTTTAAGTTCTAATTAATCGAATTAATCAAATTTAAAGAATTTTAGAATATCCCATCCTTAAACTTTGAATAGATCCCATTTTTTATGCTATCTTTATTTATAGGTAAGAAAAAAGGACTTTGATTAAACTATGTTTTTAAATCAGCTCTTAAAATCTTTTATTCAAGTTGGAACCCTACGTATCATTGATAGCCATGGAAAAACTTATGTTTATTCTGGCAGCCCAGGTAAAAATGTCACGATTAAGCTCCATAATAAGAAAATAAAACATCAATTATTCTGGCAGTCTGAGCTTGCATTAGGTGAAGGCTACATGAATGGGGCAATAACGATAGAACAAGGGGATCTTCGTGATTTGCTGGATTTATGTACTCAAAATCTTTCATTAAACGCACATCATGCCAGTCTTACTCAAAAAATAGCTTTTTTATTTTCAAAGTTTTCTTGTTATTTTCAACAATATAATCCCTTATCACTCTCGCGTCGTTATATTTCACATCATTATGATATGAATCAAGAGTTTATTCAGCTGTTTTTAGATAGGGATCTACAATATTCTTGTGCTTATTTTAATAACATAGAAGAAGATACACTTGAAAAAGCACAAGAAAACAAAAAATACCATATCTCAAAGAAACTACTGTTACAACCGGGCCAACGCGTTTTAGATATTGGATCAGGTTGGGGTGGAATGGCTTTATATCTTGCTAAACACGCAAATGTAGAAGTAACTGGATTAACCTTATCAAAAGATCAATATATGATTGCGACAGAAAGAGCAAAACAAGCCGGTCTTTCTGATCGAGTAAAATTTTATCTTCGCGATTATCGAGAAGAAAAAAATAAATATGATCGAATTGTTTCTGTCGGGATGTTTGAGCATGTGGGCACTCCACATTTTCAAACCTATTTTAATCAAGCGTATAATCTTTTAAATGATGATGGCATTATGTTATTACATGCCATTGGAGCCACGAGTTCTCCAAGACCAACCAATCCTTGGATCCGAAAATATATATTCCCGGGTGGCTATTGCCCTTCCCTATCAGAGGTTTTTCCAACAGTCGAAAAATCCAAATTGATTGTCACGGATATGGAAATTTTACATAATCACTATGCAGAAACCTTAAAACATTGGCGTGAACGTTTTTTAAATAACTGGGATAAAGCTAAAAATCTATATAATGAAACCTTTTGTCGCATGTGGGAATATTACTTAACCTCTTGTGAAACGGCATTCCGTAACCAAGATTTAATGATTTTTCAAATTCAATTAACTCGTAATAAAAATAATGTCCCTTCAACTCGGGATTATCTATATAAAAATAGTATTTGAAATAAATAGCTAGCAATATAAGTTTTAAATCCTAGAAAATATTTGAATCGGTGGAAGTATAAAGACTTTTCGGATCCCAAGCCACCCTCCCCCACCCACTAAAATCATACTAAATAATGGGCCAAAAATTAGTAATAACCAATTAGGGATAAAATTTAAAGTAAAAATATTTATTGCTAGCCAAGCATAAATTGCACTAGCTCCTAAAGCAGCAATCAATCCGGAAACAAAGCCTAATAATAAAAATTCAGATAATAATATGAACAGTAAACTCTTATTCCCAACCCCAATGGCACGAAATAAAACGGCATTACGTGTTCTCTCGTCTAAATTAGAAACAATGGTGCACCACAGTAAAATAAAAGCCATAATCGCGGTAAACCCACATAAAATCTCAATGACGGTAGAAAGTAAATTAATTAAAACGGCTACTAATTTAAGGATTTGAGAGATATCAATCAAATTAATTGCAGGAAATTGTTTTATAAGTGTTCTTAATAACGGTACTTTATCTGGTGCAACATAAAAACTGGTCATATAGCTTGTAGGAAATACATCAATTACTTTGGGTGGAAAAATTACAAAAAAGTTAGGATTAAAAGAATCCCATTCCACCGTGCGAATGCTGGTTACTGTCGCTTCAATGAGTTTCTCACCTATTTGAAATTTTAAGATATCTCCCATATGAATATTTTGACGTTCTGAAAACCCTTTTTCGATAGAAATAACAGATTTTCCTGTGTCCTGCGTAGATAACCAAGAACCAGCAATGATTTTATTATCTTTTTGTAAATTTAAACCATAGGTAAGATTCAATAAACGATGTAACTGACGTTTACCATTATTACCACTATTACTACTATTACTACTATTGCCATTATTATTAGTGTTATTAACCGTTTCTGATAACTCAACAATTTCATTATTGACTGCTAATAATCGCCCTCTGATAATCGGATAAAGTTCTTGAGTTTCAATAGCATTTTGATGCAAAAAAGTCTGAAAATGGTCTTTTTCTTCGGGACCAACGTTAATGACAAAATAATTTGGTGCAAATTGAGGGATTTTATTGTGCCAAGTTTGAATAAGATCAGTACGAACCAGAAACAAAAGACATGCCGCCATAAAAACCAAAGAAAATGCTAAGAGTTGAATTGAATTCTCATAAGGATAACGCGCAATATTGGCAAGCCCATAACGAACACTCACATTCAATTTACTTGAAAACTTACCCAATAAATTACCTAAACTGCTTATTAATATGTTCAATAATAAGTTCAGGGATCGAAGTAATAATCCTTTATTACTTTTTCCTTTTACAGAAAGATCTCTTCTTAATATTCTCATCGGTGAAATTTTTCTTAATGCATATAAAGGTGGGAAAGCAAAACCAAAGGTTAATACTAAAACTGTCAAAATCGCAAAAATTGCAGGAATAATCAAAGTTATTTCTATTTTTTGCATAAGAAGCTTTTCAAACAAGTCTTGACACCAATAAACCACAAAAAATCCTAGCAAAAACCCAATAACACCTGCGATAAGGCCCAAAATAATAATTTCCACCGTATAACGAATAAAAATCCATTGAGCGCTTGCACCAAAACAACGATATATTGCAACTGTATTGAACTGCCGGGCGGCAAATCTTTTTGCTGCTGCAGAAATTGCGACTCCCGCTAAAATTAAGTTAATAACTACGATAAGCGTTAAATAGTTTTCTCCCTGATCTAACAAGGTTTTTAGGGTCGGCCGAGCTTCTTTTGCATTCAGAAAAGATTCTGTTGGCGTTATTTTAGGTAAAACCCAAGCGTCAAATTCTTTTAAGTTCTGATCGGGTCCTGCAATCAAAAGAGCATAGCTAAGTCGACTCCCCGGTTGGATAACTGCAGTTTTAGCAATGTCTTTTTGATTAATTAAGGCACGAGGGGCTAACATAAATCCCTCCCCACCCCGATCAGATTCAAAAGTCATTACTTCTGTTATTTTAAAAGGGGCCACTCCAATTAAAATGGTATCATTGATTTTGACATTTAATAATGAGAAAAGACTGGCTTCAAGCCAAACAGAGCCAGGTTCTGGAACAGTCAATAAGGGTTTATCCGCCGTAAATAGCTGAGATGTCCCTCGCAATTCACCCTTAAGTGGATATTGTTCATCCACTGCTTTAACTTCTGCTAAAGCCAGATCATCATGATGAACCAACATACTCAAAAAAGTCAAAGTTTCTGTTGTTTGTAAATGTAATGCTTTTGCTTTTTCTTTTATTTCTGGTTCAATGGGATTTGGAGATTTGAGGATCCTATCACCCCCCAACCATGAACCTGTCGTATCCGATAATCCTGATTGGATCCCTTGTGTTAAAATAATAGCCGAACTCACACAAAAAACTGATAATATCATTGTGATAAATAACAGTTTAATTTCAGTATGTTTAAAATCTCGACTTAAAAAATTAAGGTTCACGCTTCTAGTTTTCCTTCAGATAAATGTAAGATCTTAGAGCAGATTTTACTTAAAGTCGGATCATGCGTTACAAAAACCAAAGTTGTTTTATGTCTTTGATTTAATTCAAACAATAATTCAATAATGTGTGATCCGGTTTTTTGATCTAAATTACCTGTGGGTTCATCTGCAAATAATATGCTTGGCTGAATTGCAAAAGCTCTTGCAATGGCGACCCTTTGTTGTTCCCCACCTGATAATTGATTTGGATAATGATGCATTCGTGCTGAAAGCTCCACTTCTTTTAAACAAAGTTTCGCTTTTGATGTTGCATCCGTTTGTCCAATCAACTCTAATGGTAGTAAAACATTTTCTAAAGCAGTATAAGCAGGTAGCAATTCAAAATTTTGAAAAATAAAACCAGCGTGATGCAAACGTAAACGCGCACGGCCATCTTCATTTAATTCATTTAGGCTGGTGTCATTCCAAAATACTCGGCCTTGAGTGGGCAAATCTAATCCTGCTAATAGACCTAAAAGCGTTGACTTGCCAGATCCAGAGACCCCTAAAATTCCCAATATATCTCCTGTGTCGATATTTAGAGAAACATCCTGTAGAATAGTGAGAGTTTTTGCCATTGGTAGAGATACTGTTTTAGTTAGGTGTTCGGCACGGATTTTCATGTTACATCGTTTCCTTATTGTCTTTTCAACATTAATTTCATTGCTCTGCTTACCCAGTTTAGCATTGGCTACGTCTAGTATTTCTACTATTTTAGTAGTTGGCGATTCCTTAAGTGCAGCTTATGGCATTCCTCCTGAACAAGGTTGGGTTTCCCTATTGGAAAAAAGACTAGAAGATAACAAATATCCTTATCATGTCGTCAATGTAAGCATCAGCGGAAACACCTCGAGTAATGGCCTAACAAGCCTTCCTCAAGCCCTCAAACAGTATAAACCTTCCATTGTGATCATTGGGCTAGGCAGTAATGATGGTCTGCGTGGACTTTCAACAGTAGCCATGCAATCTAACTTATCACAAATGGTCGAACTTGCGAAGAAAACAAAAGCTCGAGTTCTATTGGCTGGTTTTTTAATTCCCGTTAACTATGGACCCATTTATCGAAAGAAATTTGAACACGTCTTTGAGACTGTTTCAGATGAATACCATTTACCAAGGATCCCTTTTTTATTAGAAAAAGTAGTGCTTAAACCAGAATTAATCCAAAATGATGGATTGCATCCTAATGAAGCAGCACAACCTTTAATACTGGATACAGTGTGGCCTTTTTTAGAAAAAATGTTATCACGTTCTGGGTAATTTAAATAGAATTTTGAGCCAATTTAAATAAAGTTTCTTGCGTTTTTAATTCTTCTTCTTGTTGATACTTTGTTCCAGACTCTGCATTAAATGGATTTAAAAAAGCGGCCTGATATCCAAGTTGAATAGCAATCGGAATGTGTCCTGTTTGAAACCCAATACGTCCCCCTTTCAAAATTCCCTTAGCACATCCCCTAATAAGGCCTAAAATGCCATATAAAAAACTAAAAATAATGGCAACAAAACCCCCTATTCTTTTTTGATATCCGCAGATTGCACCACCTACCAATCCTCCATACAGGCCTAAAATTGCACCACTAATGATACCTACCCCTGCAGTCACACAAGCTCGAAATAATGAAACCGTGTTCAGTTCAAAAAATTCCGGTTTTACATATTTAATCATTTCGACTGCAGCAAGATTTTTCTTATCAAAGGCATACTGCACATGCTCTGGTTTTAATATTATTCCAAATTCTACTGGATTTGTAACAACTTGATCGGTAATACGCCACAGTGCAGTTGCAACGATCCATTCTTGTTTAACAACTTCTTCTAAAGCATCAACACTAATATCTTCTTCTGGTAAAGCGGGTGATAGCTGACCCACCTTCGCAAGACTTAATTTTGTACGTTGTTTTTGTAAACGACTATCGACTTTTTGCAATTGTTCAATTAATAACATAAGAAAATCAGGTGAGTCTTTTTCTTTAGGGATTCCATTATTTCCAAGTTCATCCGCAAAGAATTTTTTTAATTCCATGGGAATATTATTGTTTTCAAGCAACTGTGTTTGTGCAGCCGACAACGACACGCCATCAATCTCCTCTTTAGCATATGGCTAAAGTTTAAGCTTTTACTGTAAAGACTTCATTAATTTTAGGCTTCTTTTATTAAATATACTATTAACCTAACTAAAATATTTGTACTATACTTCAAATTGCTACCTTTAGTAGCAAACACTTTTAACTTTATTGAAGGAGAATGTTATGCCAACAGATCCAAAAAGACCAGGTGGACCAGGTGAACAACAACGTGATCCACGACGTGATCAAAACCAACCAGGCAGGCAACCAATGCCCGGTCAAGGTGATAAAACTAAAAACTAAATAATAACTTAGGTTATTTTTTAAACCGAGGGATAATAGTAATATTATCCCTTTGTTTTTTTCGAGCTTAGTTCAGTTCTATTTTTAATTTTATGGCTCTAAAATTTCAACCAGCGCCAATATGGCATACTCTACAGTTTGTTGAATGATTTCTTGTCGAGACCCTTTAAGATGAAGATGAATAGTTTTGGTCGGTAAGCCCTTTCCACCCACTGCAATAAAAACAGTTCCAATGGGAGCTTCAGAGGTACCCCCTGTTGGGCCAGCAAACCCTGTAATGGCAACCCCAAGCGCACTATTGAGTTGCATACACACTGCCTCTAACATTGAAGTCACAACGGGCAAGCTCACTGCCCCATACTTTTCAATTTTTTCTTGTGGTATATTCAATAACTTAGTTTTTACAGTATTCGTATAAGCAACAATCGATCCCATAAAACATTTAGAAGCGTCTGGGATAGCGGTTAAACGAGCAGAAAATGCCCCTCCCGTACAAGATTCTGCTGCACCCAGAGTCAACTGTTTTTTTTGACACAATTGTAACAATTTTTCTTCAATCTTCATTTGTAGACCTATCCAATGTCTTATGTTGTGAGCGGTCTTAAGTGCCGGCCCATTAATATTAAATTCTCTAAGCATCCCAGCAATTTAAAGATATTACATTAATAACCGATAACCAAAGTACCAGAACAGTAAGGATTAAAAAGAAGGTTCAAAATGAATACTCTCATAATTTTATTAATAATCATAGCGGTAATCGTTGTTTGGTTTATTAGTATATACAACACGCTTATACAGCTGATAGAAGCAGTTCGTAATAACCAAAAACAAGTTGATATTCAACTTGATCGTCGCTTTAAAGTGTTTGAATCATTAATTAATGTGGTTAAAAACTATATGGATTACGAAAAATCGACCTTATCACAAGTGGTATCTCTTAGAAATCAATCCATTCAAGCAGAAAAAACCGGTGATCAAAAAGGACGAATTGATGCTGAAAACGCAATTTCTCGCATTGCTTCGAATATTAGTGTGGTATTTGAACAGTATCCTAATTTAAAAGCAAACGAAAATGCTATGCAACTTCAAGAAGAAATTGTCAACACTGAAAACAAATTAGCATTTTCAAAACAAGCTTTAAATGATAGCATTGAACGATATAATGCAACCAAAAAATCATTTATCCAATCTATGGTTGTATCACTGTCTCCTTCAAAGTTAGATGTTAATTTTGAATATTGGCAGTTACCACAAGAAACCATTCAAGATCGAGAGAATTATACGGTAAAACTATAGCATTGTAGTGTTTACCGTTTATAGTGTTCCAGGAAGTATTTTGTTAAAGGAGGGGCCATTCCGCAAGCCAAGTAAATCTCCCGAAACAAAATGCTTCCTGGAGCACTATACAGCAACCAGATAAGTATTTTGAATGGAACATACATGAGCAATCACAATCAAAATCTCAATCAATATCAGGTTAGTGCGACAGATTGGCGAGAAGCCTTACGTAAAAACGAGAAAAACACTCGAAATGTTATTGTTTTATTTATTATCATTTATTGTGCGGTTGGGTTTATTATTGACGCCTATTTCAATTCTATTCAATATTATGATCAAAACCAACAAGTCGCTTTACAAGTCCCTTTATCGGAAATACTTATAAATTTAATTACTTTCAAAACTTTTCCTTATGCAACCCTTATTATGTTGGTGGTTGCAGCAATTTCACTATTAATTACTTATTACTTTCATGAAAATCTAGTGATGCTGGGAACTGATTATATTGAGGTTAACCCTGAAAAGTTTGAAAATCCAGAAGAACGTCAATTATATAATGTCATAGAAGAATTAAAAATTGCCGCTGGACTTAATTTTATGCCAAAAATATTTATCATTAATGCAGATTATATGAATGCTTTTGCCAGTGGTTTTAGCGAAAAATCTGCCATGGTTGCCATTACCCGAGGATTATTGCAAAAACTGGATAGACAAGAATTGCAAGCCGTGATGGCTCATGAATTATCTCATGTTCGCCACAATGATATTCGACTAACAATTACGGTAGCATTATTAAGCAATTTAATTTTAATTGCAATCGATCTACTATTTAGAGGAGTATTATTTGGACGCGGTCGCCGTGACAATGGGATCTTAATCGTTATTGTCATCGCTCGCTTTGTTTTGCCCATCCTAACTATTCTTTTAATGCTTTATTTAAGCCGTACCCGAGAACTGATGGCAGACACAGGCTGTGTAGAATTAATGCGGGATAATGAACCCTTAGCGCGTGCACTCCTTAAAATTGATTCCGATCATAAAGATAATTCTGAAACTTATAATAAAGCTTATTCTAATACACCCCATGAACAAGTAAGAAATGCTTCATATTTCTACGATCCCAATTATGCAGGCTTTGCTTCTCTGGGATCGATCAACAATCTTTTTTCTACTCATCCCTCTCTTGAAGAGAGATTAAAAGCACTAGGGATTAAAAAATAAGAAAATTTGACATGGGTGAACCTACACCTTGGAACCATTGCTTATTTTAACACTCAAAGAAATTGTAATTTATATATTTATCTTTGCTGAAATTATAATTATGAGCGCTATAACTGGAGATGTTTTATTTAGTAAGGCTTTGAAAGGTGATTTAGACGCTGCACGGCAACTGGCCCGAATGCCTGAAGATCCTAGGATAACTGCAGAACTAAATAAACAAGATCCTAAAGGCCAAACCGCACTGATAAAAGCAGCAAAAAAGGGTCACATCGATATTGTCAAGGCTTTAATGACAATACCTGGAATAAACCCACACATAAATGATGATGAAGGTCAAACCGCCTTAACATTGGCTCTAGAAAATGATCATACAGAGATTGTTGAATTTTTTAAAACATTAGATATCGTTCCTCTTGATCAAAAAACGATTCTTCTAAATTTCACAAAATATTTGAAAATACAATTAGAACAATATGGAAAATCTATTTATCATGATGAAGACATGGAGGTTTTAATACATGAATTAATTGAAGGAACATGTAATGGATTAACAGGATTATGGCTTATTCAAAAACTAAAAAAGCTCCCGGTATTTTTCGACGATTTGACTCTTATAGAAAAGTGGGATGGAAAAAAAGAAAGTTTAACAAAACCTCTTGTTGGTATTTTTGAGCAAGTGCTAAGCAATATGCGATGGCTAGATACCCAAAGTTCATTGCTAAAACATCATATAGAATCAAGACATTTAGGTCAAGAAGATCTGCATGAAGCCTATGAAATAGTAAAACCTCAACCCAGTTCGGTTTCAGAAAAAAAACTTTTAGGAGATATGACTGAAACAAAACTTTCAGCTGATAAATCTGAAGCTCCTTCACTGGCAAATGAATTTCGTATTGCATTTATTTTTAAAGCTCCTGAACTAACAAAACTTCTTCAAAATGTACTTCACAACAGCAAAAAAATAGCCATTGGTGGAGCAGATCATATGATGGGAATAATGCTAATTGAAGATGCAGGGGGCAAGAAATATTATGCGCGTGATCCAATATCACCCACTAAGGAGGTTGTATTTACTGATCTAAAAAAATTACAACGTTATATTGAAAGACAACTCTTTTCAAATCTAGATGCTCCTACTGATCTAATGCCTATTTCCTTAAATGTATATGATGAGGCTAGTGGAAGGCCGTATCCTTATGAAATGACCCCTGAACAAATGATAGAATTATTTTTAAAAGAAGATCAAGATCGGACAGCAGAAGATAACATGGGTAACTTGAATTCTCTCTTACCTTTCGCGTGCATGAGTGGTGATATAAATACAGTGCGTCTCCTACTAAGCAAAAAAACAACTGAAGAACTTAAGGTGGACAAAGATACTTGGATAGCACTCAAGGAAGCAGCTTTCAGAAAGCGTATGGACATTGTTGAAATTATTGCAAAAGCTGCAGGTATAAATTTAACAGACCCAAACATCCTATTCATGATAGCAATTGCAATAGGAGATGTAGCGGCAGTTCAAAAAGCTATTGCTGAAGGTGTTGACGTCAATATGAAAGACTTGGGCCCTCTTGAACAAACTCCACTTAATTTAGGGTCTTACTGTGGGCATGCAAAAATCGTTGAAGCTTTAATGAAAGCACCCAACATAAATCTAACAAATTTAATAGATTGTCAATTTTGCTTACAAAAAGCGGCCACAAGAGGACACATAGGCGTTGTAAGGCATTTAATAGGAATTAAAGATTTAGATTTAAACTATCAAGATTTTTTTGGAGAAACAGCACTAACATTAGCAACTGAAAAACAGTATACGTATATTATTAAAGCTTTAGTAGAAACTGGCAAAATAGATCCAAATCTCCAAAATAAGGAAGGTTTTACTGCGCTTATGATAGCCGTAGACAATGACGATGAGGATGCTGTTAATATTTTGTTAGAAGCTAGAGGTATTGACAAAAAGAACTTTTGGAAATCTCTAATGTTTGCCATAGAAAACAAAAATCAGCATCTTGTTGAAATAGTAGCAAAAACAGCAGGGATCAATTTAAATGATCCTAATATAAAATTAATGGTATCAGCCGCCACGGGAGATTTAGAGACTCTGAGAAAACTGGCAGCAGAAGATCATGGTCCAGATTTCTTTAATCAAAAAGATATAGGTGGGCTAACAGCTCTTATACATGCAGTTAATAATGGTCATTCAGAAGTAGTTCAATTTCTAATATCCCAAAAGGTGGATTTAAATGTTAAGGATGAAGAAGATTGGACGGCATTAATGATTGCAGTTGATAAGGGTGATGAATCAATGGTTGAAATTTTATCAACAGCTCCAGGTGTGAAATTAGATCTGACGAATAATAAAGGCGATACAGCTCTTGTAGTGGCTAAAAAAAATCACCATGATGATATAGCTACAAGATTAGGAATATTGACGGGTACAGAATTAAAAAGATCTTCAGATCATCTTTCAAGACCAGTAGCAGAACCATCGGCTGCTTCAGGTACCTCAGCAGCAAGTACTGGGCCTGCTGCAAGTGTTAGGCCTGCTGCAATATTACCACTCCTGGCGGCTTCAGAAGATCCTCAATTATTACAAAGCATAGCTCGTACACCTTCCGTTGATCCTACTCCGAGTGTAGATACTTTATCGCCACCGCCACCAGCAACAACATCAGGAGCTCCAAAAAGAGAAGGTCCAAAAAAAGCTTAAGACACGACCTAAGCCTGGGCCGGCACGGGGACCGGCCCCTACATGGTATTTGGCACCAAAAACTCTGAACGTCGTTGTTGGTCAAAATGATTTTTTGAAATTTTTAATAGTGTCTTTCCAGGCGTTCTTTCAACAAAGACTTCTTCTGTTTCCGGATAAAAAATATAAGTTAAATAACAATAATTTCGTGGATTACTCAATATATTGGGATTAAACGCAACAATGTTTGATCCAGTATGTCTTGCAGAGGGTGCTAATAATCCAGGGTGACCTTCTTTATGCAATTTTTGACCAATTTTCTGTGTAAAATAATATTCATTAGCGATTAATTCAGGATAATGATCTTGTCGCTTGCGAAAATCCATTAAAATAGCCTCGCAATACACTTTATAAACAGCACGCTCACGAATAATCACTTCGTTTAAATTTTCAATTTGAGATTCCATTTGTATCATATGATAAACAGTTTCAAAAATGGTGGTTTCAAGTTCCAAAGAGCCATACCAAATTCCAAATGTCCCATCGCTATATCTTGATGCCATAAAAGGTTCAGTTTTAAAAGGATAGGTAATTGCTGTTGAATAATGAAAATCCTCGGCAATCATACCATGAGGAATTTCTTTTTTGACTAGGCTTTCTACTGCATTAGCAAGGTTAGAAAGATCTTCATCAGCGTCATTGATATCATCAAAGAGATCTTCCGTTTTACGCAAAGAAACAATATTTCGTAATACATCATCATGAAAATCTACATTTTTAGAAAACAGCTTATCCATCAGCGCCCTCTTTGAAAATCCAGGTATCTTGCGACTTTAGCGATACCAATAATACCTTCATTCGTCATCATTTCCAATGGGGTTTGATTATCAAAAGCCATATTTTTACGGCTTATCCAGGTGTATCGAATATTTTCATTCTTTGGATATAAAAGTCTTAAAGACTTATGAATAGAAAGCAGCCACCCTACTCTGTCAAATAAATCTCGAGTATTTGGCAAAGGCTTTATTCCTTTTTTATAAGGAATCAAAAGTGCCCGACTGGTCGGACTAAAACCAAGTAAATTTAACTGTGTCGCTGTATCAAGATCCCAATGTTCAAATAAATTCATGATGACTCGAGCCAATTTTTTTCGGCTTTCTTCAGAATATACATTAACCCCAGAACCTGAATGATGAGAAGAAAAGGCATGATTCATATAATCTCTCCTTATATGTTTAAATATAAACTATTTTTGTTTATAAAGAAAGGGTCAGACACAATTTAGCTGGTGTCAGACACGGGTGTCTGACACCAAGACCTAAAAAACTGGCTAAATAAACAGCCTTATTGATGGAAGGATTAATTGGTGTCTGGCACGGTGTCAGACACCAAAGGCACGGGTGTCTGACATGGTGTCTGACACCCATGTCTGCGGCGGTGTCTGACACCATTTATTGCGCCAAAAGCCAGGCTTGATTTAAATAATCATCGCCATATTTCTTTAAATAGTCCTGGTAGCTGCCATGAAAATCCACCAATCCCTTTTCTGTTAAAGCAATAATACGCGTTGCAATATTGGAGACAAAATGCCGATCGTGGCTAACAAAAAGTAAAGTGCCTTCATATCGGGTTAGGCTATCAGCAAGCGCATTCCTGGCTTCTAAATCTAAATGATTGGTCGGTTCATCTAAAATTAAGATATTACTTTGTTGCAATACTATGTTTGCAAATAAAAGACGAGCAGCCTCTCCCCCGCTTATATTGAGGATATTTTTATGAACATCATCTTGTGTAAATAAAACTTGTCCTAATGCTTTTCGAATAATATCTAAAGTAACCTCATGGTTTCTTTCCTGAGATAACCATTCCAAAACAGTCAAATTTTGATTTAATTGCTCATGGTGATCTTGTGCAAAATAAGCAATGTGAGTTTCGTACCCCCATTCGTAGGCTCCAGCATCCGCAGTATAACGATTCAACAGGATTTTTAATAAGGTTGATTTTCCTATGCCATTATGACCAATGAGCGCTATTTTTTCTGCTCGATTAACGGTAAAACCTACATTATTAAGAACTGTTCGTTCACCAAAGTGTTTGGATATACCGTCGACTTTTAAAACGGTTTTCCCAGAAGGTCGTTTTTGTTTAAATAAAAAGGCGGGACTGATGCGAGAAGATTTTTTGATATCTGGTAATTCAATGCGCTCTATCATTTTTTCTCGTGCCATCGCTTGTCTTGAACGACTGGCACTGGCCTTAAATCGATCAACAAATTGTTGCATGTGTGCGATTTTATTTTCTAAATATTTTTGTTGATGGAGTTTTTGATCAACAATTTCTTGTTTCTCTTTTAGGAATTTATCATAATTTCCAACGTATTCTCGAATTTCGCCATAATCAATATCTAAAACATGCGTCGATAAGTTGTTTAAAAAATTTTGATCATGCGAAATAAAAATTAGTATTCCTTTAAAATTATTCTTTAAATAGCGTTCTAACCAAGCAATACTCATGATATCCAAGTGGTTAGTAGGTTCGTCCAATAATAATATATCAGGTTCAGCAAATAGTGCTTGTGCTAGCAAAACGCGCAATTTAAATCCACCCGATAAGGTGTTCATGGGTTTTTCATGTTGAGCTTGTTGAACGCCTAGACCTGTTAAAAGGGTATGCGCAAAGGTTTCTGCTGTATAACCATGATAATGCACAATGGTTTCTTCTAATTCCCCTAAACGATATCCGGCTTTTTCATCAAAAGAGTCGCTATTCAGTAATTGTTCTTTTTCTTCTAGAGCTTGCCATAATTTAGGTTTACCCTGGATGGTAACTTCTAAGGGTGTATTATTCTCGTATTGAAATTGATCTTGTTTAAGCCATCCCACCTGAGCTCGTTTGGCAATTGTAATATCCCCTAGGCTGGGTGTTTCATCCCCAGTTAGAATGCGTAAAAAGGTTGATTTTCCTGTTCCATTGGCCCCCACTACACCATAGCGATTATTTTCAATAAGATTGATATTAACCTCATCGAATAGCAACCTGGCGCCATAAAGCATAGATAGATTTGAAATACTGATCATACATACAACCTGTTGATATTTAATGCTTAAATAGACAGTTAGATACTATAACAGTGCTTGACATATATATAAACAATATAGTAAGATAACTCATTAAATTGATTTTGGTTACCTTAAGCGGAACTTAAGGGTGTGTTTAATAATTATTACTTAAAACTGGAGATTGATATGTTTAATTTAAAAAACGTTAAAAATATGCTAACCACAGGCGTTGCCATGGGGAGAGATACCGTAAATGTAGGTATATCTGCTGGAAAGGCTGTAATAAACGTCGGATACATGGGCTGGGCTCTAACAAAGGCTTTTATTAATGGTGGAAGAGGAGCAGTTAATGCTGTTCAATCGGCTACCCGCTATCAAAGAACTGACGCTGAAATAGCAATGGCGCATCAGCAATTTAATGCATCTAGCTGTAATTTTCAGGATGCTTTTAAAGCAGTAGATGAATTCTATGCAGCTGCTAAAGGTTGCAGTAGATCATTATGGGAAGTGTCACATTATGGACAACGTGCCTTAAGCCCTGTTGTAGCTCCTGTTTACAATGCATTACCCAGTGCAAGAAGCATTCACACTAGCTTGCAGAATCACGCATCACGAATGCTCGAAGATGCACCTAGTGCTGCTATTAGCTCTATTGGAAAGATATTACCTACTATTAGAGTGTCTGCCTAACATTCCTAAAAATAGAAACTTGATGAAAGTTTCATGAAAACTCAAGGGTATACAAAAGTATACCCTTGATTCAATTATCCCCTTAAATTTTGGTGTCAGACACCGTCCGACACTATTGACATAAGTAACTAAATTAGATTAAATTAGTCAACATAGAATTGTATAAGCAATATAGACAAGGGGAACACCAGTATGTGGAACACTGAAAACGAAATTCAATTTAAAGCTCTACTGAAAAATTACAGAGATAATCCTAAACAATCACCTTCTACAGCTGATATTGAAATTTTGAACCGTTTATTTGAGGCTTATATATTTGCAGAAGCTACCCCTTATGCTGAAATTCCTTTTTATAAAGAAATCATTGAGTTTCTAAATATCTTTTTAAGAAATGCCCTTTCAACACTTGGCGAATTAGATCTCAAAGTCTTTAACGAATGGTGCGATTCATCATCTCACAAAAAACATCATCTTTTTAAAGAATATCCAATATTACAGGCATTAATGAGTAGCGCAAAAACCAACTATCGCACTCTATCTAAAACTTTAACAAAACAATATAGAGAGACCCTGCAACCCGCACTTTCTGAATTTCTGACAGAATATGAAACAAGACTTCTAGAACCTGGGATTCATGGTATAAATCATCCCTACCCTACACCCGGAGAGCCAGAACACGAACGCCCCCTTGCTTTAAGGCCATTTCGTGAAGTAGTGCCCACTATTTATCGAAGAGCGCAAGAAAAAGCTAAAAAAAGAACTGAGGAAATTTCAATTGATCTAACAGTCGTTCAAAATTTTGTAAAAAACTACTATCACTCAAACCGTGCCTGGGCCTTAGTTATGTTATTAAACATGTATGATTTTTTAGATCCCCTTTCATTAAGACATATTCCACATCTATGTCATTATATTAAAGGTGGAAATGTTTTGTTTGTACTAAATCAACCACTTTCAGACATTTTGCCAAATCCAGCTTTTCAGAGAATTATTTTATTATGTTTTCATCGGGAAAGTCATTCACCCCTTAGAGATAGCTATCTTCAGGTAAGCCCCCTTCAAACACTTGTACCCTTGGTTGGCAAAATATTAGTTGAAGGGGAACGTCCACACCCACTTTTTAAGGGTTTTTCCGTTCAAAGCAAAGAAGCAGGTAAAGAACCTGGATTTATTTTAAGTTCCCCGGCCAAAAAATTAAAATATTTCGTTAAAAGCACCATGCATACCATTCCTGAGTATTTCTGCGCAAAAGTAATAAGTGCACTTGGTATTAAAATGCCAGAAGCGTTTTTGAACATTGATGAGTTTGGTAATATATTGTTTGCGACCAGAGATCTTTCATGTACAAAACCAACCAAAGACGGAAAAGGAAAAGTAAGGAAATTTTCTGATTTCGCTGATCTATTAATAGAAAAATCACCTGCTGCAATTGGTGCAAGTTATGATAAGGAACCTTCAGAAGAGGTACAAGCAAAAGCCTTAAAGGAATTTCTAGACCAAACTTTCGGTGCACCAGCAAAATGTGCTTTTGCAAAATTATTGTACGTTGGTCTTGCGTGTGGCTTAGATGATTTATGTGTCCATACAGGGAATATGGGTATTATTGAAACGAGGAAGGGAGATAAACATTACTTTAAAGTGGGTATTGTAGATTTCCAATTTAATCCACAAGAAACAAGAGTGCATGATACAAAATCTTTTATGGATGCAGCCTCTATTGTAATAGAAAGAGAAACCATGGGAGGAATAATCATAGGAAATATCACAGGAACAGGAGGCGCAGAGGGAAGAATAATGAAGAAACCTCCACTTTTTAAAAAGATGTTTGAACAACTAACCAGTGCAGATTTTGAAAAAGCCAGAATTGAATTAGCAAGGCCTACGGTTCGTTACACTTCCGAAGACGGAGTCTTTTTAACTCAGTATCCAGCACGAAGGATTCCATTTACAGAAATCCTAAACAAAGTTTTAAGTGAGGTATTAAAAGAATTAGATGATAAATTGGGGGATAAACTACCCTCCTCTGAAATGGAACAAATAAAAAAGTCACTTCAAGAAAACCACAAAATTATGACTAACAATCTAAAAGTGTATACTTCTCTTTCTTTTGCACCAGCTCATGCCCCAGCGGTGTCTGAAAGAAAAGTTCAAGCTTCTATATAGCTGAAATTTTGGGGTCAGACACTGTGTCCACATATTTGCTCAAATGGCCCCTTAGCGAGTTTGAGATCAGCTTGCTGGTTCGTTGCAATAGGTAGTACAAAATTATCAATAAATGCTTGCCAAAAATCGTAATATAAGTGCTTTTGCAGGGAATGCTCATCACTAATGGGAAAACAAGGTCCATGATTGGCTTCTAATAGCCATACCCGTAATTGATCGTCTACTAAAAAATCAAAGCCAAAGATAGCTAATCGTCGTTGCTTCTGACAAATAAATGCTCCCGGATGTTGTTTCTGAAGAGCACTCATAGTAGAACGGGTAATTCCCAGAATTTGTTCATAAATAGGCTTAAATGAAGCATAACATTGAATTGGAACTTGCATTACATTAGATTCATCTTCTTTAAAATGTTCGTTGGTTAAATGTGGCGCAAGATCACTAAATTCATTAGCTTGATAAGGATCTAACGCCACATTAAAATAACCCTTTGGATAAATATAAGAGCCTGTATAATTTGTTGCAATCAAAAACATTCGAATTGTATATTTATGTCCATTTAATAAGTGTGGTCGCATAATATAGTGTTGTAGAACATGATCCCCTCCTAAACGATTTTTATTAAGATAATGAGCTTCTATTTGACTTAACTGTTGAAAAATTTTAATTTCTTTTCCATTGTTCAACAAGGCCGGTTTTAGGATCCATACTAAATTATCAACAGGCTTATTAATGATCTTATCAATGGGCTCTGAAAGCTCCTTATTTTGGTTATAGAATTTATTTGCAACCGCCTTCAAAACTGAAGGCCAATTTTGATCATTAATACAATATGTTTCTGGCATGATGCCAAATTGATCAACAAGTTGCGCCAATAAATGCTTAAATTCAAGAGCTTCTGCGGCCTTGTGATCAAACTGAAAATGTCGTTCATTAAAATTCGAACGCCAATTGAAAAAAGTAGTTTGCCAACCTTTTTCGTGTAAAAATCTGGATAAATTGTAATAAGTCGGAGAACGCGAAGGTCGCAAACAAAAACGGAATTTAGCTATATTTTTTTCAGAAATTGTCATATAACTTACTATTATCTCTATTCAAGTTGTTTAAACTGCTAATATTATAGTGTAGGTGTAGTGCATAACTCCAATTAACTAAAACCTGTTACTGAAGCTATAATAATGAGATGCAAACAAACAGTGAACAAAACCCTAAAAAAAGCCAAAAGACAAAGGCGATTGCTTTCTCTTTATGCTTTTTCTTTGCTCCCCTTGGCTTTCATCGATTATATGTAGGAAAAATAAAAACTGGGATGCTTATGCTGTTATTAGGGGGTACTTGGTATTATTGGTTTATACAAGATTTATTGACTTCTTTAAGCGCATTTAATGCTTTTGGAGCTTTAGATCTTACAACAATAAGTAATATCCAATCCATGCCCACATCGACAAATCCATGGATGACTGGATTTGGGACAGTTTTATTTATATGGGTATTAATCGATTTAATATTAATTGTGACAGGGAATTTTAAGGATAATGAAGGTAAAACTTTAGCTTAAGGAAAAAACATGTTAAATGTCTACAAGATTTTCAAGATGAATATGGCGTTCCGGACAGGAGTTCTGCTAAGTTTTCTTTCTTTTATATTGATGTCAAATACTATTGAAGCTGCAGAAACAACAAAAAAAATGAATATTCACATTCAGAAAATTCAATATGCATTCAAAAGAAACTTTGGTGATGTCAAAATAGAAAAAATAATTCAGGTGGGTTCAAACAGTTTTTCATCTTCTATATTATACAAAGTTTATACTAAAAATAAACCCTATATTGTACGTTTTATCAATAAAGAACTTGATGATGGTCATCGAGAAGTCAAGAGTATGATGATTGCTTCTAATAGGGCACTAACGCCTAAGATATATGATGTTGATGTAAACGAAGGCATTATTATTATGGATTTTGTTAGTGACCGCAGTTTTACTGAAAAAGAACAATCTAACCCCGAAACCTATATAAAATTAGCTAAACTTATAAAAAAACTACATCAATCCCCTCCCTTCCCAAAATTTTTAAGTATTTTTGACGCCATGCGCTTAAATCATAAAAACAGGGGTCGTTATTTATCAACTCTTTCTAAAGAGGGCACCAAAAAATTAGTATTAATTGAAAACGCAACCAAAAATTTAGAGGTTTTAAGTTCAACGCATAATGATTTAAATCCCAATAATATTTTATTTGATGGAAAAGATTTTTTGATTATTGATTGGGAGTTTGCAGGGTTTGGTGATCCTTTTTACGATCTTGCCACAGTATCTAATTTTTATATTTTTGACAAACAACTCGAGAAAATATATTTAAAAACTTATTTTGATCGAGAGCCCACCTCAACCGAATTGGCACACTATTATTTAATGAAACAAGTATCATTATATTATTATGGCAATGAGCTTGTTCATCTGGCTCGAAAAATGGGATTAAAAACCTTAACAAAAAAACAAATTGTAGAACTTCCAAGTCTACGAGAATACAATGATAAACTTGAATCAGAAAAAGGATCTCTACAAGATCCTCAATATTTAGAAAAATTTGGTAATGTATTATTGAAAGAAGCAATTACGAACATGAATTCAAACAAATTTGCTAAATCCATTTCTTTATTAGAGCACTCCAAATAAGTAATTTAGTAAAGGATAATTAAGGGATAATTAAAGGAAGGCAAAGATAAGAAAAGGCAAAAAAACATGGATTCACTGGCAACAAAATTAACAAAACTGGGTTTATCCTCTGATAAAGCAAACGACATTGTTAATCAAACAAATGAAGATTTAAAAAAATTTTCAAAAGAAGACTGTTGGCAACGAATGACTCAACGCTTCTTATCTTCAAATAATCTTTCACCATATCCCTTCTCGGTCCATGAACTATTATACAAAACCATTTATCCGGATTGGGATAAATTACCTGCCTTTGCTTGGATCCCTAGTGATACATTCATTAAAACCACAAATCTTGCAAAATGGATCCAAGAAAAAAAGTTTAATAATTATCAAGAATTTCACCAATGGTCGGTATCAGAATATCCTAGCCTTTGGGATAACATGGTCAAACTATTCAATATAAAGTTTGATAAACCCTATCAAAATATTGTTGATCTCAAAACAGGTATTGAATGCCCATCGTGGTTTCCAGGAGCAAAACTTAATATTGCAAACAGTTGTTTTCAAGCAAAAGAATCGGATATTGCCATTATATTTCAAACTGAACAAGGTGAAACAACCAAAATAAGTTATGGAGAACTTGATAAGTTTTCTAATCAAGTCGCCAACAGTCTGTTTGCTTATGTTAAAAAAGGAGATCCCATAGCAATTATTATGCCCATGACCATAGAAGCCGTTGCCATTTATTTAGGAATCATAAAATCTGGTTGTGTGGTAGTCTCGATTGCTGATAGTTTTGCTGCAGAAGAAATTGCAGCTCGCTTTCGCATTGCAAACGTTAAAGGTATTTTTACAGTAGAAAAAATCATTCGAGATGGAAAAATTCTGCCCTTATATGAAAAAGTGACTCATGCTGTCGATTTTCAGAAAAAACACAAGATTTCTGATAACTCGATTGAAGACTCCCCTTTCACTATTGTACTTCCTACAAATAAAATATTAAGTGAAAACCTCCGCAAAAAAGATATTTCTTGGGAAGATTTTTTAAATAGAAATGATCAATTTACGGCTATCCCCTCTGAACCTCAAGATTATATAAATATTTTATTTTCATCGGGGACAACAGGAGACCCTAAAGCAATCCCTTGGACTCAAACCACACCCATCAAATGCGCAAGTGATGCTTATTTTCACCATAATATTCAAGCAGGAGATGTCTTTTGTTGGCCTAGCAATTTAGGATGGATGATGGGACCCTGGTTAATTTTTGCAACTTTAATTAATAAAGCAACCATGGCACTTTATAATGGTACACCCAATGGTCAAAATTTTGGAAAATTTATTCAAGATGCTAAAGTAACTCTTTTAGGTGTTGTTCCTACTATTGTAAAAACTTGGCGACAATCAGGTTGTATGGAAGGTTTAAATTGGCGTGCAATTAAATTATTCAGTTCTACCGGAGAATGTTCAAATATAGAGGATATGTTATATCTCATGTTTCTTGCCCATTACCGTCCAATTATAGAATATTGTGGTGGAACTGAAATTGGCGGCGCTTATATCACTTCAACGGTAATTCACCCTTCAGCCCCTGCTGCTTGTTCTAGCCCTGCAATCGGTCTTGATTTTGCTATTATTGATGAAAACGGTAACCCAACAGATAATGGAGAGGTTGCACTTATCCCTCCTTCTATTGGCTTATCCACTGAACTGTTAAACAAAGATCACCATCAAGTTTATTATGAAAACATGCCGAAATTATCTACCAAATCGAATAAAACACTGTTACGACGTCATGGTGATCAAGTTGAGCGTTATTCTAATGGATATTATCGTTTACATGGCCGAATGGATGACACCATGAACTTGGGTGGCATTAAAGTCAGTTCTACTGAAATTGAACTTATTCTTAATCGACTTCCTACAATTTATGAAACTGCAGCGGTAGCCATTGAACCTAAAGAAGGGGGTCCCAGCCAATTAGTTATTTATGCTGTTATAAAATCGCAAAAATCAGTAGAAACCATAGAAACAATAAAACCAACAGAAATAAAGAAAATAACAGAGAAAATTCTTGTTGAACAATTAAAAGCAGAAATGCAAAACACCATAAAACAACATCTTAACCCCTTGTTTAAAATTCAGGATGTTATTATTATTGATGCATTACCCAGAACTGCTTCCAATAAAGTAATGCGACGGGTTTTAAGGGATAAGTATCAACAAAGAGATCAAAAAGGAGTAAAATCATGAAACAAGTTGTCATGTACAGCAAAACACCTTGTGCCTATTGTACCCATGCAAAAGACTACTTTAAAGAAAATGCCATCCCCTTTAAAGAGATAGATGTTACCAACAATCCAGCCCTCATTGAAGAAATGATGAAAAAATCAGCTAGGAAAACCACCCCACAAATTTTCATTGGTGATCAGCACATAGGAGGATGGGATGATATGAATGCCCTTATCCATAAAGGTGAACTTAAGAAAATTTTGAGCGATTGAGCCGTGTTCTCGTCCTCTATAGTGTAAATCTTGACAGTGGACACTTTAAAAACTTGATTGTAATCAATGACATAAAAAGAATTTTTTATAAATTTGTCTAATGTCAATATTTGACACTACCCCCTCATTTAAACCATTTTCATTCCTCAAAACAAGCATATACAGACATATTATAAAAAACATATTGCATAGGTCTTAAGTTTCTGATATTCTCTTAACTCTTAATTTTTATTTTAGAATTATTACTTATTTGAGGAGATAACTTATGGCAGCAACTATGGCTATGGCACCAAGAACACCAACAAAACCCCCCCGTACAGCAAATCCAACACCACCTACTTCACCAGCTAAACCAGGGCTTACTGATGATGTATTCATTGATGTAGATTTTACGGACACAAAAATGGAAGCAGAATTAGAAGAAGCAACAACACCAAGAACACCACCAAGAACACCAAGAACCCCCTGTAATACAGCAAAGTCAACGCCAAATCCTTCACCAGCAAAACCAAAAGTTGGTGATGACCCCGCTACCTTTACTATTGCTTTTTATAAGAGTTTAGAAGATGATGCCATCAAAGCAGCAGAAGCTAATACAACAAAGTCATCTGCTCAGCGTCGTTTATTTTGGTAGTAAAAATATGGTCAGATGCAGTTTATTCTGCATCTGGCTCTTTATCTTAATTCTTCCCCTTTAAAATTGAACATTTTTTGTGTGTCTCTATGGTGTCAAATCTTGACATTGGACACTTTAATCTATGGTGTCTTGGACACTTTAAAAACATGATTAAAATCAATAATATATAAAAAACCTCTTGATGAATTTGTCTAAAGTCAAGATTTGACACCATCCCTCTAACTGTGTAAAATTTCAGATAATTTTGGGATAAAGAGGGTTTCAGGCACTATGAAAGTCATAAAATCACTATTTGTAATAACATTAGTTGCTTTTTCTATCCCTGTCCAAGCTCGTTGGGCAACGGTAGAGGATGTCCCCACCTCTGTAGAGTCCTTTTCTCGCGATATTTATGTCCGTAAAGACGGAACTTACACTGAAACTATTGGGATTATGATTAAACCAACCAAAGAAAGCGGAAAGGACAGCTTGGTATCTTTCCCATTGGTTTATAATGCAGGCTTCACCGAACAAAAAATATTGGAAGCTAAAACTATTCAGAACGCAAAGGAATACCCCGTTGATCTCAAACACATTGAAGATAAACCTTTAGCAAGTAGCCCTAAAGGCTTTGATCAAAAAAACCAAGTGCTTATTGCCTTCCCACACATGAGTTTAGAGTCTAAAGCCTACATTAAATATCAAATCACTGCTAAAGAAGCTCCAATACCAGGTTTCTTTTCTACAGATTTTATTTACGGTCATGAACATTGGCAAACAAGCAAAGTTCACGTTGTCTCTGAATTACCTTTTCACATTAAAGCACATGATCCTGAACAATTTCTTGATATAAAACAAACGCAATCTGACGGTAAATATGTCATGGATATCGTTTTAAAAAAACCCATCATTAAAGTTCCTGTAGAAGAACAATTTATCGCAACAAATGGAACATTATACCCCTGGGTAACCATTTCTACCTTGAATGAATGGCCACAACTCGGTGCGTTAATGGTCACAAAATATGAATCAGTTGTAAATCAACCATTACCTGAATTTTTTCAAGCAATTGTCAAAGAAGCAGCAACAAAAACAACACCCATTGAAAAAATTAATACTGTCACTGCACTTTTATCAGAAAAAGTTACTTATATGGGTGATTGGCGCACGATAAAAGGAGCTTTTGTGCCAAGAAATCTGAGTGAAATTGCCGATTCAAAACTTGGAGATTGTAAGGATTTTTCTGCTGTCACAACAGCCATTTTAAGACAATTAGGCTTAAAAGCAAATATGGCTTTGGTCTACCGCGGTGTTGAAACTTATGAATTTCCTAATGATATCCCTAATCCAAACATATTTAATCATGCATTCTTACGTGTTCAAGAAAATGAAAAAATTTATTGGGTTGATCCCACTAATTTCTCAAGTTACGCTCAAGGCATTTATCCTGATATTGCAGAACGTCAAGCATTTATACTAGATCCCTTGAAGCCAACATTTACACGTACTCCCAACATCAATTTAAGCGACTCACAAATATACGTTGTAAAAAAAATTACTCTCCCGAATACTGAATCAGGTATAACTGAAGTATTAGGTCAAATCTTAATGAAAGGGGTCCAAGCTTTACCTTTTATTGGTGCCGATCTCCAAGCTTCCAAGGAAATGATTAATACTGCCATAATAAGCATGGTTTCTGATGAAAATCGAGCAGTTTCATGGAAAGTAAATGATTACAATTTAAAATCCCGCATTGCACAGGATGTGGACTTTCAATTTAATTTATCTCAAAAACATCAAGAAATGAAAACAACTTCAGGTAAAGCTTTTCTTTTATCTTACCAAAGTTTAGTTATTCCTAAATTGTTAACAAAAACCAATGATCGAGTATCTGATCTCTATCTAGAACTTCCAGGAATATACCGTCGGGAAATCCTATTGCGTCAGGCACAATTGATTGGTAAAGAATTTTCAAATTGTACAGTAGAAAGTCCTTGGTTTACAGGCTCCAGAAATATTAAGGACACCCCAGAAGGAATCAATGTATTAGATGAACTCATTGTTAAGAAAAACAAAATTTTAAATTCCGAACTCAAATCGGAAGAATATACACAATTCCAAAATAAGGTATATGCTTGTTTTGGTGATACAGCACTTGTGTTTAAACATTCACCAGAGCTCTGATTTTGGTCGTATTTCAGTAAATTCTTCAATGCGTCTTTGAGTAGCAGGTGAAACATCTTCTGGAAGTGCTGTTAATTTAAACCAACGCCATTCCGCAATTTCTGGAGATGCGTTATTTTCAAAAAAGGGGTAGTCATTATGATTGATATTGAAAATTTCTGGAATAGTTTCAATTCTTATTTACCTTGTTTCTTTTTAGCTTCTGCTATCCTCAGTTTGTGGATCAAACGTTCCCCAATAGTTTGGGGTACTCTTTTCTTCTTTGGCATACTATTGGGCTTTGTGACTGATAGATTACAATGGATTTCTCTTATTAGCATAATTGCACTTGGCGTATTATTTTATATCACATTTCAAGTAACTAAATACAAACCTTGGTTAAGAATAACTTGCGGCCTTTTAGGATGTATTTTATCTGTTGCACTTGGTTTTCATCTTATACCCGGATTTAACAATTTTAAAGTTATTACAGATACTATTTTAAGTCCAGGGGCATATCCTTACTCACTCTATTTAAATTTTGATAAAGCGCTTGTTGGATTGTTTATTTTAGCATTTGGATGGACTTATATTAATCATGCATCTTCTTTGAAAAAAAATATCATTAAAACTCTTCCTATTATTTTATTAACAATTGTAATACTAATACCTTTAGCAATTGCTCTTAAATATGTTCAATTTGACCCAAAATTTACATCTATTTTTTGGATATGGGCTTTGGTAAATTTGCTTTTTGGGTGTGTTCCCGAGGAAGCACTTTTTAGAGGCGTTATTCAAAATTCTCTAACACGTACATTTTCAAAATATTCTTTTGCACCTTATCTTGCTATTCTAATAACTTCTATTTTATTTGGTTTAGCACATTTCTTTGGTGGCCCTAAATTTATGTTCCTATCTTTTGTAGCAGGCTTATTTTATGGTTGGGCCTATTATCGTAGTAAACGCATTGAAGCCAGTATAGCTACACATTTTATATTAAATGCTACACACTTTTTAGGCTTTACCTATCCTGCATTAAAATTAATTAATTAATTAAAACGATAAAGGAAGAGTAAAACAAAAGACAGCGCCTTTATTAGGTCGATTTTCTGCCCAAATTTCTCCTCCATGTAGATGAATAATTCTTTGACAAATCGCCAACCCTAAACCCATACCTTTAATATGTGTAATTGCCTGACCTCGGTAGAACTTCTCAAAAATTTTATTAATTTCATCCAATGCAACCCCTGGACCTTCATCTTTTATATTAATCACAACTCTTTCTTTTTCAAAAACAGCAACAATTTCTATGTTTGTTTCATCAGGAGTATATTTTATAGCATTTTCGATGATATTAAAAAAAACTTGCTCTATGAAAACCCTATTAAAATAAACCTTTGGTAAATTATCAGAGATCCCCATTTTAATCGTTCGACGCCCTAATTTTCGATCTAAGGTTTTTAAAGCAGCCATAGCTACTTTATGCAAGGAATGTAATTTCTTAGTAAATGCAATGCCTGCGGTTTCTAAATGAGTAATTTGCAAAAGATTATTAATTAAATGATTAAGCTCCTCAGAATCAAAATAAATATTGTTTCCTAAATTTTGAATAGCAGCTCCATCTAATTTACTTTCAATGTCAATTAACCTTTTTGCCGAATTCATGATTTTAATAAGTGGGGCATGCATATTATCAGAAATATACTTTAGCAAAGCATTACGAACACGCTCAGTTTCCATTTCAAATTCGCTTTTTTTGGCTTCATCTTGCAATCTATCTACCTCTAATGCCATTGCAATTTGATTTGCAAAGCCTTCTAATAAATGCAGTTGCTCTAGAATAGGCAATTGGCTAGAATTTTTTGGTTGCACACGTAAAACCCCAACAGTACCCTTTTTTCCAAGCATTGGTATGTAAATTGCCTCGTTTTCTGGAAGTGTTTCTGTGCCTAATCCCGCAATCTGACCCAACTCATAAACCCATTGTGCTACACTCTGATCCTTTGAGCTTAAAGTATTAGTCCCATGACGTGGAACAGGAACAAGTCTTTGATTTTTATCAGGGAGTAAAGCAAGCACATTACTATCAAATACTTCTGACACATGCTTAACAGCAACTGCTAGCAAATTTTTAACACCTCGGTGACTGGCAAGTTGTTTACTTAAACGATACATAGTCGATATACGTTGTTCACGCAGACGAGAAAACTTCGATTGCTGTTTGGTAATTATGGTTAATTGAGTAATAATTTGTGATACCAATAACATGGTTAAAAGTGTCACCAGATACTGAGTATTTATAATCTCAAATGTAAAACGAGGTGGCATGAAGAAAAACCCAAAAAACAAAACACTCAATATTGAAGTTAAAATGGCTGGTCCATAATACCCCCTGGCAGCAACAAAAATAACACCCAAAAAATAAATCATCACTAAAGTACTTAATTCCAAATATTTATAAAGAGAAAAGTCAACAATCGTACATAAAATAACTGCTATTATACTGATTAGATAAGCAATTTTGGGTGTAGAAGAACCACCCTGAAATATTCTAGGCCTTTGTTTTATTGAATCACTTGTGCTACGAAGAATATACAAATCAACATCCGTATTCTGACGTATCAATTCATCTGCAAGACTACGTCGAAAGATATCCTGCCACCAAGTTCTTACTTTTTTTCCTAAAATAATTTTAGTAATATTACGATCACGCACAAAATTAACAACTTCTTTTACAATATCAACACCATGAATAATTAAAGATTCTCCTCCTAATTGTTCTGCTAATCGTAAATGCTGATTAATGCTACGACGTTCATCTTCAGATAGTTGTCCACTTGCGGTTTCAACTGAAATTGCAGTCCATTCCGCATGTAAACTTCTTGCCATTCTAAACGCTGCTCGAACCAGTCTCGCAGAATTTGGATCGGGTCCCACACAAACCAGCAAGCGTTCTGTTGTTGGCCAAACTTTTTCTATTAACTCCCCGTGTTTATGAAGCAACACTTCAGCACTAACCTGATCGGTGACTGTACGTAACGCCAATTCTCGTAAAGCCGTTAAGTTACCTTTACGAAAATAGTTTTCAATGGCAACATTGACTTCACTGGGAAAATAAACCTTTCCTTCCTCTAATCGTTTTAGAAGATCTTCAGGTGGCAAATCAATTAATTCAATGGCATGCGCTCTTGCTAATACTGTGTCCGGAACAGTCTCTCGCACAGTAAATCCTGTAATTTGGCTAATAATATTATTTAAACTTTCGATATGTTGAACATTAACTGTGGTATAAACATCAATCCCTCTGTCCAATAATTCTATAATATCTTGCCACCGCTTATTGTGCCTAGAACCTGGAATATTAGAGTGTGCCATTTCATCAACAAGCAATAAACCGGGTTGACGTGTAAGTGCTGCATCTATATCAAACTCTGCCAGTTCCTTTTCATGATAATTAATAAGTCGGCGAGGAATGACTTCAAATTCTTTTAAAAGATTTTCTGTTTCCTTACGTCCATGCGTTTCTACAATTCCAGCAACAACATCTAAGCCTTCTTTAAATTTACCCAGAGCCTCTTCCAACATTGCATAGGTTTTTCCAACACCGGGAGCAGCTCCTAAAAAAATTTTTAATTTACCCCGAGATTGAGAAAGTTCTTCTTTTTGAACATATTCTAGTAATTCTTCTGGAGTAGGCCGTTTTTGCATTAAATTCAAACCTCCTCATCCAAAGCTAGGTTCAACTTTAGTACATTGATACGTGGTTCTCCTAAAAAACCAAATTGACGTTTTTCAATCATTTTTTCTATTAATTGTTTAATATGATTCAAAGGCACATTGCGAATTTTAGCTATCCTAGAAGCTTGATACTGCGCTGCTTCATAACTAATATGCGGATCTAATCCACTTCCGGATTGAGTGAGCAATTCAATTGGAATAGGATCACTATTATCTGGGTTAGCGGCATGAAGTTTCTCAATCTCTGTCTTCACCGCACTTATTAATGCAGGATTAGTCGGTCCAAGATTGGAACCTGAAGAGGCCAATGCATTATAAGAGTAAGGCGAGGTCGCTGAAGGTCGACCCCAAAAATATTTGGGATCACTAAAATATTGACCAATAAATTCTGAACCCACTGTATTTTGATGATTAATAATAAAGCTGCCATTTGCTTGTATTGAGAATAATAATTGTGCCAATCCTGTCATCAATAAAGGATAAATTAAACCTGTTAAAATTGTAAAAAATAACAATGATAGAAAGCCAATTTTAAATTGTGAGAAAATATAGTTTTTCATGCCAAATTGAAACCTTCCAGAAGCAAATCAATAAATTTAATACCAACAAATGGAGCGATAATTCCACCCAGTCCATAAATGAATATATTAGTGCGTAATAATTGAGTGGCAGATACCCAACGATATCGTACACCTTGTAAAGCTAAAGGAATAAGACAAACAATAATAACCGCATTAAAAATAACTGCTGATAAAATGGCACTCTGTGGTGTTGCAAGATGCATAATATTTAAGGTATTAAGTGCTGGATAAGTCCCTGCAAAAGCCGCAGGTAAAATAGCAAAATATTTGGCAATGTCATTAGCAATGCTAAACGTTGTAACACTTCCTCTGGTGATCAACAATTGTTTACCAATTTCAACAATATCGATTAGCTTCGTTGGATTAGAATCGAGATCGACCATATTACCCGCTTCTTTAGCTATTTGAGTACCAGTGTTCATAGCAACAGCCACATCCGCTTGAGCTAATGCTGGTGCATCATTGGTACCATCTCCCGCCATAGCAACTAATCTTCCTTCTTTTTGAAGTTTACGAATCAAATTTAATTTATCCTCAGGTGTTGCTTGAGCTAGGAAATCATCTACGCCCGCTTCCGCTGCAATAGTTGCCGCAGTTAGGTGATTATCTCCGGTAATCATGATTGTTTTAATTCCCATACGTCTAAGTTCTGCAAAACGTTCTTTGATCCCACCTTTAACAATATCTTTTAGATGAATGATCCCAAGTATTTTTGAACCTTCAGCTACTAACAAGGGAGTTGCACCCTGACGAGAAATGGAATCTATTAATTCTTGAACATTTGGAGGTAATTGACCTCCCCTCTCACGAACATAATTTTCGACCGCATCTGGAGCGCCTTTACGAATCTGCCTTTCTTTTAAATCAACACCACTCATACGAGTTTGAGCTTTAAAAGGAATAAAGCTAGCCCCTAGTTCTTCGATATTTCTACCTCGTATGCCATATTTTTCTTTAGCCAAAATAACAATACTACGCCCTTCTGCGGTTTCATCTGCTAATGAAGACAATTGTGCAGCATCTGCCAAAGTTTCTACTGCTATGCCACTGACAGGAATAAACTCAGTGGCTTGACGATTACCCAGAGTTATAGTACCTGTTTTGTCTAATAGTAATACATTCACGTCACCTGCAGCTTCAATTGCTCTTCCTGATAAGGCAACCACATTTCGTTGAATCATGCGATCCATTCCAGCAATCCCAATAGCAGAAATCAGCCCTCCAATGGTCGTTGGTGCCAAACAGACAAAAAGTGCGACAAGTACAGTCACAGTAACTACTGAACCGGCATGTGCTGTTCCGACACTATAAATTGAATAAGGTAATAAAGTTGTACAAACAAGCAGGAAAATAATTGTTAAGGTCGCAAGCAAAATATTCAGTGCAATCTCATTAGGTGTCTTTTGTCTTTTCGCACCCTCTACTAAACTAATCATATGATCTAAAAAATTTTCTCCTGGGTTTTTGGTAATTTTTACAATGATCCAATCAGAAATCACTCGTGTACCTCCAGTAACCGCACTCCTATCACCACCACTTTCTCGGATTACTGGTGCACTTTCTCCGGTAATTGCACTTTCATTCACAAATGCTATTCCTTCAACAACGTCTCCGTCACAAGGAATATAATCTTGTTCTTCAACCAGAACATAATCACCCATGCGTAAATTGACCGATCTCACCAATTTTATTTTTGAACCTTTTTTCGGAGAAGACAGTTTTTTTGCCTGAATTTCACGCCGTGCTTTTCGAAGTGAATTCGCTTGTGCTTTCCCACGTGCTTCAGCGACAGCTTCTGCAAAATTAGAAAATAATACAGTAAACCAAAGCCAAAATGTAATAGCAAAAATAAAGCTGGGTCTTGCTTCCCCATGATTTAAGACCGATTGTATAAATAAGCCAGTGGTCATCAGGCTACCTATATAAACAGTGAACATCACAGGATTTCGAATTTGATGAAAAGGATTTAACTTTAAAAATGAAGGAATGAGGTTAGACCCTATCATAATTGGGTGAAATGGATTTTTTATAGACTCTCTTGTTAACATAATGATTCCCTATTTATGTGGCATCCATTGTAGGATCTGCCCTTTGTCCAACTATTTTCAATATCCATATATCATTAATTGTTCAACAATAGGTCCTAGTGCAAACGCAGGAAAAAAAGTAAGTGCTCCAATGATAAGAACAATGCTAATTAATATTCCAATGAATAATGGTGTATTGGTAGGCAAGGTTCCCGCACTGCTAGGAACAATTTTCTTTTGTACAAGTGATCCTGCAATAGCTAAAACAGGGATCGCTATCCAAAAACGTCCAATCAATATCGCAAAACCCCCTAGTATATTATAAAATAAAGTATTGGCATTAATACCTGCAAAAGCACTGCCATTATTATTTGTCATGGAAGAAAATGCATAGAGAACTTCACTTAAACCATGTGCCCCAGGGTTAGCAATAGAGGATTTCCCAACCTCTGTTATCAGCCCAACAGCTGTGCATAAAAGAACAACCAAAGGCATAATTAAAATCGCAAACGATGCCATTTTTATTTCATAAGATTCTATTTTTTTTCCAAGGTATTCAGGTGTCCTTCCCACCATTAATCCTGAGACAAACACTGTGATAATAATAAATATTAACATTTGGTATAAGCCAGAGCCAACACCGCCAAAAATGACTTCTCCCAAATTAATAAACCACAGAGGAATTAATCCACCCAGTGGTAAAAATGAATCATGCATTGCATTGACAGAGCCATTAGCAGTTGCCGTTGTTGCAGCTGCCCATAAGGCTGAATTTAAAGCACCAAAACGAGTTTCTTTACCTTCCATGTTCCCATTTTTTTGTAGAATTTGAGCATCACTTATTTTAATGATTTCTGGATTCACTCGATGCTCTGCGCATAGTGTTAAAAACATCAAGGGTAAAAAAATAAGCAACATAGCTAGAAAAATTGCCCATCCTTGGCTTTTATCCTTAACCATCACACCAAAGGTGTAGCATAATGCTGCTGGAATAAGCATAATTGCTAGCATTTCCAAAAAATTAGAAAATGGGGTGGGATTTTCAAAGGGATGTGCTGAATTTGCATTAAAAAATCCCCCACCATTGGTTCCTAATTGTTTAATAGCCACTTGTGAAGCAACCGGTCCCATAGGTATTACTTGCTCCGTCAGAACTTTAGCTTGAGTGATGGGGTTACCTGCTGTATCTTTTATAGCTTGTCCTGTGTTATCCGTCATAGGTTCTTGATACTCTACTTTTTGCATTAGTTTTGCTTTTTGATACCCTTTAAAATTTTGGATCACCCCTTGCGAAACCAACAACAATGCAAGCACAATTGCAAGTGGTATTAAAATATAAATAATACCTCGTACAGTATCTACCCAAAAATTGCCAAGATCGGTTGTTTCACGTCTTTGGATCCCTCGAATTAAAGCTATTAGAACTGACATGCCGGAAGCTGCAGATAAAAAATTCTGTACTGTTAATGCTGTCATTTGTGTGAAATAACTTAAAGTACTTTCTCCTGTATAGGCTTGCCAATTAGTATTGGTAATAAAACTTACAGCGGTATTAAAAGAAAGATCAAGGGGTACTGCAGCAAAATGTTCTGAATTTAAAGGTAAAAACACTTGAAATCTTTGAATGGCATACACTGCCAAAGTCCCTAATAAACTAAAAACCAACATTGCAATACTATATTCTTTCCAATTCATTTCCTGCTCTGGTTTTATAAAACATAAACGGTATATTGTTCGTTCTATTGGTTTTAATACTCGATCAACAAAACAAGGTTGGCCTTCATATATCCAGGCCATATACAAACCTAAGGGTTTTACTAATAGTAAAAGAACAGTTAAATAAAATAGGACTTGTATGATACTATTCTCGGTCATAGAATGATTCCGAACTTAAAAAATCTCAGCTTTAAAAAGTGCAATAAGAAGATAAATAAATAAGCCAACAACTACGACTCCAAAGATTAAATAAATTAAATTCATTCAGAATTCCCCGCCAGCAAATCAAAAAGCCATACCATGATGAAAGAGAGAATAAAGAAAATGAACGTGCCACCGAGCAATAAAAGGTCCATCATATATATGCACTTTCCTTACTGCATTACTACATTCAATAAAATCCATAGGGACTTACCCTATTGAAGTATGGGAGACAATCGGCAAGGATGCAAAAATAGGGATTTTAACTAAGAGTTCTATCTATTATTAGTTTTAATACTTACATAATAATCAATCAATTTTCTTGCAATGCTTGATTTATAGGGCAGCAATGGCAGATTGTCCAAAGAAAACCACCGAGCATCTTCTAATTCTTGTGGATTTATTTCAATTTCTCCAAAATCGTACTCCGCAATAAACCCAAGCATAAAAGAGTTCTCAAATGGCCAGGATTGTGAATACACATACCGAATATTCTTTACTGTAATGCCAACCTCTTCCTGAACTTCACGCATAATCGTTTGTTCTGCAGTTTCACCTGCATCAACAAACCCTGCTAAATTGCTATAAACACCGGGTCTAAAATGTGGGGAACGCGCCAAAAGAATTTGCTCCCCCCTTTCAATCAGAACAATAACAGCGGGTGAAGTGGTAGGGTAAATAATGCGATTGCAGGGTTGACAGATTTTAGCAATTTCAGTTTTACTGTGTTTGGTTTTTTCACCACAACTACCACAATATATGCTGGTTTTTTGCCAATGTAACAGTTGTTTACTGCGACAAATTAGGTGACTCCAACTCTCGTTTTGAGTTTCTAAAAATATTTTAAGGGGTACTAAAGAAAATGAATCATTCAATGCATTTGCCTTTAATACTTCTAATGCCCTATCTCCAACTTCAATTGCATAAAGCGGCTGATCATTAATCTGACCTATGTAATATTTAATCGAAGACACCCAAATGCTACTTGGTAGGCTTTTAAGTGACGTCATGGGTGTATCATGATCTTTTTCTAAAAATAATTGATCTTTAGACAAAATAAATAGATTTGTACCAAGCTGGGTTAAGTCGTCATATTCTTTTTCTAACCATGTTTCATTTTCTATGGTTGAAAATTGTACTTTAGGATCCATAAAATGTGCCTATCTGCCAACAACTGCAGTTGCAGACTTCAAACAATAAACGCTATTTCTTAAGACTCATTGATTAAAAACCTCATCCAAAGAGGTTGCGAATACAAAATTAGTACCCCATTGTTCTAAGGTGCTTGTCTCAGCATTATTTATTCTATTTATACATTCTTGAGATATATTGTTAAATTTAACCTTTAATTGATTAATTAACAAATGAGCTTCTCCATTCTGGATACCTTGTTGTATGCCTTGCTCTATGCCTTGCTTCAGCCATATCCTTTCAATGGGTGTTGTGTAACTCACTTTCATCTCCTGTTCAAGCTGTTTAACCTGATTAATATATTCTAGCGCATAACTCTTATTCAAAACCAGTACTCCTTCTAAAAACCTTAATAAATTAATAACTTCTTGTTTTTCCCATTTATGCAAATACAACCATTTTGTAAGATTATATTTACTTAACATACGCGATTTTTGATTATTTTTAGTTTCTAAAGCCGTCAATTGAGCTAATATTACCAAGGCAAAGGGATTTCTACTCTCTTCCAATTCTTTTTTACGAGGATAAAAATCTAATATTTTTAAAATGGGGTATTCTAAAGTTAATTTTGTCCCCCAAAACTCTTTTTCGTAAATATTAGGCCGCCAGGATTTGTTACTATCAATTAGAATAACCAGAGTGGCAATGTCTTTTTGATAAATATCATAGATTCGATATCGATAAATATACATTCTTTCAGAGAAATTTTTTTCCTTTTCTGACTGTGTTTCGATATGGATTAAAGCCCAGACTTCTTGGCCATCTTTTAGGTATATTTTTATTAATTTGTCGATAATTCGTTTGCCTATTTCTTCTGTTTTAAAAATTGCATAAAATTCTTGTTCAAGAAATTCATATCCTTGAGACCAATCAATTTTATTAAAAATTTGATACCAACAAAGTTCAACAAAATCTTTAAAATACTTTCTAAGAACTTCCTTCCATGCCTCATCTAGTTGAGCACTTGGAGTTTTTTCAAGAACCTCCATCACTTCTGTGCACATCTTTAAAATCCTGCTTAAATTATTTTTTAATCTCAAAACAAAACTGATACTTTAGACTCTTAATATGACTTGAATTCTAAATTTACCGGGCAGCAATTTATCATGTTGCACAAACAATAGCAACACATAAAATTGTAAAAAACATCCACTTGACCGATTTATATATTATATGATATGAGTTTTTACTAATTTATTTAAACAAAATTTTGGAGGTTAAAATAGCCGGTAGTAGAAAGGAAAGATCGAGCAGCTCCCACAACCTCATGACCTACAATCATTAGCTGTAAAGCTTTCTAATTTGACATTCTATTCCTCTTTTAAGATATAATTCAAGCGATACTCAAAATGATAGATAGGATGTCAATGATGAATATTTTACCACAAGGTTTTACCTACTTAAATGATCCACGTATCATTCTTTCCATGAATTATGCGGGATCTGAAAATTTTATTGGCAGGCCTATTGCAGGATACAACGCAAAGGTATGTATTTTAACCAAGGAAGCTCATGATGCCATCAAAGCTGTTCAAGATACCTTAGATACTTATAAAAAAGAATACAGAATTAGGATCTTTGACGCCTATCGCCCAACAACCGCCGTTGCAGATTTTAAACAATGGGCAGAAAATCCAAATGACCATAAAATGAAAACTATTTATTATCCTGATCTCGATAAAACAGAACTTCATAAAGAAGGTTATGTCATGTTTGAAAAATCTTCTCACTCAAGAGGAAGTACCCTCGATTTGACGATAACTATCCCTTCTCCAAAGAACCCTTTTAATTATTTAGATCTAGATATGGGCACTATTATTGATCTTTTTTCAGAAACATCACATACTAATTTTCCGACTATTTCTGAAAAAGCAAAAAATAATCGACAGTTTTTAAAATCAGCCATGGAAAAACATGGATTTAAAAATTACGAAAAAGAATGGTGGCATTTTACTTTAGAAAATGAGCCTTTTCCAAATACTTATTTTGATTTTCCAATTACCGCTATGTCTTAAAACTTATTGCTTAAAAACTTCATCTAGAGAAGTCGCGAATACAAAATTAATACCCCATTGTTCTAAAGAGTTTGCATCTGCGTTATTTATCCTATTGATATACTCTTGAGGGATATTTTTAAACTTAACTCTTAATAGGTTTGTTAACAAATGAGCTTCACCATGTTGGATACCTTGGCATATACCTTGCTGTAACCACATTTTTTCAGTTGTTGTTGTATAACTCACTTTCATCTCCTGTTCAAGCTGTTTAACCTGATTAATATATTCTAGCGTATAACTCTTATTCAAAACCAGCACTTCTTCTAGAAACCTTAATAAATTAATGACATTCGCTTTTTCCCATTTGTGCGAATACAACCATTTAGTTAGGTCATATTTGCTTAGCATACGGGATTTTTGACTATTTTTGGTTTCTAAAGCCGCCAATTGGGCTAATATCACCAAGGCAAAGGGATTTCTACTCTCTTCCAACTCCTTTCTACGAGGATAAAAATCTAATATTTTTAAAATGGGGTACTCCAGAGTTAATTTTGTACCCCAAAACTCTTTTTCATAAGTATTAGGCCGCCAAGATTTGTTATTATCAATAAGAATAACCAGAGTGGCGATGTCTTTTTGATAAAAATCATAGATGCGATATCGATAAATATACATTCTTTCAGAGAAATTTTTTTCCTTTTCTGACTGAGTCTCAATGTGGATTAAGGCCCAGACTTCTTGGCCATCTTTTAGATATATTTTTATTAACTTGTCGATAATTCGCTTCCCAATTTCTTCTTTTTTAGAAATTGCATAAAATTCTTGTTCAAGAAATTCATATCCTTGCGACCAATCAATTTTATCAAAAATTTTATACCAACAAAGCTCAACAAAATCCTTAAAATACTTTTTTAGAACTTCCTTCCATGCCTCATCTAGTTGAGCACAAGGAGTTTTTTCAACCTCCGTCACTTCTACGCACATCTTTAAATCCTACTTAAATTATTTTTTGATCCCAAAATTGATATTCTAGACTCCTAATGTTGGACTTGAGATCTAGATTTCCCGGGCAGTAAATTATCACGCTGCAATTATAATAGCAACACATAAAATAAATATTTATGTTAATTTACCAATGATTTCTATGCTAACATCTTAACGCGTATTGTTTAATGTTTACTGATTAACGAAGTCTCTGATCAGCTTCTTTATCACTTAACCATTTATGTTCTTTTTGAAGTAACTTAAACTGGAGTTGAACCCGCTTTTTATTTAAAGGATCAACTTTTTCATTTTTTAATGCAATATAATGAATGCCAATAAATTTTATTTTTAATCTTTTACACATTTCTTCAACAGATTCCAGTTTTTCTAATTTATCATCCACAAAAATGATAACACAGGGTTTATATCTTACTTTTTTAAGAAAAATCTCAAGAATATCACCTTTATCATGTCCTGCCGTAAAAATAATTCCACTTTTAAATATAGGTGGACCATGCATTCTTGGAGAAGGAAGGCCAAGAGGTATTGTTCTCTTAACTCGAAAAGCAGAAGAAAAATCAACCTCATGAGAAATAAGTTCTTTTATACGCCAATCCTCTAAACTTTTAATTCTTCCTAATTGTCCCGTACCGGTATTCGTTAAAGCAATCGTTTTAATTTTTTTATGCTGAAGATCATGAATTATAGAAAGAATAGTAGAATCAACCACTGCCGATTTACGCTCAGAAAAAATAATTCCCCATAAATTTAAAAAATCAGCCCGAGAAGAACGCTTTGTTAACTTTTTTTCATACTGCCTAAATACCGATTTATAAGCAGGATGTAAGATTTGATCTGTTGGAACAATCAAAACATAATCCACATCAAAAATAACAAGTGTATCTCGATCTGCTTTCTCTGTGACTTCATTTAATACGTGCAGATCTGAAGTTTGAATGATTTCCGCAAACACTCTGTTAGGGGAAATAAGTGTTAATAATAAGAAAAAAGCTGTTCTTAAGAATAATCTCATTAATGAATGATATAAAAATAAGGTAATAAAATCAACTCATTGCGAGAATATTAATATAGGTTTAATATTCAGCTTTTGCAGGTGCTCTTTATGGAACAATTGGATCAGCTACAATTTAGTCACCCAGCTTGGATTGAGGTAGATTTACAACAATTTAAACAAAATATTCGTGCCATAAAACAATATATTGGTCAGTGTAAATTTTGCCTTCCCATTAAAGCAAATGCCTATGGCCATGGACTTATTCCAATTGCAAAAGCGGCTGTAGAAGAAAATATCGACTATCTGGGTGTCTCTTGCTTACAAGAAGGCGCCCTTCTTCGAGATGCCGGCATTCAAATTCCTATTCTAGTCATGGGCGCCATTCATGAGCAACAAATTGAAGAATTGTTAAATTATCAATTAGAATTTACCATTTCTTCTCTTTATAAAGCAAAAATTACTGCAGAAAAATGTATTCAACTGCAACAAAAAGGCAAAGTGCATGTTGAGGTGGATACCGGCATGCAAAGAACAGGCGTTAGACCAGACTCCGCAATCGATTTATTAAATTATCTTTATAGTATGAAATGTTTTGAAGTGGTTGGCTTGTATTCTCACCTTGCAACTGGGGACAGTCCAAATAATGATATTGCGAAAGATCAAATTCGCGTCTTTCAACAATTTACCAAGCAATATACTTCTAAACAAGGAAAAAATATCCTTTGTCACCTGTCAAATTCAGGTGGCGTTTGTTATTACCCAGAAGCACATATGGATATGGTTAGGCCGGGTTTATTAGCATTTGGATATTTTCCTCGTTCTTCAAATAAACTATTACAAACCATAGAGCCTTTTTTCTCTATTAAAGCTAAAATCTCATATTTTAAAGTTGTCGGAAAAAATCAAGGTATTAGCTACGGCCATACTTATATCACCAATAAGGAAACTCGAATTGTCACAGTACCTGTTGGCTATGGAGATGGTTTTAGGCGCGCACTTTCCAATTGTGGAGAAATTATTATAAGAGATAAACGATATCCCATTATTGGTACCATTTGTATGGATCAATTCATGGTAGATATTGATCACAACGAGGCCTATGTGGGAGACGTAGTCACTCTCATTGGTAAAGAAAATAAAACACAAATCACATTAGAAGAAATTGCAAATTTGTGCGATACCATTCCCTATGAAATCTTATGTGGATTTAACGATCGTCTTCCACGTTTCTATAAATAAACTTATATAGTACTTGTATAGTCTAATGTTTGTTTACAACTCAACGCCACCTAAATTTCAAGAATTTTATAATCCAAAAATTTAGGTGGAGTATACCGACGGTAATTTGATCATTCTAATCAAAGATGATCATATCCTAAAGTGTATCTAGCTAAGCGCTAGGAGCACCTATATTACTTCTTCTCTTTTCTGTCAGAGGTTCAACAGCAACTGCAGGTGTAGCAGCAGGCGCAGATGTAGTAGCAAGAACTGAATTTGTATCAGTAGCTGGCACAGTTGCAAAACTGCTTGCTGAATTACTTGTAGAACCACTTGCAGAAGATGAGCTTAAACTAGATACAGCTGTAGAAAAACCAACTACAGGTGCAGGTGGTGTCATTCTCACATAAAGATTTTTGTGCCTCTCCATTAGCTCAAACTGCATTAGATCCCTCACTTTATTATAATAAAACTCTCTCTGCGTCAAATTTCTTCCGTAAACATCGGGGCCTGCAGGAAATATATGCGCGCCAAAAAGTTCCTTAAGAACGTCCTTCGTAGGTTTAGCCATGTTGAGGCATTTAGAAAGCATAGTACCCAAATTTTTTAGCAGTTCTTTTTCATCTTTGCCGCCAACAGCAGCTATGCGCCGTTCAGCTTCAGCATGTAAACGGCCTCTATGTTCTGGACTTATACTATCAGGAAACCTATCTTCTGCAGTAAAATCATCAAATGTGTCGTAAAATCCATCAAGTACTGTATTTGTGGTAGCTGCCATAATTATTCCTCTTTCATTGTATTGTAAAAATTAGGATTTTTATTTTACTATAAGATACAAGGTATTGTAAATATATATACCTACATAACATAGCTGTGGTAAATCGTAAACAGTTAAATAATTAGATTAGTACCTTCTAATCAACTAGCCCTTCCCCTTTTCAACATACGTGGTGTAAAAAATGAAGCTCCAGAACAAGTAAGTGAAGACTTGGGCGATTTTCCTCTAAAAACCAGTGCAGCTGGCGCAGGTGGACTATTAGCATCAATTTTTCCGTTAAGTAGATTGCATTTATTAGCTAACGATTCTATCATTAGGTTATACAATTTAATGAAATAAGTTCTTTCTACTGGCCCATCTAGCAGCTCGTCTGATCCAGCTCTTTGCTCACTAAAAAGTTCTAAAGATTTGCGATATTTAGAAAGCTCATTGTTTAATATTATTATCTGCTCTGTAGCAGGCTTTGAAGCTATGCGCTTATCAATAGCATCTGAAAGTTCTTGAGCTTCTCTGGCTAAATTACCCTCATTATATCTATGAGAAGGTTCACGTTCACCAAGTATTGAAGATAAGTCACCTGACATAAATACACCTCTTTAACTTTCATTAAAAATTAGAACTTACACCATACTAAAGATATAATGCGCTGTCAATATATATACCTAACATATATACTTAAATATCAAGGTAATTGCACCATAATTGATTTTGATTGATAATAAGGTCTGTTTATTGATATAGCATCTTAATAATTAATTTTGGAGGAAACAATGTCTACTCCCCTAAAAACAGGGGCATTTGTAAATTTTCAGATATTAATCTCCCCACCCCCTGCCCAAAATCCTAGCCCCAGTACTATACCTGGCTCAAGCACTATAGCAACTTCAGAACCAAATGCTGCAGCGAATTTGGGAAGTGGATCTACCTTAATGGTTTTACAACCAAGAACAATACCCGATCCCAAATTAAATGTTTCTACAACAAAAACAAGAGAACATCACGAAACAGCAAGTAGCGAAAGATATATCAAAGATTTGATCAACAGAGCTAAAGCGAGAGATCTCAATGCATGTCTTAATTTAGCACGGTGTTATGAAACGGGAACACATCTCTCTCAAGATTTGGATAAAGCAATAAAATTCTATGAACGAGCTGCAAGGCTAAACAGCTTAGCTGCAAAACGTAAATTAGTTATTTTATATTATAAAGATCTCAGCGATAAAAAAGCAGTACAACGTTCAATCGACTTGTGCACAGAAATAGCGACGATAAACGAAGATTCAGTTTTAAAAGAAAAAAATACCGTAGATTTAATTGCAGAGGCAAATTATTTTCTTGGAGTTTTCTGGATTAAAAACCATGCAGGATTTACACCACAACCACAATTAGGCGTACTGTTTTTAGAAAACGCAATACGTTTAGGACATGCACGTGCTTGCAGAGACTTAGGAATATGCTATGAAACAGGGCAAGGGAATCTTAAACCCTCGTTAAAAAAAGCAATAGAATACTACCGAATGGGTGCTGAGCGTGGATGTAAGCGTGCTCTAAAAAAATGGATACTCCTGTTAATGGATGCTGCTAAGATGGGTAAGGCCAGTGCCTATCTTGATCTGGGAAAATGTTTTGAAGAAGGTAGAGGCGTTAAACGCTCTACTGAAGCTGCAGGAAAACTATATTTAGCAGCTGTTAAAGGTGGAAGTGTTCCCGCTTTAAAAGAATTACAACAATGGTGTAAAAAATACGTCCTCACCAAAGAAATTCACGATCAAATAATCGCGTGTTTTTCCAATCCAGAAACCACTTTAACTGCTGACATTCAACTCCAACTGGGAGAAATACTTTATACTACTGGGATGAAAGGACGGATATTCACAACCAAAGATCATTCTCTTTCTGCAAAACCTACATCTGTCACACTGATCCCTATAGATCCTAAAAAAGGTTTGTCTCTAATAAAAAAACTTGCAAAAGAGGGTCATGCTAAAGCAAGAGAATTTCTTAACAATCGTAAAGAGAAATTTCAAAAAAAATCCTTTGAACGCACCTTTTTGAAAGTAGCAGTAAAAACAAAACCTGAAAAACTTTCAGAGCTTGCAGAACTTGCAAAACCCGCAGAACCTGTAAAATCTACAGAACCTGCTCCCCTTTTACTTTCTAAAAGTTCCTCTTCTTCCGCTGAAAAGTCTACAGCTCACAAGCGGGAACGTATCGATATGGAAACAACACACGTGCAAACGACAACTAAAACTTCCGTGGGGCATCCCCCTAGCAACATTCAAGAAAGACACCACAAAAAAGCTAGGCATTAATAGAAAGCGCGGAAATTTAGGTCTTGTTACCCCCTAAGTGAGTTGCAAAACACCAAGTGTACCCGTCTGGATCCTGCATCTTACACATACGATCCCCCCAAAACATATTATCTGGTGCTACTAAAGATTTAGCACCTGCAGCAACTGCTTTGGTATAAAATTTATCGACATCTTCACAATAGAGATAAAGATTCATAGGAGACTCTACCCCACTGGTTTTTGGAGCTTGAGTTTTACCACCATACGCACCTGCTTTACCTAACATAATCATTTGATCTTTATATCTCATTTCGCCATGCCAAATGTTTCCATCTTCACCGGGTACCATCTCAAGTTTTTGAAACTGAAAGGCTTTTTCATAAAAAGAAGCGGCTGACTCGACATCATGAACTGTAATATAAGGTGAAACCCATGTCACATTTACTGGTCGGGGCGAAGCTGAAGCCATAATAAGTCTCCTACTATTAACAAAATGAGATTAACAGTTATAACTGTTAATTGCTTGATTCGTCAAGTATATTGCACAAAAAATACACTGATTATATACTGGATGATTATGGAAAATATTAGCAAACAGTTTTTTAAATCTAGACAGTCCCCTCGAGGGCCCTCAAGGCTTGAATTATCAGATTCTTCCGCTTCTAATAATTTTCTTGAATTTCTTTTAACTGAATCTCCAAAATTAACTCAAAAATATGGAGATACTATTCAATTATCAGCAAAACAATATTTAATTACAGGGCCTAATGCTTTCAAACATATTTTGAAAACAAATCCAAATAACTATACTAAACGCAATCTAACGTACGACAGAATTAAACACATATTTGGAAATGGCCTAATTGTGAGTGAAGGACCAATTTGGGAACAACATCGCCAAATTCTTCAAGAGGCCTTTACCCGCGATCGGCTAACAGAATATGCAACAGTGATGACTTCTACAACTCAAGATTTTATCAACAACTGGCGTAATCAATCTTCAAACTCTATTAATCTAGTAAAAGAAATGATGCATCTTACCTTAACCATTGCATTTCGAGTTTTTTCTAATTACAATCCCACACTTAAAGATCTACAAATTATCAATTTTGCAATTCAACATGGAACTCCTCATATTTCTCATGCTTTATTTGTGCATCCTTGGATGCCATCAGTGAATAACCTTTTATTCTTTTGGTCCATAAGACGCATGAATAATGCCTTACAAAATATAATTACAGAGCGCCATACTAATGGAAAATCTTATGGCGATTTTCTTGATCTGTTGCTTTCCAGTAATTTCAACAAAGATGAAATCTTAGATGAATTTAAAACTATTTTATTAACTGGTCATGAAACCACTGCCTGCGGATTAACCTGGACTTGGCATTTACTAAGCAAACATCCAGAATATCGACTGTTATTAGAACAAGAGCTTAACACTGTATTAGGAGATCGTACTCCCACTTTTGATGATTGTGCTTCTCTTCCCATGACTAAAGCTATTTTCTTAGAAGCATTAAGGCTTTATCCTGCTATCTGGGTTCTTCCGAGAAGAGTACTGCAAAGCGATACAATTGATGGATACGATATACCCAGTGAATCACAATTAATCCTCAACATCCATGCTTTACATCGCAATCCTCATTATTGGAACAATCCTGAACAATTTTATCCTTGCCGTTTTTTAGGGGAATACCCTTCCGAACGGCATACCTATGCGTTTTTACCTTTTAGCATTGGACCCCATTCTTGTATAGGCAGTCATTTTTCAATGGTAGAGGGAATCTTATTGATAGCTACACTTGCACAACAACTACGTTTAGAAGCACTTTACAATAAAAACAAAACTTCTCCCAAACCTTTTTTATCCTTACGACCCCCTAATAAAATGCCTATGAAATTTTCAATTCGTTAAGGTTGAGGGGTCAAATCTGGATTCTGGATTATTAAGATAGGACCCCTCAACCCGATCAATATCTTCTTCAATAGCTAATGCTACCTGTTTTGCGCTCTCCCCTTCCATTAAACCAAAGTGTGTGGCATCTATTAAAATTTGATTAATGGTTTTTGCATATTTTTTCCAGCCATTATATCGATTTTCTATTAAACCAGCATTAAGACTAGTAGCTTTTGTCGTTTTAGTTAATAAAATTTTTCCAGAATAAGGTTTGATAGTATAAGACATTAATAATTTCAAATCATTTCTAAAAGAAGATATCACTTGATCTAGATATCTTTCTGGAAGAGCTGCTAAATGTTTCCCACGCTCTTCAGGAAGTTGTTCAATTACTACCTCAACACTGCTATTTTCATGTATATATTTTAAGTATTCACTAGAATAAATATGAGTATCTAATAAATAAAGAACTTCTACTGCTTCCCCCAAACGTATTAATTGCTGAGCCATCTCATAAGCTATAAACCCTCCTAATGACCAACCCCCTAAAAAATAAGGCCCAACTGGCTGTAATTTTTGGATCTGCATAATATAGTAATTTGCAAGTTCCTCAATTGTTTTAATAAAAGGTTGTCCGCTGTTTAAATTATAAGAGTCGATTGCATAGAACGAGATATTTTTATCTAAATGTCTTGCAAACTCACTATAGACTTCGGCACCCGCAAAACCAGGATGAATAAGAAAAAGAGATCGTTTTTTCCCTTTGGCATTAAAATGAATTACAGGACGATACAAACAAACTGCATCCTGATTATTTCTAATATCTAATCCTTGTGATTCAATGGTGTTATTTTCTAAAACCCATGAAACACTCATTTGAACTTTAAACTGTTCATTAATTTCAGAGACCAAATGAATTGCTAATAGCGAATTCCCCCCGATCATAAAAAAATTGTTTCTGAGACCAATATCTGAAATGCTTAAAAGATTACACCATATTTCTTTTAAACGAAGCTCAACAGAATCAAAAGGTTGAGACTTTTCCACGTTAATTAAATAATTTTCTAATTTTGGGGGTGGTAATCTCTGCCTATCTACCTTTCCATTAATTGTTAAGGGTAAGGTTTCCAATTCTATAAAAGCACTTGGCATCATCATTAAGGGAAGATAACGTTTCAAATGATTGTATAAGTCTTCAATACTCAATTCAACTGTTCCCTTGAGCATTTTCTCTAAAAATGTTAATTTCTTTAAAGTATAATAAAGAACTATTTTTTCCTGGATTTGAGGAGCTCCCATTTCAGGAGCACTATACTTATGAAGATCTACGACACAACTGATAATGGCAGGATGCTTTAAACAGGCTGCTTCAATTTCACCCAATTCAATTCTATGACCCCGAATTTTTACTTGTAAATCTGAACGCCCTATATATTCCAAGTATCCAGAATCTGTCCAACGTACAAGATCGTAAGTTCTATACATCAAAATTCCACTTCTATTATTTTTATTGTTTATAATAAATTTTGTTTTAGTTAATTCGTAATCGTTTAAATACCCTCTTGCTAGCCCTATTCCACTAATATAAAGTTCGCCAATAACACCTATAGGCACTGAATTTAATTCTTCATCTAATACATGGAGTTTTGTATTGGCAAAAGCCCGGCCAATGTAAGTGGAATACTCATTACTGATCTTATTATTAAGTTCATTATTAAGCCTAAAGAAACTTGACCAAATGGTAGTTTCCGTTGGCCCATAAACATTCCACACGGTATCAGAGAGTTTTGTTAAATTTTTGGCTAAATGTTCTGATAAAATTTCTCCACCACATAAAATAACAAATTGGCTTTCTTCTTTCTTTAAATAAGAAATAAGCATGGACAACAATGAAGGTGTTGCTTGAATAAGGGTTGGTTTATTTTTTCGAGTAAAATTGGCAAGTTTTATGGGATCTGGAATGATATTTTTTGGACAAATAATATGATTAGCCCCTGAAAATAAAGCCAGAAAAAGCTCAAGCGCATAAATATCAAAGGTAACAGCGGCCACACTTAAAATTCGATCTTTTTCCGTGATATTCAATTTCTCTTTGATATCTAAAATCAAATTAGTAACACTACGATGCTCAATCATAACCCCTTTGGGTTTTCCGGTAGAACCTGAAGTATAAATCACATATGCCAAATCTCTTGAAGAATGACTCTGCTCCGAACAAGTATTCTGTTGAGAGGAAGTTCTACTGGAATATGAAGTACTTATTTCTTTTTTATCAGTAAGTATTATGTCAACTTCAGCATCTTTTAATATAGAGTTAGTTCGATCCTCTGCGTCATTTGGATCGAGTGGCAAATAAGCAAAACCCGCTTTTAGAATTCCCAGAATGCTAATCACTAAATCTAAGTCTTTATTCATGCACAATCCAATTACCCTACTTTTTTTAAGAGATTTCTCAACAAACTCTTGTAAAAGCTGCGCCAGGTTATCAGATTCAACATTCAGCTCCCTATAAGTTAATGATTTACCCTCATAAGTAACTGCTATGGCATTGGGTGTTTTTGCTGCCTGTTCTTCAAACAATTGATCAATGGTTTTTTCTTCTGGGAATGCTCTATCTGTGTCATTCCACTGTTCAATTAACTGAAGCTCATCTTCTTGCAATAATGAAAAGCTATTGATTTTTTTATTTGAATCTTGAATACAACATTTTACAATAAAAATTAAATGTTTTATAAGTTGGTTAATAATAGATAATTCAAAAACATCTTGCCGATAATCCAATCTAAATTCAAGCTGATAATTTGATTGATGATTGATTAACTGATAAGATAAAGATAAATCGTTAAACGTAGTGTCTGGAGTATATTTTATACATGAAACATTAATGTCCTTTAAATTCAACGGCTTTGGATTCAAGAATGTTTCCATAATACTAACATTGAAATAATTGTTATTCATTAGTTTCTGTTCTTTTTTTAAATGTTGAACAATGTCCGTTAATGAACAAAACTGATGTTTTTTTGCTTCTTTTCTTTCTGCTGTACAATATTGAATAAGTTCAACAAATGTAAAATCTTTATTAAAGTCAACCACCATGGGAACATTATTTACAAAGCACCCGGGTGTATTATGAAATCCAATGGGTCTCGTATTTACTGGATATGACATCACAATGGTTTTTTGACCGGTGTAACGTCGTAATAACAATGCATATAATCCAGATAAAACTATAAAAACTGTTGTCCCCAAGTTTTTAGTCAAGTGTTGTAACCGAGAAGTCATTTCTTGATCTAATGAAAAATAAACAGAATCCCCTGATTTCCTATGTTCTAATAAATTTTGTTTTTTAAAATTAAAATCAATACTGAGAGGACGATTGATAAGTTTTGCCTTCCAATAATTTAAGTCTTCTTTTTCCTGCAATAGAGAATAATGGGTTCTTTCATTGACTAAATAGTCCTCAAAAGTTGGTCCAGTAATAATGGGAAGAGGTAGCCCCCAAGAATAATGATTATAAAGCTTGCCCACCATTTCTACTAAAAAACCACCCGTATAAGCATCAGAGATAATATGATGATAATTCAAAACTAATATATAAATATCATCATTTATCTTTAATAATCCACACTTAAACAACGGTGGATGCGCCAAATTAAAGATATGACTACAAACCTTGTGAACATACGCATCTACCACAGAATCCAAATTCTCGTTTGTAACTGAAATTGTTTCAAAATCAATGTCAACTTGAATGTCCCTCAATTTTCTTTGTTCAATTTTACTTCCTTGTTCAAAAAAATAATGACGTGAACTGCAATGAAAATGGTTAACATAGTCTGATAATGCTTTTGATAAAGCATCAATATTTAAATTGCCAATAATCTTATAAATAAGTGGCGTATTATATTTAGTGCTTTTTAGATCGAGTTTCCACTCCAACCAAAAGCGTTTTTGGTATAATGAAATATGTGAAATGGTGTCTGACACCTAATCTCGATAAATAAGTGGATATTTTTCTGGATTCACTAAAGAATCCAAATCTAAATCCACATCTAAAGAAGACCAATGCAGATGAGAACCGTGTGTTAATTCCACTTCATGAATTTCAGAAATTTTTGCATCCCGAAACCAAGGATATTCCTTATATGACAGAAAATACTCTGTGTCGAGCACAAGCAACCACATTCCAAAAGGAGAAGTATGTATTTCAATTTTTAAAATGTTTTTTCCAAGCTTCCTTGATTTCATTCACGTGTTCCTCAATGGTGAATATGGTGTCAAATCTGGACATTAGACAAACCATTATATTTTTTATATTCATCCATGTAATGTCCAATGTCAAGATTTGACATCTAGGTCTTTGGGTGTCAGACACCGTGTCTGACACCCCCATGCACGCTGAAATTTGTTAGTTTATCGGCTCATTCTGGGCAATCAATAAAACTTGGGGAAACGCAGGTAGTGGTAAATAGTACCTAGACACTAAGGAGGAGCTGCTGTGGGCGGACGAGGAGAAGGATCAGGAGTAAGAAATATTCTTTTAAACTCGTCACGGTCTTTATTTGTGGAAAACGAAAAAAAATAGGTGTTTTCATGCCTACTGTCAGGTGTAGATACTTTAATATCTTCTAGCCTAACTTTTAGATTTATTTTTTCTGTTAAATCTTTAAGTTGTTTTTCAAATTCACTTGCGGAAAATGCAACTCCACAATTAGCAGCTACTCTATAAAATCCTGCAGAGTTTAAGGTAAGTAATTCGTCTGCTCCCTCGCTAACAATATAAAGATGATCTGGACTACCGGATGCCCGCGGTATACCACCATGACTAGCAGCACTCGTTGTTTGATGTCCATGGTATCCAGGTAACATATACTGAGCAGACTGAGCTTCCTGCTGAGCTTCCTGAGTATTTTGATCATCAAATGTAGCAGAAGCACTAAACATTAATAAACGATTAAATAAAGTTGGTCTAGTATATATACTACAGTAATCGACCATAAAATCAAAAAAAGTTGATTTTGGATATTCCTCCTGACCCACCAGATTTCCCAGTTGCCTCAATTCACGATCAGATAACTCTAACCTTATACCCTTTAAAAGAAGCAATTCATGATCAGATAAGCCTTCTAAACTTGCTGCCCATTTTCCTATTTCATTGTCGTCTAAGGCCCATCTCATTTTCAGTAACATTAATACTTTAAAAAAAGTATTGGCGTTTGGATCAATAACAATACTTCGCACAGGTGCTTCGTCCAATGAAGTTATTTTAGTTATTGTGCCTTCAGCATGTAAATATTCTGAACGAGTGTGCTGTGGAAATTTTGAAAATAAAGTATCCAAAATTGCTATGATTGAGACAGCATCGTCATCAAGAGAATCTGCGCGCATTCTTAAGTAATTTGGAATTGACAGGCCTTCCGTTGGAATACGCAGCCGCCAATTTGATTCTTCTGGTAAATCATGTGGATATATCATCATTTTGAATACACGATCTGCTTGTTCAGGTGTGGCAATATCTCCAATAATTTTTTTTAAAAACTGCCAATCATAAACCAAACGAGCTCTACCAGTACCAGATAAAGGATCAGAATACCTCGCTCTCAGTTCAAGATGGCGCTCCTCTATTTTTCTAAGCTCATCACGAACTTTCTCTTCAATTGTCGATCCATGAGCAGCCATGTCTTACTCTCTCTATTAATATAACAATATAACTATAATATATTATTTAATTTTTCTCTATGTATTGAAATGGTGTCGGTATGGTGTCAAATCTTGACATTAGACAAACATTTTATTTTTGATTACAGTCCCAATTGTAATGTCCAATGTCAAGATTTGACACCATACCGACATCATGACATTTAGTTTATCAACTTACATCTATTCGAGATAATAAAATGATGAATTTGATAAGAGAGATCATTTGATATAATATAAAAGTAATGACTGAATACAAGGATATGTGATTATGAGTATAGAACCCACTAGCATGGATCGTGGTTTAAGAGGTCTTTATATCATACTGTTTCTTTTTATTGGATATCTCTTGTATTTCTTAATATTCGCACTGACCATCTTCCAATTTATTTATACTTTGATTTTAAAACAACCCAATACCCATATTCTTAAGTTTGGACAAAGTCTAGGCGCGTATGCCTATGAAATTATTCGTTTTATTACCTATAACAGTGATAAAAAACCATTCCCATTTGATGCCTGGCCAAATGAGTGATTGTAAATTCTCCCCCTTTTTCCCCCACTTTGAAAAAGGGGTGGTTAGGGGGGGATTTTAAGGAAATTCAATTCCCCACTTTGAAAAAGGGGTAAGGGGATTTGAGGGATTTTACTTCTTCTTCAAAAAGATACACTTATAAATGCCATAAAGACTAATCAATAACCAGGCACATTCAATAACAACGGTTGGAAAATTCCATTCATACATTAAAGAAAACAATATACAAATAGCACCCACTGCATTAACAATGGAAAACATTAAATCATTTGCATTACACTTACCCACTTGTAACAAAAAATACCAAATCAAAATAATTGTCACGCCAAATAAGCCAACCAGATCAGGAAGATAATGCATTAAGACTCTCCTCACTTGATTTTTCAGTCTTTTCTGGTAGGATCTTTTCTGCTAAAAACATATACATGGCAGGAACTACAAATAAGGTAAAAAGTGTACCAATAGAAATACCAGAAGCAATCACCAGTCCTATATTAAAGCGACTGACAGCACCAGCTCCTGAAGCAGTAATCAAAGGCAACACTCCTAATACCATAGAAGCTGTAGTCATTAAAATCGGTCGTAACCGGATCCCTGCGGCCATTTCAACGGCTTTACGTTTATCATATCCTTCTTTTTGTAAATCATTGGCAAATTGTACTATTAAAATACCGTGTTTACTGATAAGGCCGATCAAAGTAACTAACCCTACCTCAGTATAAATATTGAGACTTGCTCCCCCTACCCCAAGTGAAATAAAAATCATCGCGCCACAAATCGACATCGGAACACTTATCATAACAATCAGAGGATCACGAAAACTTTCAAATAAAGCTGACAATGTCAGAAAAATAATCACCAATGCAAAGAAAAAAGTTAAAAGCAGAGCAGATCCTTCTTGTTCATATTGACGTGATTGACCTGCATAATCAACACTGTATCCTGCGGGCAAATTCTCTTTTGCAAGGGTTTTCATAGTGTTTAATGCTTCCCCTAAAGTAATGCCAGGAGAAGTAATCCCAAAAATAGTCGCTGAATTAAGTTGCTGAAAATGATTTAATGATTCAGGAACAACCAAAGTCTTTAGCTTAGCAATGGTCGACATTGGAATAGAAGAACCATCTGCTGTATTAATATAATAATTTAACAGCTGATTATAGTTTAATCGATCAGGACGTGATACTTGCGGAATTACTTTGTAAGATCGCCCGGCAAGACTAAAAAAGTTAATAAAATTACTACTTAAATTAGATGCTAAAACGTTACCAATATCCTGCATCGTTAATCCCAGTTGCGAAGCTTTATCTCGATCTAATTCAATGGTTATTTGCTGTTTATCCAGTTTCAAATCTGAATCAAGATAAATAAACATACCGGTTGAATTTAATTTATCTATAAATGCACCTGAAATATCGTTCAAGCGACTAAATGCATCCGTTGTCCCTATCACAAATTGTATAGGCACCCCAAAACTACCAGGCAAAGGTGGCCTTTGAAAAACAGCTGCTTTAAAACCTGCAATGTCAGAAAGTTTAGCTTGGACTTCTGGTTGTAATTGCATGGCTGTTCGCTTACGCTCATCCCAAGGTTTTAACACCATCCCAGCGATACCTGAATTAAGACCAGCATAACCATCCAACTGAAAGACATGATCGTTTTCTGAATAAGATGAAAATATATCTTGTACTTTTTTTGAATACAGTTGTGTTTGACTGAGATTTGCATTAGGTGCTGCAGTCAATTGTGTTATAAGCACTCCCTGATCTTCTTGAGGCGCAAGCTCAGATTTTGAACTGGCGTATAGAAAATAAATACTAGACAAAATAATTACCGAAAAAACAGCTGTCACTGAAAGAAAATCGAGAGAATTATGTAACATTCGTTCATAATGAAACCGTAATTTCTCAAATTGACGGTCAATATAAGTAACCAAACCATTTCCTTGACCATTGTGATTAGTGGGTGGTTTTAAAAATCTTGAGCACATCATGGGTGATAAGGTAAGAGCAACAATGGCAGATACAGCAACTGCCCCTGCAAGCGTAAATGCAAATTCAGTAAATAAAGCACCTGTTAGGCCCTCCATAAATCCTATGGGAACATAAACAGCAATCAAAACAACAGAAATTGCAATAATGGGATTTGCTAATTCTCGAGCCCCTTGTAGTGCTGCATCCATTCGTGACATACCTGCTTCCATATGGCGATGAATATTTTCTACCACAATAATGGCATCATCAACAACAAGACCAATAGCAAGCACTAAAGAAAGCAAAGTTAACAAATTGATAGAGTAGCCTAAAAGCAACATAATAAAAAATGCGCCAATCAGCGAAAGGGGTATTGCAACAACGGGAATAAGAACAGAACGTATTGATCCTAAGAACAAGAAGATCACTAAAGTAACAATTAACATAGCTTCAAATAAGGAGTGTTCAACCTCATGAATGGAGCTGTAGACATACCTTGTTCCATCATAAACAATTTTACCCTCTAAACCTTCAGGTAATTGCTCTGCAATCGATGGAAAAACATTTCTTACATTATCGATGGTGGTCAATATATTAGCAGCAGGTGCTACTTTAATACCAATATAAACGGCAGCTTCACCATCAAATTTTACGGAAATATCATAATTTTCAGCCCCCAATGAAACCGTTGCGACATCACCTAATCGAACAATAGCACCATTTTTTGCTTTTAAGACAAGGTTCCGAAATTCGTCAACCGAGTGTAACCCCGTTTCTGCTGTTAAATTAACTGTAACCATCTGGCCATCAGTGCGTCCCACAGCAGAAATAAAATCATTAGTAGCTAATGCATTAGAAATATCTTGAGCAGTAACACCAAAGCCTGCCATTTTAACCGGATCAAGCCAAGCACGTAATGCAAATTGTCGTGATCCCAATATTTCTGCTAATTGTACCCCCTCTACTGCCTGCAGTTTAGGTTGTACCACACGAATCAAATAATCTGTAATTTTGTTACTCGGAAGCACATCGCTATAAAAGCCAATATACATAGAATCAATAGTTTCACCAACCGCCACTGTAATAACAGGTGTTTGAGATTCTTTGGGTAATAAATTTAAAACCGCGTTGACTTTGGTATTTATGTCAGAAACTGCTTTGCTGGGATCATAATTCAATTTTAAATTGGCTTGAATGGTGCTTTTGCCCTGAGTACTACTCGAAGTCATATAATCAATCCCATTTGCCTGGGCAATCGAGTTCTCAAGGGGAGTAGTGATAAATCCAGCCACCAATTCTGGATCAGCACCTGTATAAACGGTAGAGACCGTCACCACTGCATTCTGCGTAAAAGGAAATTGACGAATCGGAAGTTGCATAATTGATCGCAAGCCAAATACTAAAATCAGAAGACTCACAACCGTTGCCAAGACTGGGCGTCGAATAAAAATATCTGTGATATTCATCCTAATATCCTATTCATTCACAGGTTTAGGCGCTTCATCAAAGCTTGGTAATATTGAATTATTAATAATAATTTCACTCCCATTTTTAAGTTTAAGCTGTCCTGCAGTGACTACCGTTTCACCTTCTTTAATGCCTTTTAATACGCTAACTTGATCTCCACGAGTCTCTCCAACCGTGACAAAAGTTTGTGTTGCCGTTAAAACTGGCTTTCCTAAACTATCTTTACCAGTTTCTTTTACAATGTAAATAATTTCACCATAAGGATTAAAACTAATGGCTGTTTGTGGTAAAGTTATAAAACGCTGTGACGCTCCTGTTTCCAGTTCCACAGATGAAAACATGCCTGGCAATAGCGCAAAATCTGCATTAGAAAGTGTTGCCTCAACTTGCACATTCCTGGTTGCTGGATCAACTCTGGGATCAATCGTTGTAATTTTTCCTGTAAAAAATCGCCCTGGATAAGTATCGGTGGTCATTTTAATGGTTTGTCCAACATGAATTTGAACTAATGTTTGCTGAGGCAAATAAAAATCTACATAAATAGGATCTAAGGCTTGTAGAGTGACTACTTTGTCACCTGGATTCATATATTGCCCTGGATTAACATAAGAAATTCCTAAACGTCCATCAAAAGGAGCGCAAATTGTTTTCTTTGCTACAATGGCTGCTTGCTCTGTTACCTGTGCTGTTTTACTTTTAAGATCGGCAGCATCAGCATCTAAGGTTGCTTTACTCACTGCCTGTATCGCAAATTGTGCTTTATCTCGTTCATAAACAACGCTTGCCAACTCTGCAGTTGCTTCAAGCGATTTTAGTTGTGCCATCTCAGAGTCTGCATTCAGTTCTACTAAAACTTCTTTATTCTTTACATTCTGACCCGGTATAAAATGAATGTTGCTAACAAGTCCCGCAATTTCTGTTGTCACATCTACCCCTTTCACTGCTCGCAGACTACCTGAGGCTTTAATGATGGGTTGCCAATCTTGGTAACTGGCCTTCATCACTGAAACTGTTGCTGGCGGAGGTTTTTGTGACATATATTTCTTCATCATATAGCCACCAAATGCTTTGTAAGCAAAAATTATCGCGAACAAAACACCTAAACTTATCAGCATAATAAGCATGGGTTTTTTTAATTTATTTTTTTTTGACTCACTCATATCACTCACAATTCCACCACCCGCCACCTAAGGCCTGAAATAATGCTACAGTATCGGTATAACGCAAAGCTTCTGCCTGAATACGACTGATCCGTGCTTGTTGATACTGACGCTCTGCATTTAATAAAGATAAATAATTGACTGCACCTAGATGAAATTGTTGTTTAATTAATCTTAAAGTACTTAAAGCGGCTGCTTCAGCTTCGGTTTGTGCTTTTAAGGTTTTAGCATCGATCTCAATGGCTCGGAGACTATCCGCAACATTTTGAAAAGCTTGTAAAACAGTTTGACGATATTGAGCTTTTGCTTGTTCAAAGGCTGCAATGGCTGCACGCCGCTCGGCAATCAGAGTTCCTCCCCTAAAAATGGGTTGTAACACTTGAGCCCCATAATCCCACACACGATTTTGTGCTTTAAATAGGTTGTTTAAATGATTCGATTGTCCTCCATAACTGCCATTCAGTGTAAATTGTGGCAATAGATTGGCAGTGGCAACCCCTATTTGTGCGCTGGCTTGATGCAATAAAGCTTCTGAAGCTCGCACATCGGGTCTTTGACGCACTAATTCTGATGGAAGGCTAATTGGTAATTGATGTGGTAATTGTAATTGATCTAAAGAAAAATGCGGTACATGTGCCTCACTAGGTAAAGCACCCACCAATACTGCTAAAGCATGACGGATTTGGGAAAGATTTTTTTCAAGTGGTGGTAAAGTGGCCTGTGTTTGTGCTAACAATGCATTTTGTGCTAATACATCTTCACGAGATATGCTACCCAATTCAAATTGTTTTTCTACAATTTTCAGCACATTTTCTTGTGAAACAATTAAATCCCGCGTTGCTTCAATTTGTGCCCTTAAAGAAGCTTCCGTAATGGCAGTCGTCACAATATTTGAAGTAAGAGTGAGATAAGTCCCTCTGAGTAAAAACTGTTGGTAATCAACGGCTGCACATAAAGCCTCAATATTACGACGAGTGCCTCCAAAAACATCGAGCACATAAGTCACATTAACAGAAGCATTGTAAAGATTAAAAATACTGCTGGTACTACTAGATGATCCAAATGCTGCCTGTGAACTGCGTTCCCGTTGGCCTGATGCAGCGGCATCCACAGAAGGAAAAAGTGCCCCTATCCCTGCGTTTAGGTTTTCCTGAGATTGCCTGAGTGCCGCCTGTCCAGCTTCTACCGTAGGGCTGTTCTTAAGTCCTTTTTCAACCAGTTTATTGAGGGGTTTAGAATGAAATAAACCCCACCACTCTGCCTTTACATCCTTTCCCAATACAAATTCTTGAGATTTTCCGCCTTTTCCTTTGGAACTAACTGTTTTTTTGGGTAACGAGGCTTCAGTATAGCTTTTGGTATCAGGCGCTTTGGGTGTTTTAAAATTGGGACCTACCATGCAACCTGTTAGGAGCATGGTGAAATTGAGTAAAATGATAGGAAAAAGTTTAAACCTAAGCATATTTAAATTTTAAACTAAGTTATCTATTTTACAATGTTGTCTATTCTTGGCTTTTTTATTCACTGACATTTTGCTCAATGATATGACATAGCAAATAGTAGTAAATAGTGTTATGCTGGTCCTATTAGTTTCTTAGTTCCTATTCGTTCCTTAGTACCCTTTAATAACTTTTTTAAGAGGTATTTGATATGCAAAACTTTCTCGTTGTTGTTGAATGTGCCATTGAACACGATGGTAAATTTTTAGTGATCAAACGACCTGAAAATGTCCATGCAGCAGGACTTTTAGCTTTTCCAGGAGGTAAGGTTGAATATACTGATGGGGCTGACAATCACGATATATTAATCCAAGCTATTAAACGTGAAACTTTCGAAGAAGTTGGGTTAAATTTAATAGATCCGATTCAATTTCTAACCAGCAGTTATTTTATTGATTCTCATCATGTACCTGTACTGGATGTTATTTTTCATTGCAAACTAAAAAATACTAAGGTCGAAATAAGTGCATCTTCACGCGAAGTTCCAGAATATTATTGGTTAAGCATAAATGAAATTTTTGCACATGAAAAAACGCCTGTTTGGCTAAAACGTTATCTCTCAAAAATAGCTCCTTTGCCAACGTTACAGGTACAAACCGGGTAGTCACCTTGACAAATAATTAGGAACAGCATTAAGAAAAAGATCGGTCCATTCCACTAGAAGAAGGTCGTCCCTCTCCATTGAAAGGATCCACTTCAATTGTTGCTACTGCAGAGCTTGAAATCGCTGGTGCAATACTTGAACTCAGAGCAGCTTTTTCAGCACTGGACCTTCTACGTCTCTCAAAGTCGTGTACAACTGCTGGTAGAGCTCCCAATTCTATAGCAGAAGCTGCCGATTCAGAGTTGGCCGTAGTTCCTGATAACAAATTACCTGCAACTACAAGACTCGCTGCGCGACTTGCAAGACTACTGACAACAGCAGTTCCCCCTGCAATTACGTCACTACCACTTGGAATTCGCTCCAATACATGAACTGCAGCGCTAGCGGCACCTTGAGCTACATTTCGCACAACTCCTACGCCACCTTCTATAAGAGGCCCCCCATGCTGATACACAACAGAAGCGGTATCGAAAGCAACATCTGCAACTGTTCTAACAACAGGTCCAGCAACACTCGCTGCTACGTCATACACCTGAGATACGACATGTGCTGCTTGGGATGCAACATCTACTACTCCTTTAGGTACAATAGTTGTTCCAGCGGCACTTGCTGTAACAACAGGAAGATCAGCACCAGCTTCTACTCCAATTGTAGATATTGCAGTAGCTAAAACATCCAGTGTTAAAGAACGTTTAGTTAATTTAATTACCCCAATACCTGCAGCTGTTGCCAAATCACAGATTTCCTTCTCTTTTTCTTTCTCATCTTTTCGACGACTTTCATTTGTAATTAAATCAGAATTCCCCAGTACTATTATGGATTCCTTAGATAACCCCTTTTCTATACACTGGTTTATAACTGTTTTAAATAAATTCACTTTAGTCCTATTAGCTTTAAATGTAGCGTATTCATCACTCACATCTAAACCTAATGCCGCTAATTCAGATTGAAGAAACCTAAAAGTAGTAACGTTAGTATCGCTAAGTACAACGACATTCAAATCTCTTCTTTTAAAATCAGCCAATGCAGCTATTGTTTCGCGATTTTCTTTTGTTATTTCAGCACTAGTATTTCCATCATCGGTACTGACAATTACTCCAAGCGTGCATATCAATGTTCTCATAAAATTACCTCTTTTTAAATTACCTATTTCAAACCCCAAGCTATGTTACTACAAATTTAAGTATTGCTAAAATGATATTTTATTTTTAGAATAGCCTTATCTGTTATTTAAATTAATTAAGGATCTAACACATGGCTGCAACACCTTCATCAGTAACACCAATAGTTGATACTCGTACTAATACTCAAACTCCTGACGCTCGTACTGCAACTCTAGAATTATTAGGTGCTCTTCCTATTGTTTTTCAGGATCTACCTGGGCCAAGAAATTTATCTTCAGAAGAACTATTAGAACGCATGCCAAGCTGGTATGCAAGAGGCGCTAATTTTAACGCATGTCTACGTGATTATTTTGATGATACTAAGGATTCGATTACTCCTATAGGATTTGCTATTGGTAAAGTCTCTCCTGAAGTAATAGAAAAAATGATTGATTGCAAAGCAGACGTTAATAAACCTATTGGCGTAGCGAAAATGACTCCTCTCATGTTTGCAGCAAGTTTCACTGGCAATGCAGGTGGTTGGGTTGATGAGGCAATGAAAGTATTGATCTCTAGGGGTGCAGTCATTCACCTGAAAAACTCTCATCACCAATACCAATATACTGCCCTAGATTATGCAATATACGCGGGTTATATTAACAGGGTAAAAATACTACTTGATGCAGGTTCAGCAATCGATTGCAATTCATTCTTTCAACATCCTGGTGAGGCGTTTCTAAAATTATTCTTGAGTGCCTACTTAATAGATAATATACCCGCAAAATTTCTCTTTCCAGAACGTCTTACAGAATTAGATCGTTTAGAATTACCAGACATTCTACAAAAAACAATGGCTGGCATCCCAGAAACTCCTGTCTACTCTACTTCATATCCCCATATGAGCAGAAAAATACCTGAAGCAATATTGCCTGCAAACATAATGGAAATTTATAACAATATGCCCAGAGTATTACCACAAAGATGGAAAAAGAGAGCACAGTCTTTGAAGAATACATCAGCATTGGCTACATCTCTGTCTGCTGCTGCTACCACCCCTTCAATTACTGCTAGTCCTGCTGCACCTGGGGAACCACCTTTAGTGTTAGCATCTCCTGTTGCTGCCTTGCTACCATCCGCAGCTTCTGCATCACCTGCAGTTTTAACACCACCAGCAGCTTCCGCACCACTTGCAGTTCTAGCACCTGCTGCAGCTGCACCACTTGCAGTTCTAGCGCCGCTTGCAGCTCCACCCACAGTATTAGCACCGCCTGAAGCATCAGCAATTGCTGAACCTAGTCTTACAGTACCGGTACCTACTGCAGCAACATCGGCATCAAATTCAGGTGACACACCAGCATTAGCTTTATCTTCAGCAACTACCCCTGAATCAAGTGCAATATCTGTATCAATGACTGCTCCTGCTATAACATCTCTAGAACCCGCAATTGCTTCAACAATTGCCGCTACTACTACCTCTACTGCAGCAGAAAGCATGTACTATGGTGGCTTTGGGGCGGCAAGCCCTTATTTTCATGTCGATCCCCAACCTCTTGTGGTGACAACTGCATTTAGCAGCCAATCGACACCCTCACTCAGTCAGATGGCCACAGCAGCTGCTTCAAGTTCTGCACCAGCCACAGCTACTGTTCCTGCCCAACAATCAAAAGCAAAAGTAAAAAAACCTGGGTTTTGCGTGTTACTCTAAAAGAACCACATTTACCCCCTAGAATTTTTAGGGGTAAGATTTACTCATTCCGACCTATATAATACCTTATCTTTAATTCGACTATTTAATTCAAACATCTAAACAATAACCTCACCAGAAAGATTATAATAAGTTGCTATAGATGCTATACATAAAAGAATAGGTATTGCGTAAGCAAATATTGGTGCTATGCAGGCACAGATGAAATAGGTGTAGGCAGCATGAAACCAGAAATTTATAAAGATAGTATCAATAAAGAAAATACTAAAAAAGAGAGCACCAAAAAAGAAAGCATCAAATTAGAAATAAGAAATTATTTATTAAAAATCTCAAGCTTTGCCATTGAACAAGTTTTTACGGAACTTGAAACTTCTCCTAAAGGATTAAGTATTGAAGAAGTTGAAGAACGAGTAAAAAAATATGGAAAAAATGATATTGCACGAGAAAAACCCCTCCCTTGGTATTGGATGATCTTAAATAATTTTAAAAATCCTTTTATTCTTATTCTAGTTGTAATCGGTATTGTTTCTTATCTTACAGAGGATATTAGAGCGACTATTGTAGTGTCTATGATGGTCATCATTAGTGTTTTAATGCGTTTTATGCAAGAATATCGTTCAAGCCGTGCTGCTGAGGCCTTGAGAGTCATGGTTCGAACCACAGCTACTGTCAAACGGCTTCCAAAAGAAGAAACTTTGCAACAAAAAAAAATCAAAACAAAAAAAGATATTCCGCTTGAAGAACTTGTACCTGGAGATATTATTTATCTTTCAGCAGGAGACATGATCCCCGCTGATGTTCGTCTGATTCGTTCAAAAGATCTTTTTATTAGCCAATCTGCCTTAACTGGCGAATCCATGCCAGTTGAAAAATACGATGTTAGCGATTTAAAAGATTTAACGGATTCAAGCCAAGAAAACACTAAAAAAGATCAAAATGTACGTCTGCAAAACCCATCACAAAACCCATTAGAAATGAATAATCTCTGCTTTATGGGAACCAGCGTTATCAGTGGATTTGGTAAAGCAGTCGTTATTGCTACCGGTGCAAGAACTCATTTTGGATCTCTCGCCAAAAACATTATAGGTTATAGACCACAAACAAGCTTTGATAAAGGGATCAACTCCGTCACTTGGATTTTAATCAACTTCATTATGGTCATGATTCCCATTGTTTTTTTAATAAATGGCATTTTAAAAGGAGATTGGAAGGACGCTTTCTTATTTTCTTTAGCCGTTGCCGTTGGTCTAACTCCAGAAATGTTACCCATGATTGTTACTGCCAATTTGGCTAAAGGGGCGGTCGCTATGTCACGGTTTAAAGTGATTGTAAAACGACTCAACTCAATTCAAAGCTTAGGCGCCATGAATATATTATGTACTGATAAAACAGGCACTTTAACGCAAGATAAAATCATTCTTGAAAAATATTTAAATGCATCAGGTGAAGACAGCGTGCGTGTTTTAGAACTTGGTTTTCTTAACAGTTATTTTCAAAGCGGTCTTAAAAATATGTTGGATCTGGCCATACTTGATCATGCACAAATTAAATATGAATTAAATATTCATGAGGATTATAAAAAAATTGATGAGATCCCTTTTGATTTTCTTCGAAAACGCATGACCATTGTTGTTAGAAAAGATGAAGAAGAACATCTTTTGATCTGCAAGGGTTCAGTAGATGAAGTAATCCATATTTGTTCACACATTGAACATAACGATAAAATAATATCTGAAACAGCTAATCATACTAATCATATTCATTCCAGCATCGAGCTTGCCAATAAACTCAGTGCAGACGGATTTAGGGTTATTGCAGTTGCTTATAAAACACTTCCATTAAATAATAAATCCTACACTGTTAAGGACGAACAAAATTTTACTTTTTTAGGTCTTATGGCATTCCTCGATCCTCCTAAGGAAACAGCAATTGAAGCCATTAAAATCTTACAAGAACATAGCATCCAAGTAAAAATATTGACCGGTGATAATGATATTGTAACTAAGCGCATTTGTGAAGAAGTCAATTTATCATTTCAAAATGTGTTATTAGGTTCAGATATAGAAAATATGACTGATGAAATATTGTCTACCCAAGTGGAAGATACCACCGTTTTCGCCAAATTAACTCCATTGCAAAAAGCAAGAATCATTAAAAGTTTACAAGGCAATGGACATATTGTTGGGTACCTTGGAGATGGCATTAATGATGCCCCAGCGCTTCGAGATGCCGATGTCGGTATATCGGTGGATTCAGCGACGGATATTGCTCGAGAATCTGCGGATATCATTCTCTTAGAAAAGAGTTTATTGGTCTTGGGAGAAGGTGTCATTAAAGGACGAGAGGTCTATGGAAACATTATAAAGTATATTAAAATGACCACGAGCTCAAACTTTGGTAATGTTTTTAGCGTGTTGATTGCCAGTGCTTTTTTACCTTTTTTACCCATGTTACCCCTACAACTCTTGATTCAAAATCTTCTCTATGACTTTTCTCAGCTTTCTATTCCCTGGGATAAAATGGATAAAGAATTTCTTAGAAAAACACGAAGATGGGATCCAAAAGGAATTGCAAAGTTTATGGTTTTTATCGGACCCATCAGTTCAATATTTGATATAACGACTTTCATCTTAATGTGGACGGTTTATCAAGCAAATTCCATTGCCAGTCAAGCTTTATTTCAATCTGGATGGTTTGTTGAGGGCTTGTTGTCACAAACTTTAATTGTACATATGATAAGAACCAAAAAGATTCCCTTTTTCCAGAGTATTGCATCACTTCCGGTCATCATAACAACTACCATCATTATGGGATTTGGAATCTATCTACCATTTTCTGAATTAGGAACTGCCGTACAACTTATTCCATTACCTGGAAGTTATTTTCTATTTCTACTTCTTACTCTCGTTTCATATTGTGCTTTAACTCAATTAATTAAAATCTGGTATATCAAAAAATTTAAAAGTTGGTTATAATTATTTTTTTATTTATTCTCTTATTGTTTTAAAGACTTTATTTCAGATCCTAAAACGGGATAAAAATGCTTAGCCAAAGCTGTGGAAACTCGATTGCCACCATGTCCGTCAAAGACACTCGCTGAAACAGGTCCCTTCTTTTTAGGATCCATCTCTATCACAGCCACAGAAATGTTATCATGTGAACCTAATCCATATGCAAGTACGGCAAGCTCTGCTGCAATTTTTTCAGGTGTTTGCAGTGCTTCTTTTGCAACAAAGGATCCAATATCTTGTGTATCTAGAATATCAGCTTCTACTAAACCATCACAAGCTACAATTATAAAAGCTCGACTATTGTCTGGAAGCTTAATCTTAAATTCATCAATTTCAGGTTCATGCGACAATCCTACCTCTTCAAAACTGCGATCACCAATGGCTCGATTAAGCGCCAAACTATAAAATTGATGAAAAAGATGACCTGAAGGCGGATTATGTAAATTTAGATTTAAACGTTTAGCGATTACTACTTTGTCGTTTTCTATAATCACTAAATAAGCACTGCTATCACCAACATAGGCTGTACAGCTTGTTAATACACGTTCTGAGTCAATCCATGTAATCACTGTACAAACTGTAGAACCTTGGTTTCTTTCATCACCACATTGATCTTGCATCTTCTTTATCGTTTTCTCAAAAATCAATTTTCGTTGTTCTGAAGATAAGTGTTCAATGCCTTTAATTTGTTTTTCATCAACATTAACAACCAAGGCATCTTCTTGTTCAGCTCTATCACCTTGTATTTCACACACCCCAATATTTTTATTAAGTGTTTTTACATAATCCTCTGGCTTATATTGATAAATACGTAACATTTTAACCTCTCAACGACCTATGTGTGACCTATAACAATAAAAGTAAAATATGAAAATCTAAAATATATAAGAGTATGGCCATAAATTTTTAACCCTTATGACTACCTGGAAAAAAAATATATCTAAACTATAATAGTATCATATTCTTAAGGTTAATATCCTTAAACATCAAGGAGCAAGAAAATGTCTGTAACCAAAGAAAAATTTCGAACTTATGTTGAGCAACAAGATGAAACAAGAGACAGCCCAACATTAGGATCCAAGTACTATTTAGAACTATTTGATGAGTACTATAAACAGAATAAAGATATGAAATTATTTATAAAATGGAATTTGGTTGCAGGCTTGTTAGGCCCTATTTGGATGGCCTACCGAGGAATGTTTTGGGCTGCTGCCATTCTCTTTATATTAACAGAAGGGCTCACCTATTTAACTGCTCCTTTCTACCTAATGGGTATCATTGCTCTATGGATATTAAGTGGCCTTTATGGCAATTCTATTTACTTCATGCATGTCATCTACTGGATTAAAGAGGACAATCAGGTAAAAAGAGGGGTGGATAAAATGATGGGTTGCATCATGTTAATATTATTCGCTTTCCAATTTATTACAACCGTATTTATGAGTTAAGCTTCCCCACATTTAAAATTCTTGCATTATAATAACGAATCTCAGGAATAATTCATGAATCCCTAAAAGACGACAACATCATTAGTGAGAATTCTTGTTCACCCGAATTTTATCTTGTGCAAATTGCTCTAAACACTTTTCTACTCGATCATTAATGCTATCTTTGGGGAATATTCCATATTTATTTCTTTTACCCGCTGTTATACCCGTCAGTAGTTTAATCGCTTGATCAATAGTTTTTATTGCATAGATATGGAATTTTTTGTTCTTGACTGCATGTACGACATCTTCACGCAACATTAAATGCTTGATATTAATAGCCGGAATAAGTACACCTTGTTCACCGGTTAATCCTCTTGCTTTACAAACATCAAAAAAGCCTTCAATCTTTTGATTAACACCACCAATGGCTTGAATATCACCATGTTGATTAATAGAACCCGTGACGGCTAAAGATTGTTTAATTGGGACATTTGCAAGCGCTGACAATAATACACACAATTCTGCGACAGAAGCACTGTCTCCCTCAACCATTCCATAAGTTTGTTCAAAAACTAAACTTGCCGTTAAAGAAAAGGGATCATCTTTTATATAACGTCCAGTCAAAAATCCAGATAATATTAAAACGCCTTTAGAATGAATGGGGCCACTCATTTTAACTTCTCGTTGAATATCAATAACTCCATATCTTCCAAAACGAACTCTGGCAGTGATCCGAGAAGGATGACCAAAACTTAAACCAATATGATTAATAACAGAAAGCCCATTGATTTGACCAATTCGCCCACCCTTGGTTTCAATCAAAACAATTTCTCGGTTAATATCCTCATAAATAAGTTGTTTATATTGGTCTAATCGGTGGATTTGTGCCTCAATCGCTTTTTTGACGTCTCCAGCTTGTATAACTTTACGATTTGACTTGCCTGCAAAAAAATCGGCTTCTTGTATTAAATTTTTGATACTACCCATATGAGTAGACAATTTTTCTGTGTCTTCTGCGAGGCGAACTGTTTGTTCAATAATTGAGGCAACCGCCTTGCGATCTAAAGATCGTAATTGATACTTGCGTGCTAATGTTGCAATCAATTGCGCATATATTATTTCGTTTTTATGATTGCGATCAATGTTTTCTTCAAAATCAACGGCAACTTTAAAAATCTCATTAAAATCTGGATCAAGTGTACATAATAAATGATAAGTATAACGATCCCCTAATAAAATTACCTTGATTTTTAAGGGGATTGGCTTAGGATCCAGTGATACTGTGCTAAATAATCCTGTCATCCGTTCAGGCGTTTCGATAGTAAGTTTATGAGTGTTTAAGGCACGTTTCAACCCATCCCAAGTCAAAGGGTGTTGCAGTACTTTTAATGCATCTAATAGGAGATATCCTCCATTTGCTTTATGCAAAGCACCTGGTTTAATCAATGTAAAATCTGTTACCAAAGAACCAAATTGGGCAACATGATCTACTCGACAAATTAAATTTTGATAAGAAGGGTGATCTTCATAAATAACAGGAGCTCCTTTAGTTGAAGCATGATCAACTAAAACATTGACTTTATATCGTGTGAATAAAAATTTTTCAATGCCCAGAAACGTATTCACCTCTTCCTCTGGCTTGATAAAATCTTTAAAATTAACAAGTATATCTTGTTGAACAGCATTTAAGTAATCAATAACCGTTGGAAATTTTTTATATTTTTTTTTAAGATCATCAATAAAATGGCCAACAGCCAAAAAAGTAAATTCTTTTTTAATTTCTTTTTCTTTTTTTCGACGCTCATTATAAAGATGAGGAATTTTTTTCATAAACTCAGCAATTTGTTTGCTAAATTGAGCCATTAAAGTCTCTTTTTTATGACGAATATCTTCGGGCAATTTCTTAAAATCATCAGAGCTGATTACCTCTCCATGTTCATTGATGGGTAATATTGTAAATCCTCCTTCTGAAGAAAATATTTCTAATCCTTCTTGTCTAGCATTTTCAATAATGGTATTCAACATTTTAACTTGTTGATCATTAGTTTCATCTGAAATTTTTTGCATCTCTAATTTATATTCATCACTCTGAAAAGTCACTGGTATAGATATCTTTAAATCCTCCAGCAAAAGTTCCATATCTTGACGAAGTATCGATCCAAATCCTGCTGGTAATTCTATTGGAATAGGTTTTTGGGGTTCTTGAAAATTATTGATAAGACACCAATCGGAAGGTATAGGCTCTTTTATTGCTTCAGCTTCTAAAATAGTACGAATAACTGAATGTTTACCAATACCTGGTGGACCCATTGCATAAAGATTATACCCTTCGTTTTTAATACCTATTCCGAGTTGAACGGCTTTTAAAGCTCTGGATTGCCCAACAAATTCAGTTAAATCTTTAATTTCATCTGTAGTTTTAAAAGCAAATTGTTTTTCGTCAACTCTTTGACGGAGTTGTTTGGGAGCTAATTGTTCTAGTCGCTGTAATTCTTTCATATCAACAGCTATCTCATTAATTAATTCTATATTATAAGGATAGCCTAAATGTAAGAAGTTCTGTTGATGACCAACAATAAAATACTATTAACTAATAAGTAAATTATAAGCTTGATTTGTATCGATCAGTTATAAAAAAGAGTGAACTTAAACTTAAAATACTCGCTGCAATCAATAAACAGGCTGGGGAAGCCAAATTATTTGTATATTGTATCAAATGTGTTGCGAGAAATGGCGTTCCACCACCAAATATGGCCATACTTATATTATGAGCTATTGATAAACCAGAAAAACGTACGGAGGTTGGCATAATTTCAGCCAATGTTGCTGGAATGGTTCCAAAAAAGAGTCCCATCAAAATAGCAAAGACTGCTTGGACACCCAAAAGAGTGTAAGTACTCCCTGTTTGCAATAACATAAATAAAGGATAAGAAAGAATAATGAATCCTATGCATGGATATCCTAAAGTACGTTTGCGCCCGAATCGATCAGATAACCACCCACCCGCTAAAATAGCAATAGCAAATACACACATGTTAAAGGTATTAATAGAGAATGCAATTTTTTCAGAATATTTTAAATACGTTCTAAAATAAGTCGCCATAAAAATAGCCACAATAAAAAAACCAATGGCTGTTAGAAAGTCTAAAAGGATGATCATACCCATTTTAGATTTATGATCTGAAAATAAATCTTTTAATGGTACAGATTCTGCTTTGCGTCTCGTCTTTACATCTAAATAAATACTGGGATCAGCCAATTGCCGACGCATATATCCCCCAACAAAACTTCCTAATATGCTTACAATAAAAGGTATACGCCAACCCCAAAGTTTCATTTCATCGGGTGAAAAATTATGATTCAAACTCGCTACCAAGGTGGATCCTAAAACAACTCCTAATACTGCGCTAAAAGAGGCCCAACTTCCCCAAAACCCTCGCTTTGATTGTGGTGCATGTTCAATTAAAAATACCATTGAACCAGTGAATTCTCCACCAATCGCAAAACCTTGGAAAGTTCTTAATAAAATAAGTAATAAGGTGGCAGTAATGCCAATTTGGTCATAAGTGGGTAAACATCCCATCAACATTGTAGGAATAGCCATCAAATAAATAGAAAGCGTTAAAGCATATTTGCGGCTCGTTTTATCTCCAATATGCCCAAATACAATAGATCCTAAAGGCCGAGCAAGAAAGCCTGACCAAAAAACACCCCAACTGGCTAATATTTGTACTAATGGATTTGCATTAGGAAAAAATAAAGCACCCAATATCACTGCAAAATAGCCATAAATAACAAAATCATACCATTCTAATGCATTGCCTATCATGCAAGATATCAAAACCTGTTTAGAGGCTTTTGATTTTGATTCTAGAGTAGATTCTACAATCGTTGCTTCAACAGTTGATTCAGCATAAGATAAATCTAATAAGCCTTGTTCGCCTGTAATACCTGAAGAGTTTTGGATATCAGCCATAATTACATATTTCCATGGTTTAATTTCAAAAGTTGGTAAGCTTACAATAAAACAATAAGACCAATTGTGAAGTTATGGATTATAAGTGGAAACAAAAAAAGAAGAAACTCATAATTGTAAAAATAGATTAATTTTTCTTAAGTTAATTATCTAAAAGACTACTTTGGTAGTTGTTTATCTAATTATATTATTCACGAAATTTAGGATTATAAAATTGATAACAATTACCCCCTAATTTTTGAGCACGATACATAGCAGTATCTGCTTTTCTAATTAAAGTTGGAACATCCTCACCATCTAGTGGAAAACAGCTAATACCAATACTGGTTGTTAAGTTTAATTGGTGATCATCAATTGTAAAACTTTCTGATAGAACCTCACCCATTCTGTAAGCAATACGCTCAATTTTTTTTATATCTGTCACTTCACCAATAACAATTGTAAACTCATCTCCTCCAATATGTGCTAAAGTATCCACTTCGTTTAAAAATAATTTTAATCGAATTGCAACTTCTATTAACAATTTATCTCCAACATCACGGCCTAAGTCACTATTAACTTTTTTATAATTATCTAAGTTAAGAAAAAAAAGACAAACCATTTTACCGTAATGTCGTGCTCGAGTTAATGCTTCATCTAAACTTTGTTGAAAGTAATTAAAATTGGCAACTCTTGTTAAAGGATCTTGTGTAACCATAATTTCCAGTTGTTTGTTGGTTTCTTTCAGCTCTTTGTTTTCAAATTTCAAAGATAATGCATTTACTAAAACATGGTTTGTATAATAAGAAGAAATCAACATAAATATCATATAAATTAGGCTCATTATACCAAACAAAACGTAGATCTCCCCTTGTAAAAAAAACCAAACCGAAAGGAACATCATCAGTGGCAACAAAAATGCAACATAAGTGGATCTAACAGAGATATAAAATGCATTAGAAGCAGCCGTTAATCCTATTAATAAAAAAATAACAAATGTCTGGTGTAAAATATCGTGAGGCATTAATATAGATCCTGCTATCCCCCAAAATAAGCCAGTAAGACCCGCCCCCAAAGTAAACAATAACTGCCAAATAAAAACATTATGATAAGAGATTTGAGTTCGCTTATAATTATAAAATAAAACTGCTCTCGCTAAAACGCATATAAACAAAAAACAGATATACCAAGATGCTAATAATTGCTGGTTAATGACATTCCAAAGTACAGCAAAAAATATAGTGGCAGCAATAAGTTCTCCTATTATGGCAACCTTATTTTGAAGATAAAGAGTGTCGACCAATAATAATTGAATTCTTTGGTCTTTGGTTTCATCCTTGAGTCTAAATATTCCTTTTATAAGGTCATCTCTGATTTTTGGTTCACTCAAAATATTCACCATCCTTTATTTGTTTACAATCTTAAATTTAGCATTAAATTAAAATTACAGTGTTCCAAAATGTCTCGATTGTGAAAATTCTATGAAAATTTACGAATAGCGTCGATAATCAAGCCCCTCCCAACACTACTGAAGACATCTCCTTGTATTATAGCCGCCGTTGGAAAATGCTTTGCTACCGCTTGACGTATCATGGGTATTTGGGTGGAACCTCCTGTAAAAAATATTGAGTCAATGACCTCGTTAGAAACACCCGCTTCTTTGACTGTATCCAATAAAGTCTCTACCAATTGTTCTACTTTGTCATGAATAATTTCTTGAAATCTCGCCCTTTCAACATTCAACATAAAATTATTTTCTATAAAAGTTAAATCGAGAGAAATTTGTTCAGCTTGACTTAATAGACATTTTCCCTGTTCTATTTCGTTTAAAATCTTATGTCCCTGTTGTCTTTTGATGACATTCATTAATCGTTCAATACGATTTTTTTGTTCTGCCACATTCCAGATTGACTTTAAAGCACGCTGAGTTTGATGTGTATACAAACTATTAATAGTGTGCCAAGTCGTTAAATCATGATAGTAACTACTGGGGATCTGTATATTACCACTTATTCCTCGCATTTCCCCACCCAAACCAAGCTCTGGCATCACCGACTGTAGGTTAAATTTTCTATCAAAATCTGTTCCACCAATATGGATCCCTTTATTCGCTAAAACATCTTCAAATCGATCTTTCCCCCCCACATCCGGTCTTAAACGAATGACAGAAAAATCTGAAGTTCCACCCCCTAAGTCTACAATCAAAGCCAATTGCTCTTTGGTTATGGTTTGTTCATACGTCAATGCTGCTGCAATAGGCTCAAACTGAAACAAAACGGTTTTAAATCCTTGTTTTAAAGCCACCTCTCGTAAAGTATTTTCTGCTAAAAGATCTCGTTTATCATCATAATCATGAAATCGAACAGGTCTACCTAAAACAACTTTGGATAATTCATATCCAAGTTTTTTTTCTGCTTGGAGTTTTATATAACGGATTAAAGTTCCCAATATATCAGTATACGATACTAACGAGTTATGAATTAAAGTCTTTTCTTGCATTAAAGAAGACCCTAAAATACTCTTCAATGACACCATCAAACGCCCATGCGTGCCCAATAAATACTCATTAACCCCTTGTTGTCCAAATAAACAACCACCTCTTTCATAATCAAAGAAAATAGCTGAGCGCAAAATAGGCTTCCCCTGTTCTAGCGGCACCATGCTAATATTATTATGCTTATTAAAAACCCCAATTGTTGAATTACTGGTGCCAAAATCAAGTCCACAAAAATCATGTAGCATCATCATCCCCCCTGATTTTAAAAAAACACAAATAGCAAGAGGCCCTAAACCTTACGGAATAGAACCTTTGACAAGCTGCCCAATTTATTGGGGCGTTAATTATGACATATTCAAAATTAGGGATCAAGTCTGGATTTGGATAAATAGGGGTGGGGGTAAAAGGGAACGGATTGGATGGGCGTGCTACAACGACAAAATAACCTCCCATTCCTTTGCACTTACCGGCAAAACTGAAAGACGATTCCCAGGTTTTACTAAACGCAGATTTTGTAGTTTTGGATGCGCTTTAAGCCTTGTCAATGGTAAGATTTCTTTAAATTTTTCTATAAATTTTACATCCACCATAAACCAACGAGGATTTTCTCGCGTACCGGTCGGATCAAAATATTTGGATTCCGGATCAAAAGCACTCGGATCGGGATATCCTGACTTTACAATTTCTACAATACCTACAATACCAGGCACTTCACAATTTGAATGGTAAAAAAACGCTTTATCGCCTTTTTTCATTTGATCACGAAGAAAATTCCTAGCCTGATAATTTCGAACACCTTCCCAATGTGTGGTTTTTTTAGGTGCTTTCATCAAATTATCAATACTATAGGTAGTCGGTTCAGATTTTATTAACCAATAATTCATCTTTTGATCCTCTTCGATTAGAAATCGATGGTGTCAAATCTTGACATTGGACATTGTGTAAGAAATCACCTACTCCTATAGGCAAACGGTACTCAATGTCCAATGTCAAGATTTGACACCATCTTCCCTCCGATTAACCAATAAATAAACAACCGGTATCACAAACAAAGAAAATACCGTCCCACACAACATTCCACCAATAACTACCCAACCAATATGTTGTCTCGCCAATGCACCTGCCCCTAAACTAAACAATAACGGAATTGCACCAAACACCATTGCAAAAGTCGTCATTAATACCGGTCGCAATCGACGAGAAGCTGCTTCTAATACAGCCTCTCGTATTGGTATACCACTACTAAACAAACGATTTGAAAAATCGACGATCAAAATCCCATGTTTCGTAATTAATCCAACCAAAGTAATTAATCCAATAGCTGTATAAATATTATTGGTTCCACCCATCATATTGACTACCCAAACCGCCCCAGTAATAGATAAGGGAACGGTTAACAAAACAATAAAGGGGTGAATAAAACTCTCAAAAAGTGCAGTTAATACTAAAAAAATAAACACTAAGGCTAAACCATAAGTTATGTTCATCGCCTGTTTTGAATCACGATATTGCTGTGCTTTTCCATCAAATTGATAACGAGCATCTTTTGGAAGATGTTTTTGAACAATAGGCTCAAGAATCATCATTGCCTCACCTAAATCAACATCTGGGTTTAAGGTGGCTGATAAAGCAGCGCCGCGCATTCGATCATAATGCTTAATTTTATTGGGTTCAATGACTTCTTTTATACTCACTAAACTGCCTAAGGGTACCCATTGACTCTGATTCTGTTGATCCGGTTGATCTCGTTGTTCTTCTCCTCCACTGGCAACAAAAAATTGATTCATCCCCTCCCATTCTCTGCGAAAAGAAGGCGCTGCTCGAACAACAACCTCATAATCAAAACCTTGAAAACTAAAATCTGTCGCGTGTTTTCCCGATAAAAATGTATAAAGCGTATCCTCAATCGCTTCAATACTCACTCCCATTTCAGCTGCAAGCGGACGGTCAACGGTTAGCTTTACCCGTGTCGTTTCTTGAAGTTCTTCACTTCTTAAATTCTGAAATTCTGGAAAGTTCTTTATTTCTCTTTTCATCTCACCAATTGCATCTAATAAACGCTGGTAATCTCCACTATATTGCACAATAATTTTTAAAGCTGCATCAGGATCTAAACTCCCGCCCGCATCTAAACCAACAATTGGTCCCACAATATTCTTAAATTGGGGCTGAAGAAGTCTCATAATATCTTTTGTGCCTACACTTCGCTCTTTGCGTGGCTTCAACATTAAACCCCATGATATCCAACGTTGTTGATATTCCCAGATGGTATAATGAGAACGTTCTGGAATGGTTTTCAAAATATTTTCAACATCTTTAAACCAACTTTCTCGAACTGAATCCATTACTGCATTATCCGCATAAATATAGCCTTTAATCTCATCCTCATCTTCTAGTGGCATTAATTCTGAAGGCAAGCGATTGAACCCCCAAACACCCAACCCTGCTACAAAAATTGCCAAAACACATATTTTTCCAGGATTTTTAATAGCAGTATTTAACCAAATTCGATAACGTTGATTGAGTTTATCCCAAACTGTCAACAGTAATGATTCTCCTTCACCACTTTCTCGAACCAATAAAAATTTACCACACAAAGCAGGGGTTAAAGTTAAAGCAACAAAACCAGAAATGATGACACTGCCCGCCAAAGTCCAAGCAAATTCTCGAAACATAACTGCAGAATCATCTGTTTGAAAAGCCACAGGCACATAAACAGCTGCTAAAGTGATGGTCATCACGATCACTGCAAAAGTAATTTCTTTCATTCCTTTCCGCGCTGCTTGTAATGCGGACAAACCACTTTCCATATGTCGATGGATATTTTCTACCACTACGATAGCATCATCCACAACCAACCCCACTGACAATACTAAAGCAAGCAAGGTAATTGGATTTATACTAAATCCAAATCCCCACATCAAAGCAAAAGAACCAATTAAGCAGAGTGGCACGGTTAACATGGGTAATAGCGCCGCTCGAACAGATCCTAAAGATAAAATGATAATAATGCCTACTAAAATGATGGCTTCCCACAACGTATGTTGCACACTCTGAATTGCGGATTCAAATGGGCGCGTGGCATCAAACGTAATGGCCACTTTCATCGTAGGCGGGAGATTTTTTTGTAAATCTGCAATAAATGTTCTCACTCGCTCTACCACTTCTAATGGGTTTGCTTGAGGTTTTACCGAAACCGATAAACCAATTTGATACTCTCCATCGATTCGCATACGCACATAAGTGGGTTTTTCTGTCACTTGAATATCTGCGACATCTTGCAACTTAACTCGTTTATTAGACATTTGTTTCACTGTGACATCTTTATATTCTTCTGGAACCGTCATTTCAGCAATCAAAACAATGGTCTCTTTACCAGAAGATTTTTCGATTTCACCCCCAGAAGCAAAAGTCTTTTCTCGTTTCAAGGCACTCACAACGTCTGCCGCTGTCACTTGTTGTTCTGCAAGACGAGCAGCATCTAATTGTACAGTGACTTGATATAACTTATTTCCCCAACGCTCAATACCAGAAACGCCTTCTATTAACCGTAATCGATCTTCAATCACGCGACGAATATAATCAGATAAAGCAGCTAAACTTCGACTTTTATCTTCGAACTTTATCTGTAAAACCGAACGATTGTTTTCAGAGGCCTCCCATATTTCTGGTCGTTTAACAGTGTCTGGTAAACCGCTTTGCACCCCATATACACGATCACGCACTTCACTTAAAGCCCGTTTGGGATCACTGCTCGATTTAAATTTAATATGGATTTGACTGACACCATCTGAACTTTCTGAACTGAGTTTTCTAATGCCATCTAACCCCGATAACGCATCTTCTAACGGTTTAGTAACCCGTTGTTCAACTGTCAGACTGTTTCCACCTGGATAAAGTGTTGTAATCGTAATTTCATTTTGTGCCATGTTTGGCATATGCCGAAGTTCTAATTGCTTGAATGCAATTAAGCCTACAACCAACAATACTAAATTAATGGCAGTAGCCATTATGGGGCGATTAACAAAAGCTAAAGACAAACTCACTACCAATCCCCAGTCCAATCATTGGCAATAACTGATGCACCCTCTTCAACCCTATCTGTACGGGTTAAAAGTACTGATTCTTCTGCAGTAACTCCTGATACTATTTGTACTCGTTCTAAACTTCGACTTCCTAGTTTAACAGATCGTCTTTCCAATTTACCTTGAGAAACTACCAATAATTCGTAGCCTTCCAAGGTTAACATTAAACAAGATTCAGGAACGACTAAGGCTTGTGGTTCATCTTTTAAAATGTGACGAACATGTGCTGACATCCCTGGCCATAAATTTTGTTCGGGATTTTGCACTTCTGCACGCATTAAAATTGTATGGGTTTTCTTATCGACGATCGGAGCAATAAATTGCACAGCACCCTTAAATATTTTGTCAGGAAAAGCACGAACAGTAACCTCTACAACTTGCCCAATATCTAATTCGCCGGCATAGTGTTCTGGAATACGGTAAGTTAATAAAAGTATATCCGTATTCACAATATCAACGAGCTCAGTACTTGCTTCTACCAGCTCTCCCTCTTTCACCTGCCAATCAGTTAAATAACCATCAAAAGGTGCTCGAATCTCAGATCCCGGAATCAATGATAAAAGCAGTGTACCTTGCTTGACCCATGATCCCCCCTCCACTAATAGCTGTTGTATCTTGCCAAGCCCTGGGGCTTTCAGTTTAGCTTCTTTTTGGGCAGTAAACGAACCAATCGTTTCAACCACAATGGGCATAGGGGCAGTCTTAACTTTAACGGTTTGAACTTCAATTGGGGTTTCTGGGGTCTCTTTGGGTGCTGCTATCCATTGATATAAACCCTTAGAAATCCATATCATGATAAGAATACAAGCAAAGGCCATAAGGAAGGTTTTATGCTTCTTCCAGTGTTTGAGAATACTCATAAAGTTATTCCAGAGTGATAGAGAATTGATAGGATTACTATAATAATCCTATCATCAAGCTGTGCTGGAATATAGACTCAAATCAAATTTTAACAAATGGAACAAACTTGTGATTTCTTTGCAGGTGCTGGTGTCGCAGATGCTGCCTTAGCAGGTGGAAGTACGGTCGCGGGTACTGCTTTAGCAGGCGCCACTGCACCACTTTCAGTCGCAGCTGGAACACCAACAGCGCTACTACTAACGGCGGGTAATGCAACTGTAGCTGCTGTAGCTGCCAATGATGCCATTGGTAAATACGGTTTTCCAGCTGCTGATACCGGAGCTGCTGGGCCATCTAGCATTCCTGATACTGACGCTGCCCCTGATGATAATGGTAGACCTGCCGCTGCTGCAGTTGCAGATCCCATTCCTGCTGCCAACAGTTGTGCTCTAATCACTTCTAAACTTTTCGAATCTTTTAATTGTCTCTCCGCTTCCTCGCGCCGCTTAACAAGCTCTTGCTGCAACTCTCGATATGCTTTCCAAACCTCTTCTTTTTCTGCTACAGTGCGCTGTTGAGGGTCTTCAGCAATACTAGGATCTTCAAAATAAATGATAGATCTATTAAAATTAACTGCTTTAATTAACTCTTTAGTCCCTCTAGTACCCCCAGCATAAATAAGTTTCTGTAAATATTGATCATATTTTAACCGTTCTGCAAAAGCTATTGTTGCAGCAGCAATAACTTTTTCACCCTTTAATGTAAAATTTTTAACATGTGTTGTTCCTAATAACAAGCCCAATGTATCAAGAATAGGTATTGCAGACTCTCTACTAAACGTATTCGGATCAACAAAAACACACCCCTCAAAAATTAGGGTATGAGCATTGGGACAACCACCCAGCACGCCCATCAAATTCGTTACATTTTCAATAGAAAAAGAACAACGCCGAAAATGTATTTCTGTATAAGGGTTGGTTTTCAAAGACTGAATACTTTTGTTTAATTTTGTTTCCAAATATAATTCTTCTATTATCGCTTTCATGAGGCTTCTCCTATAATTTGTTGAATAAATTTACATTAATATAAAATCAACTTTTAACAAAAGACACAAATTTTTCATTCTGTTTTTTCATTTCCATTTTTAATCGATTATCTCTCACAAGTGAATGGTCTCGTTATGGTACCACTCTCAACACTAACAGGTCTGTTCGCAGCAGCTGCAGTGGCCTCGGCCATTCGCAAAATCGGTCTCCCAATTGCTGCTTCTAATGCTTCCGCTAATCCTGTTACTAATACTGCTGCTGTTCCCATAACCCCTGATTCTGATGTTACTACTACTGCCGCTGGTACTGTTGATCCCGCTTCCACTGCAACTGCAGATCCCATTGTTGCTGGTGCAGATCCCGCTGCTGATACTGCTGATCCAACAAATCCTGATTCCATCTTGAACTCTCTTACGCCTTCCCCACCTATTACCGCTCTTGCTTCCAACAAAGACATCCGCATGGCAAGTATTGGCGCTAATTCTCGATATCTTTGTAGTACTGCTTTTTCTATATCATCTTTAATAACGCTTTCAGAGGCCTCAATCCTAGGATTCCTAAATTGAGCAATATGTTTATTGAGAGCAACCGCATCAATTAGGCTTGTAGTACTAATAAAATTTGCGTCATAAGTAAGACTCTGCAAACGTGGATTATTTATTGTCTGGGCTGCAAAAGCTATTGTCGCCTTAGTTGAAACAGTTTCGTATTTATCCCTTAATGTGAAGTTTTTAATATGCGTACTTGCTAATAATTTACCTAATACATCGAAAATTGGTTCTGATGCTTCCTTAACTCCATCCAAAAAATTACAATTCTCAAAAATTAGGGTATTAGTATTGGGATATAATTGAAGTCTACTCATTAAAAATCTTATACTTCGACTTGAAAATGAACAATCAGTGAAGTGAAGCTCTGTTGGCAAATCTCCCATCGGAGGCTCAGTCGCACGCTGAATTTCTTCAAATAATTTTCTTTCTTCACGTGTGTTTATTGTGACTTTCATTAATCTTCCTCTGCAGTTACTTTAATTTATATGTTTAATTATATGAATTTGAAGCATAATAATCACACAGAAATAACTCCTGGTCAACAGGTGTATATGCACATTGCTTAAAAATTAGAATTAGAAACGAATAGTGAATCCAAATATTATGTATGAATACAGCTATTTAATACATTAAATAATTGTTGTGGAATCAGGTACAGGTGGTTTCTCGAGCTGTCTTACCTCTAAATCGTAATATAATGCCATATAAATCCCAAAGAAAATTGGCATTACCAATGCATAATAGGCTATTTCTATCAAAGCCATAATCATAGGCAAATGATGAAAAGGAAATATCAGTAATTGTAGAAATATAGCAAATACAGCACCTGTACCAATCAGAACTGCTGCTGTCCTAAACCAATTAGAAGAAACCAAATCCTTACTTTTACGCAGAGAATCTATAACTTTAACATCTTTTAATATCACATAATAAAATGAAAAATACAGTAAAATAGCAAGATAAATCCCAGGTACGACTAACAGTATTAAACCAACCACAACGCAAAATGCATACACGATCGTTAATGGCCATACAGATGTCAGTTTATTGATTCCAAACATAAGATCTTTATTAAAATCAAGCGCCTTCCCTTCTATTTGCGCATTAATTCGATAAACAATCGATGAAAACACCGCTAAATTGATAGAAATAAAAACAATACTTAATAATAAGTTTAAAAATCCAAAATTTGGTGATACCGCGGCTTGATTGGCTTCGCCCGCTTCAAATGAAAAAAATGACAAATGAAGAACATTCGCAATTCCGTAAATCAGTGTAAACGGAACAATTTGTTCAAAAGTACTTTTCCCTAAGTTCCAACCTGTTATAAATATTTCTGTTAAATCTTGAGGTTTTTTGGGCATTGAAATTTTTGATAACGTGACATTACTCATTTTTTTGTCCTCCACCAATTTTTCTGCCTGTAGGTCAGGCTTGAATACTTCCACTTTCAATTTTAATTATAGCACAGTCATGAAGTGCTCATGAGGTGTCAAATCTTGACATTGGACATTACGTATAAGAAAAAACAGGGGAAATTGGACGCAATGTCCAATGTCAAGATTTGACACCTTATCTATAAGCTTGATAGAATTCAAGATTACTATGCTGCAACCTAAACCTCTACCCAAGACATTTCCTGCCTTCTTATGGCATTTTATTAAGCCTAAAGCAGGTAGTTTTTTAATACTAACCATTGCAATGCTCGGATGGTCGGTACAGGAATCCGTTTATCCTTATTTTATTAAACTGATTATTGATAAAATTGCGAACTCCCCTGCCGATAAAAGTCTAATTTTTTCTACGCTATCCACAACGTTAATTGCAGGTGTGGCACTTTGGTTACTGATAGAAATTGGTTTCAGAACCTATGATTTTCTATCTGCGCGTGTTTATCCTCGATTTCAAGCCGAAGTTCGAACAGCTTTGTTTGAGTATGCAACACTTCATTCCCATCAATTCTTTTCTGATAACTTTGCAGGCAGTATTGGGAGTAAGATCTCTCGCATGTCTGATGCCATTGCAAATGTCATTATTGTTTTACTGACCATATTTTTTCCTGTTGTTTTTGCTTTTTTTATCAGCACTTTTATATTATTTCAATCAAAACCACTTTTTGCTTACATAATGTTTGGCTGGTTTATTTTGCACTTATCTATTACTTATTTTTTCACCCGTCGCTGCGCATTATATTCTAGCAATCACTCCGCTGCTGTAACCACCTTAAATGGTAAGATTATTGATGCTTTTTCGAATATCATGAATGTTCGTTTATTTTCACATCGTCGTCACGAAATGCGTTATCTCTCTCATTATCAAAGTGAAGAAATCAAACGCGCTTATCGCTTATTACATTATAACGCCGTAATGAAATGTTGCCTTGGCATTGCCAGTCAATTGTTTGTTTTTACTATGATTGGCTTTGGTATTTATTCCTGGCGTGAGGATTGGATAACCATTGGTGAACTCACTCTAGTACTTTCTTCTTTAAATTTAATTGGCCTTGCCTGGTATATGGGCATGCATCTTATCAAAGTTTATGAAGATGTCGGTACCTGTAAAGAGGCTTTAACCATTGTTCAAAAAACTCATGATATTGTCGACATCCCCCAAGCTAAACCAATCCATATTACAAAGGGAGAAATTGTTTTTGATAATGTCACTTTTAATTACACTCGAAATCGTAATATTTTCAAAGATAAAACAGTGACTTTACGTGCTGGTGAAAAAGTGGGATTAGTAGGTTTTTCGGGATCAGGCAAAACTACTTTTGTAAATCTAATCCTACGCTATTTCGATGTTGAAAGTGGTCGTATTTTAATCGATGGACAAGATATTAAAACAGTTACCCAAGATTCGCTTCGTGAACAAATTGCACTTATTCCTCAAGATACTACTTTATTTCACCGTAATCTAATGGAAAACATTCGTTATGGTAAATTAACTGCTTCAGATGCTGAGGTGATTGAAGCGTCTAAAAAAGCACATTGTCATGAATTTATCGAGTATATGGAGCATGGCTATGAGACCTTGGTCGGTGAACGCGGCATTAAACTTTCCGGTGGCCAAAGACAACGGATTGCCATTGCCAGAGCCATTGTAAAAAATGCTCCTATTCTAATATTGGATGAAGCCACTTCTTCTTTAGATTCCATAACCGAAAAATACATTCAAGATAGTCTAAAACATCTGATGGATAAACGAACAACCGTAGTAATTGCCCATCGACTGTCTACGCTTTCTGGTATGGATAGGATTTTAGTCTTTCAAAATGGTCAAATCATTGAAGACGGTACCCATAAAGCCTTGCTAGCAAAAGGTGGGCATTATGCCCAACTTTGGAATATGCAAGCCGGTGGGTTCTTGCCGGATACGCCAGAGGATTAACATTCTCAACTTGTATAGTGTTAACAGCTTAATTGTATAAAAAAACAGGCGCCAAGGAATTAAACCAATAATAACATTTTAACTGCTTTCAATGTATCCTCAATGGTTTCCACAGACTTAGGCACAATAAAAATGGTGTCGTCTCCCGCCACCGATCCTAAACTGCCTAATTTTTCTGCATTGTAATCCAAAACCCTTGCAATCAAAGAAGCTGAACCTGGGCTGGTGCGAACGACAATCAGGGTTTCATTTTTCTGAATATCTATAACTAAATGATTAATGGTGGTTTCTTTAGAAGGGGGTTCTGCTTCCCAGGGCAATTGATAAACAACCTCTCCTTCACTCCCAATCGTCTTTATCGCCCCTACTTTCCGTAAAAGCCGAGAAATCTTAGATTGATTAACCTCAAATCCCTGTTCCTGCAAATGAACCTTCAAATCTTCCTGGGTATGCGCTATACCTTTTACCAATAAATTACGTAAACTTTCTATTAAAGGCTGATCTTGTCCTTTCATAACTGATTACTCATAAACTTAAAATCCTATGCTCGTTTAGCCCTTGTTCCACTTATTGGCACTGAGGGGCCACCTCTAACAACTGACAATAAGGGTACATTACCTGCAGATTTTGATAATAATACCACTGGTGCTGGTTCTGCTTCCATTGATGATCCAGCTACTGACCCAGTTACCACCCCCATTGACGATGTCGCCGCCGCTTGCAATTCTAATTCAATTCTAGATAAATCACTAGATAAATCACGAGACAAATAAGATTCCGCTGCACCCACCTCAGGAAATTCTGAATCCATTAATTTCTTAAGCTCTTCTTCCCAAGTTTTTTCTCCAGCCTCCACAGTAGATACAAGCCTCCCATCCTGTACAATCATATTCAGGTGCCTATATTTCCTACCAATTTCCCGGCACTCTTCCAGTTCAAGTTTAACTACTGATCTACAGATTTTTCTATAGCGTTTACGAATTGCTTCAGCCTGAGGACTTGTGTTTCTACTAACATGAGCACTAAAATTACCTATCGTAGCAATAGCAAAACCCAGCGCATTCCTTAAGAGCGTCTGATTACATCTTCCATGACTATTAGTATAAATAGCTTTACATTTTTGCCAAATAGAAATCCCAAAACTTAATTGTTCTTTGCATACATCAAGCGTTACATCACGAGATCTTAAATTAAGCAATCGAGATAAAAAACCAGGACCAGATGCGCTTGATTCATATACAACGTCAATATCTAACAATAACTTATCTAAACTAGAATAAGTGCTTCCAACGCCTTTATCTGAAGTCTCTAATGCTAGAATATTATTAATAACTGTTTTTAACACTGAATTTGAAGCAACTCCTTCTAATTCCTTCGCCTGATAAAATAATGCATCGCGCCCCTTTCGCGCGCTCCCTTTTGGAAATAAACTCACCTGAAGCCTTTTCAGTTTCTCCATCCGCTGTGCAAGTAATCCATAGAGCATCCAGCGTTCTAAAAATTGTTCCCCATCACTGCTAGCCGTTAATACCATGTTTCTTTTCATTTCGATAGATTGATCAACCATAGAAAGTCGACCCGGCAAGCCCTCTAAACTATTCCTCATTCTTACAGCTTGTTCCATTTCTGCTCTGTTCTTTGTTTCATCTATATTTTTTCCTTCTTTCCCGTCATCATCACTTCCCCGTGCGGCAAGTGATGAATCTTTAGATCCTTTAACATCTCTTTTCCTCTCCTGAGCTACAATTTTATCTACTTCCTCTTTATGTTTTGTGTCAATTTTCTCTCTTTCTTTTTTCTTTTCATTTTCTTTAACCAATTTTCGCATAACAGCTAACTTTTGCTGATGTCTTTCTTTTTGATTTGCTCTCTCCTCTTCTGTTTTCTTTCTCTCTAACGCCACTTGTTGAACAATCTTCGCTCTTTTTTCATCCTGATTCTTTTTCTCCTCTTGTGTTTTTCTCCATTCAGCTTCACGCCTCGCATGTTCTTTTTTAAGCTCTTCCTCACCACGTGCTTTTACTTCAGCAGCTGTCTCAGGTCTAATAGAGGCCATATCGCGGACATTGCTGTAAACGCTTGTCCATCTTTTCTCTGCTTCTCTTACTTTATTTTTTACAAGAGTATCTTTTGTACAGCCCGTTGTTAGCCAACCCTTTTGATGTTCCTTTTGAGCGCTTATCATCGAAGCCATGGATTGTAGCTCCCTCAATAATTTTTGGACAGGCAATATAGCTGCTTCTACTGTCTCTACTCGTGTTCTGACTGCCTCTATTGTTGGAACTGATATACTGCCCACTTCAGCCTGACACACCACAAATGCATCAGAAATTTCTCCTCTATTTTTTCTAAACGCAGTACATAAATTCTCAAATTTATTTAAATCCGCTATATTTTTTTCTAAATTATTTACTCGCTCTCTATTTTTTGTATCCCTTTTTGCCTTCATAAACTCTTGAGATAACTGCTCTATAATAACTTTCAAATCTTCCATGAATGTATTTACAGCTTCTCCAACAACATTTTTTATCCTTTCAAAATCTAATCTGACTGATTCTGCTCTGCGAATAATGGCTTGTATCTCATCTCGTTCCGCTTTTTGTTTGGCTTCCAATTGACGACGTTCAAACTCTCGACACTCCACAGAATTTATCCATAAACTGGATAATACCAATTCTTCACTTAAATCTTTCCCAACAAAAGAACGAACTAAATTGCAAAGACCTTCATGATTGATATTTAAGAAAGGCAATGAAATATTTAAGGCAGGAACTCCTAATTTGGCGGGAGAAATTTTACCACTTCTCATTGAAATCCGAAACACTTCTTCATCTTCTTTATCAAACAAAAGGACTGATTTAAAAGCTAAAGTAAGAACAGAAATAATCCGTTCTCTATCTAATCCTAAGACTTCAATCTCATTAAAAGATTTAAGTGCTCCTTCAACTCGACTGCGCGTTATAACTTCACATGCTTCATCATGTTCACCATGAGCAGCTCTATTGAACCACTTAAATGCAGCATTGACATCTTGTTCAACCTCTATACCTTCTAAACAAAAAACACCCATCTTGTATTGTGCGTGACTATGACCTTGTAAAGCAGATTTTGTATACCACTCCACCGCTTTTTCTAAATCTCGTTCAACACCTCTACCTTCTTCAAAACAAGCAGCCAATCTCATTTGCCCATTATCATCCCCTTGTAAAGCAGATTTTGTATACCACTCCACCGCTTTTTCTAAATCTCGTTCAACAACTCTACCTTCTTCAAAACATTTTCCCAAACGCCATTCAGCTGATGCTTCTCCTTGAGTTGCAGCTTTTTGAAAACAATCAAATGCTTGTTTTAAATCCAGACTTCCCGCCACACCATTCTCATGAAATAGGGCCAAAGTGACTTGTGCTGTTGCATGTCCTTGCTCTGCAGCCTTGGTATATAATTCCCTTGCAAGTGAAAAATCCTGAGCAACCCCTTTCCCTTTTGTAAGGCTCTCGGCCAAAAAACATTGTCCTTGTGGATCATTTTGTTCTGCAGATTTCCTAAATAATTCCACAGCTCTTGCCTCATCTTTCGGAACACCTGTTCCATTTAGATAGCACCACCCTAAATACACTTGTCCTAAACTATCATTGTCTGCTACAGCCCGTTTATACCACTCCACTGCTTTATTTATATCCTTGGAACATCCTCTACCCAATTGATAAGAATAACCTAATTTTGTCCTGGCTTTTGCACGCCATTCGTCGTTGTCTGGGTCTGCATTGTTTGCAGCTAATGTGAGCCATTCCACAGCTTCCTTGAAATCTTGATCACCCCCTATGCCTTCTTCACAACATAATACCATGCTCATTTGCCCAGAAATGCTTCCCATTTTTGCAGACTTTAAATACCATTCTCTGGCTAATACAGGATCTTTAGGAAAACCTCCCATACCATGTTGATGAAAACAACCCAAGCGTTGTTGTGCTGGAGGCCAGTATGTAGCTGCTTTGATATACCATGAAGCTGCTTCCTTTAAATTTTCTTTAACACGTTCACAATAATTCCCATATAATCCTTGTCCTATAAAACATCCTGTTTCAGCTGATTTAAGAAAGTGTTCTCCTGCTGTTTTCAGATCTGGTTCACCACTGCCACACTCACCATACTCGTACATCAAACCTAAATAAATATGTGCTATGTCATCTCCATCTTTCGCAGCTTTCTCGAGCCATTCCTTTGCTTGTTTTAAATCTTTTGTAACTCCCCCTCCACCCTTTCGAAGTATTAAGCCTAAAAGAGCTTGTGCTTTGGTATATCCCTGTTCTGCTGCTTTACGATACCAAACTTCTGCTTGCTTAATATTTCCCTCTTTTTCATATCTCTGCCCCAAAAGAAGCTGAAAAACAGGAACTCCTGCTATTGCATTTTTTCTAAAGGCACCCCGCTTTGCTCTTAACACGATATCTACCATATTATTACTCAATGATTTATTTTCACGTAGTACTCTCTCAATTAATTCTTTTCTTGTAAGGCCTATGGATGCTGCCATTCTAAAACTCCTAAAGGGTTAAGGGGTCATATATGGATTTTGGACAAACTTTATGTCCAAAATCAGATCTGACCCATGCACACACATGTACACGATCTGACCCATACATTACCACAACCAGCAATAGAAACCAATAAGCTAACTAATCTGAACAACATTTGGGTCTAAAACCCAAATCTTGTATCTGGCCTAAAAAAAAAGTTTGACAAAGGCACAAATTGAATATATATTCATATTTTATGAATATATATGTAATATTTTGGAATTATAGTGAATAAAATATCAGTAAAACAATTAACTAAATCTTATCAAGGGAAACAGATCCTAAAAAAGATCTCATTTGATGTATATGCAGGTAATATTTTAGCCTTGCTGGGTCAAAGTGGCGGTGGTAAAAGCACCCTTTTACGATGTCTTTGCCATTTAGAAACTCCGGATTCTGGAAATATTGAATTGCATGGCAAAAAAGTGGGTATGGTGTTTCAACAACTGCATTTATGGAAACACATGACCGTTCTTGAAAATTTAATCACAGCGCCCATCCACGTTTTAAATTACACAAAAAAGAGTGCAATTGAAAAAGCTAAGGCACTACTTGCTCAATTAAAAATAGCAGATAAAATGCAGGATCTTCCTTCACAACTTTCAGGTGGAGAACAACAGCGAGTTGCTATTGCTCGAACCTTAATGATGAAACCAGAGATTCTATTATTTGATGAGCCCACCTCTGCTTTAGATTCAGAAAGGACAGAGACAGTATCGGATATAATCCAATCTTTAGCCAAATCCGAGATCATGATAATAGTTGCAACACATGATCAAAATTTTGCTAAAAAAATAGCAACACGAACACTTTTTCTAGAAAATGGAACCCTTAGGGAGGCACAATGATTAAAATGAGTAAATATTTATCGCTATTATTATCCGCACTATTATCAATAATCTGCACAATTATCTGTGTTCCTGGTGCTATTGCAACAGAACTTGATAAAACCATTAAATTTGCAACTGAAGCCACCTATCCTCCTTTTGTTACCATGACTCCCTCCGGTGACATAGGTGGATTTGAAACTGATCTAATCAAAAATATTTGTGAAGAAGCACATTTAAAATGTGAATTTCATCATCGCCCTTTTGATAGTTTATTTCCAAATCTTGCTTTAAAGAAAATAGATGCAATCTATGGATGTGTTGGCATTAGTGAAGAACGACAAGCTCAAGTTTTATTTTCAAAACCACTTTATATAGCGCCCGTGGGCTTTATTTATGTAAGTTCAGAAAAAGCGAATATAGAACAAGCAAGCATGGGAACAGTTAATATAAATAAAGAAAGTTTATCAGGAAAAACCATTGCCATTCAACAAGGGACCCCAACATTTGAACACTATCTCAAAAATCAATACCCTAATATTAAAATCAAAACTTATGCAAGTATTCAAGATGCTTTATTAGATCTTAATACCAGTCGTGTTTATGCGGTATTTGGGGATATTCCGGTATTTAAATATTGGTTACAAAATAAACAAAATACAAAACAACAAAATTCCCAAAGCTACAGCATTTTACAATTACCAAAAGATGAAATCCCAGAATTTTCAAAAGGCAATGCAATTGCCGTTCGAAAAGATGATCAAGAACTTATAACAAAAATCAATCATGCAATTGACAAGCTTTCAGCTAAAAATCAATTAAAAATCCCAAAGGCTTATTTGGATTAATGCTTATGGAACACCTTATAGAACAAATCACATCTATCACTTCATTTCTACCTTCTTTCTTACAAGGCACAGGAGAGACTTTAAGCATTGCACTGGTTTCTCTTGCCGCAGGACTTTTAATTGGATTGGCTTTCTCCCTTTCATATAGCATAAAATCAATCTGGATCCGTTGGCCAATTTTATTAATATGTAATCTTATTCGCGGATTACCAGAAATTTTAATTCTATTTATTGTCTATTTTGGTGGTTCTTATTTTTTATCCTATCTAACCAATGGTCAAATAGAAATAAATGCATTTTTAGCGGGCACCATCACATTGGCTATTATTTTCGGTGCTTATGCTTCTAAAATCTTTTATTCGGCTTTGCACCACATTGTTCCAGGAGAAAAAGAAGCTGCTGCTATTTTAGGACTTTCTCGCTGGAAAACTTTATATTTTATTATTTTACCTCAAATTTGGCATCAGTCATTACCAGGATTAGGAAATTTATGGCTTACACTTTTAAAAGATACAGTCTTAGTCTCTCTTATTGGAGGCACTGATTTGATGAGTCGAACCCAAATTATTGTTCAGAACACACAACAACCTTTTACTTTTTATTTGCTGATGGCAGGCATTTATCTTTTTCTGACGACTTTATCAGAGTTTGGCATTCAGAGCATCCAAAGGACAAAACATGTTTGAATCATTATTATCAGGTGCCACTTTAAGTCTTGGATTAACTTGTCTTTCTTTAGTGATTGGGCTTTTTCTTGCTCTGATAATGACATATGTGCTTAATAGCAATTATAATTCTCTTAAGTTTCTCACGCAGGGATTTATCTTCTTTACTCGAGGAGTCCCCTTATTAGTACAATTTTTCCTACTGTATTATGGTAGCGCTCAATTTGAATGGGTGAGAAATAGTTTATTATGGGAAATTCTTCAACATCCGTTTGCTTGTGCTTTAATTGCATTAGCACTGAATAGCAGTGCTTATACCACTGTTCTGTTACAAAGTAGTATTTGTAATATTCCCAAGGGTGAAATAGAAGCCTGCATTGCGCTACATATGCCCTTATATACTCGATTACGTCAAGTCATATTACCTCGAGCATTCTCCACATTTTGGCCTGCCTATTCTAATGAAGCCATCATGGTTTTAAAAAGTACCAGTCTTGCGAGCACAATTACCTTAATGGATTTAATGGGTGCAACGCGACAGATTATTGCAAAAACCTATGAACCGGCTGAAGCCTTAATTATGGCAGGATGTTTATATCTTCTAATGTCTGGTTTATTGATGGGTATTTTTCATACTTTACGTTATTATTTCAATAACAAAAATAACAAACCTATTTTTTCGTTGCCACAAAAACTCCATAACGAATTTGGCCATACTTAAAAGCATGACTAATTAATTTTAATTTTCGTATAAAATTAATGCCTTTAAATCCACCCAAGCTAAAAAGCTTAATAAAAGAGTATTTGTTTAATTCTAAGATTCCTATATCCCAGCTATTTTTGACATAATGAGACCAATCTAATACTGAATCTAGATTAAAATCTTTTTCTAAAAGTTTTGCATAATAATCTATTGTAGGCAGGTTATGGCTAAACTTTTTAACCATGATTTAAAGTTAACAACATAGATTCTATTGTTAAACCAGGACCAAAAGCACAACAAAAAATTGTACCTTGGTGATCTTCTTGGCGATTTATCTCCCAAATCTTTTTTAGGACAAATAATATAGTTGCCGAAGACATGTTGCCATGTTGTCGTAATACCTCATAAGAAAAACGGTTATCATGAGCGGTAATTTTTAAAGCCCTTTCACAGGCTTGCAGAATTTTTTTACTCCCAGGGTGTATTGCATAATAACGGGGTTTTTTCATAATAAATACTTGATTTAATTTTTCAATAAAATGTTTAATGCCAACTTCCAACAATTGGGGCACATAAGAAGATAATACAATATCAAAACCATGATCTGCTATTTCCCAAGTCATGGCTTGTCCTCCTCCCCTCTCTGACATAAGATCACAATAAAAATTATCACAAGTAAAATATTTATATTGAGTAGGATTAGCTTCTATTAATACTGCGCCAGCACCATCGGCAAAAATGGCACTGGATATCATATTATCTAAAGAATTTGATTTCTGAAAATGCAGGGTACACAATTCAACACTAACAACCAAAACTTTGGCATTGGGATAAGCTTTACAAATGGCTGTTGCACATTTAATTCCATTAAATACGCCATAACATCCCATAAAGTTAATAGTAGTACGATGAGTCGAATTGGGTAGTTTTAGATGTTGGACAATCTCAATGTCTAAACCAGGTGCTGACATACCAGTACAACTTACAGTAATAAGATGAGTAATGCTGTGTGGGTTAAAATTATCTAAATTTGCAAAACAATTATGAATGGCTTGTAATGCTAAGGGTAAAGCATTTTGCTTATAAATAAACATTCTATGCTTTGTGGTTGGAAATTGATCGTCTTCTTTGGAAAAAAAATCAAGGGGGCCTGACAATTTAGTAAAATCTTCTAAAACGCTATAACGATTTTGAATGCCGGTTGCATGGTAAATGACTTTAAGACGTCGTTTCTCTACACTACTTAAGGATAGTGTATTCATCATAAATTCTATGACTTTATTTTGTTCTTGACAAAAGCTTGGGTTTGCCGTTCCAATAGCTGTTATTGCAATTTCCATATTTATCTTTCCATAATTTAAGTCATAATAGCAGTATTACCAGTTTATGTATTTATGTATAACTGTAAAAAAACAGCAAGTTAGTAAGTTGTTGAACAAATGGGTACCTAAATATGCTTGAATTAAATATTAACCTTGTTGATACTCTCGCCAAAATAGCCCTATTTGCAACTAATGATTTATTTTTAATCATTGTTATCACCATTGGTTACTTTACACCCAAACGACCACAATTTTGTCGAGCTCTGTTTATTCTCTTATTTTCTATGATCTTAAATGCCTATTTAAAATCCATTTGGCAAGTCCCACTTGCTGAACATCTCAACAAAATAGGATACGCTTTTCCCAGTGGTCATATGCAAACAGCTGCAGCATTTTGGGGATGGTTAGCCTGGGAATTACAAAATCCATGGTTTTATATGTTTGCCTTCCTGCTATTAAGTAGCATTGCTTTTGCTTTAAATCAATTGGGGTATCATTCACACACTGATATTAAAGGCGGTATTATATTTGCAGTATTAACACTTGTTATTTATGGTTTAATTTGCAATTACATGAAAAAGAAAAACCAATCACTTATTGGCGTCTGTTTGATTATACTTGCTCTACCCCTACTTTTTTTGACTCAAAATGCACCTTATGTACCTTCTCATATTTGGCTTGCTATGGGAGCTTTAGTTGGATTCACCTTTGGGTATTATTTAGAAGAGAGAAAAAATTTGGTTTTTATTAAAAAGAAGGCCATTTTAAAAATGTCTGCTGCAATCATTGGGGCTGGATTAATTTATGTACTTTTTATCTATTTAAACCCCTTTTTATCTAATAACATACACCTGGCTCTCCAATTTTTTCTGATTTCTGTTTGGGTTAGTGTTGGTTCAAGTTCATCGATAGATATTATCTCCAAAACAAATAACATCAAAACAGGTCACTCAAAAACAAAATGATAAATATTATAACAACAAATATAATGAATGATTTAGCATGGGTATTGCCCCTGAGAACAAACGAATTTACAACCTTTTTCAAAATATTTCCATTATTTGCTAGTGAAACTTTCTATCTGGTTACAATTTCAATTGGATGCTGGTGTTGGAAAAGAGAGTTTTTTAAAAACTTAGCAATGATTGTTTGTCTTTCAACTTTATTCAATACTGCATTAAAAGCATTTTTTCAAATTCCAAGGCCTTCCATTGAACATCTGGTTACAGCACTTGATCCTTTGGGATTTCCTAGTGGTGATGTGCAGGTGGTTACCACTGTTTGGCTTACACTATCTTGGTATTTTAAAAGTATATATTTATGGATTTTTAGTTTCTTGCTCATTTTCTTCGTTGGTTTATCCAGAGTTTATTTGGGGGTGCACTCTCCTTTAGATGTATTAGGAGGAATTTCTGCGGGTTTTTTGATTTTTTTAGTTTATCTTTATATTCAAAAATCTAATACAACTTTTGAAATCAATTCTCTGTTTATTATGTTTGCTCTTGTATTTTTGGGAATATATTTCTTAAACTCGCAAGATTTAAATGCTTTACACACTTCATCCATCAAGTCAATAGGTACCTTATTGGGTATAATGATTGGCGACAAGCTTTATAGGAAATTCAATATCATGAATGATGTTGTCACAAACAAATCGAATATATATTTGCAAATAATAACAGCAATTTTGGGATTATCCACACTTTGGTTATTGCGTAAAGGCTTAAGTTTCAGTTGGCAGGTTGAACCACATTCTTTATATATTTTTATAAGTTACATAATTATTGGAACCCATTTTATATTTATTGTGCCATTTTCAGTACATTTTTTGCGAACTCACAGGATTGAAAGGGGCAATATGCTAAAAAGATATCCAAAATCCAGATTTGCCCCTAAATTAGACCCTAATTAAATTATGATGATGGTAAATCGTCTGAGATTTGAATATCTTCCGGTGGAACTCTAACAACTTTACCATCTCTCCAAACAACTATACTTCGTCCAGCTTTTTTATGTTCAGCTAAAGCTTTGGCAACACCTAAACGAACACCCAAATTGATTTTTCTTACAAGTTCACGTCCATCTTGATTACTCATTTAATTACTCCTTGTTGGATATTTCTCCAACAATCATTATCATAAACAACATTTTTGCCATCAATGGTTTCAGCAATCGTTATTGGTTTTTCGCTTGAATTATCACAAAAAACCCATTTATTTGCCAATGGAATATAAATTTCTAAAAAATTTTTAATGCTTCTTTGATAACGTCTACGAATTGTCTCTTCCAAAATATGGTGTCCACCATTCTCAACACGAAAAGCCACACGTTCTACTGCCAATTCTGGACTTTGTAACCATAAAAATAATAAATTAATTTGATAACCTTGTTCCTTGCATCTCAACAAAAATGGTGCAAAAGAACGAGAAGCCATGGTTGTTTCAAATGCAAAATCTATATTTTTATTAGATAATTCATGAATTCTATCTAACATCAGACGACCTGCTTGCATTGCGGTAGCTTCGGGATGAAAAGGTGATAAGGCCGCAGCAATAGCATCTGCATTTACATATTCTTCACATTCCAATAATTCTGGCAATAAGTTCATTGCTGAAGTAGTTTTACCAGCGCCATTGGGTCCACCTATCATATATACCTGAGGCATAATACCTTTCCATCCTGATTAAAAAAAAGGAATCAACTCACTGGCCTGCAATGCCGTTCTTGCCTCGCCTTGTAGATCTTTAACCACTTGTCCCTGATGCATAACCAATGTTCGATTACCATAAGCTAGGGCTTGATTCATACTGTGCGTAATCATCAACACTGTTAATTGATGTTCTAGAATAAGCTTTTGAGTTAATTCTAATACTACTTGTTCCATTTTTGGATCTAAAGCAGCCGTATGTTCATCCAATAATAAAATTTTAGCGGGTTGTAGCGTTGCCATTAATAAACTCACCGCTTGGCGTTGCCCCCCTGATAATAAGCCCATCTTATCTTGCAATCGATTTTCAAGATTGATCCCAATTTCAGCCAGGATTGTACGATATTTGTCACGTAATTTTTTATTGAGCGCTGGACGCAGGTTTCGAGTTTCACCCCGTGAGTATGCCAAACTTAAGTTCTCTTCAATGGTTAAATCTGAAAAGCTTCCCAACAAAGGATCTTGAAATACTCGGCTAATTAAAGCTGATCGCTCATGCGGTCGTAAAGTCGTCACTTCTTTTTCATCTAACCATATTTGTCCGCGCTCTACGCGAACATCACCAGAAATAACATTCATCAAAGTAGATTTTCCAGCCCCATTGCCGCCAATTACTGTGACAAATTCTCCGGTTTGGATTTGCAAGGTGAAGTCTTGAAAAACAGAATGCTCGAGAGGCGTACCCCTACCAAAAATAACTGATATTTTATTGATTCTGATCATGAAATACCCCGATATTTTGACAGAATTTTTTGTCTAAATTGTGGAAACAACAAGGCAACCACAACCAATACCGATGTCACTAATTTTAAATCAGAGCTTTGAAGGCCTGCAAAATTGGTATTCAAAGCCAAGGCAATCACTAAATAATATAAGATAGAACCTAATACACAGCTGATTAAAATTAACCAAATTCTATAACTGTGAAATAAGGTTTCACCAACTATCACCGCAGCCAAACCAACGATGAGTGTTCCTGTCCCCATCGAAATATCTGCAAATCCATGCACTTGAGCAAATAAAGCTCCAGCAAAAGCCACCAAGCCATTACTGAGGCATAAGCCAATGATTGTCATAACACCCACATTAATGCCATAAGCAGGACATACTCGTGGATTAATCCCCGTTGAACGTAGGGCTAATCCAAATTGACTGCCTAAAAAAATTGTTAATAATACTATTAAGACAATGGCAATAGTCGCTAATGCCGGTAAAACAGTATTTGAACCTTGAAAAAGCGTTGGTTCCATCAGCAAAGCAATATTGGGCTTGCCCATAATACGTAAATTAATAGAATACAAAGCAGTCATCGTTAAAATGCCTGCCAGTAGTCCTAAGATTTTCCAACGAACATGGAGATAACCTGTCACAAATCCAGCAATACATCCTGCAAGAATTGCAGCAAGGGTTGCAAATACAGGGTCAACACCTTTTACAATCAAGGCAGAAGCCACAGCGGCTCCTAGAGGAAAACTACCATCAACAGTTAAATCAGGAAAATTAATCACGCGAAAGGTCAAGTATACCGCAATGGTAATTACCCCATATAAAAGACCCAGTTCTAGGGCACCTAAAAATTGAATCATGTTCATAAGAAAACCTAAGCTTATTTCAATATATTACAATATCATTCCAATAATTGAATTTCAGAATGTTTAAATTCTTTTGGAATAGTCAGCCCTAATTTTTTTGCCAATGGCACATTAATCAATGACTTTAGGTGTTTAGGAGTGGTTATAGGGATTTTATTCGCCTCTTCCCCGTTTAAAACACGCGCAATAATTTTTCCCGTTTCTATGCCAACATCCTTATAATCGAAACCCACAGCGGCTAGTACACCTTTTTTAACCAACACGGGATCGCTGGCAAATATAGGTAATATGACGGGCAATCTGGGTGACGATTGTTGGGCAATATTCACAATGGTTTCTAAGGCAGATACCACGGTATTATCTTGTGGAAAATAAAGAGCATCCACTTTTCCAATTAAACTTTGCGTTGCTTGTGCCACATCGCTACTGGAATTCACTGTCACTTCAACGGCCTTAATCCCGCGTGCTTGTAACATTTTTTTAAGTTGAGTAATGGTAGATACAGAATTTACTTCGGCTGAATTATACATTAAGCCTAAGGTTTTTAAATTGGGCAGCATCTTAGCCATCACTTCCAACAAGGCTTCAAGATTGGGGCTATCCGTTACACCCGTAATTGGATAAGCAGAATCTCCCGGTTCAAGTTTTGCAGCTATGGGATCACTTACTGCAGTAAAAACAATCGGAATATGATGATTGCCTCGTTTTGCAGCATAGAATAAAGTTTGTGCCGAAGGAGTAGATATCGCAACACCCACATCAATAGACTCACTGATTAGTTTAGTTGCAATTTGGGTTGAAACACTGATATTCCCCTGTGCATTTTCATAAAGCACAGTCAAATTTTTACCCTCTTCGTAGCCATTTTCTTTTAGGGCTTCCATGATACCCTCACGTACAGCATGCAAAGCAGGATGCTCAACAATTTGAGATATACCAATGGTTTTAGTATTGGAAACTTTAGAAGTTTCGGAAGTTTTAGAGGATAGTTCAGAGGCAAAAAGCCTTGAGCTATATAAACTTGTGGAACTATACAAACATAAACTCAAAACTGCGAGGAAAAGACTGAATGATAAACGACAAGAAAAAAGAGGGGGAAGAAGAGAGGAAGAAAGACCTTGAATTATGTTAGTTCTGGATTTAATTCTAGACTGATTGCTTGTTGTACCCATGTTTTTGACTCCCCTATTACTCGATTTATCTGATTACACAATGAATGAATATGGCTTCTAAAGCTAAAGTGTCTAAATCGATAATAGAGATACATGCTATTTCCCTCAAAAATAAGTTGGACATATCAAATACAATACTAAGATTTGAGTTTAAATGCTCTAAATAGATATTGTCAATAGGTAGCGGTAACATAGGTAGAGATAATATTAGGGTTTAAGTAAAGGAGCAGGAATAAGCATGCTGCCGTCAGGGTTCACTGCAGTTGCCATACCAATCATGCTAGCACTAGCAGTAGCGCTAGTTGTGCTATGAGAAGGTGCTGGTAAAGAAGAAAGTTGAGATACTGACCCTTGATAATAAGGTAGATATCCTCTACTGCTACTGCTCGGTTCTACTAATTGTTGAGTAGCGGCCAATGAAACTCCGGGGGCCTGGCTAGTTGATTCTAATGGCACATAACCAAAAACCTTGGCCATTTTGGAAGTGGGGGTAAGAGCTGGCACTTGTGTGCTTATTGCATCCAACCTTACGCTACTATCTTCAATGCTAGCAGTTTGTGTAAATCTGAAGAAGCTGAGGCTACTGCAGATTCAGCAGAAAATGGGACAAAAGATGAGAAGAGAAAACGCCTCAAAAGAACTTGAGAAAGCGAATCAGAGAATTCTTAACTTCATCTTAATTTAATGCCAGGCACTCGTTCTGGATACAGTTCTGCTAAAGAAACAGATAAGCCATTTTCAGTGACCATGCGGGCATGTTTTCGATTCAAATCACGTGGTACTTCAACACCACAGGAATGCGCAATCACCCGAGTTTCATAAACCATATTTTTAACATAATTTGCAACTCTTACTGCTTTAATCGTTGGATCTAATCCTCGCTGATATCGCCACGCATGAGAAGTAATGCCCGTCGGACAATGATTAGTATGACAACGAAGCGCTTGAATGCACCCCAATGCAAATGCAAATCCCCGTGCCGAAACCACAAAATCAGCCCCAACACAGAGTGCCCAAGCAACATCTGCCGGCATCACTAACTTTCCTGAAGCAATTACTTTTATTCTCTCTCGCAAACCATATTCCACTAAAGTATCTACCAACACTGGCAAACTTTCTGCAATTGGTAAGCCCATATAATCAACAAGACTAAGAGGGGCTGCCCCTGTACCCCCTTCTGAACCATCCAGTGTAATAAAATCAGGTGCTTTTTCTTTCCCGCGTTTAATAATTTCTAAACACAAATCATCTAACCATTCATAACTCCCCAATACCGTTTTAAAACCCGTTGGTTTTCCGGTTACTTCACGAATATGTTCAACCACATCTAAAAGCTCTTTGACATTAGATATATCGGTATGTCGATTTGGACTGATTGAATCTTTATAAGGTGCAATATTACGTATGCTTGCAATTTCAGGCGTTACTTTTACTCCTGGTAATATGCCGCCCTTCCCTGGTTTTGCACCTTGGCTAAGCTTTATTTCAAACATTTTGATCTGTGGATAATTTGCCATTAATTTTAAACGCTCATCACTTAAATTTCCTTTTTCATCACAAAACCCATATTTTGCCGTACCAAGCTGTGCAACCAAATCGCAGCCTGCTTCTAAATGATACGGAGATACCCCTCCTTCCCCAGTATTCAACCAACAACCTGCCATTTTTGCACCATGTGCTAATGCTAATACCGCATTTTTAGAAATTGAGCCATAACTCATCCCTGAAATATTAAAAAGTGTATTGGTTGTAAACGGTAAACGACAAAAGGGGCCTACAGTAACAGGCGTTGTTTTACTGATATCACTCCCTAATACTGGAAAAGGTGCGTCAACAAAAAAAATCGTTCCTAAGGGGGTTAAATCTCGGGTTGAACCAAATCCTATCATCGTGTCAGCATCCTTGGCTGCACGATAGACCCAGGACCGTTGTTCACGATTAAAGGGAAGCTCTTCCCTATCCCCTGCATAAAAATATTGGCGCAAATAAACGCCTAAACTCTCTAAAATATAACGAAAATGACCAATCAATGGGTAGTTTCTTAAAATAGAGTGCTCTTTTTGAAAAACATCCCACAAAAAAACAACAAACAAGCCAATAATCACTATTAAAAATAGTATTTTCAGGCTATCAATAATCAAAAGAGTGGTATCTATATGCATTAGGGTATCTAATATCCAATTCTATAGCAGAAATATCCTTACTTTAACCATAAAAGATAGAATGGCTTTTGTCTAACATTAGGGAATATTCCAATAGAATCAGCTCGATATCTGAGAATAACGCACCAGAAACTATATATACATCCAGCCTACAAATTCTAGTAAAAAAGTAATTTAGAATTTTGCAAATATCCTAATTTTCATATATACTAAAATACATAAATAGTAAGAGGTTAATATATGCTTGAGCTTAGAAAAGTGAGTAGAGGTTACCAAGTAACTCTCCCAAGAACATATAGGGATAAATTCCACCTTGAAATCGGGGATATGCTCGAATTTGTAGAACGAGATGATGAGCTCATCATTCGACCTTTAAAAACAGTCAAAAAAGAAAATACTGCAAAGCGTTTAATTGAATTCTTAAAGCGTTCAAAAAATCTTATCAACGATATAAGTGAGAATGAACTATTGAAACTTGTCTATAAAGAAAGAAAAAAAATAAGAACCAAAAACAAAGAAACAGAGAGAAAAGTTTTTGATGAAAATAGTCATTGATTGTAACGTATTGATTTCTGCAGGCCTCACTGACGGAACATGTCGTAAAGTTCTTATTTATACACTTCAGAAATGTGAAATCTATACCTCTGAAGAAATACTTCTGGAATATTTATTAGTCATTAGGCGGCCAAAATTCAAAAAATATATTGAGAAGCTAGAAGATTTAATACAATTATATGCAGATGCATCCATTATAAAAAGTGTAACTGACTGTCCATATAAATTACCCGATCCAGAAGATACCAAATATCTTTCTTTAGCGCTTGACACTCAATCCCATTACTTAATAACAGGAAACATTAGTGATTTTCCCAATAAAAAATATGATAAAACAAAAATTGTATTACCTCGAGACTTTTATAATCAAGTTATTCAAAAACAAGAAAAATATGAAAAGGAAGAATTATGAAAAGATCTTCATCAAAGAGGAATATAATTAATGAGTCTGTCCTAACGCAATACGCGTCTGTTTAACCGATTTCCATCTAAACAATAGTACAGAGCCTATCCCTACTGATAGGATGGCAACAATCAAAGGTATAGAGATATCTAAAGACTCCAAATATGTATTTAACATTGGGGTAATCGCAAAAGCAACAAACACCAGGGATTCTGCAACCCCCATGATAAATCCTTGCTCTTCTTCCGATACTAGACTCGAGAATAGTTTAATTAATATGGAATAAGCCACGGCCCAAGTACAACCCAATAGTACGGAAGCACCTAAAATAATAAACCAGGGTAATTCAATAATGGTCATGAACATGGTGAACATAACTGTTATCAATATTCCAATAGCAAGTGAAACGTCTCTAAAATATTTACTCAATATTCTTAATATCCAACAAGAACCTAAAGCAAATCCAACGCCCATAAAAGACATGAAATAACCAATGTCTTGCGAAGAAAAATCATGTTTCTTGAGCAAATAAACTGAAATGAATTGGAAATAAAATCCCCAACCGAACTGCATGAATAAAAAGATTAAAGATAAATATCGAATATGTTTTAATTGAATCGGTGCTAATAACAATTCTATGCTTTTCTTAAAAACATTCTTTTTAAGGGGTGCTTTTGGAACAAAGGTTTCTTTAAATACTCTCAGTAATACAATATTAATAAGCGCCAAAATACTTGCGCAATACAGTGGTGTTGAGTAATAAAACCAATCAAGAATATTAGAGTTTGAACAAAAGCTTCCTAATAATGGCCCCACTAAAAACCCAATAGAAGCTGATAATAAAATGAGTCCAATGTTCGAAGCTTTATTATCTTCTGTACTGATATCTATCACTGCAGCTTGCGCAACCGGAAAGCTTCCGGCCGTAAGCCCAGCTAAAGCTCTTGAAAAAATTAATAACGGGATATTTTGAATATCAATTGCAAATCCTGACAAAAAATATCCTAAAGCTGATCCCAAGAGACAAAATACCAAAACTTTTTTACGACCAAATTGATCAGATAAACTCCCTAATATCGCTGCACCAAAAAAAGCAAAAATGGGGTAAATAGAAAGCGTTACATTATACCAAAAGCTTTGAGTTGATTCTGCAATGCCCGCTCCCAATATTCCATTGGATTCCATAAAAATAGGCACTAGTATCGGAAAAATAATGCCCATCCCTATATGATCGATTAAAATAACAAAGCAAAGGGGTATTAAAGGATTTTTCAAATCAATCTTCCAGAAAGACATAAAGTTTGCCTCAGAAGTTATAAACAATAAAAACTAAAGAAATCTGCTAAAAATCAAAAGAATGACCTACATTATACCTTTTTTTTAATTAAAGTCAAGCAAAAATAAAATAATAAAAAATTAAGGGTGATTCACTAAAATCACCCTTAAATGAGGATAAACTCTTATTTTTCAGTTGGTTTATGACAATGACTGCAACAGCGGCAACAAAAATTATAAATAATTGCAACAATCAATGCCCAAATGAACCCATCTAAAAATGCCCACAAACCACCTGCTATTCCTCCTGCAATTGAAGGTTCATAGCCTTTATAGATTGTGCCCATCATCTTGATGACTTCTAGGCCCCATCCATAAAAATGTCCCATCCATCCTACAAATAAAGTACCCAGTCCTCCTGCAACACCAACTGCAATAGCAAAAGAGAAAACTGATAATTTTTTACAATTATGATCTATCATAACAGAGCTCCTTTAGTCTCTACATATGGATTATCAAACTTATAGTTCAGTAAAATACAACCGTCAAGTTACTGCAACGTAGATAGGGATTTATGGATTTGTGGATTTTAAGTGAAATTATTAGTCAAATCTTTAGCCATAAAGTATTTTGGCTCTTTCGCAAAAGTTTTCTAAAAGCTCGGTTGAACCACTTTTTATGAAAGGGGTAATAGTCCAACCCAATATGGCGTTACTAAATTCAAATTTTAATTCAAAACTGAATCGGGTTTTTTTACTTTCTAAAGTCTCAAAACGCCAAAATCCTTCAAAAGTTCGAAAAACTCTGCCATCAAGCAAACGAATTTCTATCATTTTATTCGGATGTTGTAAATTATAAAGTACAGTAGCATAAAAATTGATGCCTGCTTTGTATCCCTGAAACTCTGCCTTAACTTTATATTGAGTTTTATTTTGGACATTAGCTTCTTTACACCAAGGTAAAAATTCTGGATATTTTTCTATGGCAGTAATTAACTCATACATTTGAGCAGCTGTATAAGGAACTATTTCACTTCGTTTTATTACTGTCATATTAAGCTCACTCTATTGCTTCAATAGATTTGATGCATATCTTATTATGATTTATTTATTTTAACAAAGTTCCCTTTTAAGCATATATGCACTTATTACTTGGTTTAAATCAGACTCGGTGTCAACACCAGGAGGAATATTTTCCTCAATAATGGAAACATGAATTTTTTCATTATGCCAAAGAATGCGTAATTGCTCCAATAATTCCATTTTTTCTAAAGGGGACGGTTCCCATTGTTGATACTGCTTTAACAAGTTTGCACGATAAGCATACAAGCCCACATGACGAAAATAAGCATGATTCATTGACAAAGCTTTGTTTTCTCTATCCCAAGGAATAGGCGCACGGCTAAAATAATGAGCATAGCCTTCTTTATCGATAACCACTTTCACAATATTGGGATCAAGAATTGATTTTTGATCAAACAGCGGTGTACAAAGAGTCGAAACTTTTGCTTTCAAATTATCGATTAATCCTTGGACTGCCCTTTTGACTGCAGAAACAGGCAATAAGGGTTCATCTCCTTGGATATTGACAATGATTGCGTCATCATCAAATTTTAAACTTGAAACAGCTTCGGCTAAGCGATCAGTTCCACAAATATGATCCTTTGATGTCATACAAACTGTTGCACCAAAAGTTTCAGCAACTTTTTGAATGCGCTCATCATCCGTTGCAATCACCACGGATTCTGCACCGCATTCAATGGCACGTTCATAAACTCGCTGAATTAAAGTTTTTCCAGCGATATCTCTAAGCATCTTACCCGGCAATCGAGTAGAAGCAAAACGAGCAGGAATAATAATATGGAAACTCATATTAATGTCTCAGTTAATATCTCTAGATTACCGAACAGCTTCGACTTCATCACTCGAGAGCGAACGTGCTTCATTTTCGAGCATAATTGGAATGCCTTCTTTTATAGGATAGGCAAGACGATCAAATTTACAAATTAATTCATTTTCTGTCCGTAAATGGACCAATTGACCCTTACAAATAGGACATACTAAAATATCCAATAATTTTTTATCCATTCATAACCTCCTGCAACATTACAACCAAACGAGCGTCAAACAGTGGATTTAATACTCCTCTAACAGGCAAAATCCAATGACGAGAAGTCATCAATTCTTTACATTTAACCGCATCTTTTTCTGTCATGATCACGGGTAAATTATCTTTAAAGTGTATATCTTCTGAACGAAAAAAATAATGATCGGGAAAAGCATGAGGGATAACCGAGATATGATAATTGCGCAGCATTTGAAAAAATCGTTCTGGATGACCAATGCCTGCCACTGCATGAACCGTCTTATCTCGAAAATCAATTAATTCCTGATAAAAATTAGGCTGAACAGCATTATGAAGTGGCAATGGTTTTAATTCCATATCATATCCGTCCTTTCCAAATCCTTGCCCATTGACTACTTTTAAATCTACGCTATTAAGACGCATGATAGGTTCACGTAAAGGACCTAGGGGTAAGCAGTGTCCATTTCCAAATTGACGTTCCCCATCTAATACTGCTATTTCTATATCTCTCGCCAATCCATAATGCTGTAAGCCATCATCTGCAATGATGACATCTACTTGGCCAGAGTCTAGTAATCGACGCGCAGCTCTAAGACGATTTTTACTCACAACCAAAGGACAATTGAGTTTTTTAAAAAGTAATATGGCTTCATCACCAACGTCTGCTGTTAAACTACGATTATCCACCCAAACTGTAGCAAGACCGCTACGTTTGCCTTTGTAACCCCGACTGATAATGCCAGGCCGTAATCCTCGTTGTTTCAAAAGTTCATAAATATGCATAACCAATGGTGTTTTACCTGTTCCACCCACCGTCACATTACCAACAATAATGACAGGTAGAGAAACTTTCTTTATTCGAAAAATACCCAATTTATACAGTTTTTTTCTAATTGTGATAATAATTAAGTAAATCCATGATAAAGGGATTAAAGGCCACAAATAAATAGGTAGTTTTTTTCGATACCAAATGTCTAAAATCATCAGAGCTCATCCTTGCTCAAACGCTAAATCTTTAAATTCCGCCCGTTGTAGAGTTGCATAACGACCATTATTTGCCATTAATTCTTGGTGAGTTCCAAATTCCACTATTTGACCTTCATCTAGAACCAACACCTTATCTGCTCTTTCTATTGTAGATAAACGATGAGCAATCACAAAAGTCGTTCGATCTTTCATTAAGGTTTCAAGTGCAGTTTGAATATGTCGTTCGGACTCAGTATCTAATGCACTGGTTGCTTCATCTAAAATTAAAATCGGTGCATCCTTTAATATCGCACGTGCAATGGCCAATCTTTGACGTTGTCCGCCCGATAAACGTACACCATTTTCACCAATTTCAGACTCTAATCCATTCGGTAATTTTTCAATAAATTCTAAAGCATGTGCTTTTTCTGCGGCAGCGAGAATTGCTGCTCGAGTTGCACCTTTCGAACCCCCATAAGCAATATTATTGGCAATGGTATCATTGAAAAGAATCACTTGTTGCGTTACCAAAGCAAATTGGCGTCGTAAATCTTCTATTCGAATATGCCGGATATCATGTCCATCTAATGTAATCAATCCCATTTGATAATCATAAAACCTTGGCAATAAGGAGACCAAGGTGGATTTACCACTCCCAGATTTTCCGACTAAGGCAACGGTTTCTCCAGGTTTTACTGAAAAATTAATATTTTCTAGTTCCAAGGGCGGGGACAAGACCCCGCCCCTACAATGATCATAGCTAAAACTGACATTTTGAAAAATAATTTCCCCTTCAACGCGCTGTAGACTTAATGTTCCGGTATCTTGTTCGGGTTTTTCATCTAATAAGGTAAATATACTGCGTGCGCCAGCAATGCCTCTTTGTAAAGTACTATTTACAACAGCAATTTGTTTAATTGGGCGTAGTAAGCCTAAAATCGCAACAGCCATAGAAACAAATGCACCTGCAGTCATTGCGGTTCCCAAAACATGGCCTGGTTTTAAAGTAGCTAAAAATAAAAATAGTGCTAAAGCACATACTCCAATTAATTGCATGCCGGTCACACTTGAAGCAGAAGTTGCTGACATCTTTAACTCTTGCGACCAATTAGCTGCAGTTGCTTCAGAAAATCGTTGGTTTTCGTAATCACCACCATCAAAGGTACGAATAATTTTATATCCTCCAATGACTTCGCTCGCAACATGGGTGACTCTTCCCATTGTAACTTGTATTTGACCACTGTGCCTGCGCATTTTTCGGCTGATCTTATTAATATACATGCCGAGAATAGGTATTGTAACTAATAGCAACAAAGTGATCTGCCAATTTTGCTTAAACATCACAATAATTAACGCTATCGTTGTCAATGCACCTCGTATGGTACTGGTAATTGCTTCACTGATGGCTTCTGCCACTTGATCAGTATCATAATTAATCTTAGAAACAAGTTCTCCCGTTGT